>Ga0315270_10000245_pt1 | contig 31264 bp, 26 predicted proteins | sample C1_bottom_MG_FD_204932 | JGI IMG/M metagenome (GOLD analysis project Ga0315270, IMG submission 204932) | Sediment microbial communities from Yellowstone Lake, YNP, Wyoming, USA - C1_bottom | ecosystem: Environmental > Aquatic > Freshwater > Lake > Sediment | place: USA: Wyoming | collected...
TCGTCGTCCTCGACTCGGACTACGCGTTCACGGTCACGAACGTCTTCGTCCACGGCATCCCGTACCTCGGCCTCGTGTGGTTCACGTCGAAGGCGCGGGCCGAAGGCCGCCGCGCGGCCGGGGCTCCTCCCTCCCTTGCTGACCGGGGACTCGCGAGCCTGCCGCTCTTCCTCCTGCCGCTCCTCGCGATCGCGTTCGCGGAGGAATGGGGATGGGACCGCCTCGTCTGGCACGACAGCCCGCGCTTCTTCCCGGGCGCCGCGGCCGAGCCGGGCACGCTGGCTCTGGTTCTTATCGTGCCGCTCCTCGCGCTCCCGCAGGCGACGCACTACGTGTGGGACGCATTCCTCTGGAAGGTCAAGCCCGCGAACGAGGGCGCCGTCGGCACTCTGGGGATCCGGTGAAGCCGCTCGGCGTGCATTTCCTGCTCGACGTCGCGGGCGCCCCGTTCGCGACGCTGGACGATCCGGTCCTCGTCGAGACGCTCCTCGTGGACGCCGTGAAGAAAATGGGCGCGAAGGTTCTCGGCATCCACATCCACCGCCTCAGCCCGCAGGGCGTGAGCGGCGTCGTCGTGATCTCCGAGTCGCACCTCACGATCCACACGTGGCCCGAGCGCGGCGAGGCGGCCGTGGACCTCTTCACGTGCGGCGACGCGGCGCACGCCCGCGTCGCCGTCGACGCGCTCGCGCAGGCGCTTGGCGCCACGCGCGCGAAGGTCGAGGAGCGCGTGCGCGGCGTCGGGGACGCCTGAACCTCTAGAACCAGTCGGACCGCATCCGCGCGTACGAGTCCTCGTTCTCCTCGCAGACCGTCGCGAGCGCTGCGGCCTTCGGGAGCTCGGTCCGGATCCAGTACTGCGCGGCCGCGAGCTTTCCCTCGTAGAACGCTTCGGGCCCGCGGCCCGCGTCGATGCCCTCGCGTGCGACGGCAGCCTGCAGCAGCCACTGCCACGCGACGACGAACGTCGAGAAGAGCTCGAGGTAGTCCGCGGCGTGGCGGAGCATGCCTTCGACGTCTCCGCCCGCGCCCGCCTTCCCGAGCGCCGCCGTGAGCGCGCCGATCCGCTCGCCGGTCTCCCGCACCGCCGCGATCCAGTCGGGCGCGACGCCCGCTCTCTCCGCGCGCGCGCAGGCCGACGCGACCTCGCGGCCCAGGGCGGCCAGCGCGGCGCCGTTCTGCGCGACGGCCTTCCGGCCGAGGAGGTCGAGCGCCTGGATCCCCGTCGTCCCCTCGTGGATGGAGTTCAGCTTCTGGTCGCGCCAGAGCGCCTCGGGCAGGTACTCGCTCGTGTAACCGTACCCGCCGTGCACCTGCACGGCGAGCGACGTGGATTCGAAGCCCCTCTCCGCCGGGAAGCTCTTTGCCACCGGCGTCAGGAGGTCGAGGAGGAGCTGCGCGCGCTCGCGCTCGGCCGGATCCGGCGCGTGCTCGGACACGTCCGCGAGCCGCGCGACGCAGAGGATGAGAGAGAGGCCGCCTTCCACGATCGCCTTCTGGCGCAGGAGCATCCGGCGGACGTCCGCGTGCTCGACGATCGGGACCTGCGGCTTGCCCGGGTCCCGGCTCCCCGCGGGGCGGCCCTGTGGGCGCGTCCGCGCGTACGCGACGCTCTCGTGGTACGCGACGGAGGCCGTAGCGACCGCGTCGGCGCCAACCGAAATGCGCGCGGCGTTCATCAGCTGGAACATGTACGGAACGCCCTGGTTCGGCTCCCCGACGAGCCAGCCGCGGCAGTCGCCCCCCTCGCCGAACGACAGGACGACAGCCGGAAGCGCCTTCCAGCCGATCTTGTGGACGAGCCCGGCCGTCGTGACGTCGTTCGGGACGAGGGAGCCGTTCCCGGGGCGCAGCTTCGGGACGACGAAGAGGCTGACGCCCCGGATCCCGGCGGGCGCGCCGTCGATCCGCGCGAGCGCGAGGTGGACGACGTTCTCCGAGAGGTCGTGGTCTCCGCCCGAGATGAAGATCTTCGAGCCCGTGAGGAGGAAGTGGTCCCCCGCCGGTGTCGCCTTCGTCGCGACGTCCGAGAGGCTCGAGCCCGCCTGCGGCTCCGTGAGCGCCATCGTTCCGGTCCAGCGGCCCTCGTAGAGCGGCGGAAGGTACGTCGCCTTCAGCGCCGCGCCACCGAACGCCTCGACGAGGTGCGCGGCGCCGGTCGTGAGGCCCGCGAAGCTGTAGACGGAGCAGCAGCCCGCCATGACGTAGAGGTGCGCCGCGGTCGCGACGGTGAGCGGCAGCTGCGCCCCGCCGACGTCGAACGGGCGCGAGGCCGCGACGACGCCGATCTCGACGAGCTTCGGCCAGATCGTGTGGAGGAGCGGATTCACCGTGACGCGCCCGCCCTCGAAGCGCGGCGGCTCGGCGTCGAGCGCGCGGTACGCGGGGAACAGCGTCTCGCGCGAGAAGCGCCGGCAGACGCCGACGTACGCGTCGAACGTCTCCCTCGCGTGGTCGGCGAACTGGGGGTACGCGAGGAGCGACGCGGCGTCGTGGACCTCGTAGAGGAGGAAGTCGAGGCCGCGGTCGTCGACGAGAGGGTTCACGGTTCCTCCCCCAGCTTCTTCTTCAGCTCGCCGAGATCGCGCGCGAGCGCGGCGACCGCGGCTTCGAGCGACGCGAGGCGGGTGGCGAGGTCGCCGGGCGGCGCCGACGGCGCCGCCGCGGCCGTCGCGTGCCGCGCGGCCTCGATGTCCGCGACCGGGCCTCCCGCGAGGTGCGTCCAGCGCGACTCCTTCTGCCCGGGCCGGCGCCCGCGCTCGGCGACGAGCGGCTCCGGCCCCGCGGCGAGAGTCCGCAGCGCGTCCTCGACCTCGCCCGGCGTCGCGAACGCGTGCAGCCGGTCGCTCCGTCCGCGCAGCTCGCCCGGCGTCTGCTCGCCGCGCAGGAGGAGGAGCGTCATCACGGCCTTGCCGGCCGCGTCGAGACCCCAGCGCCGGTCCACGTTCTGCTCCCACTTCTCGGAGCGCGCGCCGCCCGTCTTCCATACGAGGACGTGTTCGCGCAGCCGTTCGAGGGCCGCGAGAACCGCCGCCTCGTCCAGGTCCGTGACCGGGTCGCGGTTCGTCTTCTGGTTGCACGCCGCGACGAGAGCGTGGAGCGTGAGCGGGTAGTACTCCGGCGTCGCCTGCTGCTTCTCGAGGAGGGAGCCGAGGACGCGGATTTCGACCGCGTCGAGCGGACGCGGCAGCCGGGGAGGCGGGGTCTCGTCGGTGAGCGGCATGAAGACGGGGATTATGCGGCGGCCGACGCCCCCGTATCCGACCCCGCGTTATCATGGGGGGGCTCGCGGGGAGAAGGAGACTTCATGAAACCGGCTCGTCCGGCGCGGAGAGCTTCCGCATGAATCCCTCGAATCTCTTCGAGGTCAAGGGCGTCATGGGGATCGCCTTCCTCGGGTTCGCCGGCCTTCTCCTCTTGATCCTCGTCGTGTCGTTCCGGTCGCGCGCGATCGTGTTCTGCCAGTACCTCAAGGCGATGACCGGGATCGAGCTCAAGCCGCGCGACGTGGGCAGCGTCTACAAGGCCCAGGGGCAGGACGGCGTGCGCGAGCTCTTCCTCGACCTCATCATCAAGGAAGACCTGCGGCAGACGGGTCCCCTCCAGATTCCGAGCGAGCTGCGCGCGGGCAAGCCCGGCAAGGCGAAGTCCCAGGGCTGAGGGTGCGCGCCGCCGCCGTCCTGCTTCTGGCGGGGCCGCTTCTCGCGCAAGCGCCGCCCGCGGCCACGCCCGTCCCGACGCCCCGGCCCGGCGTGACGGCGGCGGAAGAGGTCACCGTACTGCTCCTCGACATCGTGGCTGTCGACGGGAAGAACCGCCCTGTGTTCGGCCTCGTGGCGGCGGACTTCGAGGTCCGCGTCGCCGGCAAGGTCCAGACGATCGACTCCTTCGAGCCGCCGCGCGAGCCCCGGGGCCCAGCCACGGCGAGGGAAGGCCTGCCCGACTCCGAGGAACGCATCGCAGGAACGACGACGCCGTTCGACCAGAAGGGCCCCGTGCGCCACGTCCTCGTCTGGGTGGATCTCGAGCAGCTCCCCCGCGTTTCGATCCTCGACACGGCCAAGGCGCTGCACAAGACGTTCGACCACGCGCCCTCGGGCCGGTACGGCTTCGCGACGCACTTCGGCGGAACGTCCGCACGCGTGTGGGACGCGGACTCGGTCGACGCGTTCCTCTACGAAGCCGACCGGATGAGCGCCGAGGTCGCCGAGGACTCCGGCGGCGCGGCGGTCAAGTCCGCGGGCGCGCCCGGCATGGCGTCGGCGCGCGGAATGGAGTCGCCGCTCCAGTACGAGGCGCGGAAGCTCGTCGAGGACCAGCTCATCCGGGACCTCATCGCGACCGAGAACGCGAACGGAGACACCCGCCTGATCTTCCAGGCGGTGTCCCAGTACCTCGCGGCCGAGCGCCGGCGCGTGAAAACCCTCGTCGAGGACCTCCGGGAGGCCGCGCAGCGTTTCTCCGCGCTGGACGGCCCGCGCCACCTCTTCTACGTTTCCGAGGGCTTCGAGCGCGTTCCGGGCTTCAACTTCCTCGCGCGCCTGAGGGCCGAGGAGACCGCGAGCCTGCGGCCAGCGGCGTCGGGCGGCAGCATCGCCGGCCTGCCTTCCGGAACCTCGCGCGGCCGCTCGGGCGCCGGGAGCTTCCCGACGATTCCGGGGGCGCCGGGCTCGTCGCGGGACCTCGGCGCCGGCCGCTTCGTGTTCGACCCGAGCGCGCTCCTGGAAGCCGACGACTTCGCCCGCTTTCTCGCGACGTCCGGCGTGATCGTCCATTTCATCGACCCCGGCTCGCTCGGCCGCGGGCTCCCCTCCGCCGCGGACCGGTACGCGTTCAACGCGAGCCTCCGCCAGGACGAGGCGCGCAACCTGCAGGACACGCCGATGCGGTACGTGCAGGAGACGGGCGGCATCGCCCGGATCTCGACGAACGACATGACCGTCGCACTCGAGGGCCTCCTCGACGCGACGGCCGCGACGTACCGGCTCGGCGTGAGGCTCTCGGGCGTGGACCCAAAGAAGACCTACTCCGTCAAGGTCGCGACGCGCAAGGCGGGCGTGAACATGCTCGCGCGCTCCGCGTTCAAGCCCGCGGGGCCGTCGCCGAAGGCGGCCGCGGCGCTGGCCGAGGACGCGCGCCACGCCGGCGTCGCGGCGAGGGCGGACGCGAACCGCCCGGGCGCGGCGCGCACGGCGAAGAAAGCGATTCCCCTGACGCTCGAGTGGAAGGGCCGCGCCTCGACCGCGTCGCCCGACCCCGGCAAGCCGTTCTGGAAGCTCGAGGTGAGGATCCCGCACGAGGAGCTCCAGTTCGAAACCGAATCGGACGCCTTCGTCGCGAGCGTGAAGATCGTCGTCGAGGCCGCCGCGCTGGACGGACCCGCGCGCGATACGGCGAGCGACGACTGGTTCCTCTCCTACACGGGCGACGAGTACAAGGCCGTCCGCGACACGCCGGCCTCGCGCCTCGTCACGCTGCAGCTTCCGCCCGGCCGCTACAACCTCACCGTTTCCGTGAACGACGCCCTCGGCGGAACGTTCGGGCAGGCGACTCTGCGCGTCGACGCGCGCTGAGTAGACTCGGGCCATGACCCGGGACACCGGCCTCCCCGGCCCTCCCCCACCGCACGGCGATTTCTCCCCCGACGATTTTCGCCGGATGGGCGCCGCGGCCGTCGAGCGCCTCGCGCGCTACTTCGAAACGCTCGAGTCGCGGCCCGTCCTCGCGCGGACGAAGCCGGGCGAGGTCCTCGCGCAGATCCCGCAGCGCGCGCCCGAGCAGCCGGAGCCCTGGGAGGCGATCGAGCGCGACCTCGACCGTCTCGTCGAGCCGAACCTCACGCACTGGCAGCACCCGGGCTACCTCGCGTACTTCGCGAACACGGGTACGGCGCCCGCCGTCGTGGGCGACTTCCTCGCGGCCGGCTACAACCAGGTCGGAATCCTCTGGCGCACGTCGCCGGTCCTCACGGAGCTCGAGCAGGGCGTCGTGCGCTGGCTGCTCGACCTCGTGGGCCTGCCCTCGGGCCCGGACGGCTTCGACGGCCAGCTCGCGGACACGGCCTCGACGGCGTCGCTGATCGCGCTCGCGGCGGCGCGCGAGGAGGCGTACCCCGACGTCCGCAAGACGGGCCTCGCGGGCCGGCCCGCGGGCCGGGTCTATTGCTCCGAGCTCGCGCACTCCTCGATCGACAAGGCCTGCGTCGTCCTCGGCTTCGGGACCGAGGGCCTCGTGAAGATCCCGGCGGACGCGAATTTCCGGATGGACGCCGGGGCCCTCGCCTCCGCCATCTCGCGCGACCGTGCCGAGGGCCGCGTTCCCGTCGCCGTCGTCGCGACGGCCGGGACGACGACGGTCACGTCCGTCGACCCGCTTCTCGCGCTCGCGAATCTCTGCGCGAAAGAGCGCGTCTGGCTGCACGTCGACGCGGCATACGCCGGCTCGGCGGCGGTGCTGCCGGCGATGCGCCCGCTCTTCGCGGGCTGGGAGCGCGCCGATTCCGTTCTCTACAACCCGCACAAGTGGATGCTCGTGCCGCTCGAGTGCACGGGCCTGTTCTTCCGGCGCATGGAGCGCGTGCGCCGCGCGTTCTCGGTCGTACCGAACTACCTCGAGACGCCCGAGGGCCAGACCGTGCGCGAGTACATGGACTACGGCGTCCAGCTCGGCCGGCGCTTCCGCGCGCTCAAGATGTGGATGACGCTGCGCGCGTTCGGCGCCGCGGGAGTGAGGACGCGCATCGCGGACGCGATCGGCGAGGCGCGCTGGCTGCGCGGGGAGCTGGAAAGAGAGCCCGACGTCACGCTCGTCGCCCCGACGCCCTTCTCCGTCGTGGCGTTCCGGTGGCAGCCGCTCGGGATGGCCGCCGCCGCGGCCGACGCGGCGAACGCGCGAATCCTCGCCCGGATCAACGAGGACGGCCGGACGTTCGTGTCCCACGCCCTCGTGAGAGGCCGGTACGCGCTGCGCGCCGCGATCGGGAACGCCCGGACCGAGCGCCGCCACCTCGAAGGCTTCCTCGAGGCGTTCCGGGCCGCGGCGGCGGCGGAGCGGTCGTAAACCTTCGCGTGAGCACGCCGTCTCATTCGAAGATGCCCCGCCTGAGTCTCGCGCTCACCTTCGGATTGACGGCCCTGTGTTCGGTCGCGGCGGCCGCCTCCACGAGTCTCTCCCTGCCGGGGATGGCGAACACGTCCGGACTGAACGGGACGCGATTCGAATCCGCCGTCACGCTCACGAACCTCGGGCTGACGGGCGGCACGGTCGAGATCGGCCTCGTGACGCCGGACGGGGTCCCGGCGCCCGCGGCCGTGACGCGCGCGCTGGCTCCGGGACAGACCCTCCGGATCGCCAACGCGCTCCGCGATCTCTTCGGCCTCGACGGCACATTCGGGACGCTCACGCTCCGGTCCGACCTGCCGGTCGACGCCCGCGCGACGACCGCGAACACCCGGTCCCCGGCCGGGACGTACGGCCTCGGGCTCCCGTCCTGGGGCGCCGGCGACGTCCTCCTGCCCGGCGAGACGGGCCACGCGCTCTGGGTGTCGCACGGGCCCGACACGTCCCGCGGCTTCCGCACGAACGTCAACGTGACGTTTCTCTCCGCGGACAGCGCCGTCACGATCTCCGTCTTCGACGAGACGGGCCTCTTCCGCGGCAGCCGCGCCGTCGCGTCGCCCGCGCCCGCCGTCTGGCAGGCCTCGATCGCGGACATCGCCGCGAGCGCGGACCTCCCGCTCGGCCGCGTCGAGATCGCCGTGACCCGCGGCAGCGCGATCGCCTACGCGGCCGTCGTGGACAACGTCACGGGCGACGGCATAGCGGCGGCGGCCGTCCGCGCTGCCTCCGGCCCGGCCGACTGGACGCTGGACGGCGTGGCGCGGACGCCCGGGGCGAACGGAACGCGCTGGTCGACGGACGTCCGGCTGTTCAACCCGTCCGCGGCGCCGCTCGCCGTCTCCCTCGACGCCGTCGGCTTCGCCGCCTCCGTCCCGTCCCTCGTGCGTACGGTGCCCGCGCGCGGGCTCCTCGAGATCACCGACGTGCTTGGCCCGTCGGGCCTCGGCCTGCCGGACGGCGTCGCGGGCGCGATCCGCGTGCGCGCGGGCGCACCGCTCCTCCTCGCGGGCCGCACCGCGAACGCCGATCCCTCGGGTGCGCCCGGGACGTTCAGCGCCTACGAGAGCCCCGTCGCCACGGGATCGGGGTTCCTCGCCGCGGGCCGGCGCGCGGCGCTCCTCGGGGTCGTGCAGGATGCGGGAACGGCGGGCTTCCGGACGAACGTCGCGATGCTCGGCGGCCCGGGCGGCGCGACGGCGGCCCTCACGCTCCGCGACGCCTCCGGCGCCGTTCTCGCGACCGGCGCCGCGTCGCTCGGCGCCGGCGAGTGGCGGCAGCTGTCCAGCTCCGGCTGGTTTGGCGGAGCGGCGGTCCCCGCGGCGAGCCGATTCGAGATCGCCGTCTCCGCGGGCTCGCTCGATGCGTACGCGAGCCAGATCGACAACGGAACCGGGGACCCCGTGGTTTTTGCTCCGGTGGCGTTCCCCTCGGCCTGCGGGGCGCCAACGATCCTGAGCTTCTCCGCGGCGGCGGCGTCCGTCGCGCCGGGCGCTGCCGTTACGTTGACGCTCGCCTCGACGGGCGGATCGTCCGCTCGCGTCACCTCTCCGACCGGCGACCTCGCGATCGCGCCGAACGGAACGGCCTCCGTCTCGCCCGGTGCGTCGACGACGTACCGCGCCACGGTCTCGGGCTCCTGCGCGCCCGACGCCGCGGCGTCCGTGACCGTGACGGTTTCCCCGCAAACGGACGTCGCGCTCACGGCGGAGGGCGCGTACCGGGGGACGCACGATGAAAGCTCGATCGCGTTCAAGGGCATCCGCTACGCGGCGCCGCCCGTGGGACCCCTGCGCTGGAGGCCGCCCGTGGGGCCGGAGCCCTTTGGCGGCGTCCAGCCCGCCACGGCGACCGGAAGCACGTGCCTCCAGTTCCAGGATTCGGGAACGGGCGCGCTGGAGGGCGCCGAGGACTGCCTCTTCCTGAACGTCTGGAAGCCCGCCGCGCCGCCGGCCTCTCCGGCGCCCATCCTCTTCTACATTCACGGCGGCGGGAACGTGCAGGGGTCCGGGAACGAGTTCGTCTACGACGGAGCGCACCTGGCCTCGCGCCAGGGCGTCGTGGTCGTCACGCTCAACTACCGGCTCAGCGCTCTCGGCTTCCTCGCGCAACCCTTCCTCGACGCCGAGAGCCCGCGCCGCGTGTCGGGCAACTACGGGATCCTCGACCAGATCGCGGCCCTCGGATGGGTCCGGCGCAACGCCACCGCCTTCGGAGCCGATCCCGCGAGGATCCTCATCTTCGGCGAGTCGGCCGGCGCCGTGGACGTCTGCACGCTCGTCGCGTCCCCGCTCGCGAAGGGACTCTTCGCGAGCGCGCTCATGGAGAGCGGGGGCTGCGGGCAGGAGACGCTCGCGAAGGTCGAGGCGTTCGGGAACACGATCGTCCAGGCCGCCGGCTGCGGCGCCGCGGCCGACACGGGAGCGTGCATGCGGGGACTTTCGGCGGCCGCTGTCGTCTCGGCGGTGCCGGGCCTCGCGAGCGTCGTCACGAGCTCGGGCCAGCTCTACGGACCGAGCGTGGACGGCTGGCTGCTCAAGGACAGCCCGATGGCCGCCCTCACGAAAGGCACGCACAACCACGTGCCCTTCGCCGTGGGCGCGAACTCGGACGAAACGTCGGCCTACGCGCCGACGCTCGCCTCGGACGCGCAGTACCAGGCCACGGTCGTCGCCCAGTTCGGGGTCCTGATCGGGGCGCTCGTGCTGAACCGGTACCCGGCGAGCGCCTACGCGACGCCGACGAAGGCCTACGTCGCCGTGACGACGGACTCGCGGTTCGTGTGCCCCGCCCGGCGAATTGCGCGCGCGGCGCGGGCGAGCCAGGCCGAGAGCGTGTTCCGCTATTTCTTCACGCACGCCCTCGACTCAGGCGCGAAGCGCGCGCTGGGCGCGTACCACGGCCTGGAGCTTCCCTTCGTCTTCCGAACGCTCACGGACGTGCCTCTCTTCTTCCCCTCGCAACTCGAGCTCGCTCTCGCGGACGCGATGGGCGGTTACTGGAGCCGGCTCGCGGCCGCGGGGGATCCGAACGGCCCGGGAGCGCCCTCCTGGCCGCGCTACGAGGTCGCGTCCGACCCGGTGGTCCTGCTCGACAACGCCGTGACCTCCGGTTTCGGAGTCCGGACGGCGAACTGCGATTTCTGGGACTCCTTCGTCGCGCCCTGAGCGGCACGCCGTTCGCCGGTCCATACCGTCCGTTCGCCGAAAAACGACCCCATCCTGAAACGAACGCTCATCGGATATCGTACTGCCGAGTCTGAATTGCTTATGGAACCCATCAACAAATCCGCCGATCTCTCAGGCCTTCGCATCGACCGCGCCGACGAGCCCTCCTCCCGGCGCTTCCTCTGGGCCGGCGTCGCGACGCTCTGCGTGGCGGCGGTCGCCGTCCTTTTCTTCCTGGCCCGCAGCAAGGGGGTCGCGATCCGGCCGCCCGAGGTCGCGACGACGCGCGTCTCGATCGTGACGCCGACGCAGGCCTCGACCGTCCTCACGGCGTCGGGCTACGTCGTCGCGCGCTCGAAAGCCGAGATCTCCCCGAAGTCGGTCGGGCGCGTCGCCTGGCTGAACCTCGAGGAAGGCCAGAAGGTGAGGAGGGGCGAGCTCGTCGCCCGCCTCGAGTCGCAGGAGCTGGAGGCGCAGAAGCGGCAGTACGTCGCGTCGCGCGACCAGGTCCTCGCGCAGCTCGAGAACGCGCGCCGCGAGCGCGACCGCGCCAAGTCCCTCCTCGACCAGAAGATCGGCTCGCAGCAGGCGTTCGACGCCGCGGACTCGCAGGTGCGCGCGCTCACGGCCCAGATCGCCGCGGCCGAGCAGCAGGTCAAGTACACCGACGAGCTCATCAAGAACGCCGAGATCTACGCCCCGATCGACGGCGTCGTGACCGTGAAGAAAGCGTTCCTCGGCGAGACCGTAGCCCCGCAGGGCTTCGGCGGCGCCGGCTCGGCGGGCGCGACGTTCGCGGTCATCGTCGACCTCTCCTCCCTCGAGATGGAGGCCGACATCAACGAGCAGAACGTCGCGAAGCTCTCGATCGGCCAGCCCGCCGAGGTCGCGCTCGACGCGTACCCCGACAAGCCGTACAAGGCGCGCCTGCGCCAGATCGTCCCGACCGCCGACCGCCAGAAGGGCTCCGTGAAGGTCAAGATCGAGATCTCCGGCAAGGACGCGCGGGTGCTGCCCGAGATGTCCTGCCGCGTCGTCTTCCTGAACCCCGAGACGAAGGTCGACGAGAAGGCGAAGCCCAAGGTCATGGTGCCGTCCGCCTCGGTCGTGACGATCGGAAGCGAGAAGGGCGTCCTCGTCGTCGCAAGCGACAAGGCCGTCTTCCGGCCGCTCGTGCTCGGCGCCGCGTCCGGCACGCAGGTCGAGGTCGCGTCCGGCGTTTCCGGCGGCGAAGAGATCGTCGCCGACGCCGCGGCGGCGGCGCACGCGTGGCGCCGCGAGCAGAACGTCCGCCTCAAGAAGGACTGAACCCCAAGGGACACGAAGGAGAGCCGCATGGCGACCCCTCTCATCCAGATCGACTCGCTCGTCAAGCAGTACACCCGCGACACGCAGGTGCTCACCGTCCTCGACAAGCTCTCATTGTCCGTGGACGACGGGGATTTCGTCGCCCTCATGGGCCCCTCGGGCTCGGGCAAGACGACGCTCCTGAACCTCATCGCCGGGATCGACCGCCCCACGTCGGGGCGCATCCTCGTCGGCGACGCGGAGGTCTCGAAGATGAGCGAGGCGGCGCTCGCGAAGTGGCGGAGCACGAACGTCGGTTTCATCTTCCAGCTCTACAACCTCGTGCCCGTCCTGACGGCTTACGAGAACGTCGAGCTGCCGCTCCTCCTCACGAACCTGAACCGCGCGCGCCGCAGGAAGCAGGTCGAGCTCGCGCTCTCGGTCGTCGGCCTCGCGGACCGCATGAGTCACTACCCGCGCCAGCTTTCGGGCGGGCAGGAGCAGCGCGTCGCGATCGCGCGCGCGATCGCGACCGACCCGAAGCTCCTCGTCGCGGACGAGCCGACGGGCGACCTCGACTCGAAGAACGGCGAGGAGATCCTGATCCTCATGGAGCGGCTCAACGACGAGTTCAAGAAGACGATCGTCATGGTGACGCACGACCCGAAGGCGGCGTCGCGCGCCCACCGGCTCGTCCACCTCGACAAGGGCGTCCTGAAGGAGGACGTGCACGCCGAGAAGGGCAAGGCCGTCGGAATGGCGGCCGCGATCTCGGCGTCGGCTACCTGAGATCCACGGAGACCCGGTGAAGTTCTTCCCGTACGTCTTCAAGAGCCTGTTTCGCAAGAAGACGCGGTCGCTCCTCACGCTGGGGTCGATCCTGCTGCCGCTGTTCGTCATCTGCGTGATGGGGACGCTGCTCCGGACGCTCGACCGCCAGCCCTCGGGCCAGGGAATGTTCCGCCTCGTCACGCGGCACAAGGTCTCGCTCTCGAACTGGATCCCGGAGGCCTACCGCGCCCGCATCCAGACGCTCCCCGGCATCGAGGACATGTCGGTCTGGTGCTGGTTCGGCGGCAAGTACGTCGACTATTCCGCGAAGAACCAGTTCGCCCGCTTCGGCGTCGAGCCCGAGAAGCTCCTGAAGGTATTCGACGAGGCGCGCGTCGTCGAGGGAAGCTCGGCGAACTGGCTCCAGGATCGCGCGGGCGCGATGGTGGGCGACCTGCTCATGAAGAAGTACGGCTGGACGCTCGGCCAGAAGGTCGTCCTGGCGGGGGACATCTACCCGACCACGCTCGAGCTCACGATCCGCGCCGTCTACACCTCCGACGCAGGCAACAACTCCGCGCTGTTCTTCAACTGGGCGTACGTGGAAGAGGCCCTTCCGCGCGTCAAGGGCCGGATCGGGACGTTCTACATCCGCGCGAAGGGCGCAGAAGCGGTCGCGCGCCTCCCGAAGCAGATCGACGAGATGTTCGAGAACACGGACGCCCCGACGAAGACGGAGACCGAGAAGGAGTTCCAGAACGGCTTCGTCTCGATGCTCGGGAACGTCCAGCTCATGCTGACGGGCATCTGCTCGGCGATCGTGTTCGTGATTCTCCTGATCGCGGCGAACACGATGTCCATGGCCGCGCGCGAGCGCGTGAACGAGATTGCGGTCCTCCGGACGCTCGGCTACCAGAAGGGGACGATCCTCGGAATGATCCTCGCGGAGAGCCTCCTCCTCGCGCTCCTCGGCGGATTGCTCGGCCTCGGCCTCTTCACACTCGGCTTCCCGGGTTTCAGGGCTGCCCTCATGAACACGCCCATGGCGGGCTTCGCCGCCGGCATGAAGATCTTCCCGTCGGTGCTCGCCGCCGGCTTCGGCGTCACGCTCTTCGTCGGGCTCTTCGCGGGGATCGTCCCCGCGGTCGGCGCCGCGCGGCGCTCGATCACGGACGGGCTGAGGCGGGTCACCTGATGAAGTTCTTCCCGTTCGTCTTCAAGAACCTCTTCCGCAAGAAGACGCGTTCGCTGCTGACGCTCGGGTCGATCCTGCTGCCCCTCTTCGTGATCTGCATCCTCGGAACGCTTCTCGCCGCGCTCGAGACGGACCCGTCCGGGGGCCGCGCGATGTGGCGGCTCATCACGCGGCACAAGGTCTCGATCACGAACTGGCTCGTGGACGGCCACACGGCGAAGATCCGCCAGCTCCCGGGCGTCACCGAGGTCGTGCGCATGCAGTGGTTCGGCGGCCAGTACGTCGATCAGTCGGCGTTCAACAACTTCGCGCGTTTCTCGACGCAGGATCCGGAGGCACTCCTCCGGGTCTTCGACGAGGCGAAGATCGTCGAGGGCTCGGGCGACGAGTGGGCGAAGGACCGCACCGGCGTCCTCGTCGGCCGGCTCCTCATGAAGAAGTACGGCTGGCGGCTGGGGCAGAAGATCACGCTCAAGGGCGACATCTATCCCGTAAACCCCGAACTCACTATCCGCGCCGTGTTCGAGGGTCCGGACGAATCCGGCGTGTACTTCCACCACGCCACCCTCGAGGAAGCGATCCTGCGGGTGAAGGGATTCGTCGGCTGGTTCTGGATCAAGGCCGACTCGGCGCAGTCCGCCGGCCGGCTCCCGAAGCAGGTCGACGACCTCTTCGAGAACGGCTCCTACCCGACGCGCACGGAGACCGAGAAGGAGTTCCAGAACACCTGGGTCTCGATGCTCGGGAACGTGAAGTTCCTCCTGACGTCGATCTCCGTGATCATCGCCTTCGTCATCCTCCTGATCGCGGGGAACACGATGGCGATGGCCGCCCGCGAGCGCGTCACCGAGATCGCGGTCCTCCGGACGCTCGGCTACCAGAAGGCGACGATTCTCGGCCTCATCCTCGGCGAGAGCCTGCTTCTGTCCGCCGTCGGAGGCCTTCTCGGGCTCGGCGTTTTCGTCGTCGTCTTCCCGGGTTTCAAGCGCTGGCTTCTCTACTCGCCAATGGCCGGATTCGCCGCCGGGATGAAGATCTTTCCCTCCGTCCTGATCGCGGGGTTCACGGTGACGCTCCTCGTCGGCCTCTTCGCGGGCCTCGTGCCCGCCATCCGCTCGTCGCAGCGCTCCATCACGGACGGCCTGAGGCAGGTCGGCTGATGAAGTTCCTGCCGCTCGTCCTGAAGAACCTGCTGCGCAAGAAGACGCGCTCGGGCCTGACGATCGGCTCGATCCTGCTGCCGTTCTTCGTGATCTGCCTGCTCGGGACGTTCGTCGCGATGCTCGACGCCGACCCCTCCATGGGAAAGGGGATGTTCCGGATCGCGGTGCGGCACAAGGTCTCCTTCGCGAACGTCCTGCCCGCGGCGCACCTCGAGAAGATCCGGCAGATGCCCGGCGTGAAGGCCGCGATGCCGTTCAACTGGTTCGGCGGGCGGTACGTCGACTTCTCGGCCTTCCACGTCTTCCAGCGCTTCGCGGTCGACCCGGTCGTCTTCTTCGACATCTTCGACGCCTCCGGGGTCGTCGCGGGTTCGGCCGAAGCCTGGCGGAGCGACCGGAGCGGCCTCCTCGTGGGCGAGATCCTGATGAAGAAGTACGGCTGGACGATCGGCCAGCAGATCACGCTCGTCGGCGACATCTGGCCGGGGACCTACACGTTCACGATCCGCGCCGCATACCGCGGCCAGAACGAGGCGTCCGTCTTCTTCGACCAGAAGGTCATCGACGAGGCCCTCCCGTCCCGAGCGGGCCTCTACACGATGATCTGGCTCAAGGCCGTGGACGCGGCGGCGACCCGCGACCTCATCCCGCGGATCAACGCGGCCTTCGAGAACTCGACGTGGCCGGTGCGCGCCGAGACCGAGAAGGAATTCCAGAACAACTACGTGGCGCTTCTGGGCAACGTGAAGCTCTTCTTCCGGACCCTCACTGCCGTCATCGCGGCCGTCGTTCTCCTGATCGCCGCGAACACGATGGCGATGTCGGCGCGCGAGCGCGTCACGGAGATCGCCGTACTCCGGGCGATCGGCTTCCCGCGGCGCACGCTCTTCGGGATTCTCCTGTCCGAGAGCGTCCTCCTCGCGCTCTTCGGCGCGACGCTCGGCCTCGGGATCTACGTCGCGGTCTTCCCGCGGCTGCGCGCCGCGGTCATGATGACGCCGGTCGCCTCGCTCGCCGCCGCCCTGCGCCTCTACCCCGACGTTCTCGCCGGCGCGTTCCTCGTCACGATCCTCGTCGGCGTTCTCGCCGGCCTCGTCCCCGCCATCCGGTCCGTCCGCCGCCCCATCACGGACGGCCTTCGTCTCGTCGCGTAGGAGGAGCCCCTCGATGCTCGGCATCCCCCTGAAGTACAACATCCGCAACCTCTTCGTCCGGAAGGTCACGACCTCGCTCACGGTCCTCGGGATCGGGCTCGTCGTCGCGGTCTTCCTCTGCGTCATGGCGCTCGGCGAGGGGCTCACGCGCGTGTTCACGGCCTCGGGCTCGGACAGCAACGTCCTCGTCCTCAGGCAGAACTCGCAGTCCGAGCTGCAGTCGGGCGTCTCGCGCGACCAGGTCCCGCTCATCCTGACGCTTCCGGGAGTCGCGCCGGACGCCGACGGCAAGCCGCTGGCGTCGCAGGAGCTCGTCGTCGTCCTGAACCTCGAGAAGCTGGGCGGCGGCTCCTCGAACGTGACGATCCGCGGGATCGGCGAGAAGGGGATGAAGCTGCGCCCCGGCCTCACGCTCGTCGAGGGCCGCTGGTTCGCGCCCGGCAAGTCGGAGGTCGTCGTCTCCAAGAGCGTAAGCAAGCGCTTCAAGGACTGCACGACGGGCCAGACGATCCGGTTCGGCGCCTACCGCTGGACCGTCGTCGGCCTCTTCGACGCCGGCGGAACCGCGCCCGACAGCGAGATCTGGACGGACGTCGAAGGGATGGTCACGGACTTCAAGCGGGGGGGCTACTCGTCGGTCCTCGCAAAGACGTCCGGCCGCGCGGCTCGCGACCAGTTTGTCGCCGGCCTCGCGGGCGATCCCCGCCTCGCGCTCGAGGGCAAGGTCGAGCGCAAGTACTACGACGACCAGACCTCCACGGCGGCGCCGATCAAGTTCCTCGGCTTCTTCGTCGGGATCGTCATGGCGATCGGCGCGTGCTTCGGCGCGATGAACACGATGTACGCGGCCGTCGCGGCGCGCACGCGAGAGATCGCGACGCTCCGCGCGCTCGGCTTCTCGCGGATCTCGGTCCTGATCTCGTTCGTCTTCGAGTCCCTCTGCCTCGCGCTCCTCGGCGGGATCGTCGGCTGCTTCCTCGGCCTCCTCGCCGTCAAGCTCGCGCTCTCGGGCGTCACGGGCACGACGAACTTCGCGACGTTCTCCGAGGTCGTCTTCGCGTTCCGCCTCACGCCGCAGCTCCTCGGCACCGGCATCGTCTTCTCGCTCGTCATGGGGTTCTTCGGCGGCCTCTTCCCGGCCGCGCGCGCCGCGTTCACGAAGATCACGAACGCCCTCCGGCAGGTGGGCTGAGGAGGGCGCCATGGCCGACTGGCTCGTGAAGACGGAACCCGGGGATTATTCGTTCGAAGATTTTCTTAGAGAGAGAGAGACGGTGTGGACCGGCGTGAAAAACCCCGTCGCGCTGAAGCACCTCCGGGCGATGAAGAAGGGAGACCGCGTCATCGTCTACCACACGGGAAGCGAGAAGGCCGCGGTGGGCGCCGCGACCGTGACCGCGACCACCTTCGAAGAAACTCCGAAAAGCGCCGCGGAACCGCGGGTCGTCTTTCGCGCGGGCAGCCCCCTCCCCCGCCCTATTCCACTCAAAGAAATCAAATCCCGGTCTCTCTTCTCCGACTCCCCCCTCGTCCGCATCGGCCGCCTCTCCGTCGTCCCGCTCACGAGCGCGCAGTACGCCTTCCTCGCGAAGGGCTGATGTTCTTTTCGCGCGCGCAGGAGATCGCCCTCGAGGCGCTGCCTCTCCTCGACCCGCGCGGTCCCGCCGGGAAGGGCCGGGGCGTGAAGGACCTTGCGGCGGTCTCGGGCGTCCCGGCGCCGTTCCTCGCGAAGATCCTCGGGCGCCTCGTCGACCGGGGCCTGCTGCGCAGCAGGCGAGGCCGGACGGGAGGCTTCGTCCTCGGCCGGCCGGCCGTCGAGATCACGCTCGCGGACGTCGTCCTCGCGCTGGGGAAGGAGGGCGACCTCGAGGCCGCGTTTCCCGAGCCGCCCGGGCCGGCGGCCCGCCTCCTCGCGCCGGTGCGGCGAGACTTCCTCGCGCGCCTCAGGGCGACGAGCCTCGCCGACCTCGCGCCCCCCGCCCCGCGGGCCTGACGCGCGGAGGACCCCGGACTCTGGCAGGATGCAGGCGGAGGTTCGCATGTCGCACCCGGTCAAGGATCCCGTCAGCTGGCTGTACCCCCCGATCGAGCCGTATCGCACGGGGATGCTCAAGGTCTCGGACGTCCACACCCTCTACTGGGAAGAGAGCGGGAACCCGAAGGGCAAGCCCGCCGTGTTCCTCCACGGCGGCCCCGGCGGCGGCTCGGACCCCAAGGTGCGCCGCTTCTTCCACCCGGACAAGTACCGCATCGTGGTCTTCGACCAGCGCGGCTGCGGCAAGTCGACGCCGTACGCGAGCCTCGAAGCGAACACGACGTGGGACCTCGTCTCGGACATCGAAAAGCTGCGCGCGCATCTCGCGATCGACCGCTGGCAAGTCTTCGGCGGCTCGTGGGGCTCGACGCTCGCGCTCGCGTACGCCGAGAAGCACCCGGACCGCGTGACGGAGCTCGTCCTGCGCGGCATCTTCCTCCTGCGCAGGAAGGAGATCGACTGGTTCTACCAGGAGGGCGCGTCGATCATCTACCCGGACGCGTGGGAGCCGTACTTCGCGCACATCCCCGAGGCCGAGCGCGGCGACCTCGTCACGGCGTACCACAAGCGCCTCACGAGCGACGACCCGGCGGTGCGTCTCGCCGCCGCGAAGATCTGGAGCGGCTGGGAAGGCGCGACGTCCAAGCTCCTGCCGGACGCCTCGTTCGCCGGCCACTACGAGGAGGACGAGTTCGCGCTCGCCTTCGCGCGCATCGAGGCCCACTACTTCGCGAACAAGGGCTTCTTCGAGGTCGACGGGCAGCTGCTCCGCGACGCGGGGAAGATCCGCCACATCCCCGGCGTCATCGTGCAGGGGCGCTACGACGTCGTCTGCCCGATCTTCAGCGCGTGGGCGCTCCACCGCGCGTGGCCCGAGGCGGACCTCATCATCTCGCCCGACGCCGGCCACAGCGCCTGGGAGCCGCCGAACACCCGCGCCCTCGTCGCCGCGACGGACAAGTTCGCCTGAGAGACCTGCGCGCGTTCCTCGACGCGCTCCGCAAGGAGAACGACCTCGTCGTCGTCGAGGCCGAGGCCGACCCGTGTCTCGAGATCCCCGAGATCCACCGGCGCGTGATCGAGGAGGGCGGTCCCGCTCTCCTCTTCACGCGGCCGAAGGGCTCGCCGTATCCCGTCGTCACGAATCTCTTCGGGACGAAGAAGAGGATCGAGACGGCGTTCGGGAACCGCCCGTCCGAGTTCGTGAGGACCGCCGCCCGGGCCGCGACGGACCTGCTCCCTCCGACGGCAGGAAAGCTGTGGGGCTACCGCTCCTTCCTCGCCCGGGCCGCGAGGATCGGCACCCGCCGCGGAAGAGACGTCCCCGTGACCGAGGTCGTGGACGACCGCTTCGACCTGACGACGCTTCCCGCCCTGACGCAATGGCCGGAGGACGGCGGCGCGTTCCTGACCCTGCCTCTCGTGTACACGGAGCACCCCGAGAGCCGGCAGTCGAACCTCGGGATGTACCGGATGCAGGTGCACGACGCGCGAACGCTCGGAGTTCACTGGCAGATCGGAAAAGGCGGCGGCTTTCACTACCACGTTGCCGAATCGCGCGGCGAGGAGATGCCGCTCACCGTCTTCCTCGGCGGCCCGCCCGCGCTCATCCTCGGCGCGATCACGCCGCTTCCCGAGGGGCTCCCCGAGGTTCTCCTCGCTTCGCTCGTCCTCGGCGAGAAGCTGCCCATGGCCGACGTGTCCGGCCACCCGCACCGCCTCGTCGCGACCGCGGAGTTCGCGATCACCGGGCGCGTGCCCCCGAAGATCCGGCGGCCCGAAGGCGCGTTCGGGGATCACTACGGCTACTACTCCCTCCAGCACGCCTACCCCGTCCTCGAGGTGGACCGCGTCTTCCGCCGGAGGGACGCGATCTTTCCGGCGACCGTCGTCGGCAAGCCTCGGCAGGAGGATTTCTTCCTCGGCGACTACGTCCAGGAGCTCCTCTCGCCGCTCTTCCCGCTCGTGATGCCGTCCGTCGTCGCCCTCTGGAGCTACGGCGACACGGGCTTTCACTCGCTCGCGGCCGCGGTCGTGAAGGATCGTTACGGGCGCGAGGCGATGGCGTCGGCATTCCGGATCCTCGGCGAGGGCCAGCTCGCGCTCACGAAGTTCCTCCTCGTGACGGACGCGCGGCGCGACCTCCGCGACTTCAAGGGACTCCTCACGCACATCCTCGCGCGCTGCCGTTTCGAGACGGACCTCTTCGTCTTCGGGAACCTCGCGATGGACACGCTCGACTACACGGGCCCGAAGGTGAACGAGGGCAGCAAGGGCGTCCTTCTCGGCCTCGGCGACGCGATCCGCAACCTTCCCGCGGAGTTCCGCGGTGCCCTCCCGGCCGGGGCGGCGGTGGCCGCCGTCTTCGCGCCGGGCGCGCTCGTCGTTCAGGGGCCCGCGTACGCGGACGACCGCGCCTTCGCGGACCGGCTCGCCGCCGACCCGGCCGTCGCGGCGTGGCCGCTCGTCGTCCTCGCGGACGATGCGGCGGCGACCGCGAAGGACGAGCGCGCGTTCCTCTGGCGCGTATTCACGCGTTTCGAGCCCGCCGCCGACGTCCATGGCAAAACGCGCGTCGTCCGGAATCACCTCGCGTTCTCGCCGCCGGTCGTGATCGACGCCCGAACGAAGCCGTGGATGCCGAAGGTCGTCGAGGCCGACCCCTCCACGGTCTCGCTCGTGGACCACCGCTGGCGCGAGTACTTCCCGAAGGCCTGACCGACAGTTTCTGTCGGGCCGAGGTCCCCCGAACCCTGGTCTTAGCGGCCTCGAGCGACACGTTTCGGCGGTTTCCCGCCCGCTGGACCGGGCCCGGATCGTGCTACCTTGCCCGTGGACATGCCCGTCAACCTGGGAGTCGGAGACCTGCTCGCCGAAGCCGGCGACCTCACGGTCCGCCGCCTGAGCCGCGCGTCCACGTGGCAAAAGACGCACGGGGGAACGATCGAGCGCGCCCTTCTCTCGACCGGCGCCGTCAGCGAGGAGACGCTGACCGCGGCCCTCGCCCAGGCGTACGGGCTGCCCGGCGTTTCCCGCGCGACGCTGCTTTCGGCCGACCCGGACATCGTCGAGTGCCTTCCCGCCAAGGAGCGGCGGCGCTTCCGCGCGTTCCCGTTCTCCCTCTCGGGGAAGATCCTGAACGTCGCGATCTCGGACCCGCAGAACATCGTCCTGCAGAAGAACCTCTCGAGCGCGAGCGGCTTCTCCGTCGAGATCTTCGTCGCTCCCGACCCGGTGCTCGAGGACGTCATCGAGAAGTTCGAGGGCTCCCCCGCGGGCCGCGCGCCCTCGCCCGCCGCCGCCGCGCCCGCTCCGGCGGCCGCGCCCGCTCCGGCGGCCGATCCCCCTCCCGACGAGGACTGGATCGACCGCCTCGGCCGCGCGCTCCTCGCCGAGGCGCTGCGCTTCGACGCCACGGAGCTCGAGCTCGGCGCCGACACGCATGGCGCGTTCCTGCGCACGTTCGACACGGCGCACCCCGCCGTCACGCGCCGCCTCTCGGCCGCGCTCCTCGCACCTCTCGTCGCGTGGTTCCAGGGCCGCTGCCGCCGCGCCGAGGGCTTCGTCGCCGAGGCCGCGCTGCCCGGCGCTCCCGCGACGCGCCGGCGCGTGGACCTCATCGCCGCGGACTCGCACGGCGTGCGCGTGCGCCTCGTGCCCGTGGACGACGCGGTGGAGCTGCCCGCGCCCGCCCGGCTGGACGTGAGCTGCGCGCACGAGCAGACGGACGGGTTCGTCTTCTGTCCGCGCTGCGGCGCCGTGCTCTGAGCCGGAGCTAGCCCGACGCCGGAGGAGGCGGAGCCCCGCCGCCCGCGTTCCCCGGTTTCCCGCCCGGACCCCGGCCGCGCCCACGCCGGCGCCGCCGTCCGCCTCCGCCTCCCTCGGGCCTCGGGCCGCCGGTCTCGCCGCCGGGACCTCTCTCAGGAGGCCTCTGCTGCTGCGGGGGACGCTGCGGACGGGGCTCTCGCGGCGTATGGCTCTGCGGAGTCGCCTGCCCCTGCGCCGCGGGCTGCGCGGAGCCGCCCGGCGCGTTGCCTCGCACCGAGCCGCCACGGCCGCGCCGACGCCGGCGCTTGCCGCCGCCCTCACCGGGCTGCTGCGCCGCCGCCGGAGCTTCCTTCCCACCGCCCTGAGCGGCGCGCTGGCGCTTCTCGCGCTCGCGCTGCGCCTGCCGCCGGGCGTCCTCCTGCTGCTTGACGCGCTGGCGTTCGCGCTGCCGGCGCTCGTCCTCGGCCTTCTTCGCCGCGAGCTCGGCCTCGTGCTTCTTCCTCCACTCAGCCTCGATCCCGTCCGCTTCGACCCGCTCGTCGTCCGTCAGAAGGGCGCGGATCGTGACAAGGATGCGAGGGCTTCCCGACTGGCTCCGGATCAGATCGACGATGCGGGTGCGGACCGGCGCCGCGGCGTCGGCGACGATCGCGGGAATGCGGTCCGCGTCGGACAGCACCATGCGCGTGAAAGCGACGCGGCGCGCCTCGTCCGTCTCGGGTTTCGCGAGCGAGAGGACGTAGAGGTCCTGCTCGTGCTCGAGTCCGTGCTCGACGAGGGAGTAGCCGGGGAGCGCTTCCGTCGCGAGCGCGGTCAGAAGGTCGATGTGCTTTTCGCCGATCTCCTGCGTCTGCTCCATCGAGACGACGCGGTCGCGGAACATGCGTACCTGGCCCATGCGCTCTCGAGTCTACCAACCGCGCGCGATCAGGCCGTCATGCCCCCGAGCGCGAGCACGCGGCGCGCGTGGTCGTCGGGTCCGAACGAGGCCCGCAGGCGCGCGGCGCCGGCCGCGAGGCGCGGCCCGAGGTTCTCGCGGACGAAGAGAGCCATCGCGCGCGCGAGCGCGGCCGCGTCGCCGGGCGGGACGAGGAGCCCGCTGTGCCCGTCCTCCACGACGTCCTCGAGGCCCTCCACGCGCGAGCCGATCACGGGCCGGCCGTACGCGAGCGCGTCGGCCGCGATGCCCGAACCCGTCGCGTGCCGGTACGGGCAGACGACGGCGTCCGCGGCGGCGAACCAGAGGCCGCGCTCCTTCTCCGGCAGGTAGCGCAGCTCGAGGCGGACGCCGGCAGGCGCCCACGCCTCGAGCCGACGCGCCTCGCCCCACGGCTCGCCCGCGAGGACGAGGAGTGCGCTCGGCACCTCGCGGCGCAGCGCCGCGAACGCGTCCAGGAGAACGTCCCAGCCCTTGTAGGGCCTGAGGAGGCCGCTGAAGAGGAACACGGGCGCGTCGAGCGGGACGCCGAGCTGCCCGCGCGCCGCGTCGCGGTCCGGGAGGACGGCGCGCGGCTCGGCCGGGTGCGGCACGACCGCGATCGGAGCGTCGGGCCGCTCGGCCGCCACCTCGCGCGCGCTGCGCGCGTTCTGGACTGCGAAGCGGTCGGCGCGGCGGAGCACCGCGCGCGTGAGCGCGTCCTTCAGCGGATGTGCCTCGTGATCGAAGACGTTGTGGCAGAGGAGGAGGCGGACGGTGGAGGGGGATTCGGCACCGAGGACGGAGAGGAACAGGGACACGTGGGGCGCGAAGTAAGACGTCCACCAGGGAAGAACGACCAGAGAGATTTCTTTGAATGAAAGATGGCGGGCCGCCCGCACGAAGGACAGGGGGTTCATTCCATCGAGGAACTTCCCCTCTTCACCTTCCAAGAAATCTCTCGTCTCTTCGTCCGAATATTCCAGCGTCCCGGGGTAAAGGAAGCGCGGGTACATCCGGGAGAAGCCGACGACGAGCGGGTCGACGCCCAGCCGGCGCATCGCGGCCAGAAGGCGTGCGTCCTGGTCGGCGATGCCGCTCCGCCACGGCGGGAACGGCCCAACGAGGGCGACGCGCGGCTTTGAAGCGGTCATGCCCGGATTATCGGCGCAGCGCGGCCGCCTGTCCGTCCCGGACCTCGACGAGGAGGAAGCCGGCGTCCTTGCCGACCTCGTCCCAGACGCCCACCGAAATCCGCGCCTCCCCGGAGCCGACCACGACGGGCACCTCGTACGTGAAGTGGCCTGCGGCCGCCTTCCCGGCGTCCGCCCGCAGGATTTCGAACGGTCTGCGCTGACGCACGACCTCCGTGAACGCGCCGTCGGCGGCCGCCGACACGATGAAGACCGAGAACGCGCCGCTCTCCCCGCGCGCCGAGGGCGTCTTCACGAGGCCGCCGATCGGCACGCGCACCCGGAGCGTCGCGGTCGACTTCTTCTTCGCCGTCTCGACGGACGCCGAGTCGAGCGAGACGCGCAGCCGCGACGGGGGCTCGGCCCGGAAGAGGTTCGACAGGACGCGCGCCTCGACGCGCTCCTCGGGCGTGCGCTCGAGCGCGGCCCGCCGCGCCCTGACGGTGAGCGCCGGGTTGCGCACCGTGACCTTCACGGCCCGCGACGTCCCCGGCTTGCCGCCCGTCGCCGCGACGCCGAGCGAGTACGACGACTCGACGTCCGCGACGACGCGCGCCGCGAGGGCCGGGCCCTCGCGCCAGCCGAGCGAGAACGTCCCCCCCGTCCTGTCGGCGACGACCTCGAGCGCAGCCGCCTCGTTGTGGACCACGGCGTCCGAGAGGCCGAGGACGGCCGTCCCGACGGCCGCGGCCAGCGCGCTGCGCTTGTTGTCCGCCCGCACCGGCGTTCCGTCCTCGTTCCAGCCCTCGGGGAAGAACGTGTACATCGTGACGCCGTTCGCGTTCGCCGCCTCCGCGACCGACTCCACCATCGCCATCGCGTTGAACTCGTGCGCGTCGAGCCCGCCGGCCGAGAACTCGAGCCCCGCGACCCGCGAGAAGCGGTGACTCGCGTGGACGAGGACCTTGCGGCCGGGCAGCCCGCCGATCGCCGCGCAGACGGCCTTCAAGGCCGCAGCCTTCGCCCGCATCGTGGCGTACGCCTCGGCCTGGGCCGCGCGCTGGCTCACCTCGACTCCGGACGCCGAGGGCACCGGATTCGTCGCGAACCACTCGGCCTCGTCGACGAGCAGGCGGATCGTCGTCTCCTCAGGAAGAGGCTGGCGGCTCCTCGTCCGCTCCTTCTCGAGGAGGCGATCGAGGGGGGCGAGGTCGGACGTGAACGGGACAACGGCGCCGACCGCGCGGTCCCACGTGACGATCATCGCGTCATCCCCGGGCTCGGCGACCATGCGGTGGAGGACGTCGCGGAAGGCGTCGAAGGCGGCGTCCGACTTCCACTTGTCCCACAGGTAGAGGCGGTCCAGGAATAGCACGAGGTGCCGCGGCGGGCGCCGCGTCCCGGCCGCGGCTGCCGCCGGCGGAGCGGCCGGCTCCCCGGGTTCGGGCGCGCCGGATTCCCCGGCGCCGGCCGGGAGGGTCCGGCGCTCGTAGAAGTTCTCGATCAGGACGCGCTTGCCGCCGATCTTCACGTCGAAATCCAGTGCCTTGAGGCCGGACACGGGCCGCCCATCCTTGTCCGTGACGACGGCGTCCAGCTCGAGGATCGAGGTCTCAACGGCTCCGGCGACGCGGGGAGGGGCCGTCCGGTCCTGGGCCGTCGCGACCGCCGTGCCGAGCAACGCGAGGGAGAGAAGCGCCGTCTTCGTGTTCATGCTGCGAGCCCATGGAGCAGGACCCGTGCCATGCCAGGCGTCATCGCGAGAGGAGGAACGCCTTCAGGTACTCGCCCTCGGGGCAGTCGATGGACACGGGGTGGTCGGGCCCCGCGCCGCGCTTCTCGAGGAGGCGCGCCTCGCGGCCCGCGTCGAGCGCAGCCGCGAACAGGACCTTCTGGAAGAGATCGGCGTCCACGGGGCCCGAGCACGAGCACGCGAGGAGGAAGCCCCCCGGCGCGAGGAGCTTGAACGCGAGGCGGTTCACGTCCTTGTAGCCGCGGCAGGCACGGTCCACGTCGCCGCGCCTCTTCGCGAACGCAGGCGGGTCCGTGACGACGAGGTCCCACGTCTCCCCCGCGGCCACGCGGACTCGCAGGTCCTCGAAGACGTCCGCGCAGACGGTCTCGGCGGGCGCGCCCGGCTCGTCCACGCCCTGGCCGTTCGCGCGGTGGTTCTCGCGCGCGAGGTCGAGCGCGGGGCGCGAGACGTCCACGTGCACCACGCGGGACGCGCCGCCCGCGAGCGCCGCGACGCCGAACGCGCCGGAGTACGAGAAGAGGTTCAGGACGCGCCGCCCGGCGGCCAGGCCGCGCACGACGTGCCGGTTCTCACGCTGGTCGAGAAAGAAGCCCGTCTTCTGGCCGCCCGCGAGCTCGGCCACGAAATTCAGCCCGCGCTCGCGGAACCCGGCGCGCGCGGGCACGGGCCCGCCCAGAAGCACCTCGTCCTCGAGCGGCAGGCCCTCGCCCTTGCGCGAGGGAAGGTCGTTGCGCTGGACGATCGTTGCGCCGGGAAACCTCGCGGCGAGCGCCGGCAGCCAGAGGTCGCGCGCCCGCTCGGTCCCCTCCGTCGTCGCCTGCACGGACAGGACGCCGCCGTAGCGGTCCACGACGAGGCCCGGCAGGAAGTCCCCCTCCGCGTTCACGAGGCGGTAGCCGTCCGTGTCGGGCGGCACGACGACGGCGCGCAGGCGGGCGGCCGCGTCGAGCCGCCCGGCGACGAGCGCCGCGTCGAGCGGGCGGTCCTCGAACGTCCAGACGCGCGCCGCGATCGGCGACGACGGCGACGCGAACCCGCGGCCCACGTACCGGCCGTCCGCGTCCCGCACCTCCACGGCGCCCCCGGGCACGGGCACGCCGGGCGCGAGGCTGCCCGAGAAGAGCCACGGATGGCGGCGCTTCGCGGCGGCCTCGCGCCCACGGGCGAGCGTCAGCGTCTGCATGCCCCGACGATACCCCGGAGGCGCCGCCTTGACGCCGTGCGGCGGGGGGCCGACACTTCTAGGCACCGTGCGTGAAACGAATGTCATCCCCGCGCAGGTGCTGGCGGAAGCGGGCACGCGCGACCCGATGCTCCTGACGAAGCTCGGGGTCGCGGCCGTGCGCGACGAGCTCTGGCAGAAGGCGCTCATCCTCCTCGCGGAGGCCTACAACATCTTCTCCGCGGAGCCCGAGATGAAGGAAGGGACGCTCAAGGTCGAGACCGACGCCGAAGAGCCGAACGCGCGGCTTCAGGCCCGCGGTCGGATGTTCTCGCACTACGGCCTCGCGCTCGCGATGTCGGACCGCACGCGCGTCCAGGAAGGCGCCCGTTTCTGCGAGATCGCGATCCAGAAGGAACCCTACCAGGCCGAGCACTACGGACTTCTCGCGCGCATCTGGCAGGCAGGCCGCAATCGCCTCAAGACCGTTCAGGCCGTGGACCGCGGCCTCAAGGAGGTCCCGAACAGCCAGATCCTCCTCGAGATGCGGGGCACGATCGGGTGGCGCGGGAAGAACACGGTCGGATTCCTCCCCCGGAATCATCCGGTCAACGTCTCGCTCGGGAAGATGCTTCGAAGGAAGCGCGAGGCGAGCGGCATCCAGCCGCGCCCGGCGCCGCCATCGCCCGCGAAGCCGAAGACCTGACCCGCGGGCGGCCCCCGGTCAGCGCGCGAACGCCGACGCCGCGAGCCAGACGAGCGCGGCCACGACGGCCGACGCCGGGATCGTCAGGATCCACGCGATGATGATGGTCCTGGCGACGCCCCACCGCACCGCCGAGAGCCGGCGCACGGAGCCGACGCCCATGATCGCGCCCGTGATCGTGTGCGTCGTCGACACGGGGACGCCTCCGAGCGACGCTCCGATGAGCGTGACGGCGCCCGCGAACTCGGCGCACGAGCCGCCCACCGGCTTGAGCTGCGTGATCCGCATCCCCATCGTCCGCACGATCCGCCAGCCGCCCGAGAGCGTGCCGAGACCGATCGCCGCGTGGCAGATGAGGACGATCCAAAACGGGATCTCCATGGACTTCAGGTGCCCCGTGGAGAAGAGCAGCACCGCGATGATCCCCATCGTCTTCTGCGCGTCGTTCATCCCGTGCCCGAACGAGAACGCCGCCGCCGAGACGAGCTGGACCTTGCGAAAGGCCTTGTCGAGCGGCTCGGGCCGCGCCCGCCGGAAGATCCACGCCACGGCGAGGAAGAACAGGAAGCCGAGGAGCATCCCGAGCGCCGGAGAGAGGACGATGAAGACGAGCGTCTTGACGAGACCGTGCATCACGAGGACGCCCGGGCCCGCCTTCACGACGGCCGCGCCCACGAAGCCGCCGATGAGGGCGTGGGAGGACGACGACGGCAGGCCCCACCACCACGTCAGGAGGTTCCAGACGATGGCGCCGACGAGCGCCGCGAAGATGAGGAGGGGGTCGACGACCGCGGGATTCACGATGTCCTTGCCGATCGTCTTGGCGACGCGCGTCTCCAGCGAGAACGCCGCGACGAAGTTGAAGAAGGCCGCCCAGGCGACGGCCGCCTTCGGCGTCAGGACGCGCGTCCCGACGACGGTCGCGATCGAGTTCGCAGCGTCGTGGAAACCGTTGATGAAGTCGAAGGCGAGCGCGACGAAGACGACGAAAAGGACGAAAGACATCGTCGTCCAGCGCTACGAGGACTTCAGGACGATCTGCTCGAGGACGTTCGCGACGTCCTCGCAGCGGTCGGTCGCTTCCTCGAGGACTTCGTAGATCTCTTTCCACTTCAGGAGCGTGATCGGGTCCTTCTCCGTGTCGAACAGGGCGCCAATCGAGATCCGGTTCAGGCTGTCCGCCTCGTTCTCGAGCCGGTTGATCTCGACGCAGATCTCGAGAATTGCCGGCGAGTTCTTCATGTCACCGAGGAACCCCATCCCGCGGCGGATCGCCTCCGCCGACTGGACGAGAATCTCCGTCGCCTGCTTGACGCCGGCCCGGGGCGCCGGGATTTTGTAGAGGACGAAGCGGTTCGCGGCGGCGTCCATGAAGTCGAGAACGTCGTCGAGCGCCTTGACGAGGGCGTGGATGTCCTCGCGGTCGATCGGCGTGATCCACGTGCGCGAGAGGAGCGCGAACGTCTGGTGCGCGACCTGGTCGCCTTCGTGCTCGAGGTGCTTGATCCGGGCGACCTTGAGCGAAACGTCGGTGAAGTCGCTGGCCAGAGCGTCGAGGGCGCGCGCCGCTTCCACGATGATGTCCGCCGCGCGAACGAACTGCGGGAGAAAGGTCTCCTCGCGGGGGAACAGCTTGATCACGGAGCCTCCGTTGCGGGCGGAGAATAACAAACGTCCTTTTGACGCGATCGTGACAGGATTCCCTCATGCCGCTTCTCATTCGAAGAACTCTTCCCGGCCTTGCCGCCTGGCTCGCCGCATCGCTCGTGGCGCGTGCCGCCCCCGCGCCCGCTCCGCCGAAGCCGAAGCTGGCGGTCGTGATCTCGGTCGACGGCCTCTCGTACGCCCGGCTCGAGAGCTACCGCCCGCTCTACACGGCGGGCCTCAAGCGCCTGCTCGACGAGGGCTACGCCCTTCGCGCCGCGCGCTACCAGCACCTGAACACGGAGACGGGCCCCGGCCACGCGTCCCTCGGCACGGGCGCGCCGCCGCGCGTCACGGGCATCGTCCTGAACAGCTGGTTCGAGCAGGGGCCGGGCGGGGCGCTCGTGAACGTCTACTGCACGGACCAGAAGGACGCGACCGGGAGGAAGATCGCGGGCCCGGACAACCTCCGCGTCCCGACCCTCGGCGACCGCCTCGTCGAAAAGACCCCGGCGTCGCGCGTCGTGTCCGTCTCCGCGAAGGACCGCGGCGCGATCTTCCTCGCCGGGAAGAACCCCGTGCACGCCGTCTACTGGTGGGACGGCGAGATGGGCCGCTTCCAGTCCTCCGCCGCGTACAAGGCGCCGTCTGCCGCGGCCGCGATCGTGAAGAAGTACAACGACACGCAGGCGGGCGGGATGCTGCCCGCGCGCCTCGGCCTCGTCTGGGACAAGCTCCCCGAGCCCGCCGCCGCGCCCGGGGCAAAGCCCTATCCGACCGCCGTCCCCGCGAACGTCATCACGCGCTACCAGGTTCCGTCGCTCGGCCTCGGCTTCGGCCACGACCTCTCGACGTACGGCCGCGTGCCGGCTGGAGCGCCGTACGGGTATTTCGGCGGGATCTACCGCAGCCCCTTCGTCGACGTCCTCACGGCCGACCTCGCGCTCGCGTTCCTGAACGACGCCGTGCTGAAACTCGGACAAGGCGACGTCCCGGACCTCCTCGCAATTTCGTTCTCGGGGCACGACCCCGTCGCGCACGACTACGGCGACGAGAGCGAGGAGTCGCGTGACGCGCTGCGCCGACTCGACCTCCAGATCGGGCGCGTGCTCGACGCGCTCGAGGCGAACTACCCGAAGGGCACGGTCCTCCTCGCGCTCTCGTCGGACCACGGATTCCCGACGATGCCCGAGGTCGCGCGCGCGCTCGACAAGACGGCGACGGGCGGACGATTCGAGACGGGCTCGGACACTCTGAACAACGCACGCGCGCGCCTGAACCGCCTCCTTGCCGACGCGCTCTGCCTCGACCGCTCCGTGAAGGTCGTCGGCGCGGTGGACGGCTGGAGCCTCTTCTACAGCAAGGCGTTCCCGTACCGGACCGTCGCCGGAGCCTGCGGGCCCGCGGGCGCGCCCGTGACGCCCGCCGACGTCGACCGCGTCCTCCCGAAGATCGTCAGGAGCGTCTGGGACGAGGAGATCGAAGACGTCATCCCCGTCCCGGCCCTCGCCGGGTGGCCCGAAGGCCCCGTGAAGACGTTCGTGAAGAACGACTTCGACAAGGAGCGCTCGGGCGACGCGTTCGTGATCCCGCGCTGGGGCGTCATGAGCTCGTACAGCCCCGGCCGCGGGGCGATGCACGGCACCCACCACGAGTACGACATCCACGTGCCGCTCGTCTTCTGGGGCGCCGTGAAGTCCGGCGCTTCCGACGCGGCGACGACGCCGTACGACCTCGCGCCGACCCTCGGCCGCTGGCTCGGCGTCGCGCTGCCGGACGCGGTCGGCATGCCGGTCGACCTGCCCCGGTGACGGACGCCCCCGGACCGCCGCGGAAGAGGCGCTCGCGCTACGCGGGGACGCACCCGCGGCGGTTCGAGGAGAAGTACAAGGAGCGCGACGCCGCGCGCTATCCCGAGGAGCGCGAGAAGGTGATCGCGTCGGGCAAGACGCCGGCGGGCACCCACGTGCCCGTCCTCGTCGCCGAGGTGCTCGAGGCGCTCGCACCGGCGCCGGGCGACGTCGCCGTGGACGCCACGCTCGGGTACGGCGGCCACGCATCGGAGATCCTGAAGCGGATCCTCCCCGGCGGCCGGCTCCTCGCGCTGGACGTCGACCCCGTCGAGCTGCCGAAGGCCGCCGCGCGCCTCGAGGCGCTCGCCGGAGAGTTCGGCGCGCCGGACGCCGTGAAGACGGAGAAGCGCAACTTCGCAGGGCTCCGGAAGCTCCTCGAGGAGAAAGGCCTCGCGCGCGGCGCCGACACAATCCTCGCCGACCTCGGCGTCTCGTCCA
>Ga0315270_10000247_pt1 | contig 31187 bp, 19 predicted proteins | sample C1_bottom_MG_FD_204932 | JGI IMG/M metagenome (GOLD analysis project Ga0315270, IMG submission 204932) | Sediment microbial communities from Yellowstone Lake, YNP, Wyoming, USA - C1_bottom | ecosystem: Environmental > Aquatic > Freshwater > Lake > Sediment | place: USA: Wyoming | collected...
TTTGACGATCCGACCATGCGCCTGTTTCTGGCAAGTCTGTGGACGATGTGCGGAGAATGGCATGAGGCCCAAGTTGATTTGCGGGCCGCCTGGATTATGGACAATCGCCTGAACTGGGCTCGTGAGTTGGCAGATCGCGAAAGCGCTCCCGCAAATTTATTTTTGATATTGGGTGGGCCTGGGCCTGAAGCGGTGTGGACGCCGGAAATGAAGATCAATCCCCTGCGCTCAAACCGTCAAATCAGTTTCAAACTTCGCGGCCAACAAAGTGGACTGACCATTATCGACCATGACGGCCTCATCCTCCTTTCTAAACGCTCCCCTGATGCGAGCCGTTGGTATGAGCGGCATCTGGAGAGAGAAAGCGAACTGCATGAGCTGATTCTTGATTCCGCTTTTGGTGGAAAAGCCAGCACCAGCGGAGCCATCGCCTCATCCAAGATCGCGGCTAAAACCGGCTTGGGATTATTGGTCGGAATTAGCGGAACAGCGGTTGGTCTGGCCATCACAAATACTGGACTGAAATCTGATTCAGAAGATGCGGTCAGGTATGGCTTGGTCACTGCCGCAGCCAGTATTACGTGGGGCATAAAGTTTATCTCGGAGGGTTACAAAGCCAGTGTCAACGAGTTTAAAATTGACGTCGATCCGAGTATTTATTACCGTTTTGTTCGCTACCTCCCCGAATATTTATGGCTAGGCTGGAGCGATAAGGCCATCTCCTATCCGTTAGAATTGAGAACGTCGGCGGGCGCAATAATTTACGTTCGGCAACCAAGCGTGATTGGCCGAACATCGGTCACCCTCGGATTTATTCCAGATGTCAGTACTTCGAATAACTACCGCTATCGGATCGGTTACAACGAAACCAAATTATCGCCATGGGCGTTTCATTCGGCGTACTGCATGTCAGCGTCATCTTGCACCGGTAGGCTGCCCCGTTTGTTTTAAGTAAAGCCTCAGGTATCAGGCCCAGAACAGATAGCTTACTTGGCCTTCAGCTTCATAATCCCCACGGCTTTCAACAGCACTTTTTCAAACACATGCTCCGAAGTACCCTGTTTCATCTTGCGCATAAAGTACTTTTCGAAAGCCACCTTGGCCAGATGCACCCACTTGCCCTCGGAGAACCAGTTAACATTGCGTGGTGGAATCTGCGGCAAAGCCACGAAGGCAATACCGGTATCGCCAAAGTCGGCCAGGCACACTGCGTTCCAGGTTGCACGCTCTTCCGGCTCTTTGCCATCCAGCTCTGCGCGAATATTATGTGCAGTAGCTGTCACCATAGACTCGATCATATAGCCGGTCTTGGGCGCGCCTGTTGGAACGGGTGTCACTTCAACCGGCGGAATGGCCACACATACGCCAACCGAATAAATGTTCTTGAACTTCGGATTGCGCTGGTGCTGGTCGATCAGAATAAAGCCGCGCGGATTGGTCAGCCCCTCGATACCAAACACGGCATCAATCCCTTTAAAAGCTGGCAGCATCATCGAGTATTTGAAATCGAGCACGTGCTCTTTCTTCGCTGTTCCGTCATCGTTATGCTCGGTCACATACATCTTGCCGGCTTCAACCTTGGTGGTTTTGGCATTGCAGATCCACTTGATGTGACGGCTGCGCAAGGCGGATTCCATCATGCCTTTGGAGTCTCCTACACCGCCCAATCCGAGGTGACCAATGTATGGCTCCGCGGTTACAAATGTCATCGGAACTCTGTCGCGAATTTTACGGCGACGCAGATCGGTATCCATGATTGCAGCAAACTCATAGGCAGGTCCGTAGCAGGAAGCCATTTGCACCGCACCCACTACAACAGGACCCGGGCTCTTAACGAATTCCTGCCAGGCCTTTTCTGCTTCAACTGCGTGCTCAACGTGGCAGATTGAGTGCGTATGACCTTTGGGGCCCAAACCCTCCACTTCGTCGAAAGCGAGTTTGGGACCGGTTGCAATCACCAGAAAATCGTAATCAACATTCTGCCCGTTATCCAGTTCAACCTGATTTTTTTCAGGATGAACACGTTTGGCACCCACCGCAATCAAATCGATCTTCTTGCGTTTTAACACAGGCGCAAGTTCCATTTCGATGTCATCACGGGTACGCCAGTTAACCGCTACCCATGGATTCGAAGGAACAAAATGAAACTTTGGATTATTGTTAATAACCGTTATTTTGTCTTCTGGACGTGCGCTTTCGCGCATTTCATAGGCCATGGGCAAACCACCAATGCCAGCGCCGATAATTACGATATGTGCCATTTTTCACTCCCCTGCTGAATTAATTGAAGTTATAGCTTTTACAGCTCGTTGCGTCTCTAAGGCTTAGTCAGGATTAATTCGTACTATGTGTGTTTATGTGCAATAGTCATGCCAACAATGCAACTATATGAATAATATATCTTATCAATTTAGAAGATGAAGCAAGCTGAATTTTGTCATGTCAATATGTCAGCATTAACTTAGAATCCAGCCTCGTGTCATGACAAATTGACAGTAGGGATATTGTTTATGAATAAAGTAAACCCTTCCGAGCTTCAATCACTGATCGACGTACAGGAAAATCCCTTTGTGCTGATCGATGAGAACTATCAAATCGTTGCGGCCAACCGGGCTTATTGCGCGAATTACGGCGTCGAAAGCCAAAAAGTATTGGGCAGATTGTGCCATGAGGTGTCCCACCTGTCGGCGGTGCCCTGCCACCAGAATGGCGAGGATTGCCCGCACCAGGAAGTATTTCGCAGCGGCCAGATACACGAGGTTATCCATACCCATTTCGACAGCCTTAACCGCCCCGAGCATGTGCGCATCAAAGGCCACCCGATCATGGGTTCCGATCAAAAACTCTATCTGGGAGAAGCTATATTTCGCATTGCCAGCTCGGATGAAATGATTTGCAAGGACATGCAGATGGTCGGCAATTCGCCGGTCTTTCTGGCCTGTCTCGATCACCTCACCCGTGCGGCAGTATCGGATGCAGCCATCTTGCTGCTGGGCGAAAGCGGCGTGGGCAAGGAGTTGGCGGCACAATACATCCACAAACGCTCCACGCGCAATATGCAGCCCTTGATTGTATTGAATTGCGCTTCCATCGCCGTCGACATGTTTGAGGATGAATTGTTTGGGCATGAGCGAGGCGCTTTCACCGGATGCATGGGAAGAAAGCAGGGACTTTTTGAGTTGGCCGACAAGGGCATACTGTTTCTGGACGAGATTGGAGACATGCCGCTCTTTATGCAGGCCAAATTACTGCGTGTGCTGGAAAGCGGTGAGTTCAGACGCATCGGTGGAACTGACACATTGCGCGCCGATGTGCGCCTGGTCTCCGCCACCAATAACGAGTTATTGAAAAAAGTACAGGCCGGCGAGTTCAGACAGGACCTTTACTATCGTGTAGCCGGTATCGATTTGCGCCTGCCCAGCCTCAGGGAACGAAGCACAGACATTCCCGCTCTGGCGCAAGAGATCCTAAAACGCATTACCCGTGCAGGAATGCCGCACTGCCAATTCACTCAGGATGCGCTGGAAAAGCTCCAGAACTATTCATTCCCGGGCAATATACGCGAGTTGAAAAATATACTCATGAAGGCGATTGCGGAAAGCAACAATGAAATTATAAGCGCATCGAATATTCATTTTTCACCACAGCAAGAAAAAGCTGCAGCTGTCACTCCACATGAAATCCCCGTGGAAGTCATTCGCGAAGCCAGCATAATCAAAAAAACCAATGCATCCATCGCCACCCTGGAAGCGGAGCATATTGCAAAATTGCTCGTCAGCTATAACGGACATCGTCGAATCGTGGCCGACACCCTGGGTATCAGCGAACGCACGCTTTATCGAAAATTGAAAAGTTACAAGCTTACCTGACTGCCGATACGGCCATGTTTGGTCGTTACAGCTATCGGTTCCAGTGCGGTAAAACCTTACGCTATGCTGCCCAGCAAGATGCATTTCCATTCTTGCAGCTTCAATAAACGGCCATTAATTTTTTCCTGATACTCCTCGCTTAAACCCAGCAGCAATATCGAACCGGACACAATCAGCGCAGGAATTAACAGCAGCAAGAACAACCACGCATATTCTCCCGGCAGGGCAAAACCCGTTACAGAGAGCAAATACAATGGCCAACTGAAAGCCAGGCCGCGCAGAACATGCTTTAGTGCAAGTAGTGCGCCGAACAGAAGACGCAAGGCACGCTGCGAACGGGAATTGTAAACAGCATCAAATACCGCACGAGTGAATTCGTCCATACACCAGTCTTAGCCAGAGTTTATTCCGCTTTATTTAATCACAAAAGCGGAAAAACTGGCTCAATATCTATCCATCACCACACCCACCTGCGGCATCCTCGCCAGGCCGGTTTCGCGAGCATGTTCCTGAAACGCAGGATTACGCCAAAAGAAAGCACCCGGCATGGTAGTGGGGATAACCAGCGCGTAGAACAGCATACGACCGATCACAGCCGCCAATATCGAGGCCAGTGCAAGTAATATCCACGCAGCCAATGCTGCGGTAGCTGATGGTGCTGATTGGGTCAATACCAGCATTCCAGCCAATGCCAAGCCCAACGCAATATTACGGGTGAAATAGCTGTAAGCAAACTGCGTACGCTGCACCGCCATTGCAGCAGCACCTTCACCAGCCTGCTGCTGCATGTCACGAGCATGAGCAAACAAGCCTATTGCCTCCAGCGCAAGGCCAATACTGACAGGCCATGCAAGCAAGGCTAACAAAATAGTACTGTCTTGCAGCAGCGGGGAGAACACCAGCCCGACCGCAAGTGATCCCAAGGCGAGCATTGCACCATAGAAGCTGGTAAGCACCTGCCAGTGGTTCCAGAATGGCCGCGCCCTGATACGGTAAATACTGTGCATGAAATACAGTGCCGCAATACCCGAAACTGCCGAGCCATAACCGGCAATCTGGGTCAGGTCGTTCAACAATTCTTGCGGCAACCACAAGCTCAACTGCGGAAATGCGCTGAGTAAAGTGTAAGCACCCAGCATGTTGTAAAACACCGCAATGCCAGCCACTTCTCGTGACACCGGAGAATACCGAAGATTATTAAAAGCACGGTAGAAACGGTGCGGCCTTCCCAGATGCAGTGTGGACAGTACCAAGGCCAAAGTTTGCAGTCCTATCATGCCAAATAGCAACGCTGTATGCGCAAGCGGATGTGCCCTGGCCGCAAGCATCTCAAGCCCCACAGACGGGCCAAAGAACAGCACCAGGAAGGCGCCCACCACTGCCTGAGAAATAAGCGTAAACACCACCAGCGGATTCTCGCGGGTGCTGAGTTTTCTCAGACCCCAGCCGCGCTGCGGCAGTTTATTATCCACTTGAGGTTTGTACTCGCCTCCCTCTTCACGCACATAGCGCACCGGGTTACTGTCTGTGCGGCTCATCTCACGCGGCAGACGCCTGGTCTGCTGGAAGCGAATGTTCGGGTGCGTAATACCGGGGTCAGGAAATCCGGGCAAAGTAATGTTGGTCTGAATTCGGTTTTCCGGTTTGGTTTCGATCACGCCAAAATCCAGCGCATTACCCAGACACGCGGCAACGCAAGAAGGCTTCAAGCCAACTTCCAACCGGTCCACACACATATTGCATTTGGATACATGGCCCGCGACCGGGTCTAGCTGCGGCGCGTTGTAAGGGCACACCCAGGTGCAATAACCACAGCCGAAGCAGATGTCCGGATCCTGCAACACTGCGCCATACTCGGCAAACTTGGTATAGGCAAGTGTAGGGCAACCCTTGAGACACACCGGGTCATCGCAGTGATTGCACGCCATTGAAATATTCATGCGTGAATAAGCCGGATAACTTCCCCCCTCCACGTAACCCACCGAGCGAAAGGCCAAATGTGCAGGCGTATCGTTTTTCTCAGCGCAGGCTGATTCACAGGCGTGACAGCCTATGCAATTGTCCGCATTAAAATAAAAGCCGTGCTGCTTGTAACGATCCGGATTGGTCGAGATACCTGCATCGCCGTTGATATTTAAACTCTTACCGCGCAGTGGATTGTCCTCGGCTACCGTCACTATGGACTTCCCCCAGCGGTTTAATTCAGGATGCTCAACGTGCGGCACGAAGGCGTAGCTTTGCTCTTTGGGTCTGGCTTCAAACATGACTCTATTCCCTGTTGTCTGGGGTTAAATGCTTAATACGCGCGTGCTGCAACGTTGGCCGCTGCTGCAGCTGCCTGGTCATTTGCCGCCTCAATACGCACTGAGCCTTGCTTGTAGGCTGGCTGACGCGAGTAAGGATCAAGCAAGCCCAGTGTTAAGCGGTTCACGCAGTCATGAAAGTGGAATGGTATAAACACCATATTTCTCGATACGCGTTGCGTCAGTTGCACCATCACCACCGCTTCGCCACGGCGTGAAGTGAGACGCGCATAACCGCCGTGTTTCACACCCAGCTCGGCTGCCGAATCCGGATTCATTTCCATATAAGGGGTTGGGCTGAATTTATTGGCATTGCCAACTTTTCCGGTACGGGTACGTGTGTGAAAATGTTCGACAACTCGGCCCGAGTTTAACCAGAAGGGATAATCGGCATCCGGCTGTTCGTTATTATCGACAAACGCCAGCGGGATTAATTTCGCCCTGCCGTCAGCATGCTGAAATTTTCCGTCACTGTATAAACGTTGCGTGCCGCTCTCCTCACCTTCACGGCATGGCCATTGCATACCGCGTTGCGCCTCTATCTTGGCATAACTCATACCGGAAATATCCAGCATGCGATCGGCACCCTTGGAAAGCATTTTCATTTCATCAAACACGCCTTCCGCTGTTTCAGGGAAAACTGGCCCCTTACCTTGAGCCAAGCGTTTAGCCAAAGCATTAAAAATCCACAAATCAGATTTTGAGTCACCATTCGGCGGCATCACATTTCGCACCAAATTGACACGACGCTCAGTATTGGTAAAGCAGCCCTCTTTTTCTGCCCACACTGCGGCTGGCAAAAACACATGGCTATATTGATTCGTTTCCACGTCCTGATAAGCATCCTGCACCACCAGGAATTCAAGTTTGGACAACGTTCTGCGGATGCGTTCGGTGTTGGGCATGGAGGTCATCGGATTCGTGGCGATCAGCCAAAGCCCTTTGATCTGCCCAGTTTCAATTGCGGGCAGGATATCCGTCATCGTCATACCGCGCTTCTTCGGTAAAAATTCAGGATCAATATTCCATTGTTTGGCAATATGCTCACGGTCTTTTTCTTTCTCCAGAGCGCGGTAGCCGGGCAAACCCGAACAGGACGACCACTCGCGTGTACCCATCGCATTGCACTGGCCGGTAATAGAAAGCGACGTGCTGCCGGGCTGGCCGATATTGCCGGTAATCAAATTGAGATTATTAATAGCCACCACGCCGTCTGAGCCATGTGTGCTTTGATTAATACCCATGGTCCAGATGCTCATCGCCTTGGGAGCTTGTGCATACAAGCGCGCGACATGACGGATCGTGTCTTCATCAACACCGCACAAGCGCGACGAGGTAAGCGGATCCCAGCGCTTCACTTCTGCGTTGAACACCTCGAAGTCTGAACAGTGCGCATCGATATACGCCTGCTTTTGCAAGCCCTCTTCCAGAATCACATGTGCCATCGCATTCAGCAAAACAACGTCAGTGCCGGGCGTGATGGCAATATGCAGATCCGCCATTTGCGCAAACATGGTGACGCGCGGGTCAATCACAATCAGGGGAAATTTACGTTTTTCCATCGCCTCTTTTAAACGCCAGTAAATGACGGGATGCTGTTCCGGCAAGTTGGAGCCAAACGCAATCAGGCATTCTGTGTGGTCAAAATCTTCATAGCATCCCGGTGGGCCATCGCTGCCAAACGAACGCTTGTAACCCGACACAGCCGAGGCCATGCACAGCGTGGTGTTGCCGTCGTAGTTGTTGGTACCAATAACACCTCGCGCAAGTTTGCCCAAAGTGTAAAACTCCTCGGTCATAATCTGCCCGGTGGAGATAATGGAAAAAGCATCACGGCCATAGGTTTCTTGTATGCGCGTGATCTCGGCTGTAGTTTTATCTAAAGCCTGATCCCAGCTTGCCTCAGCAAAAAATTCATGCGGCATATTCCGCATCAATGGTTTGTCAGCACGGCCTGCCGTCTTGCGAAACAATTCGTGTTCAAGGATGCCCTTGATACACAACTTGCCGCGATTGACATCGGCATCAGCCACTCCGCGCGAGGCAACGGCAGTACCGCTTTTATCCACGCCCACTTCAATAGAGCAGCCCGTCGAGCAATAACCACAGGTGGTGTAGCTCCACTTGACCACGCCTTTGTCGACCAGCTTGATGGGATTTTTTTTGTTACGACCGAATAGCATTTTGTACTCCTGAATTTTGAGTTGATAACTCACCAGAACCAACCCCTCCCAGCCTCCCCTTGACAGGGGAGGAGCGCGATTTTCTCTCCCCCTGTCAAGGGGGAGCTGGAGGGGGTTTGAACTTAGTAGAAAACCTAAAACACTAGCTACGAATTCGGACAACCTTCATTCGGTGTCAGCGACAAAAACACTTTACCGCCTTCGACCTTAACCGGATAAGTGGCAGCGCAACCCACATCCGGTGCAACCGCAATACCATCTTCAAGACCGATGTGCCAACTATGCATCGGGCAGGCCACCTTTTTGCCGAACACAATCCCCTGTGACAGGTGACCACCCTTGTGCGGGCACTTGTCCTGCAGGGCAAAAATTTCACCTTCCGCGGTACGGAAAAGCGCGATATCACCCTTGGCAGACTTGACCACACGGCCACCCTGCGACGGGATATCTTCCAAATTTGCGACTTCTTTCCAATCACTCATGATCTATTCCTAATAAATTAAATGGCTAAAAGTTGTTATACAGTCAGGGGAGCAAATTCTCGCTGGTTCACATTCTCGGTAGCCCAAGGATTTTTCTCGCCCTGCAAGGTATATAACAAGCGCCCGTATAAAGCCTTGCGGTTTGCAGCATCTTCAACCACTTTCTGTTTCACATGATCAATACCCACGCGCTCTACGTAATGCACAGTACGGTCCAGATAGCGAGCTTCTTCACGATACAACTGGGTAAAGGCCAGGGTATATTCCATCACCTCTTCCCTGGTTTTTACCTTCACCAGGAATTGCGCGACTTCGGTTTTAATTCCACCATTACCTGCTACATAAATTTCCCAGCCCGACTCCACACCGATAATGCCCACGTCCTTGATTGCCGCTTCCGCACAGTTACGCGGGCAGCCAGACACGGCCAATTTAAATTTGTGAGGTGTCCACATGTGGTCGAGTGCATATTCCAGATCGATACCCATCTGGGTTGAATCCTGCACACCGAAACGGCACCATTCGCTACCTACACAGGTTTTTACCGTACGCAATGCCTTGCCATAAGCGTATCCCGAGCTCATGCCAAGATCAGCCCACACACTGGGCAAATCTTCCTTCTTGATACCAAACAAATCGATACGCTGACCGCCGGTGACTTTTACTGTGGGTATCTTGTATTTGTCCGCGACATCGGCAATGCGACGCAATTGATCCGGCGTGGTAACACCGCCATGCATACGCGGCACCACCGAGAAAGTACCGTCCTTCTGGATATTGCCGTGCGCGCGTTCGTTGATGAAACGCGATTGCGGATCGTCCTTAACCTCATGCGGCCAGGCGCACAGCAGATAATAATTGAGTGCCGGGCGGCACGAAGCACAACCGTTTGGCGTGGTCCAGTTGAGCGCTTTCATTGCTTGCGGGATAGACAGTAATTTATCTTTGCCTATCGCTGCACGAACTGCTTCGTGGGTTAGCTCGGTGCATCCGCACATTGGTTTCACGGTTGCAGATTGCGCCGCATAAGCACCGCCCAATGTTGAAGCCAAAATTTGTTCAACCAGACCGGTACAGGAGCCGCAGGAAGCCGACGCCTTGGTATGCTTGCGCACATCATCCAGCGTGAACAAGCCTTTTTCCTTGATCGATTTGACAATGGTGCCTTTGCACACACCGTTACAACCGCACACCTCCATCGTGTCCGGCATCGAAGCTGCACTGTTCTGCCCCTGGTGGCCGGTATTGCCGAGATGCGACTGACCGAACATCAAATGATCGCGTATTTCAGATACATTTTTACCGTCACGTATCATCTGGAAATACCATGCACCGTCCTTGGTGTCGCCGTACATCACCGCACCCACCAGCTTTTCATCTTTCAACACCAGCTTTTTGTACACACCACCGGCCGCGTCGTGCATCAAGATTTCATCGGTGTGCTCTCCACCGGTAAAGTCACCGGCAGAAAATAAATCAATACCTGTCACCTTCAACTTGGTTGAGGTTACCGAACCTTGGTAACGCGCGATACCCATGCGTGCCAGGTGATTTGCACACACTTTTGCCATATCAAACAAGGGAGCAACCAGACCATACGCCGTGCCGCGGTGTGATACGCACTCGCCCACCGAATAAATGCTCGGGTCATAGGTCTGCATCGTGTCGTTGACCACGATACCTTTATTGCAGTGGATGCCGGCTGATTCAGCCAGGATTGTATTAGGCCGTATACCCACTGCCATCACCAGCAAGTCCGCCGGTATCTCGCTGCCGTCTTTAAAGCGGATAGCCTTGACGCGACCCGATTCATCACCGATCAACATTTCAGTTTGCTTTTCCAGCAGGAATTTCAGCCCCTTTGCCTCAAGTGAACTCTGTAACATCTTTGCAGAATTCTGGTCCAGCTGACGCTCCATCAGCCATGGCATGATATGCACCACGGTGACATCCATGCCGCGCAGCGCCAAGCCATTGGCGGCTTCCAGGCCGAGCAAGCCGCCACCAATCACAACGGCATGCTTGTATTTAGTTGCCGCCTCTATCATTGCATTGGTGTCTTGTATGTCGCGATAACCTATAACGCCCTTTAAATCCTTGCCGGGAACAGGCAGGATGAAGGGGTTTGAACCGGTCGCCAGCAGCAATCTGTCATAAGCAGCCTCCGTTCCATCTTCGGCAAACACCACTTTATTTTTGCGATCAATCTTTACCACTTTTTTATTCAAGTACAGATTGATATAGTTTTCTTTATACCAGTCGAGATCATTCAGGATAATGTCCTGTATGCCTTGCTCACCAGCCAATACTGGAGACAACATAATGCGGTTGTAGTTGGGGTATGGCTCGGAGCCAAACACCGTGATGTCATATAGATCCGGTTCCAGCTTGATCAATTCTTCCAGCGTGCGCACACCCGCCATGCCGTTACCCACCATCACCAGTTTCATTTTTTGCATTAGCTGTCTCCCGAGTTTCAAATATTTATAGCGTGACTTTAAGATTCGACTTCTAACAATACATCACGACTTGATGTATTTACATAAGCAACATCGGTGCCAGACATTTTAATTTCAAGATAATATATTGATATTTAATACTTATAAAACATCAGCATTAGTTTTTCGAACACATAATCGTCCACACAAAATGATTTGCGCACCAATTTGGTGTATGTTCATATCTGACATTCACAGTTTTAGTGCGGAGAAGTATTGGGGTATTTCGGTGAGATTGATTTTCACCCTGTTCATTGCATACTCAGGAGGGCAATGCCAAAAATCATGTTACAACTCGTAGCGCTACAGCAAGCAACCCATGCCCACACCTTGTCAGATTGTATTTAATGTCCCGGTTGCGCAACCAGTCTCTTCAATTCAGGCATACAAGATCCACACTCCGTTCCGCATTTCAACCTGGCTTGTATCGCTGGCAGTTCGAGTCCATTTTTAAACTCGGTCATAATTTCCTCTTCCGACACATCCAGACAGTTACAAATAATTCGCCCCCGCTGCGGCTGTCCGGCCGGTGGTGCGCTCAAGGGTGCAAACAACCATGGGCGCAGCGATTGCGCATCGCTTCCTTGCGCAATAATTTCTTTCAGCCAATCACGTGCGACCGTTTCGCCGGTTAAGCGCACCCCCAGCAACTTGCCGTCTTCCATCAAGGCCTGTTTACAAATACCCCGCTTTGCATCGCGATAATTCATCACCTCGGCGGGATCATCCAGACCCAGAATTGCGTCAATTTCAAACAACAACTCTTGCGGTACAGGCACTGAATTGGCCGTGCGCAAGACTACCAACTCATCGTCCCGTCCCAACAAACCCACAGAGGCATATTCAAAGTGCTTCAACAAGGGCTGCAAAAGTGCCATGCGATTGAGCGCATCACCTTTGCGCATCGCGATCATTTGCCACGGCAGCACCAGCTTCTCCACCTGCACCGCCGCATGCTTGAGTTCGGGCTGCATGGAGATGGGATCGTAGGCGTTGGTGGTCAGTGCATTGACACCCAATCCATGCATAAACCTGCTACCCCAGTGCATGGGCACAAAGGTTTGACCCGGGCGCATTTCATCTGAAACGACCACGCGCAACACCAATTTCCCGCGTCTACTGGATAGCTGAACAATATCGCCCTCGCTCAAGCTTCGCCGCGCCATATCCGCGGCACTCATCGAAACCAGTGGCTCCTCCACATGGCTAAACAAACGTCCCACGGTGCCGGTGCGGCTCATACCGTGCCACTGGTCGCGCAAGCGACCGCTAGTGAGATGCAAGGGATAGCGTGCGTTAATATCTTCAGCTACAGGTACATATTCTGTGCTGACAAATTTTGCCTTTCCGTTTGCAGTGGGAAAAACACCATCGGCATATAACCGTTTCAAGCCCCGAGTCTTGCCTTGTGGCAGCGGCCATTGCTGCGGGCCAGCACTTTCCAATAGCGCATAACTCAAGCCGCCAATATCAAGATCACGACCCACCGTGGTTGCGCGATGCTCATTGAAGATTTCTTCGGTGTTGGTGTAATTGAACAGCCCTCTCTCCAACTCTCTCCCGCTTGCGGGAGAGAGAGCAAACGTCCCCTCTCCCGCTTGCGGGAGAGGGCTAGGGAGAGGGAGAGGGTGTAAGCGTCGCTCTAATCGTTGTGCAAAATCCACCACAATCTGCGAGTCATGACGCGCCTCTCCGGCAGGTGCTACCGCACTGCGCACGCGAGAAATGCAACGTTCCGAATTGGTAACCGTGCCCTCCTTCTCGCCCCAGCTACTGGCGGGTAGTAGCACATCAGCATAAGCCGTGGTATCCGTATTGCGGTAGGCATCCTGCACCACTACAAACTCGGCGGTGCTCAGTGCCTCGTTAATTAAATTCAGGTCGGGCATGGACTGCGCCGGGTTGGTGCAGGCGATCCACAAGGCTTTTATTTCGCCGCTGCGCACCGACTCGAACATCTCCACCGCAGTCTTGCCGGGCTTCGCGGGCACATCGTCTATGCCCCATAACTTGGCGACCTCGGCACGATGTTGCGGATTAGCCATGTCACGATGAGCAGAAAGAAGATTCGCCATGCCGCCTACTTCACGCCCCCCCATCGCATTGTGCTGGCCGGTAAGCGACAGCGGTGCCGCACCGGGGCGGCCTATTTGCGCGGTGGCGAGGTGCAAATTAATCAGTGCGGCATTTTTATGCGTGCCCTGTATCGATTGATTCAAACCCTGGCTATACATTGACAGCGTGGCTTTAGAAGTGGCAAACCATTTTGCCGCCTGCACAATATCTTCTGCCTCTACACCGCAAATAGTGGCGGCATGTTGCGGCGTAAATTCGCGCACTGTGGCCTTTAGTTCATCAAAGCCCACGGTGTGAGCCGCAATATAGGGCAGATCACACCAGCCCTCCCACAACATCACATGCAACATGGCGTTGAATAACACCACATCGGTGCCGGGCAATATCGCCAGATGCAAATCTGCCGAACCTGCGGTATCGGTGCGACGCGGGTCAACCACGATAATTTTAAGATCAGGATTGTTTTTACGCGCGTCTTCTATACGACGAAATAATATAGGGTGGGCAAACGCGGTGTTTGAGCCGGCGATAAAGATACACTGGGCGTGATCAATGTCTTCATAACAGCCGGGAGGGGCATCTGACCCCAAGGTCAGCTTATAGCCATTGACCGCTGAAGACATGCACAAACGCGAATTGGTATCGACATTGTTGGTGCCTATCAGGCCCTTGGCCAGCTTGTTGAATACATAGTAGTCCTCAGTGAGCAACTGCCCGGATATATAAAAACCGACCGAGTCCGGCCCATACTGGCTAATGATGGCGGCAAACTTTTCGGCAACAGTATCGAGTGCCTTGTCCCAGTCGACACGCTGGCGTGGCTCACCCCGTGCACTGCGCAGCTCCGGATACAAAGCGCGAGTTTCCTGTCGCGCCGTCCGGTGCAAGTTTGCGCCCTTGGTGCACAAGCGTCCGAAATTGGCCGGATGTTCGGGATCGCCGCGCACACCGATGATGTTGCCGGCCGCAGTGCTGATAATGACACCGCAACCCACACCGCAGTAACAGCAGGTTGAGCGTGTTTCATACGCAGTATTCGGGGTTTCTTGCCTGGTAATTATATTCATGCACCAAACATAAGCAATACTCATACCATTTGATTTTACCAACTAAAATCATATATTTAAAAAATCATTGGCAGATATTTGATGATATTGCGCACCACATAAGGGCATGTTGAAAAATTTTGCGCATGAAATCGGTGCCTGTTTTTAAATAAGTATTAAAGGATAGCGATTTTTTGTCGAAATGGCTTAGGCAGGACTCAGTAAGACAAGGATTGCACAATAGTGGAGATAAAAACAAATGGCGCCGGGAATTCAATTACCAGGCCAACACAGATATTCGGTAATAGGTTTGCATGCTGTGGAAAATTGATAGGCACGGGAGAATTAAAATGTTGAGCAACTGGAAAATCAGCAGTCGATTAAAATTGTTAATGGCTGCCTTGCTGGCTCTGGCCTTGCTGATCGGTGGCATGGGCTGGTATCACTCCAGCGCAAGCGACCGTGCGCTCAAGAGTCTTTATGATGACCGACTGGTTGCACTGGCGCAATTATCGGTGTCCAGCGAAAAAGCTCTGCACAACCGGCTTAAAATCTATCAGGCACTTAATTCGCCAGACAGCATGGAAAAATATCGCAAGGAAATTTCCGAAAATGCAGCCGTAATTTCAACAAATCTGGATGCTTATATGCTCACGGCCATGGATGCGCATGAAAAAGCACTTGCTAATAAGTTGATGTCGGCACGAAACCGATATATGGATGAAGCGCTTAAACCCGTTATGGAAGCAATGTCCTCAGGAAAAACTTCAGAAATAAATTCCATGCTTGAAACTAAGGTTCGTCCACACTATTACGAAGTTAAAACGGTTATAGACGAGTTGATACAACTGCAACTGGATGAAGCACAAAAAGTGAATGACAACGCGACCGCCTTCACAAATAAAATGACCATAGTTTTCATGATCATAATATTTGGCGGAGGTGGTGCAGGTGTTTGGTTCGGGCTATCCATTATCAACGGAATCAATCGCTCGCTAACAGAGCTAAAAGGGGTGATGGTGAAGATGTCTGCTGATGGAGATTTAACCGTACGCTCCAAAGTGTTTGGTGGCGGAGAAATCGGCCAGGCAGCCATTGCATTCAACAGCCTGATCGATACTTTTGCAAAGATCATCAAACAGGTTAGCAGCAGCGCAAAATCCGTTACTGCTACAGCGGCGCAACTTTCGCAAACCTCCAGTCAAATTGAACAGGGCTCACAAACCCAGAGCGAGGCCGCAGCCACAACAGCAGCGGCGGTAGAGCAAATTACAGTGAGCATCAACTCGGTAGCCGCCAACACTCAAGACGTCAGCAAACTTTCAGAGAAGAGCCTGCAACAAACCCAGCAGGGAAATACCAACGTACACACCATGCTGGGCGAAATACAACGCGTACAGGAGTCGGTCAACCAGATCGCCGATGCGGTGCAGGAATTCGTCATCAATATTCAATCCATTTCCGGCATGACACAACAGGTAAAAGAAATTGCCGATCAAACCAACCTGCTGGCTTTGAATGCCGCTATTGAAGCAGCCCGTGCAGGAGAACAGGGACGCGGCTTTGCCGTCGTTGCAGATGAAGTGCGCAAGCTGGCGGAAAAATCCGGAAAGTCAGCCAATGAAATTGATCAGGTAACCACCGCATTGAACCAGAAATCCAGCGTAGTGGATGAGATGGTACAAAATGGTTTGCGCTCATTGAATGCCACACAAGAGCATGCCACACGTGTCTCAAGTATGCTGGAAGAAGCCGGGATATCCGTTTTGGAATCCACTCGCGGTGTCAGTGACATCGCAGCATCTGTCACCGAACAGAGTGTTGCCAGTACCGAGATCGCTCGTAATGTGGAAAAAATCGCACAAATGTCAGAAGAAAATTATGCCTCAGTTCAGTCAAATGCTCAGGATGTCATGCATTTGACTGAACTCGCGAATGAATTACACGATGCGGTAGGCAAATTTAAAGTGTAATTTTACTTGCACATAAATTAATGAATCCGCAGGCAGCCTTAATTAAACGTGCAGAATTTAAGGTGCGCAAAACGACTTTCACATAACGTAGATTATTGCTGATGTTCATGCTTATTTTTGGCAGGATGCGTTTTATTGACACCGTCACCGCAATTTCAAAACGAGCTACTTTCCGTGCAGGGCAATATGCCGATTTCTACCAGCGGTATTGTCTTTGTACCAGCGGTAAATAATATGTTAACGCTACCCCGCCCGTAAAAAAGTGGAGGTGCTAACCAGGGATGTTGACAAGCCCAAAGAACAGGCTACTGCCTGGCGTTTAGCATCCGCAGCCGCAAACCAGAAAAAGGCACCCCGAGGGTGCCTTTTTAAATTGCAGAGTGCCTTAGAGGGAGTCGACTACCGGACAAAAACTTTTGAATGCGCCCTTCAACCACAGGTCATGACTTTCATTCTGCACTTCGCTACCGAGCGCCACGGAACGCGTTACACAACCTGCAATTCACGCTCCGATTGACTCCCAGGAGTATCTCCCGTCATCTGCATCTCGCCTGTCTGACAAAATGTTGCCAAATTATCCGTATCTATGCTACCTGCTTACGCTCCGGCATCCTTATGCCAATTTAAACTGGTCAACAAGCTTCTGCAACTCACCAGCCGTAGTAGCCAAGGTACCCGCTGCAGCACCCACATCACGAATACTGATAGAATTTTCTTCGGTAATAACGGAAATTTTTTCCATACTGACAGCCGTTTCTGAAGTGGCCGCTTTTTGTTCACTGGTTGCTGACGCGATATCCCGCGCCAATTTATTGACCTCCTCTGCAGAGGCCACTATCTCGGCAAGAATGTCTCGGGTGAGATTATTGAATACTGCACCCTCCTTAACATCCTTTTGCACCTGGTTCATTGATTCAACTGCTGCAATAGTCTTGTTGCTGATTGAATTCACCATGTCTGAAATATCGGTTGTGCTGATAGAGGTACGTTCCGCCAACTTCCTGACTTCGTCCGCCACCACCGCAAAACCCCGTCCCTGCTCTCCGGCGCGGGCTGCTTCAATGGCGGCATTCAAGGCAAGCAAATTGGTTTGATCGGCAATATCTTTAATCACCTTCGCCACTTCGCTGATCTTTTGAATTTCAAGACTGAGTTCACCTATATTATTGCTGGAGGTTTCCACACTTGAGGCAATTCGCTGTGTAGAATCCAAACCCATTGCTATATTCTTGTTTCCCTCCTGGGCAATTGTCTGAGTTTTACCGGCAGCCACTACTACATACCCGGCTCCCTCAGAAACCTCGGCGATTGAAACCGCCATTTCCTCCATCGCTGCGCCCACCTGCATAACTTGCTCTACCTGAGCCTCAGCTCTGGTGCTTACCTGGCCTGCCGCACCCGAAAGTCTGGCGGAATAACCCGCAACATTACTGGACGCGCCCTTTACACCACTGATGATTTTAGACAGATTCAGGTTCATTTCACCAAGCGCATGCAACAACATCCCCATCTCATCGTCCCCGGATTTGATAATTTTTGAGGTCAAATCACCCGTGCTGATTTTATTGGCGACATCTACCGCGACATTTAGAGGTGTGGTGATGCTGCGTGTAATAAAAAAAGAAACTCCAACACCCAGCACTATCGCAATTACACCCAATACGATCATCGCAATTTGTGTTTTACGGTAGGTTTGCTTGGTTTCAGCAGCGGCATCCTGGTTCAGCTTCTGAAAATATCCAAGCATTTCTTCCAGCTCAACGATCAGTTGAATTTGCGCGGGTCTTACTTTGTCACGCACTACGTTAGCCGCATCGATATGCTTGTCGTTCAGGGAAAAATCGATGGTTTCATCCACCAGCGGCTGCACCAGCGTTTCACTTGCTTTTATTTTAGTCAAATAAGCGATGGCGTCTGTCGCGGCAATCATTTTTTCGAGCTCTTCTTCTGCGGTGTGGTACTTCTTGCGTGCTTCACGCATAAGCTTCAATTCTTTTTTCTTGAAAGCCAAATCTTCCTGCAAAACCACATCCCTCAGCGCCACCGCCTGGTAGCGAACCGCATCCCTCATGGTGTTTGCAAGTTCTATCTTGATAAAATTATGATTTACAATTTGATCAATATTATCCTGTAAAAAAGCCAGCCTGTTTATGCCCACGGCACCCAGTACCGTGACAAACAGCAACAACAAGCCAAACCCCGCACCCAGGCGTGTGCCAACTTTCATAGATGCAAGGAATTTCATAAGACCTCCGATACTGCGTATGTCAATCTGGTCAGCACCGCGCGGCTTATCAATAACGTACGCGATACATCCAGAACGATCTGATTATTATTCGGCACTAATAGCTGCATTCATGACGCCAATTATTTTCCCGCCATCCATTACAGGGGCTGAAATATTCACGCTTTTCTTTTGCGTAGTTGGATCAGGTTTAACTTCGGGAGCCGACCAAGCTTTGCCTTTCATCGCGCCAGTAAAAGCCGGACGTGTGGCCGCGTTATAGATAAGAGTCTTGGTGCTTGAAGCGATCATATTTCCTTTGTCGTCCCACACCGTCACCTTGTTAACATTCTTGTCATCCTCAAGTTTTTTTGCAAATTGACCTGCCGGGCTATTTTGCATGCCTATCACGACAGGATCTGTATCGCCAGTCTCATCCCATTTTGCATTAGTCATGCCCGGAATGGGTCCCTTGGTATTTGCCTCTTTAACTGCACTGACGATTACCGGGTTGGCTGCCCAGTCTGTAATCAGTTTTTTATATTTTTCCACCTTTGCCTGAATTTCAGGCGGCATATCAGCTCTCGCGATAGCAGGCATACAAATTCCAGCCACAAAAATACTCAAACTCATTGCCGACATTATTTTTTGCACAGTTAAATTTACGTTCATGACGATGTCCCTATAATAAAAATTGATGGAATACAACACATACCTGAGTTATATGACTCAGTTTTACGATAATACCCTTTACGGCATTAACTGGAAAAACTTTAATTCCCGCAAATAATAGCGCCCGGAAACGATATCGGTCCGTGAATAAAGAGGGTGATTTGCTTGCTATTCTTGCGTTAGATGGCCTGCTAGACGAGTAAACCGGATTATCTATCTAAAAATCTATTTATTTCCTATTTTTTTACATCGTTTTATTTATAATGAGGTCGCAGGGTTTATACAATAGTCATGTCCCTGTTGCAGGTTTGTATTTTTTTTGTCATCCGTCTTTTAAACCATTTGATTTAATTACACCCGGGAGATATATATGATTACTGCGTCCGCACTGCGTTCAATTTCAAAATATGCTTTATCCTTAATTTTCGGAGTTGCCATATTATCCATTGGCGTTGCTTATGCAGATCCTATTTCTGCCGATGTTCAAGCCAAAGTCGACAAACAGAAGAAACTTTTGGTTGAGTGGGCTGCGAATCCTGTGATTATTGCTGCAGTCAAAGAGTCAAACAGCAAAGGTGGCATCGCAGGCATGACTAATGCAAAATGGGATGAAATCGGCGATACCGACCCCGTTGTAACCGGGTTGAGCCAGAGCGCTGCGGGCAAGCAGATTACCAAATGGGACGACGGAAAAGCGATTGAGAAACTTATCCTGCGCGACGATAAAGCCAACCTGGTAGCCTCGTCAAGTTTGGGCGGAAAAACATTGCTATACAATAATAGTAACCGCCCCCCTTTCCAGAATGGTTTAAAGGGTGCCTGGGCTGCCAATGAAGTAAAACCTGACCCGACCACCCAGAAAAAATCGGTGCAGATTTCAGCCCCTGTTATGGATGGAGGCAAGGCAATTGGTGTGCTTCAGGCGGCCGTTTTAGCCGAGTAACCGCAAAGGTTCTGGCGGGACTCTGGCCCGCCAGAACTATCAAACACTTTTCAAGGTAATGAGATATGCCATTAACCGTCCCGCTGCAGACGCGCTATAACCAATAACGATACCCCACCGTCTGCTCCGGACATTTCTGCTAATCTCCATAATGTCCTATTGAAAAGGGTCAGGTTTATATGCAACCCGTCCGACTCTCAGGCCAAGCCGGATAGGTGCAGGTTAAATGCAAGCGGAAACCCGATTCGTACTTTCAAGCCGCGCCCATCCGTTCCCCGTCCAAACTCTATTTCAGCTCCGTGCAGGCGGGCAATCTCGCGCACTATAGCCAGTCCAAGCCCGCAGCCTTCGGCCTGATCCGAGGGCAGTCGGTGAAACGGGGTGCCCAGCCTGAACAACTCAGCAGCGGGTACGCCGGGTCCATTGTCTTCCACTGCCAGAAAAACATGCTGTGCGATCATTTCCATGCTCACACGTATGCGCCCTCCCGACGGGGTGTAACGCACCGCATTGTCGAGCAGATTGGAGATCAGTTCACGCAACATCAACGGGCTGCCCGCCACACGGCATGTGTACGTATCAAAATCCAGCTCTATGCCCTTGCGTGCACTGAAGGTAACAAAATCAGCGGCGGTTTCCTGCAATACTTTTTGCAAATCCACTGCGGCAACTTCATACATAAACTGTTCGGTATGTTCGAGCCTGGCCAGGGACAACAGTTGATTGGCCAGATGCGTGGTGCGCCGGGTGGTAGCCAGCAGTTGGTGCAGGAGTTCTTTTTTATCTGACGGTGGTTCTTCAAGCGCCACTTCAATCTGGCCACTCAGGGCTGCCAATGGCGTTCTAAGCTGATGTGCAGCATCGGCGATGAAACGGCGATGACTGGCGAAGGATGCCGCCAGATTTTCCAGCAGCGCGTTGATGCCGTGAATGATGGGTGCCAGCTCTGCTGGAGCGGTGCTTTCTTCGATCGGCCTTAAATCGTTGGAGGAACGGCTGCTGATTTCATCGCGCAGATGTACGACAGGTGAGAGTCCGCGCCCTACTCCCAGCAGTATGGCTGCAATCGAAACTATTGCCAGCAACGCTTCGGGAAGCAGAATGCCGGCAAAAATTTCTCCCGTCAATTTGTCGCGCCCGTGTACTGTCTGTGCCACCGCGATATAGTACACATGGCCATCTTCCTTTCCGCGCAACAGCATGGCCCTGTGTTTTTCACCATTCAATTCCATGTCCTGGAAAATATGGCTTTCTTCAGACACCAGCATATCTGCCATCTGCAGCTTGGGGTTACCCGAAAAAATCTGCCCATACTCATCCCAAGCCGCATAGCTTACGCGGTCCTGATTATTCGTCTGCAACATCTGGTGCGCTGCGGGAGGAAGATTGAGCGCCATCCTGCCCTGCTTTATTTCAAGCTGTTTTGATATATCCAGAGCATCATTCAACAAACCGAGATCATAGGCATTGACGGCACTGTTCAGTGCAAAATAATAGGCAAAAACAGATCCCGCCAGCAGAATGATGGAGAGCGGCCACAACAGTCCTTTAAGAAGTTGACGCCGCAAACTGTCAGTGCGCATCTGCCGCTTCCTCCAACATATATCCCAGACCGCGCACAGTTCGAATAATGACGCCGGAACCATCTATTTTTCCGCGCACACGGTGCACATAAGCCTCTATGGCATTGCCGCTCAATTCCTGATCCCAGGCCGTGATAGCCTGAATCAACTGCTCCTTGGAAACAATCCGTCTGCAATGCGCGGCCAGATATTCCAGCACACCCCATTCGCGTGCGGACAAATCCAGTGCCTGTCCATCCAGATAGACCCGCTTCCCCGGGGTATCCAGTTGCAATCGGCCTACATTAAAGCGCGGACTGCTTGCCCCCGAGCTGCGGCGTATCAGCGCACGCAGACGCGCGTGCAATTCCGCCATGGCGATGGGTTTGACCACATAATCGTCTGCGCCAAGGTCCAGCCCCAGCACGCGGTCTTCTACCGCATCGCGCGCGGTGAGGATAAGTACAGGCAAAGACTTGCCGTGCTGACGCAGATAGCGCACCACTTCATAGCCATCACGATCCGGCAGGCCGAGATCAAGCACCATGGCATCGAAATTTTCAACCGACAGTATATGCAGTGCATCTGCCACATTCGTGGCCAGATCAGTGGCGTAGCCGGCATGGGACAGCGATTGCGTCATCGCCTTGCCCAGGGTTTCATCATCCTCAACGACCAGTATCCGCATGTTTGTCAGTTTCGTGTCAGCAACAGCGCGCACAATGCGCGCCCTTCCGGAGCTTAATTTTAACAGGAACATGCCCAGTTTCATGGACTGTGATTTTTACTGTTTTAGTCATGACGCAGAGCGCAAACAATTTGTTTCTGTTGGACTTTAGATCTTCGAATCAACGCCCATGACGCACTGCTAGAATTTTTCTAATGCAAAAAAATACCCATCGCAACAGCATTCACCGAACGACCATGCAGATATTTATTGATAAATTTTCATCAGGCATCATGACACTGCTACTTGGCGCCATGCTCGGCGGCTGTGTTGTAGGACCTGACTTCAACAAGCCAGACGCACCTACCGCCAGCAGCTATAGCCCGCAGCCCTTACCTCAGGAAACTGAGGCTGCGCCAATGCCGGCAGGAGAGGCGCAAAAATACAATGCCGCTGCAGCGATTCCCGCTGATTGGTGGACCCTGTTCAAATCACCGCAGATCAATGCCCTGATTGCACGCGCCTTTAAAAACAATCCGACCATCCAGTCTACGCAAGCTTCCTTGCGTCAGGCGCAGCAAAGCGTGATCGCCCAGCAGGGCTATTTTTTCCCCGCGGTCGGCGCCGGTTACTCGCCCAGCCGCACCAAACTTGCCGGCAACGTGGCCAGCAGTGGCGCGCTGGGCTTGCAGGCCAATGGCGACGTGATAGCCCCCGCTGCTGTTGGCGAACCTGTGTATTACAACTTCCATGTGGCGCAGCTTTCTGTGGGCTATGTACCGGATATATTTGGCGGCAATCGCAGACAGGTCGAGTCGCTGCAGGCGCAACTGCAGGCGCAACATTTCCAGACCGAGGCAAGCTATATCACGCTGGCTTCCAACGTCGTGGCCGCGGCATTGCAGGAGGCCATGCTGCGCGCCCAGATCAAGGCAAGCAAGGAAATCATCCGCTTGAATACTGAAAACCTTGAAATTCTGCACAAGCAACTCGAACTGGGCTATATCGCGGGGATTGATGCAAGCGCACAGGAAGCCGCCGCCGCACAGGCCGAGCAGACGCTCATTCCTCTCAACAAACAACTGCAACAGACGCGCAACCTGATCCGCGCCCTGGCAGGAAATTTGCCCAATGAAGATGTGCCCGAAGTGTTTGAACTGGAGTCACTGCAACTCCCGCAGGAACTTCCCTTGAGCCTGCCCTCGCAACTGGTGGAGCAGCGTCCCGATATACGCGCGGCCCAGGAACAATGGCGTGCCGCAAGCGCACAGGTTGGCGTGGCTGAGGCCGGCAGATTTCCGCAATTTACCATTAGCGCCGCTGTAGGCGGCATGGCTACAACGCCCGACTGGATGTTCAGGGCAGGCGGCAGCTTCTTCTCCCTGCTCGGCAACATTACCGTTCCGCTGTTTGATGGCGGCACCCTCAAAGCCAGGGAACAGGCGGCACGCGAAGGCCTGGCACAGGCCGCTGCAGATTATCGCAGGGTGGTCATCACCGCTTTCCAGAATGTCGCCGATACCCTGCACGCCATACAGTACGACGCAGATTACCTGAAGGCTGCATTGCGCACCGAAGTGGCGCTGAAAGAAACGGCAGATTTAACCCGCAAGCAGTATGTACTGGGCTATGTAAGCTACCAGATCGTATTGCTGGCCGAACAAAATTTCCAGCAGGCCGAAGTCAATCTGATACAGGCACAAGCCACCCGGCTGGGCGATACCGCTGCGCTTTATCAGGCACTCGGTGGCGGATGGTGGAACCGTCAGGATGATGCAGCACAGGAACAACAGGCGAGTGCCGGCACCACCGAAAATCATGCTGACACGACGGCAGTACAGGCTGCAGAAAACCCCGCAGCAGACGTACCATCAATATCGACATCAAACACACCAGCATCAACAGAAGGAACGGCTCCATGATCAAACCAGACAAAAAACTCCTGCTAATCATAGTGCTGGCATTGGCTGGCGCAGGCGGCTATTGGGGATGGAATAAATACCGTGCGCCAAAAAACACTGCAGCTGAATCTGGTCCGCCGCCCGCACAACGTGTGGCTGCCGACACCTTGCGCTTCGCTGCTGATGCCCCGCAATTATTGTTTCTCAAAATCCAGCCAGTCGCAATATTTCCGGAACCGTTGGTGGAGGCACTCAATGCGCGCGTCAGCTATGACGACAATCACACCGCGCGGGTATTTTCACCACTGGCAGGACGCGTGGTCAAAATTTCGGCAGAGTCTGGCAGCCAGGTCAACGCGGGAGACCCGCTGCTAGTGCTGGATTCGCCCGATTTTGCCGTGGCCGAAGCAGACGCAGCCAAAGCCAGTGCAGATCAATTGCGCAAAAAAGAAGCCTGGGAACGCGCCAGGCAGCTGTATGAAATCAAGGGCATTGCGCGCAAGGATGTGGAGGCGGCAGAAGCCGACTGGCACCAGGCCGAAGCCGAGGCTCAGCGTGCCCGCGCGCGCATGAAAAACCTGAACACCACCACTACCACCGCGCAGGGTCAGTTCGTTCTGCGCGCACCGATCAGCGGTGTCATTACCGAGCGCCAGGTGAGCGCGGGCAGTGAAGTACGCCCCGATGCGGCCAGCCCCCTGTTTGTGATTACCGACCCGCGCCATCTCTGGGTGCAGGTTGACCTGCCCGAACGGCAGCTCGACAAGATACGGGTGGGGCATCCTGTGACAATCGAAGTGGATGCCTATCCGGAAACAATTTTCATGGGCAAGGTGGTGGTCATAGGCGGGGCTCTGGACCCTGTTTCAAGGCGCATACAAGTGCGTTGCGAAGTGGACAATCCCGCACTCAAACTGAAACCGGAAATGTTTGCACGGGTCACCCCCGTCGCCAGCAAGAAGGCCGGCTTGCCGCGCGTTCCCAATACCGCACTGGTCACGCAAGGTCTGTACAGTTTTATATTTGTCGAGCAGTCGCCGGGCGTGCTGCAACGCCGCCGCGTAACCCTCGACATGCAGGGTAGCCAATACACTTATATCAGCGAAGGATTGCGAGCGGGTGAGCGGGTAGTGAGCAGCGGTGCATTGCTGCTGAACTCGGAACTGGCCGGCAACGAGTAAACCGGCTGGGAAATACATATCCCCTCTCCCCGCGTATGGGGAGAGGGAGGAGCGAAGCGGAGGGAGAGGGGATGTTGAGTGAAATGCTGAATTTAATGTTTTTTACTATCGCCACCACCCTCTCCCCAACCCTCTCCCGCGCTGCGGAAGAGGGAGTAATAATGTGCTGTCAAATTTTGAATTGAATAAAACATGCTAGATAAAATTATCACCTTCGCCCTGCAACAGCGCATATTTGTGCTGGCCGGCTCGCTTGTGCTGCTGATTGCCGGCTGGCAGGCGACGGTAAACCTACCGATAGAAGCTTTTCCCGATGTGCAGGATGTGCAGGTGCAGATCGTCACCCAGGCACCCGGCCAGGCACCGGAAGAGGTCGAACGCAGTGTGACCTTGCCGATTGAGCGCGAAATGAGCGGCGTGCCGCGCATGACACAGTTGCGTTCGGTTTCCATCACCGGTCTGTCTGTGGTCACGCTGACTTTTGCCGATAACACCGATGACTACTTTGCGCGCCAGCAGACCATGGAAAAGCTGCAGAATGTCTCGCTGCCGCCCGGCGTGCAACCGGGACTGGCACCACTGACCAATGCGGTGGGCGAAGTCTATCGCTATGTGTTGGATGCACCCTCCAGCATGCCGCTGAATGAAGTGCGCGCCTTGCAGGACTGGGTGCTGCGCCCTGCTTTGCGCCAGGTTGTCGGAGTCGCCGATGTCGTCAGTTTTGGCGGCACGGTGAAAGAATATCAGGTACGCATCAATCCCTATCTGTTACGCAAGTTCAACGTCAGCATAGACCAGGTCGCGCAGGCGATTACCGCCAACAGCAGCAATACCGGCGGCGGCGTATTGAGACGCGGCGATGAAGCCCTGGTGGTGCGCAGCATCGGGCTGTTCAAGACGGTGGGTGATATTGCGCGTGTGGTGGTGAGCGCCAAAGACGGAAAAACCGTACTGGTTGGCGATGTCAGCATAGTGGAGATCGGTCATCGTCCGCGCTCCGGGGTCGTGGCATTTAACGAACAGGACAACGTGGTTGAGGGCATCGTGCAGATGACCAAGGGACAGAATGCGACCAAAGTCGTGGAAGCGTTAAAGGAGAGTATCGAACAACTGGCCCACAAGCTTCCGGCAGGTGTCAAGATCGTGCCCTACTATGACCGCACCGATCTGGTACGCCACACCGTGCATACGGTGTCAGAAAATCTGGTGGTGGGCGCCGTACTGGTGGTGGCCATCCTGATTTTGTTTTTACGCAACTGGTACGCTGCACTTGCGGTGGCGGTCATTATTCCGCTGTCGCTATTGTTCGCTTTCATTCTGATTGATCACCGTGGCGTGTCAGCCAATTTAATTTCACTCGGTGCGGTGGACTTCGGCATTATCATCGACAGCGCCGTGGTGCTGGTCGAGGCACTGATGGTCAAGCTTGCACTGGCCCAGGCCGATAATTTGCCGCAACATCACAGCTATGGCTGGCGTATTCACCTGATCAAACAGACCAGCATCGAGATGGGCCACCCCATCCTGTTTTCCAAGGCCATCATCATCCTCGCCTTTCTTCCTATCTTCACCTTTCAGCGTGTTGAAGGAAAGATTTTTACCCCGGTCGCCTTCACGCTGACCTTTGCGCTGGTCGGCGCGATAGTGCTGACCCTGACCCTGTTGCCCGCCCTGCTGTCACTGGCGGTCAAAAACAAGGATCTGGCAGAGAAACACAGTGAGTGGATGCACCGCCTGCAAGATCGTTATCGTAAGCTGCTGCTATGGGCAGGCAGCCGCCGCAAAAGCATCGTCATTTCGTCTGTCAGCCTGCTCGCCGCATCCCTATTGGCGGCACCTTTTCTGGGCAGCGAATTCCTGCCCAAGCTGGATGAGGGCAATATCTGGCTGACCATCAGCCTGCCGCCCGCGATTGCGCTGGATAAAACCAAGGAAGTTGAGCGCCAGGTACGCGCCATCTTAAACACCTATCCCGAAATCAATAACGTCGTGCCCCAGGTTGGCCGCCCGGATGACGGAACTGACCCCAAGGGGCCAAACAATCTGGAGATCATGGCCGACCTTAATCCCCAGTCATCCTGGCGCTTTGCCAGCAAGGAAGCGCTGATCGAGGACATGACGCAGAAAATTCATGCCATTCCCGGCGTACCCACCAATTTTTCGCAGGTCATCCAGGACAATGTGGAAGAGGCGCTATCCGGCGTCAAGGGTGAGATCTCGGTCAAAATATTTGGCACTGATCTGGAGATTCTTGAAGATAAATCCGAGCAGGTTGCATCCATACTAAACAGCATACGCGGTGCCGCAGACGTGGCCGCGATCAAGGTGGGCGGGCAGACCGAACTGAATATCACGCTGGATCGCAGTCGCATGGCGCGTTATGGCATCAATGTGAATGATGTTAACGCCACCATCCAGACCACGATGGCAGGCAGCACGGTCAATGCCTTTTATGAAGGCGACCGCCGCTTCGATGTAACCCTGCGCCTGGATAACCCCTATCGCGACGCAGTGGACGATGTGTCAGAGTTGCCGGTGACACTGCCGGCAGGCGGCACCATACCGCTGGGCTCGATTGCCGACATCCAGGTGCGCCAGGGTGCCGCGCGTATTGCGCGCGAGGCCGGCGGACGCGTGGTGGCTATCAAGGCAAATCTGCTAGGACGCGACCAGGGAAGTTTTGTCGCCGAAGCGATGGAAAAGGTGAATGCGCAGGTGAAACTTCCCCCAGGCTATACCATGACCTGGGGCGGGCAATTTGAAAACCAGCAGCGCGCCGTCAAGCGCCTCAAGGTCATTGTGCCGCTGTCTGTGCTGATGATATTCGTGCTGCTGTTCTGGGCTTTCCGTTCCATGCGCAAGGCGCTGCTGGTAATCTTGATGGTGCCCTTTACGCTGATCGGCGGCCTTGCCGGACTGGGTATGGCCGGCCTGCACCTGTCTGTTTCCGCCTCTGTCGGCTTTATCGCGGTGGCGGGGATTTCGGTGCAGAACGGCGTGATCATGGTGGAACAGTTCATGGAAGGCATGCGCAACGGGCGCGGCATGGCCGAGAGTGTGCTGGAAGGTGCTGTTGCCCGCCTGCGACCGATTCTGATGACGGCACTAATGGCGGGAATTGGCTTATTACCCGCCGCACTCTCGCACGGCATCGGCTCCGAAACGCAACGCCCGTTCGCCGTGGTTATCGTCGGCGGTATCATTTCGGCCACCCTCTTTACCCTGCTGTTGCTTCCCTTATTGTTCCCGGTCTTTACCGAAGAGGCCGGCATGAAAAATGAAGAAGAAATTGAATAAGCCATGCCGATTATTTAACGCGGCTGCACATTTTAACGGCAGGGACTGAAGCAAGAGCAATTGTTCGGCATGTTTTATCCGGGTCATTCAGGGTAAAATTGCCACTTGTATATTTTGTGAGTATGGAGAAAAAAATGGCTGAAGAAAAAAAAGAATCATGGCTGAGTTACCTTGCGCTGACCACGGTTATCCTGGCGGTTTGCGCAACCCTGTCCACCTTCAAGGGCGGCGGCTTTTCAACCCGCTCGGTGATGAGCCAGTCCCAGGCATCGGATCAATGGGCCTATTTCCAGGCCAAGGGAATCAAGGGCTACCTGTACCAGATGCAGGCAGAAAAAATGGAGATTGAACTGCTGGGTTTGCCAAAATCGGCCACCAATGAAGTCATCGCGGCATACAAGAACAAGATCGCCGATTACAAAAAGCGCGTGGAAAAATACGATACCGAAAAGGCAGAAATTGAAACAAAAGCAAAGCAGCTTGAGTCGGTGCGCGATGAATCACAGTTGCACTCCAAGGCTTTTGGCGTGGCCGTTATTTATCTGCAAATTGCAATTCTGCTTTCCTCCATTGCCGGCCTGCTGAAAAAGAAAGTGGTCTGGTATGGCGGATTGGCAACAGGCCTGGTTGGACTGGTGTATTTTGCGGATGGATTTTTAGTCTTCTTGTAGATTGTTACCTCTACGAAATTATAGTGTGAACCGCAGAACAAGACCTTCGACAGGCGCAGGACGAATGGTGATTTTTATCACGCGTTCGGGCCCTCGCAGGCCCGCTTGCGCGTTCTCGGACTTACGCCCGCGACAACGGGTGAGCAGTGTGCTGTGCACACCGGGCGTGTGAGTTAGCAGAACCCCAGACCGCTAAACCGGTGCCACCTTAGACATTAATCCCATGATCCCTTCCTCCCCTTTGCGCACCTGGATATTCCTGGTGCTAAGTTCCCTTGCATTTTATGCGCCGGTCTTACTGATGCCTGCAGACTGGGAGAAGAGCACGAGCTATATGCTGTTTTACAACATTTACCAGGGCGCGCTGGTGCTGGCCGGATTCTGGTTTGGCCCCGCGATATGCAGCTCACTCGTTGTGCGGACGGTTGTTGCCGGGCCGCTGCGTCATGCTGTTGACCTGACCATGACTGAGTTGCGCAGCAACAACGGACTAGCCCGATTGCCCGCGATACCCGTCACCCTGGCAGAACATTCAGTCCCGTTTATTGTGACTGCCGGTTTGCTGCCCGCACAAAGCCAGATATTTCTCTCATCCGCACTGGTGCAGCGTCTGGGAATGAACGGACTGCGCTTTCTACTGGCGCGCGCTTTACTGCATGGCAGCCTGTCTCAGCGCCTGGCTGCGCTAGTGCCGGTACTGGTGTTGACGGCGGTGATCCAAGATATCCCTTCGAGCATACCGGCTTGGCTGGCATTGGCAGGATTGCTGCTGGGCTGGTTGCTGATGCACTGGTTATTTGAGTTACGCGCTGACAGCAAGGCAGCTCAAGCCCTGGGCCCCGCAGCCGCAGAAGGGCTACGCGAACTTTTGCAGGCCACCGCATCGGCCCCGGGCTGGCTGTCAATGCAAGCTCCCATCCGCTGGCGTTTGCATATACTGGCAGGTGCTTTACGCGCCAAATGAGACATTGTTGTCCTGAAGCGACGCTCCGGCAATACCGGGATGCGTGGCATGCCGTTGCGGTGTTACTCAATAGGGCCATGAATATAGCAAGATACAAATGTGGTTCGATGGCCGTTGTGCGATCAATTTAAATCAGAGAATAAACCCCGCGAAATGCAATGCGACAGACTCTGCCTGAAGCAATAATGAGGGCAAAGGACTCATTTTCGCAGATCATCATTTTTCATCCGTGTGTCAATCCAGCAAAGCCGGAAAGTTGATTAGTATTTAATAATGAACTAATTTAATAATTACCAAACTAACTGTCCGTGGCTAAAAATGCATCTCGGGGTACTGATAGCCACAACGCACCGATTGACTGAAGCTCAATTGGCTTTTACTGCCGCTTAATCGTCAAGTTATACAAGGAAAATATGAATAAAAATACTGGCACTTTCACAATGGCACTCGCAGGACTTCTGGTTCTTATATCACTCTTCACATCAACAGCCGCATTTTCCGAACCAAGCGAAAATATGGCGGAAAATATCAAACCGCCACTACAGATTACCAGCCAGACAGGACTTAAGGTGGTAGTCCAAGTCAATTACTCAGACACCATTCCAAACGGAATCAGCAAACAAGTAATGGCTACAAAAAATCTCTACGATCAATATGCCGCCCTAGGTATGAAAC
>Ga0315270_10000249_pt1 | contig 31070 bp, 26 predicted proteins | sample C1_bottom_MG_FD_204932 | JGI IMG/M metagenome (GOLD analysis project Ga0315270, IMG submission 204932) | Sediment microbial communities from Yellowstone Lake, YNP, Wyoming, USA - C1_bottom | ecosystem: Environmental > Aquatic > Freshwater > Lake > Sediment | place: USA: Wyoming | collected...
TTGCCAAATCTGTCAAACCCACCTGTGGAGAGCGTCGTCTGTTTCATCGTTCGGTTCCGTTTGTTCGTTCTTCGATGCTGACATTATGAATCAAAATCGTTCAGGACTTATTCAGAGATTCCCTAAATGAGAGCAACTCAGAAAAGCTGGAAAAACCAACCGATGTCAAAAGAATGAGAGCAAATTTCATTTGCATGGATTTTTCTCAGACTTGAATGCTGAAAAAATGATGGGTGGTTATATTCCATATTTCAAACAATTTCATTATTTACTCAGTCGTATCAATACGCTTTTAAGTGGTATTAAAAAGCGATTGTGGTGTATCCACAAGTCTTTGTCTGTGATTGCAAGAAGTTTGAATCTCAAGCAAAATCAAACCGGTAATTCTTAACCAATTCTCTATTTGCTAACATGCGTACCTTCATCTGTATTTTCTTGCTGTATTTCAATGCAATTGCAAGCGCCCAGGAGAATGCATCACTCATTGAAATAGGTCGAAAAATTTATGAAACTGGTATATTGATAAACGGGCATCCAATTGAAGCCAAACGAAATGATTCATTTTCTGTAACGGGAAGCAAAGCAGCTTGCGCGCTTTGCCACCGCTTCAGCGGTATGGGGCTTGCTGAAGGAGCCAGCCTGGTTCCCCCCATCACCGCCAAAGCACTTTTTGATAAACTTGAGCTAACGACAATTGGCCGTCAACCCCAACGCGCTCCAGGTGTTAATTTTATTGACTGGCCATTTAAGACACGCCCTTCATATAATGATGAAACCCTTGCTCGAGCGATAAGCCAGGGAACCTCAAGCAGCGGGCACGCGTTTCAATATTTGATGCCGCGTTATGCTGTTTCAGATCAGGATTTGCAAGCCCTAATAGCCTATCTGCATACCTTGTCCAGTCAATCGTCCCCCGGAATATCAGCCAAAGAAGTTCATTTTGCAACTGTCATAACACCGGATGTGTCCCCAGAAAAGCGCGCCGCTTTTCTGCAAGTGATGAGGGCATTTTTTGACGATAAAGCTCTAAATGAAGGGCCGGATTCTCAACGATGGCATCTTCATATCTGGGCGCTAACCGGCCTTGCCGATACTTGGCAAGCTCAACTGAATAAATTTAATGTTCAACAACCTGTCTATAGTCTGATATCCGGTCTTGGCGATGACGAGTGGCAAGCCATAGAAAATTTCTGTGAAGAAAATCACATACCCTGTCTATTCCCCAACATCAATCAACCGGGAAGCAATCAGGAAACACATTTCAATTTTTATTTTTCGCGCGGCAGCCAGCTTGAAGCGGATGTTATGGCAAAATACATCAATGATAATGCGGAACAGCTGGAAATAAAAAATATTGTCATTCTGGAACAATCATCTGTCACAGGGTTAAGTTTAGCGACCGCCAAAAAAAATAATTTGGATATCCCCAATATTCCGGTCACCATGCGGACTTTTACAGGGGATCCTAAAGCCTTAATTAAGGATATTCAGCGAGATGTTAACCCCTCAACCGCGCTGCTTTTACTGCTTAATAAAGCGGATTTATTGGCATTGAACGAACACTGGCCCATTCCTGGCCAGACAAAATTAATTATGATTTCCGGTTTGCTTGGCGGGCTGGAAAACACGCCGTTAAATGAGAATTGGCGCAAACGTTTGTTGATGACCTATCCCTATGACCCCCCCGTGCGGTGGAATCACCGGAAGGATTTTAATCTTCGACCCTGGGCTGCCGCACACAAAATAGAGCCATTCGATGAACGGATGCAAGGCAATACACTGGCGGCATGTAATCTGTTATATGAAGGCATGTTAAGGTTGCGAGGTCAATATTTGCGCGAGTATCTCATCGAAAATATAGAAAACTATCCAACCCAAATGGGCAACGCGCCAGCACCAGAGGCCTATCCACGATTTAGCCTTGGACCCGGGCAACGGTTCAGCTCCAAGGGCGCACATATCGTAAAATTCGGTGGAAAAGATCTCAGACAACTTATCCCTGAACAGGAGTGGGTCGTACCCTGAGGTTATTCGTTGAGTAGACGAAAAAAAAACCGGGGATAGTCTCCCCGGCTTTTTTTTTGTTACGTTTGAGTCACTGATAACTAAATTGGCGAGATCAAATAACCTGATAGGGCCGCATCATTTCATGATCTTCGTGAGAAAGAATATGGCAATGATAGACATACTCTCCCTTGCGATTAAACGAAACAAGAACGCGTACAACCTCACCCGGGAATGAAATAACCGTATCTTTTTTGCCTGATTCCCAAGCGTTGACAGGAATGGCTGTGCCAGTTTTCACAATCGTACTGGTATACATAACACCACCTATTGAGCCGTCGGTGTTGACCTTGGGTGCCACTGTTGCTGTGTAGGTCTGACGCTCCAGCACGCGAAAATCGACCAGATGCATGTGTATTGGATGCGCGTCTACGGTTGTGTTGTAGTACTCCCAAATTTCCTGCGTACCTGCAACGGGTCGTTCGGTAATCGGATCTTTAAATACCAGGGTACCTTGTTGTAACGTTACGGGGTCCTGGTCGACCGGACCTATCATCGTTTGCAAACGACCGAGCGTATCCGTACCTTCGAAAAGCATAATTCTGCGAACCGGAATTCCCGTTGTGTCTTTTGCAGGCAAGGGTCCATGGACTGGGCGCAAGTACGTGCCTAACGTAACGCTTGCATTCGGTGTCTTGGACAATGGCAGCACCACGTCAAAGGCCATAATTCTGTCCAGTAATTTATTGGAAGGACGCTTAGCATCAGGATAGGGAGCGCGAGCAAAATTGGTGATCACTACCCTAGCTCCATTTGGTACAGCAGAAAAATCTACGACCACGTCATAGCGTTCTCCCGGTGCAATAGGGAGCATGTTCGAAGTACCAGTCCTCACGCCAGCGACCGGTGAATCAAGTGATGGGGTTGCGGGTGAATCAAGCAAACCTAATTCATTACCAATAACCAATATTGGAAGCTGAACGCCCTTACCTGGAATTACTGTTTTACCTGCCATGAAATATTCAAAGCGCATGTCATAAACTCTAGAGTCCGAGCCATTGAGCAACCGCAGGCGATATTTACGCGGTTCCACATTCAGCTTGGGCCATACTTTGCCATTAACGAGTGCGATCTCACCAAAAAATTCCGGTAGGTGAGTAGGATTGGGCAAGCCTGGCGATGTCGATGGGTAGTACAAACTACCATCCGCATTAAACATTCGATCCTGAATAACCAAAGGAACTTCGTAAGGATGCTGAGGTAACACATTCGATTCGCGCAATATGTTTTCATTGTGGTCACGCAAGATATAAAATCCGGCCAGCCCCATGTATACGTTGGTACGCGTTATGCCCAATGCATGATCGTGATACCACAATGTTCCGGCTTCCTGCCTGTTTTCATAAGTGTAGGGCTTGGAAAATAATCTGCCTTGTTGTGCAGTTAGCGTTTGATTATCATTTTCGAAGGGGGTAGACCAGGCGTCCGGTAAGCCATCACTCAGGTACTCTGAATCGCCACCGTGCAAGTGAGCCACAGCAGGTACTGGCGTGATTCCGCCCACAGATCCTGGGTTGGCCCAATCAAGCGTGGTATCGACAGGCATGCGGTTGGGTAACGGTTTGTTATTTACATCAACCAGTTTATTAATATAAGTGACAGTGATTGCCTGTCCTTGCTGGACTTCAAAGGTACGTCCCGGAAAGGTGCCAAGTTGTGTATCGGTTCCATATCCCCATAGGGTGGTTGTCAACGGCTTTCCTGATGCGGATGATAGTCCCAGTTTTTGGGTAAACTCGGAAATATTGATACTATATCTGCTACCGTTTGGAACGACCGGGTTGAAAATGAAATCAGGATCGAGTGGATTTTTTAAGATCTCTACGAACTGCGATACTTGTTTTGGATTTAACACAGAGGTTGTAACGGCTGCTGCTAAAACGTTTTTACTCAATGTAAATGGTGCTAATAATGTACTGGCGCCAACCGCACCGGTAAGCTTTAAAAATTCCCTTCTATCTGACATAACTCCCTCATAATTTATTTAAAAAATATTTAATTTTGTGACGAGGGTCGAAATTAGCAAAGACTAGGCTTAAAAGTCTACTGTACCGTGGTACAGGTACATGCTATGAATGTAACGTTGACCGATTATTAATTGCAACAACTTCGAATCAATAGATTGCTGACGAAGAAATATTAGAACAATGTGGTTTTAGTTATTGCTTGGTAAGCTAAAGAATATTTGGGTAATTGTTCAGGCATTGGCTGTAGTCAGGTACGGGGTCAGCTTGAGCTTTTAGGCGCGCATTCAAATTTGTATGAGCTGTTATACAATTTCATATCTTCAGTCTGCCAAATTCGATGTGAGATTTACAATCTGATTTGTTTATTGAATAAATCAAATAACGTTAATTGAAATTTTTGTGTACATGCTAAATACAGAAAAACAAACCAAGCAGCTTTCGGTCACCACACTTGTCACCTTCATATTATTTTCACCAATTTTGGGTTTTGCAGAAGATCATTCCCATCATCATGTGGATATGTCAGCAGGGCTTACGCGAAACGTCGTTGAATACAAAATTCCTGAGATCAAGCTTGTGCGAGCAGATGGTGTGCCAGTGACTTTCCTGTCAGACGTTAATGATGGAAAACCTGTATTTGTGAATTTTATTTACACCACATGCACGGCCATTTGTCCGGTCATGACCCATACTTTTTCTGAGTTTGAAAAAAAATTGGGAGTCGACAAACACAAGGTTCATCTTGTTTCCGTATCCATTGACCCGGAGCAAGACACACCCAAGCGGCTTCGGGAATATTCCAAACAATATGATGCAGGGAAAAACTGGATTTTTTACACGGGAACATTGGATGCATCTATTGCGGTACAAAAGATATTTTCTGTTTATCGTGGCGACAAGATGAATCACTTCCCGGTTACCTTGATTCGAACCGACCCCAATCAACCGTGGATTAGACTGGAAGGATTTGCGACCCCGGATGATCTGTTAAACGAGTATAAGAAAATTGCTTCAACCAAATAGAAACGACCGTCATCCCGGTATTCGCATAAGTTGCACAAAATAAAGAGCGATTCAGTGGGCGTTAATTTGAACTCCTGATTGCTTTAACGCTATCTCGTAACAATTAGTTTGAAGAACATTTTGTATAAACCGTAATTGTTTGAGTATAGGGATTTGACACCCCATACTTAAAAACTTACGAATACATTCATATCCGCTGATCGTGTGTGTTATCACACTTTCAACTGAGCGGATTGTTACTCTGGCAATACTCGAATGTGCGCCATCATGCCGCCATCTTCATGTTCCAAAATGTGGCAATGGTAAACAAAGTCACCGACTTGCGTTTTGCCAAAATTCATCTGGACTTTAATCCATCCGCCAATTGGAACCGGGAAGGTGTCATGTTGCACATTGCCTTTCCATGTGGATGGATCAATGATAAATCCCAACGTTGTGCCGTCAGCTTGTTTGGGTTGAAACACATCCAGCACCGTAAATTTGGTTTGGTGGATATGGAAGTTGTGCATCTCTGAATTATTGGTTGACAGATTATTCGCGATATACCAAACCTCATTGCTATTAGCATGAGTACAAATCTGGGGGCCGGTTTGTGCCAACCAGGGTAGCGGCGTAATTTTATTAATCTCAACAGACGGTATTGATTGTCCACTGCTTGCTTGTGCCAGATCCATGACGCCTGCACCAATCAGGAAATCATCAACATTGATATCAAGTACCACCAAACGACCTTGTTTGTTGGTCAATCGATCGCTTCCGTCTGCAGGGCATGCACCGGCGATAATCGGGTTGGCAGCTGGCACTTTACCAGAGCTTACAGGGGTATCGGGTTTTGGTGCAGAAGGGGCAGGACTCTCCTTGGCTGGATCAGCGGGAATTTTGTTGTCTGGAGATTTAGTTTCTGGCAGTGATTTTTGATTCTTTTTCTTGGATGAATTCGGCTTTCTGCCATGGTGCTGCAAAGCATCACCTTTTTTATGTGCATGCATTCCATAGAGTGTATTGAAACGCGATGCTGCTTTTAAATCATCCGGAGTAGCGGATTCTTCTTGTATAGATCTGTCCACATCGTCACGGCCACGCGAGTTAACTTTGATATGTGGTTTGGGTGCAGGGTGCTCTCCCAACACGGCAAAACTAACATTCATGAGTGATACCTCAGGCCAGACATCGGCATTGGTATTCACTTTTTCAGTTACCAAATTGGCGTGCACGATATCGGAGGCGGGTGTATCTGCAGGCCGCGCTACATACAGAGTAACCCGGCTGGCAGGCATTAGTAGCACGGTGTCACAACGTGGGTCGGTAGCAGTGCCGCAGCTCTGGCCGTAGATAACACCATCTTTGGCAATAATTTGCATCGGGATTTTATTGCCATACTTTGGCCCTGCATCGGTGCGGCGTAGTGACAACTGATAGGTCATGCTGCCACTGGTATTGGCTATTTTCCAGATCTCGGATCCGGCAGCACTAATTTTTAACTCGGGATAGACTTGTCCATTTACGGTAAACAAGCGCATATCTTTTTTATCGGCACTCAGGCACATACCAATATTTTCATCCCAGTGTTTGTCGACACAATTTGGAATGGCGAGATCATCTGCGGGTGTTTTTGAAACCACTGAAAGGCGTCCAGTACCATTTGCACCATTTTGACCTAGCGCCACATTTTCTATTGTGAGATCTTTCAACATCATATAACGACCACTGGCGGCTTTACGATCATAGAGATCAGATTCGTCCGGACGATCAATCCAGATGAGTCCCGATAAGCCTCGTCCCACCTGTGAGTTACCCGAGCCGTGCCAATGGGGGTGATACCAGTACAAGCCTTCAGGATGATTTGTTGGAATCTTAATGGAGTAGTGCATCATGTTTGCGCCCATTTTGTCGGTGAGCAAACCATGCATTGCACATTCGGCGACACGTGATTGGGGGGCGGTACAGGCAAAGATGTTGTCACCAATATCTGTTACGGTTTTATCTGCCGGATCTCTTGTTGCAAAATGAATTGATGGACGGACAATGAGTCCGTGGGTGTGCAAATTAGTCATATGCAAATTGGGATCTGCTTCGGGTGTCAGATTATTCAACAGTTTAACGTTTAACAAATCGCCAGCTTTTAATTCCCAAACTTCCGGCGTCATGGTGCCGTTGTATACCTGTGCATTCGACAAAACAATTTTGCCCAAGGTGCCGGGCAAGAGCAAAGGGGGGAGTGTCGTTGTGGTGGCTGTTATGTTGACAGATAGTGTTTTTTTGGCATTGTCGCGGGTGCAATTTGTTGTTAAGCCTCCTCCAGGTAACGTTGAGCATACTGGTATGTCGGTGATTGTCGCAGCCAAAACGGGATGGCTTATAAAAGCCAATATCCCAATGGTTAAACCAATATATTTGGTTATTCCTTTCCTTTGCATATGATTCTCCCTTTGTAGATTGAATACGTTGAAACGCCTGAAAATGGCGGAAATAAACAATAATTTTTCACTATAAAACAGCAATACAAACTGGCGGGCTGAAAGGAAAAACTCACCGTTACAAGCATTCAGCTCTGCCAAAAGCAAAGATAGCATATTTCTGTACATAAGTACGGAACAAGTATACTCAGATACAACACGTTAATGATCAATAATTAATTTCAACTCAGCTTATATTCTTGCTGAGTGCGATAGGCTATTAAATGAAAATTTTTTAGGGATAGTTTGATTTTGAAAGAGAATTGTTCGAAATCGTGTTTATAAAAATTAAGTTTCGATATTGTGGTTCAACCGAATTGAGGAAGACATTACATAATATGTAATGGTGATAGGAAGCTGCTTTGAGTTTGTAAGGAGCTGGGAGTTTTTGAAAAAATATAAATAATTAAAACAAAAAACCAAACCCAAACATAAATTGGCTGATCTGCATTTGTTTTTCATGTAACAGGGCGATGTTTTGCATATAGGGCGAATTATTAAATTGGTTCAAATCAAAACTGTCATCCTGATAAAGATATTTAGCAAGCTGAATCCCTACATTGAGATAGTAATTGTTGTATTCCGAAACTATTCGAGATTGCAGTCCCAATTCAAGAACGGCAAATGCACCACGAAGGCGCGACTTATAAGCGTATTCATAGGTTGTGTTAGTTATGGATGGAGAATTCGCTGAGGAATAAGAGCTGATTTTTGTGAGTAAAAAAGTTGAATTAGCAATACCTGCCCCTGCACCAAAATATAAACCGTTAGATGAAATGGGGAAAAATCGATAAGTGGCCAATAATTTTTCCGTGAAAATGCTTGTGCAAGCATAAATTGTTTCGTTTGTAATATTGGGATATTCACCTATTAAGGAACAAGAATCGCTATCAAGGTGAATATAATTTGACTTGGAGTCGTATTGCAAATGTAATTGGGAACTCAAGCTAAAATTGTACCCATACTCAATATAGGTTCCCAGACCGTATCCTAAAACTAAACCAAGTCCAATGACCTTCGGATTTTTGAGCAGAAATTCCCTGACCGACTCTTCAGAAATAGAACTGGCGAGTGCATTTCGTTCATTTCTTGTTAGTTGTTCATTATTGGCGTCTATCTTAATCGGATCACGATAGAGGTCATACATTTTAATAATGGTATTGCGCGCGATAGTTAAATCACCAATGGTAGTGTGTATGACGATTACACTTGGCCCAGCATTTTTGATTTTCCCTGTTATTGTTGTACCATCTTTTAAAAATAGAGTGTCCGCAATCAAAGGGAGTGGGATGAGTAATGAGAAAAATAAACATGGCAAAAGAAAAAATTTCAGTGGCCTCTGAAAATATAGCAATTTAAAAGCGCTCATATTTTATCTGGAAAAGCATTTCTATGGCTCAGTATAGGTACTTAACAAAATCGGTAAACTTAGAAAAACCAACCAATGCCAAAAACAATCTGATGTAATAAAGTTTGATTGTCATGAATGTCATTAATCTTATTTTTATAAGTAGTAGCGTTAGGAATATTATTGACATCATAATTATCAGTAAAGGACAACAGTACAGTTGGCTGGAAGCTTATATGAAAAAAGAAGCCATCCTTGCCTTGCCAACCTAATTCACCCAAAACAAACACGCCAGTAAGTTGGGAGTTATACGAATACTTTGTAGTATCATAATCTTGTAAGACAGAGTTATAAGTTGAAATGCTGATGAGTTTGAAGGTCGACTTCAGCAAACCGCCACCCGCACCAACATAAAACCCGCTATTTGAATATGGAAAATAACGATAAGTAGACAATAATTTCGTAGTGTTTATTGTTGTCCATATATACGTTCCATTTCCTACTGCCTCTCCAAAGTTGAGGTAAGTAACATAGTCCTTGGGCTCCCTTGTATTTGAGTCAAGCTGGAAATGAAATTGGGAAGACTCGCTATAATTAAGGTCATAAAATAAGCTTAAGCCATTAAGGAGTTCACCAGCACCCCGTGTAGCGCCAAATCCCCAGCCATTTTTTTCGATAACGTGCATTTCATAAAAAGTTGGTTCAGGTATATCTGGAATTGGTTGGCTTTGTTCGGGAGTACTCAATAGCAAAGAGTTTGCTGCTTTGTCATTCTGAAGATTGTCGTTAGTTAGCTTCTCTACTTTTAATATTTTGCTGCCTTCGATGGTTAAATCACCGAGGATGGTACTAATGACTACATCTGTAGTCCCAATGGATTTGATGATGCCATTTATGATGGTGCCATCCTTGAGTGTTAAGGTTTCAGCGTTAACTGGTTGTGCAAACAAGCAGAAAATACAAATACAAAATTGGGTTACATGCAATTTCATCAGGGTATCCAATAATCTGAAACGTACTAATTTATTAGCTTAATGAATTGAAAAGGTAAAAATTTCATTGAATTACAAGCCACAATATTTAAGCAGAATTGGGAGGGTGAAGCTTTACTTTTCCGTATGATGTCAGGACACACGAAGTAGCAGACCAAATCAAAGGGGAAACTATTTTGTATAAAGATGGCATTTTGGTACTTCAAAATTAAAATTGAAATAAAGGATTACGTATTTAAGTGACTCAATAAGTGAGGTTATAGACCCACTCTGGTACACGAATGCTTTTATGTAGGTTAGATTTTAAGGTGGCATCATTTCTGCCAACGATATCGTACTGAGGTGTATAAGGTTTGAGATCAATCACGGGTGTTCTGTCAACGGCATCCAACCCTTGCACAGTCAGTGTATTACCTTCAATATCAAGTATAGGAACGAGGGTCACGCCGATAGGATTTGGGCGGTGAGGGCAACGGCATGCAAACATGCCTACCTCGGGCACCGTTTCGTGTTTACCCTGCGGAACATGGGTCGTCTTTGAAAAACACACCTGGTCCATCCAGAAAATAATCATCAGGTGCGAATAGTCCTGCAGTCCTTCTAAAGAAGCAACATGTTGGGGGTCGATAATAATCTGGGATATTAATTCTCCCCAGTGAATGTAGACAGGATCCACCTGGGAATTTCGAACGACGCCAATTGGATTAACCTTAAACGACAATGGCGATTGCGCTACGGTGATACCTTCTTGCGTTGAAGCATTGCTCATGTAGATCCCCCCCGGTTAGACATCTGTAAAAAGAGTGCGTTTAAAGACAAATCAACTGGTACTTCAGCGTAATAAATTTATTCGGCAAGTAATGCTCTTAGTTTATTTTGGATATCCGGATGATCAAATTCACGTCCCCCCATGGCACGGTATGCAACGTGTCCACTTTTGTCTATGATAAAGCTCATCGGAAGCCCAAGTACATTCCACTGAGAAGATACTTCTCCCTTGCTATCGAGCAGCATTGGGAAAGTTGGCGTGGGATCGATCTCGCCAGTAAAAGCAAACACTAGATCAAGACTCTCAGACTGATTGATGGCAAGGACAATAAAGGGCTCACTTTTGAGTGCTTGATAGAGCCGTTCCATCGAAGGCATCTCTCGTCTGCAGGGTGGGCACCAACTGCCCCAGAAATTGAGAAGCACAACCTTACCGCGATAATCCGAAAGATGCCGGATCTTGCTGTCCAAATCGATAAGAGAAAAATCCTTCGCAGGCGTTCGGGGGTTCACCGCAGTCAGGGTGTAGGTGAGGTCAGTTTTTACGGGTATTGTTGGTGCAGGTGATTGTGCTAATGCAAGAGCAGGCATGAGCACAATCACAACCAGGCTAACTTGGCGCAGCAGGGCAAGATAGATTTTGTAAAGTATTGGTAAATAATTTTCCATGTATTCTCCAGACGTAAATCAAATTAAACCGTTCGCCGGGTGCAAGTTTGATCGGCGTATACCCAAGGGACCAATCGCCTACTTCCAGCGTAATATCATCCGGCAATATCGACCAGCCAAAATTCACGCCTTTCGATTTCCAATCGGCGACCCATTGAGATTTAGTGCGTAACGGGCGTTCCCTTCCGTCGCTTCCCACTACGCGCCAATCAACAACATGGTAAGTCAGTGCGGTGTCAGATTCGTTGCGCACCACGCTACCAAAGACACAGTAGCCACGCATACTTTCATATATCAGGCTCGATAAATCACGGGAAGAATAGGTCGCCTCGGCGGCTTCAGGGCTAAGCTGAATGATTTCAACACTTATCCCCTTGCCAGTTTGTTTCCAGGTTTTTAAACCGGAAGTTGAATGGGTGGTGATGGTATCGTCTGCATGAGCACTATTTAAAAAAAGAATCAATCCAAAAGCCAGTAAACGTTTTTGCATACGCTCTTTCTTTATCGTAACTACTGATTACAATTCAAATACGGTGGCCTTATGAGAATGACTAATGATCCTCACGAGGTTAGCTAGAATAGGAACAACCGATCAACTCATTACTAATGGATTAATAATTGTACTCGAGAAAAAGTAATTGAGGGGTCAAGTTATTACTCGCGAAGATATTGTAGTGAAATTGTATAAGGGGTTTTTAACGGTACTGAATAAAGCTGAACGTTCGTCATATGTGTATGGAAATTACCAAATTACCATTCGAGAAGACAGACAAAGCAATAAATACTGATATCAGCATGATGAAGAGTGTTTACAGATACATGGGTAGAAATCATATCGAATGCAATTGAAAAATTTCAGCAGCACAATATTGAGAAGAAAGGTCTCGTCAGAAAAAAATATTGGAATTCAATTTTGCTAGGGTCTGGATTTTTGCTTGTTATTTGTTTAGTAAAACTTGTGGGCGGGGTCATTATATTTATTCATACGACAAAGCCGACTCCCAAGTGTGACGAAGGTAATGTTGTAAGCACTGTAAACAGCATATTTATGAAAAAATAGGAGGAATCCACCTACAATAACCGTGCGTTGTTCACCTTGCCAAGCGCTATACCTCGATTGATAAACCCACTTGAAATTGGCTACCTGATCGATAAAAAAATTCTCGGATGTATTGGAGTAATAACATGGAATGGTAATGAGTCATCGTATGGCTATACGATTATCCCATCGACTATAAGGTAGCCGGAAGTTACCCGGAAATAATCAAACAAAGGTTTGGTCACATTGATGCACAAGGTCATTTATCTATCCAGGCGGAGCCTGTCGGCAGAAAAAATTTATTAAAGGCCATTCGTTCGGGTGTCGATAACTGACCAAGCCCGATTACTATTCAGGGATGTTGAAGCAACTGATGTTATCCATAAGGCCACCTGAAGCTTATCTCCTAAAACACAAAGCGAAAAAATGAGTTCGTGGATATTGAACCCCGAGGTCCTTGCAAAAAAATAACCAACACAAAAACTTATGCTTGTGAGGTCTTACCGGTTCGGGAAGACGTGGTATTTACAATATTGGGACGCCAACATATTCAGAGTGTAAAGAGTACCTTTATGCTGGAGAAACGTGAAGGAGAAACGGGATGGGCCGTTTCAGAAAATTTTCAACATGAATATGAAGACGCAATATCAAGAAGCCGCTTAAAATCTGTAACAGACGCTAAAGAGGCACCTTAGAAAGAAGTGCCAGTTAAAATTTTATTCCGGTAACATTGCCTCTATGGCTAAAGTACAACCTACACCACTGTTACCACCACACCACATTTGTCCATTTGCCTGTTTATGCAATTTCAAATGCAGGATGATGGTTTTGGGGGCCAGTTTTATTTGTTCGGATTGATTTCTGCTTTTGGTTATTTGTTCCTGTAAATATCGGTTCACGATGATTTCAGTTTTTAATGAGGCCAGGTCTACTTTACATTTTTTCTTTTTGTCCTTTGTCGGATAAACTTTCTTCAATACAAAATGACCCATTCCTGAAACATCAAACTGGTATCCATGATTTTTTTGTATGTCTAGTTGGGTAATAAAAATCTGTTTTGTTTTGTTATTTTGAACAGCCAGGCTGAGCGTGGGCAATACCAGCGTTACGGCGCCAAATAAAATCACTATGGTGCGCAATATGTTTACCATTATGAGCAATCCTCTTCAATATGATGTTGGGCAAACTAAAAAACACTTTAACGCGTATCCACGGTATTCAGGAATATGCGTTAGGTTTGATCAAGAGTAACGGCGGTTTGATTTTATGGACCTGATAAACAAGCTTGATGTTGAACTTGTATAGAGTACTAATGACTAGCCTGCATCGCTATGATAACCGATAACGCAAGTTTGCAGCTACCCGTAACAGCGATATTAATTTACTAATACTATGAAAATTTCATTGGAACAGTAAGTTAATTGTAGATATTTTCAAAGTACTGTATTTTTTTTTAACACCAGAAGCGTATCTTACAAATGCGAATCTACTGTCAGCAGATACCTTATTAAGAGGTCAATATAACAGGATGTATTACATAATAATAATTGACAAAAACTATAACGCTGGAATAAATAAATATGTGAGTTACGTCTTAAGTACGGCAGGGTGACTTGTTACAGGCATCAAAAAAAATGAGCACACCCATGCAGAATCTAGGTTGTGATCGATATGTGACAGATAAGGTGAGTGCCATAGTTGTAGTAGACATAAAACAGAAGTCAAAAGCGGAATACATCGTAACTATTTAACAAAGCAGACAGGAAAAATACCATGGATCCAGTATCAAAAACCAGAAGAAATTTCATCATAAAAGCAGGTATGGCTGTACCGCTATTGAGTCAGATTCCGTGGAATTTTCACAACGCAAATGCAATGACCGAGGAAATATTGCAGGTCCCTGAAAATATCCAGCGTGATCTAACACGCCTCTTTGGTAAACAGGCTGAAAAAATTGTCAGCACCAATAAAATCAAACTCAAGGCACCTGAAATTGCAGAAAATGGTTCGGTAGTACCGGTTACCGTTGAAGGAGACAAGCGATATGTTTTGTCGGCAGCACTATTTGTGGATAAAAATCCAAAACCTTTAACCTGTCAATTCATTCTGCATGAGGGTTCCGACTTGCCGGTGTCAACGCGTATCAAAGTGGGACAAACCAGTGATGTTTATCTCATAGCACAAACAAAGGAGGGGTTGGTTGGAGTCAAACATAATGTGAAGGTCACCATTGGATGCGGGGGTGTTTAAACATGGAAAAGAATATGAGCAATAATTTTTTGTTGCGTGTAATAAAAGAAAAAAATGGTGATCAGACATATAAGTCAATTATTACCCATCCTATGGAAACAGGCTTGCGGCGTGACAACAAAACAATGGCTTTCATTCCTGCCGACTATATTGAAGATGTGCGTATCACAGTAGACGGTAAATTATTCTTTGAAATAACGCTTGGGGGTAATGTGTCACAAAACCCCTTTATTGCATTTACCTTTTCGGAACCGATTATTGATGAACAAGTGATGCGTATTAGCTGGTTTGACAATTTAAAAAGAGAAACTTCCTATCAATGCATCGTTAAGTTTGATAAGAGTGGGATATTTGCCTACAAGGGTTCCCAGGAAGATGTGAGGGAAGCTAAGGAACAATCAGGAATGGTTGTTTCGCCTGATGTCGTTCCCGTTTGTGATTTAAAGCCAGCAAAGGTGATGCACTAGCGATTGTTCAATAACTAATGCTTAAGAACCGCAATATAAATCGGGTTAAACAACCCAAATGGAGACTATGCAATGAACAGCCACGTATTCAGTAATACGGTCTCGAGGAGATCTGTCATTGTTTCTGCTTACGATGATGAGGGTGTCCTATCCAGTGCAATATCTCAACAACAGCGCATAGATAATGTCGAGCTCATTATAGAGCGGTTTTTTATTGGAAAAAATAGCAGGGAAAATATTGAACGGGAAGCCATTGCGCGGAATATTAATCCAGGTTGCGATTTCCACACAAAATTGCTGGAACAAGAGAAGCTGGCTGAAGGGGGCTTTGGCCCGGAATTTCACGCACCATCCAGTATGGTGGAAGAGGCTTTTCGCGCGTATGCACTCACCGAGTTGGGAGCAGTAGCGCTCGCCAGACTAATTGATTGGGATAATCACTTTATTGAATTAGGTTGGCGTTTGCGAGACGGTTCGCTAACTGATGAAGGCATCAATGCATATGGCGAAAACAAATGGCGCCCGTTTCGGGTGGTCAATAATGGAGTAGGTGCGGATGCCGTCACCCCGAGTGGTGCATTACTCTTGCCAGAAGATTTTCTGCAGGAATTTTATACGACCGGTGATATTTCAAATCCCCTTGCCATTCTGCATCATGAGATAAAGGCACATGTATTGCCACTTAGAGAAGGAAAAGGACTTGTACCCGGCCGAGAAATGGAATTGATATGTGTCAGGCTGGAGAGCGAAATGCTGGGTGAACTGGGTTTGCCGGAGCGAAAGTTAAACTGGGGGCTGGATGATGGTACACTCGACCATACCTTGCATGAACCGAGTGAAAAATATTTTCACGGCTTAGTGCGAGATGACAGTGGCACGCTGGTAGAAGTCAATCCGGAAACGGAAGATGTGATTGGTCTGGCCAGACTGAAAGGCTAGTTAGTAAGTGGTAGTTACCCACTCTTTGAAACTCTTTTACAGTCCACTGCGATAAGGCGTTTCACTTACCACTCGGGTCTTGCCAAATCCTACATGACCGAGCCAAAAGCTGGGTCGCTGCTGTGCGGGGGCAGGGGTAATCCGGCGATGCGAGAAGCCTGGTTTACCGGTCCGCGTGGAAAAAGTGAATAGAGATATTTTTTCCCCCCACGTTCGATAAATTCGGACTCCATACACTGCAACAAAGAGCGCCCAGTTGAAACAGGGCCATATTCTTGATAGTGGTTGCGCAACGCCTCGATTACGTCCCAGTGGGCAGGCGTTAACTCAATACCTTCCTTGGCAGCCAGCTCTTCCGCAAGCTTGTTTGACCAGGAACCCAAAACTTCCAGATTGAGCGGTCTATCGTATGAGGTTCCGGAGAGGTTTTCAAAGGTGTGATTGGTATCCAACATGGTGAGCCTCCTGTAATGTTTAGATAACGCGGGTAAAAATAATAAGGCACCTGATATAAAATGAATATAAGCAAAATACCTATTTTGTACGTGAACAGGATGTATTTGTCCGCGGCCAGCGCATCCCGATCATCTATAATCAATCCCTGTGGCTAATCAATCAAATAGATAAATCAATGGATATAAAAATTACCCGGCCCGACGATTGGCATCTGCATCTCCGCGATGATGCGCTAATGCGTGCGGTACTGCCCGATACCGCGAGGCAATTTGCCCGCGCCATCATCATGCCGAATTTGAAACCGCCCGTAACCACGACCGATCAGGCGGCAAAATACCGAGATAAAATTGTGTCTGCATTGCCGTCTGATTTGCGATTTGAGCCGCTAATGACGCTCTATCTAACCGATAATACCAGCGCAGCAGAAATTCTTCGTGCCAAGAAAAGCGGGTTTGTTCACGCCGTTAAATACTATCCGGCAGGAGCGACCACCAATTCGGATGCGGGCGTTACCAATATGCACAAAACTTATCCGGCTCTGGAAGAAATGCAGCGTTGTGGCATGCCATTGCTAGTGCATGGTGAAGTCACTGATCCAACGGTGGACGTGTTTGATCGTGAAGCCGTGTTTATCGAGCGCGTCCTGCAACCTCTGATGCGTGACCTACCTGAGCTACGAATCGTGTTCGAGCACATCACCACTGCAGACGCTGTGAATTTTGTGCAGAGTGCACCTGCGAATATTGCCGCTACTTTGACCGTACACCACCTGTTATATAACCGTAATGCCATGTTCACAGGAGGCATCAGTCCACATTATTATTGCTTGCCCGTATTGAAGCGCGAAACGCATCGTCAAGCACTGGTGGCGGCGGCAATAAGCGGCAGCCCTAAATTTTTTCTTGGAACTGACAGTGCACCACATGCACAACACACGAAAGAAGCAGCCTGCGGTTGTGCCGGAATTTACTCTGCGCACAATGCCATTGAACTTTATGCAGAAGCGTTTGATCAGACGGGCGCGCTTGAAAAATTGGAAGGATTCGCCAGTTACTTTGGAGCAGATTTTTATGGCCTGCCCCGTAATAAGGAAAGCATCACGTTACGTCGTGAAGAAAATACGGTCCCCGCTACCCTGGATTTTGGCGAGCATCGACTGGTGCCATTACGTGCCGGGGAAAAACTGGGATGGAAATTGATTTTATGAAGGCAGGGGAAACATGAATGCTGATCTTGAAGCGGTCAGTCTCATACTTACCGTGCTGGTTTTGCTAAAGGAAGTCATTAAATTATGAGAGATCGTTTTTTTGTAAGGTTATTTTGGCTGACCTTTGCCGGTGCATTGCTTATTTTGTTCAATAATTATTTGCCCCTGTTTGAAAGTAATTTTGCACCATCGGGTGCGCCGCAACGTGCGATTACTGCTCGTGGAGACCTGGCAGCAGACGAAAAATCCACCATCGAGTTGTTCGAAAAATCCAAAGACACCGTTGTGTATATCACCACACGTCAGCAAGTCGTGGATTTTTGGACACGAGATGTATATTCCGTGCCACGTGGAACGGGCTCGGGATTTATCTGGGATGACGCTGGCCATGTGGTGACCAATTATCACGTGGTGGAAGGTGCCAGTGAAGCGCGGGTCAAGTTGGCCGATGGTCGGGACTATCGCGCGGTTTTGGTGGGTGCGAGCCAACAGCATGATATTGCCGTACTGAAAATAGGCGTCGGCTTTAAACGCCCGCCTGCCGTGCCCATCGGTACCAGTAGCGACTTGAAGGTGGGCCAAAAAGTGTATGCCATCGGTAATCCCTTTGGTCTGGACTGGAGCCTTACCAATGGCATTGTCTCGGCGCTTGATCGCTCATTGGGGGGTGAAAATCGCACCGAAATTGAACACTTGATTCAGACCGATGCGGCGATTAACCCTGGCAATTCGGGTGGTCCTTTGCTCGATTCGGCGGGTAGACTGATCGGCATTAATACGGCTATTTACAGCCCCAGCGGGGCGTCAGCCGGTATAGGTTTCGCCGTGCCGGTGGACACTGTGATGCGGGTTGTACCTCAACTGATACGAAACGGAAAATATATCAGTCCTTCTCTGGGCATTGAAACCCATGATGGGGTAAATCAGCGCCTGGCTGCATTAACCCAGGTGCCAGGTGTCTATATTTTGCGTATCGCTCCAGGGTCGGCAGCGGAAAAGGCGGGATTAATCAGCGCAACGCTATTTACGGATGGGCGGGTGAAACCCGGTGACGTCATTGTTGCGATTAATGATAAACCGGTAGATTCCGTTGGTAAGTTGCTTGCCAGACTGGATGACTACAAGGTGGGCGAGACCATAAGATTGGGTGTGATACGCGAGAACAACAAGCTCGAAATCACGATCGTACTGGAACCCGGAAGGCAATCAAAGGGCGCGAGTTAATTGTACTGATGGGAGAAGGAGTGGATAATGCTCGCTATCGATATATCTTGTCAGTGCAAATTTTAGAACCAACATGATTTTATTAACAATCATCAAATTTATATCGAACGCAGTAAAAATTCTTGGTATGGCATTTTTTATGTATTCTGCCTACAAGGGAACATTTACCTCGACTGGAAATTCAACAACCGTATTTATCGGTGTCGCCGTGTTAACCGTGATCATTGTTATTACCCATATTGTCGATGATATAAGACGATAGGCATTACAACGGTTCTTAAATTATTGCAGCAGGCAGTGTTATTGCTTGTATTAGGGAGAGTCAATGAGTGTTGAGTTATTTGTAAATATTATTTCTCAATTGCTGAAACTGGGGTGCATTATTTTTTTCATGTATGCCGCTTATGATGGTACGTTTGGTGGTCAAGGATCGACCAGTGTTTTTGTTGGAACAGGTGTACTCGTTTTAGTGTTGATCGGGTCGCTTGTTGTCGATAAACTCGGTCGCTTGTAATGACAGGTTTTTGCTGGCCGGTATAATTTCCGGCGTTTTCCACATTGATTAAAATTGCACCCGCTAACTTTTAGAGTTAAGAATAAATACCCCTGTTTTTCTCGATACGCTAAATGAGCCCCCAAAGTGCTTACTTGCCACCGCCCGATTCTGGCCTGGAAATTATTTATATCGATGAATATTTACTTGCCGTGAGCAAGCCTTCCGGATTGCTCTCCGTTCCTGGTCGGGGTGAAGACAAGACCGACAGCATGGCAACGCGGGTACAACGACTATTCCCGGATGCACTCGTCGCGCACCGACTGGATCGGGACACGTCAGGCTTACTGGTGTTTCCCCGGGGTGCGAAAGTGCACCGGCAGCTCTCCATGATGTTTGAACAGCGCACGATGAAAAAAAGCTATATCGCGGTGGTATTGGGCAGGCTGGATCCTGTACAGGGTAAAGTTGATTTACCTTTGCTGGTCGATTGGCCCAATCGCCCGAAACACTGTGTGAATGAGTTGAATGGCAAGCCGGCACAGACCCTGTACCAGCTCCAAAATTACGACCAGACAACAAATACCAGTCGGGTAACTCTTGAGCCTCTAACCGGACGAACCCACCAGCTACGCGTCCATATGCAGTCGCTTGGCCATCCCATTGTGGGTGATAGTCTGTATGGAGGCAATGAAGAGGGGCTGGCAAAACGCCTGCTGTTGCATGCGCATACGCTTGATTTTGTTCATCCTGTCACTGGCAAAAATCTGAAGCTGGTTGCCCCATTGCCTTTCTAAAACCGCATCAGATAGGGTGCTAGATGGTAGAATGCGCGCCTATTTTTTGTAAGGCAACAAATGTTATCTACCATCAATATCACCATGCAGTTCGGCGCCAAGCCGCTTTTTGAGAATGTTTCCGTACGTTTTGGCGAAGGCAATCGATACGGCCTGATCGGCGCCAACGGCTGCGGTAAATCCACTTTTATGAAAATTCTGGGCGGTGATCTTGAGCAAAGCTCGGGACAGGTCGCGCTGGATAAGGGCGAGCGTCTTGGTAAATTGCGCCAGGATCAATTTGCTTACGAAGATAATCGAGTGTTGGATGTGGTGATGATGGGGCATGCAGAAATGTGGGCGGTGATGTCGGAGCGTGACGCGATTTACGCCAACCCCGATGCAAGCGAAGAAGACTATATGCACGCGGCTAATCTCGAAGCGGCCTTTGCAGAGTTTGATGGCTATACGGCTGAAGCACGCGCAGGTGAGTTACTGAATGGCGTAGGAATTCCGCAGGAACTGCACGCGGGCCCGATGCGCGCCGTTGCACCCGGTTTTAAATTACGCGTATTGCTGGCGCAGGCCCTGTTCGCCGATCCTGAAATATTATTACTGGATGAACCCACCAACAACCTCGACATCAACACCATACGCTGGCTGGAAGACATTCTTAATGCACGCACCAGCACCATGGTGATTATTTCGCACGACCGGCATTTTTTAAATAGCGTATGCACACACATGTCTGATCTGGACTACGGCAAGATCACCACCTATCCAGGTACCTATGACGATTATATGCTGGCCTCCACGCAGGCACGCGAGCAACAATCTACCGACAATGCGAAAGCCAAGGAGAAAGTTGCTGAATTGAAAGCGTTCGTTGCACGCTTTTCGGCCAATGCATCCAAAGCCAAGCAAGCTACCTCAAGGGCGCGCCAGATCGACAAAATCAAGATCGAAGATATCAAGCCTTCCAGCCGCCAGTATCCCTATATGCGCTTCGAATACGATGAACGTGAGAAGCTGCATCGTGTTGCAGTAGAGGTGGAAAAACTGAGCAAAGGTTTTGACAAACCGCTATTTTCGAATTTTAATTTCCGCGTGGATGCGGGCGAGCGCATCGCCATCATCGGGCCGAACGGTATAGGTAAAACGACCTTGCTCAGGATTCTTGCTAATGATCTAGAGCCCGATTTCGGCACGGTTAAGTGGACCGATAAAGCCAATATCGGGTATTACGCACAAGATCATTCGCATGATTTTCTAAAGAACGAAGTGCTGACTGAATGGATGACCATGTGGCGCCGTCCGGGCGATGACGATCAGGCGGTGCGCAGCATTTTGGGTCGTTTGCTCTTTTCCGGCGACGACGTTAAAAAAACCGTCAAGGTCTTGTCCGGCGGTGAAAAAGGCCGCATGATATTTGGCAAGCTGATGTTGCAAAAACATAACGTCCTGTTAATGGACGAGCCCACCAATCATCTGGATATGGAATCAATCGAGTCACTCAACTCAGCGCTGCTGGAATTTAAAGGCACGCTGTTGTTTGTGAGTCATGACCGCGAATTTGTGACCTCACTGGCAACACGCATTATTGAAATCAGTCCCAAGGGTATTTCCGATTATCACGGCACCTATGAAGAATATCTTCGCGACCAGGCTGCAGCAGCTTAATTAAGGAGTAACGTTGCATACTTCGGGTGCAATCGGCGTGTTTGATTCCGGCGTGGGTGGCTTGTCAGTATTGCGCCACATTCGTGAATTATTGCCCAAAGAACGTCTTATCTATGTGGCCGATTCCGGTCATGTGCCCTACGGCGACAAATCCAGAGAGTACATAGAAACACGTTCCCTGACCCTCACCCGCTTTCTGCAACAGCAAGGTGCTGATGCCATCGTCATCGCCTGCAACACGGCGTCTGCCGCAGCGGCAACAACCCTGCGTAGCCAGTTCAAGATGCCGATCATTGCGATGGAACCGGCGGTCAAACCCGCGGTGGCAGCCAGCAAAAACGGTATTGTGGGTGTACTGGCCACCACAGGCACTCTGGCCAGTGCGCGATTTGCCGCACTACTCGAGCGTTATGCGGGTGAAGGTGAAATCATCACCCAGGGTTGCCCGGGCCTGGTTGAGCAAGTTGAAAAAGGTGAGGTAACGAGTCTGTATACACGCAAGCTAATCGAGCAATACACCGCACCGTTATTGCAGCGTGGTGTAGACACCATCATCCTGGGATGCACCCACTATCCTTTTCTTGCCCCAGTGATTGCTGACATCGTAGGAAGCCACATTGCACTGATTGATACCGGTGCTGCGGTAGCAAACCAGTTGCAGCGACGCATCCGGCAAGAGCTGCCCGCACGTATCTCAGGCAATGGCGGTGCCATGTTTTTTACCAGTGGTGAAGTGGAATCTGCATCAAGGGTCATGTCGATATTGTGGCAAGACCATGCAGCTGTTCAAGCACTACCGCAGCAATTCTTGTAACCGGTTCTGCTTGCTTCAGCACCCTAAGTTCTTTTAATTGCTTACCATACTCCATGGGTCAAGCGCCGGCCAGCCAAGCAAAAACGCTATTGATTAAACAAAAGCCGTTGAACCAAATTGTCCTGAAAAATTATTTACCCTCGATATACCAGTAAGTTCTATTCCGTTTCGTGGAAACATTAATCGTAGGTTTACCTCCGCCAATGGCAGTTTTGCAATCCGAGCCCACACAATCGGGGCTACCTCCGCAACCGATGCAGAAGGTAACCAGTTTACCCGCGACATTAACCAAGCCCGCCACAGCAGTTGGCGGTAGCCCACCCCCATCATAGGTGATTGAATTATCAACACCGTTAAAGGGATTGAGTTGATAGCCTTTTGCCATGCCGAGATCGGCAGTACAGTAGCTGCCACTGGGGTCATTGGGTGTGTTGGTTCCAAAGTAGGTATATCCCGCCACAGTGGTTGCTGCGTTGACGACTTTTTCACCCGCTCCCAGGGTGACATAGTAGCCCCTGCGGGTGCCGTCGTAGGAGGTGTCGGAGGCATCGAATAAATGTTCATTGGCACCCAATATTCCGCTTTCGGTGATGACGCCTCCTCCTCCGTCATTGCCGGTCAGATCTTTCAACATGTAAAACCGGTTGGTAATACTGCGCGATGCATCACCGTATAACGGGTGTTCCCGGTCTCCGGAGCCGATCAACACTTCATCATATCCATTTGTAAATACGACATCGGCCGGATAGAAAAATTTCCTGGGCGTTGTTCCCGAAGCGCAGGCTGCAGTATCACAACCCAGCGCTGCCAGTTGGTTGACCTGCCAATAGTCTGGCGTGTTGCCGCTACTTGGTTCTAAGTCTATTCGCCAAACATTTCCGCCGGTATCTGCCGCATAGAGACGATCCACTTTTCCATCCCCGTTTCGATCCATCAGGGTGATATCGGCTGGAATACTGTAGTTCATTCCCAGTACTGTACAGGCTGCCTTGGTTGTCGTTCCGCTACATGCCGAGCTCGCGCCGTAAATGGCTTTCCATACCTGAACACCGGTAATGGCATCCACAATATAGATACCGCGTCCCATGGTGTCGGCTGTGGGGGGCTGGCTGTCTTCCGCCGTGTCGTAACCTGCACCAAAAATCAGCACGGGATTGGTATACCCCTGAACAAGCGCCACCTTGGGTTGCGACCAGGTTTGGCCAAGCTCGGTGAAATCACCGGTATTGGTAATTTTCCACAGATAACGGGGGTCCGTGGGTGTGGTGACATCGAGCGCATAGAGGATTCGACCGCCGCGTCGCAACGCGGGATAAATGTAGGCGGTGTTGGTGGTGCCATCCGCGTTCAGTTTTTGATACACGCCGGTTGAGCCATCCGCAAAATAATCTTTGCGTTGTGGTGTTGGAACGATGCCAGACGGTGTGGAAGGGAGTTGCAATAGCGGGCTATTGTCGTGCAAGCGCTTGAGCTTGCCAAAAAAATCGGTCGGGATAAATCCCCATAATTCGCTGCCCGCACCGCTGCCGGTTTGGTTACCATTGACTGCACGGTATACGCCGTCATTGCCACCATAGAAAACCACCACCCCGGTAGAGCCACCGTAGTTAACGACAGTGGGTCGCGAGTGCAGGACATCACCATGTATCGAAGGACGTACATTGCTCACCGCGCTTCCCGGACCGAACTCGTCATCTTTGTAGTCAAAGCCGCGTATCCACTGCGTCAGTTTTACGCGAGTCGTGCTGCTGGTGGCTGTTGCCGAAGAGGCGGCCAGGGGTGCCGCTACCGAATACTGGTAGGTAAAGGTATTCGCGTCCGTAACGGTAATCAACCACGTGCCGTTATAACCGGCTGGCGTCGCGCCGGATATGGTAATGAGCTCGCCGCTGGGAAAACCGTGTGCCGCCGACGTGACGGTGGCTTTATTCGGCGTGTAACGACAGCCGGCGTCGGACGCAGAGCCGGAAACTGAACCGGTGGCGACGGTGAAAGTATTTACCGTGGGCACCGCGGTAACGGTTACAACCGTACCGTTTAGCGTGGTGTAGGTCGTGCAGTTTGAAAGGGTTAACGTTTGGCCAAGCAGCACACCGTGGCTGTTAAACGTGACACTGACAAAGTTGGTATAAAGGGTGGCGGTGTAGGGTGTGGCTGGTGTTCCGCTACCGCCAGCATTGGTGTAAGTGAACGTCGTTGCCGTGACAGCTGTAACGGCACAAGGGTTACAGTCGTACTTGGTCGTTCCCGTTGCGATTTTAAGCTGGGTAGTTACTGCGATCAGCAACATATCTGACACTGAGGCTGTTGCAGTAACGGTGGATCCAGATTTTGAAAATGCAGTAATGGATATTGAAGCTGCTGCGCCACTCGCGGTAGGAACAGCTCCTGTGGCTTGCACCGTAGCGGCACTGGCGATGGTGACAGCACGGCTACCGGTGCCCAATAAGGCGTCGGTAAGCCCGGCATTTGAGCTGTCAAAGGCATTGGTCGATGCAGACAATTGCGCATTGCCCAAGTAGGTATACAGTTTGCGCGGGTTGTTGGTTGTGCCGGGTGCATCCGTGTAAGTATTTTTCAGGTTGGCCAGACGCAACACCTGTGCAGCACCGCCTTTTTCCACAAACTCACCATCGGGTGAGTCGTAGCCATCGCTATAGAGGTTGTGCCAAAAACCACCACCCAAATCAGGCTCGATAGATGTGTTTTTGGTGGACCAAAAACTGATTGCATTGGCGGAAATAAAACCCGTATTTGCGGAGCTAATGGCAAGCAGATTTTGGCTGTCGGCCAGATTAAGCTTGTCGGTGGCGCTATCGTAAGCAAATTGGTACTGTTTCAAGTTGCCCATCCATCTTGGCGAGCCGACTATATCGGGGCGGAACATACCCATGTAAATCTGGTTCAGGAAAGTGCCTTGAGCATTCACGCTGACCGGTAAGCTCGATGATGAAAACACGCTATCGACGGCTTGCACTTCATTGAGGATTTTGAGGAGTGCCTGGGCTATTTCGGCTGTGCTGCCGCTGGCAGCAAAATATTTACCTTTACCATGGGAAGCCATGCTCTTGAGGAGAGCGGTTTGGTCGGGGCCTTGACCAGTAGTGCCGGGATTCACGTCTACGGTATAGGTTCTTATAGGCTGAGTACCAGTAATGGCAGTATCACTGAGGTAACGCGACCATTCGTCGGCAACATTTTTTTCCAAGCCGTTAGGGGTCAGCTTGATTTCGGTAGTACTACCGCCAGCAGCGGTGAGTGCGGTAGTCGCAGTTGTGATTGCCGAGGTATTGTCTGCGGCCGGCCCGTTACTGATAAAAATAATAAAATTTTTCTGGCAGCCATCAGTCATCGGGCTGACGTAGCTGGTGCTGGCAGACGAAGTAAATGCGTTACCGGCAAGCCCTGCAGCCAATGGGTTATCAACGGTATTCCCTGCGTAGTCTCTTTTTGCTTTAACCAAACCAGAGATTGATGTAAGCCCGCCAAAATAGAGATAAGCCTCACGCATGGCCAGGCCGTAAACGGCGTTATTGCCCCTGTCACCATTCTTATCGAGGCTGTTTACCATCGTCGACAGCGCTGTTTTGTTGGCACCGGTCATTGAGCGCACTCCGAAGCGTACATAACCTCCATCTGTACTGTCATTGCCAAAGCCTGTTTCGGCAAACATCATCAAGCCCAGGTTTACTTTCGTGCTAAGTCCGCTTACGGTAGAAACCAGCGCTGCTTTTTCTGCGTCAAAGGGTGTGCTCCAGTTGGCCGTGTTATCGAGGATGATGAGCACATTGGGCGCGCCTGCAGTGCTGGTGTTGCCGCTGTAGATGTCAATGTCTTCTGCCTCTGCTATCCGGGAAAATAACAGAAAAATGGCAAGTAATACGGGTAGCTTAAGTTGTGCTGTTTTCATGTGACACCTCCAAAAATGATGAGCGTGAAGCAAAATCAAGGGCAGAGCGTTCCCGCTTCTACACGCAGAAAGACCCCTTGATGCAAAGCAATTTTTGCACCCGTGTTGCTATCGTTGATGCTGGCCCGGACATCCCATTTTTGTTTTGAACACCAGGATTGTGTCGTCGGTGCAAGTACGCCTGAAGCACCAATTATCAAAGCGCCACCACTTATTGATCCACTGGGGAAACAGGCCTGATCAGCAACATTGCTGGCATCCAGTTCACCGATGTTGATGGGGGTGGAACTGGTACAGGTGGGAACGTCGATCGCAGCGGTATAGTCCGTTGAGCCATTGTTATCAATGTCAACGGCAACCACTGAAGAGGCGGGTGCAAAAGTAAAATTAGTGTTTAACACTTCCTCGACTGCTTGCTGAGCGGTGGCGACAGCTTCTTCCTGTATTTGCATATTTCCGGCAATGCGCAGATTCGAGGTGTTGGAGCGTATACCCGATACCACCAGCAGCGTGAGTACGATTAGCATGATCAAGGCGGTAATCAGTGTGGCGCCGTTTTGTTTTTTTTCATTCAACATGGCTACTCCCGCCTCCCACTCGGATTATTGGCGCGAACCAATTGTGTATAGACATGGCGCTTGTATGCACCCCCAGGGGAGACACTTGACCCTGCAAGATCGTATGTTTTCGTGTCGACATAACCGGCGGTTGTTTCGTTGTTGCGCGCTAATATATGGAGCCTGACCGCCATGACGTTACGCCAATTTGTGGAAAGCGGAGCGGAGGCGAAGCTGTCTGGCCCGCCATCACCATTGGTGTCTATGCCATACTCAAACTGAATATTTTCAATGCCGTCAACGAGGGGAACAGTGGTTCGCGCGCCATTGACGAATTCTTCAACTTTTAACGTAGGAATGTCGGCAGCAGTGGCCGTGCATGTCGTACCGCTACAACGGCTGATGTAGTAGGTACGGACAATATAGGGTCGGACTTTTGCCGTGGTCGTACAGTCCTTTTCAAGCAAGGTATAACCGCTTGTGCCAAGCACAAAGGGTTTAGCGACGGTGTCGCATTTGGATACCTGAAGGTAGGTGGTGGGTTCAACACCTGAAGCGACGGCGATGGCATTTGCAGCGACAGCAGATGCGGCGGGGATAGGGTCACTGGTTGAAGCACGGCGTAATACAAGAACCGGTGTATTGGGCAAATAATTATTCAGGCAGCTTGATGGTGTGGGATCAGTGGCAGCTGCCGCGTATCCATAAATGGGCACGGGAACGTAAGTTGCCGTGGCGTTGTTGATCCATCCCATGTTACCCGTCGTCGCTAAATTGGCCGTGTTGTCGGTGGTCAGGCAGGAATCTGGCGTGTTGATTGCGACTCCGCTGGCGGGGGAGTAACCGTCATAAAAACCGGCAAGCTGGATATCATCGTGCAGAAGCTGCATTGCATAGCGGCCATTCTCGATTTGCCGGCTTGATTTATCCATTTCACTCCGTGCTTGATTTTGCTGCACGATCAGGGTGCTGATACCCAACAACAGAACGAGGCCTATCGTAAGCGAGATCATGAGTTCTACCAGCGACAAACCCGTTTGTCGGTTATGGGTAGTCAGTGCTGGATTCAGTGACATAGGAATTATGCGCTCAAGTTTGCAATTCTGATTGTCAGACTAACCACGCGGCGTATCGCGTCATCCCCATATTGATCTTTGCCACACAGGTTGGTGGTGTGAGAGATGGTTTTGCCCATCCCTTGCCAGGCAACGCTGACCTGATAAATTTGATTGACCGCGTCGACGATGGTAATGCAACCCCGACCGCCTATCATGGCACCGATGGATGCCGAGCCACTTTTTTCACCGGCACCCTTCAAGGCTTTGTTCCATTCGCAAGCATCGCGTGGCTGGCCAGACAAGCCGGTGCATACTGCTTCCGAGCTGGTGCCTATGTTATTGGCCACATACGTTGCAGCGTTGGCACGATTCGCGTTGATTCGTGCAACCATATCCTGTAACAAAATCAGTGCCTGTACGCGCTGGTAGGATTCCATTTCTGATCGCAAGCCCTGCGTTTGCAAACCGGCTAAGCCCAACAGGCCAACCAGTAATATAACCAGTGTAACCATCACTTCGATCATGCCGGTACCGGACTGTTTGTGTACATTGCAAAGTGTGTAAGTCATGCGCACACCTCTTTTTTGCTGTTGGGCCGGCCGCTCAGGTCGATGCTGATGCAACGTGATGTCACGCTGCTCCCGGTGCTGGTAATGCTGATTGAAGCTGCCGCGGCGCTAAGCCGACCGCTGCTGTTGTAGGAGATACTTGTCGGACCGGTGATGGTCAAATTTTTAAATGCATCTTGCTGGTTTAGCGTGATGGTGCCGGCTTTTGCAGTCCAGCCACTGGCCCAATTGGTACCCGATGTTGGCGCAACCGTAATAATGGTGTTACGTTTGAGAGCTTCACTGCGAGCCAACACAATGGCGGATACGACATCGAAGGAGGCTGTTTTTACGCGCTGACTCGCTATAAAACTATTGTAAGCAGGTAGCCCGATCCCTCCTAGAATGCCAAGGATAACCACGGTCACCATTAATTCAACCAGAGTGAAGCCATGATCCCTGTGCTTTTGATGATAGTTTGCTGTGGATAGCATCATGATTTTCTCCTTGTTACCAGCAACCGCTGGTGGGGGTTTTACTGCCGGTTTGAACCAGTGTTAACGTGGTGCAGTTCGTATCATTGGCTAATTGTGAGCCGGTAGCCGTGGCGGTGATGGTGTAAGAAGGCGGTGTTGTAGACGGGAGTTCAACCGAAAGTACATAGAACTTGGTTACCTCATTGGGAACAGCCATATTGACCCCAGTGGTGGGTGCGGTGGGGAAATTGGTATTCCCCACCGCGCTTGCCACTGCAACATACTGACGCATATCAAGCAAAATTTGTTCTTCTCTGTTGGCCAGCTGCAGCATGAAACTTTGTGCTGCCGAGCGGTTAGATCGAACGGTATAGCTTTTGTAGGAAGGGATAGCAATCGCGGCAAGCACACCTACGATGGCTACAACCACCATCAATTCAATTAACGTAAATCCCTGTTGTAGCTTCATTCCTGGCTCCCTAATATTGAAATACGACTGTACCTTAAGACAAATTTAGCTCATGCAACTACTACTAGCGGATGAAAGGAGAGAAGACTTTAATAAATGGGAAAATTGAAGATGAACGGTTACAAAAATAGGATCAATGGCAGTTATCTGGCGATGTTTGAATGGTCAAAAAAACAATCTATATCGAATTGATTTTAATGTAAATTAATTGAAATATTCATTAAACAGAATTCAACAAATCTTTCGATAGAAAAGCAAAGCGAGGGGATGTGTTTAAAAGAGGAGGACATAAGAGGCGATAACCCAGAAGGAACGCGGTTCAACACTATCTGAAAACAAGTAATTATTATTCAGCAAATCCGATTCGTTGCAAGCGTATAAAATGTGCGAAGGATAATCAGAATGAAAATGACAGACCGGTGCTGTAGTAAATATCTTTGGGTAATACGTTTGCGGTGGAATTAAATCGAAGGCCATATCCAGTGAAAATTTAAGGTTCGGGTAATTATCCGGCTACTCCAGCAGACGGAAATTGGAAGCATCATTTAAGGCCGGTTGGTAATAGTCGTTGTTAATAAAACGTACCTTGTCGTTTACTTGATACTTTAATCAGGTAGAGATTTATGCGCCACAAATCAACCTGAATCAGGTCAGTGCTGCCCTGTAGTTCAGAGCGTTTTTCGGATTCAAAAAATCCGCACAACCCCAAGTGCGCGGCGGAAAACTTTATCTCTTCAGATAATACTCAACGGACCCCTCCACCCACGACATCACGTTCAATCAAGCGAGCAAAGGGACTACGGTTGATCTGAAAAATCCCTCAACCCCCCAAAGTGGATTGATTTCAGTTCGGTGGCGCAAATGGGCAAAGACATTGTCTGTATCAACCTGACCAAGGCTGGTGCCGTAGGCATATTGCACCTGTAAAAATTGGGTATGCTGGTTGTGTTGCCACAACGAGAGCAGAACGAGTTTTCTTCTTCTGTTTTCCGTATTACCAGTGTTGCCGCTGGTGAGAAAATCCAGCCGGTTGTGAAAACCATCTGCCATTGGGCCGATGATCGCCTGTTCAATATTGACAATGGCGTGGGATGAAGCAGTGAATAGGGTAAAGATTAAGCACAAAAATAATTGTGGGATGAACCAGGATATGGAAAAAAATAGTTAACCATTAGTACATTATTAGAGGATCTAAACTAGATCGTATTGTATCAGCTGAAAGTTGTAATTCGGTGTAATGGTATGTCATTTCTGCATGTATAAGCACACATGTCTTAATGAAAAACGTATAGGTCTAACCCGCATATTTCATCAAAAAAGTATCGGCGTATCCCCCTCATAAGTCTTTTCGCAAACTGATTCTATAAGGGTTTAAAGGATATGCCGATACTTTTTTGATGAAATATGCGGGCTAGTGCTC
>Ga0315270_10000250_pt1 | contig 30786 bp, 27 predicted proteins | sample C1_bottom_MG_FD_204932 | JGI IMG/M metagenome (GOLD analysis project Ga0315270, IMG submission 204932) | Sediment microbial communities from Yellowstone Lake, YNP, Wyoming, USA - C1_bottom | ecosystem: Environmental > Aquatic > Freshwater > Lake > Sediment | place: USA: Wyoming | collected...
ATAGCAAAAGGATGGATCATTTCATTGGCACTCTTGTTTTCTTCTGTTTCTGGTATGGCTTATTCCGCAGATTGTGTTCTCCATATCACACGCACGGCATGCCCTGGTCAGGAAAAGGAAAGCTTCTCAAAATGCGGAGGTGCTGCCAGCTGTGACGAAAGCAAACCCGCTGCCGATGCAACCCAGTGTGCTTCAATTGCTAAATCTGCTTGTGCAAACACAAGGCTGACAACTACCCAATACAAAAAGGTAACAGCAACTTTTAATGGCGCGTCTGTCGAAAAAGACTCGGATTTTTGTGCAGGTCACCCCGATTATCCGTTTGCCAAAAAAGCGGATTGCAAGTAAATATTGATCTTTTCATTAAACGTGACACTTTTAAATCCCTCCTGTCCCCCCTTTGTTAAAGGGAGGAATACTCTCCGATCCAAGCTAACCTGATTCCCCATTTGGAAAAGGGGAGAGAGTTTGCGAGGGGGGGTGTATTTCAAATGTCACATGTCATGAATTATGAAAAGATCAATCGTGAGGCAAATACTTCAAATTCGAATCTGTACCGTTTGAGATTTTTTTAACACTGTCAGAAAAGGCTTCAGGGTTTGGATGCAGTGTAACAATGGTCAGAAATGAGGTTGTCTTCTTCAGGTTGCAGAAGACAACCTCTATTATTTTTGCTTGAGCAGAAACACCCTAACCCGCCAGCTTCTTTTTCAATATGTCGTTCATCTGCGCCGGATTTGCCTTGCCCTTGCTGGCCTTCATAGCCAGACCAACAAAGAAACCAAACAGCTTATCCTTGCCGCTGCGATACTCCGCTACCTTTTCTGCATGGGCAGCGATAATTTCATCCACCATCGCTTCCAATGCGCCGACATCGGACACCTGCTTCAGGCCTTTGGCTTCAATTATTGCATCCGCGTTACCGCCTTCGCTCCACATGCTGCGGAATACTTCTTTCGCACCGGAATTGGAGATTGTGCCATCTGCGATACGCGCCAACATACCACCCAACTGTTGAGAAGTGATAGGGCATCGCGTCATTTCCAGATTGTCGCGATTCAGCTGCGCGCTCACTTCACCCATGATCCAGTTTGCACAGATCTTCGCATCCTTGGGTATCGATAGTAATGTGACCTCGAAGAAGTCTGCCATTTCACGCGAGCTGGTGAGTGTCGCCGCATCATAAGCTGACAAACCCAGTTCATTTACATAGCGCAATTGCTTCGAGCGTGGCAACTCCGGCATAGTCTCACGCAGCTGCTCAATCCACTCCTTGCTGATTTCCAGCGGCAACAAATCGGGATCGGGGAAATAGCGATAGTCGTGCGCGTCTTCCTTACTGCGCATCGAACGAGTCTCACCGGTATCGGGATTAAACAACACGGTAGCCTGCTGAATCTTGCCGCCGTTTTCCAGGGTATCGATCTGCCATTGAACTTCGTAATCGATGGCCTGCTGCATGAATTTGAACGAGTTGAGATTCTTGATTTCACGGCGTGTACCGTATTCTTCACCCGGATGACGTACCGACACGTTGACGTCGCAGCGGAATGAACCCTCCTGCATATTGCCGTCACAGATACCGATCCATTGCACCAAGGTGTGCAAGGTCTTGGCATAGGCGATCGCTTCCGCGGCCGAACGCATATCCGGCTCGGATACGATCTCAAGCAGCGGCGTACCGGCACGGTTCAAATCAATGCCGGTCATACCGTGAAAATCTTCGTGCAGTGATTTTCCCGCGTCTTCTTCCAGATGGGCACGGGTGAGGCGCACTACTTTTTCGTAAGGTTCTGCTTTGCCAACCACGGGCACATGGATGGTCAACTCGCCCTTGCCCACTACCGGCAGATCCATCTGGCTGATCTGGTATCCTTTGGGCAGATCGGGATAGAAATAATTTTTACGCGCAAATACCGAGCGCGGTGCGATATGCGCTCCGGTGGCAAGGCCGAATAGAATTGCGCGCTCCACCGCACCTTTGTTCAACACCGGCAGCACGCCGGGCAGGGCGATGCTCACTGCATCGGCCTGTGTATTCGGCTCTGCGCCAAACGCGGTTGAGGCACCGGAAAAAATTTTGGTTTTGGTGGAGAGCTGGGCATGTACTTCCAGCCCGATAACGATTTCCCATTGCATAGTATTTTGTTCCTTACAGCGCGATTTGTTGTGGGGCGCGGGTGTGGTGATCGGTCGCCAGTTGATATTGATGCGCCACATTCAGCATGCGCGCTTCATCAAAATAGTTGCCAATGATCTGCAAGCCGACCGGCATACCTTTGGCACCGAAGCCGCACGGAATCGACATCCCCGGCAGACCTGCGAGATTCACCGCGATGGTATAAATATCCGACAGATACATCTGCACCGGATCATCACCTTTTTCTCCAAGGTTAAATGCGGTCGTCGGGCTGGTCGGCCCCATGATCACATCGCAGTGTTTATAGGCTTCCACAAAATCCTGCGCGATCAAACGACGTATCTTTTGCGCCTTCAGGTAATAGGCGTCGTAATAGCCGTGCGACAGTACATAGGTGCCGATCATGATGCGGCGTTTCACTTCTTCACCAAAACCTTCAGAGCGAGATTTCTCGTACATCTCGGCCAGGTCACCATATTCCTTGGCACGGTGGCCGTAACGCACACCATCGAAACGCGACAGATTGCTGGAGGCCTCGGCCGGTGCCAGTACGTAATAAACCGGAATCGACAAGCGCGAATTGGGCAGGCTGATATCGACAATAGTCGCGCCCAGTTTCTTGTATTCTGCGATGGCCGCTTCAACCGCCTTTCCAACATCAGCACTCAGACCTTCGCCGAAGAACTCTTTCGGCAAGCCGATACGCAGGCCTTTCAACGGCTGTTCCAGGCTGCGTGTGTAATCTTCTTTATCGCGCTGAAGACTGGTCGAATCGCGCTTATCAAAGCCTGCCATCACGTTCATCATCAGCGCCAAATCTTCCGCACTACGCGCCATTGGCCCAGCCTGATCGAGGCTGGAGGCAAATGCGATCATGCCGTAGCGTGACACGACGCCATAGGTGGGCTTGAGACCAGAAATGCCACACAGGGCTGCAGGTTGGCGTATAGAACCGCCGGTATCGGTGCCGGTCGCCGCAGCACATAGTCGCCCTGCTACCGCAGCGGCCGTACCACCGGAACTGCCACCCGGCACGGCATTGCGGTTCCACGGGTTTTTAACCTTGCCAAAATAAGAGGTCTCATTGCTCGAGCCCATCGCAAATTCATCCATATTGGTCTTGCCCAGATTCACCGCGCCTGCCTCGTTAAATTGGCTGATTACATGCGCATCATAGGGCGAGATAAAGGTCTCCAGCATCTTTGAGCCACAGGTGGTGCGCCAGCCTTTGGCACAAAAAATGTCTTTCTGAGCAAATGGAATGCCGGTCAATACTTCGCCCTTGCCCTGCGCCAATCTGGCATCCGCGTCGCGGGCCTGTGCCAGGCTGGTTTCAGCATTCAGTGTAATGTAAGCGTTTAAGTCGGGGTTGAATTGATTGATGCGATCAAGGTACAGCTGAGTCAGTTCAACACTGGAGATTTTCCTGGCCTTGAGCTGACTGGACAGTTGTTTAAGACTGGAGTTAATCATGTTTCAATAAACCTGTAATACTTGTTTTAAAAAGAAAATACGCAAGAAGCGGGCAATGGATTAGAGCCTTACTCGATAACCTGAGGTACAAGATATAAACCGCGTTCTACTTGCGGCGCAACAGACTGAAATAATTCGCGCTGATTGGTTTCGCAAACGATATCCTCGCGCAGCCGTTGCCCAAGCTCCTGAGCGTGTGCCATCGGCGCTACCCCGGCGGTATCAACGGCCTGCATTTCTGCGATTAACCCGAATATACTGGACATCTGGGTATGTGCTGCCTGTATTTCGGTTTCGGTCATGGCGAGTCTGGCTAGACGTGCAACTTTTTTTACATCATCGGTGGTGAGTGACATTTTCGGTATAAGCCCCGTTTCAAAACAAGTTTAATAGGGTATCATAAACAACTTATTGGCGGGCTTTTACGGCTTTACCATTTGTTAATTTTTCTGCTTATTTTACTTTCGAGATTCGGGACACTTTTATGTTTGGTTTTTACGACAGCTATTTCGCCAATGACTTGGCGATTGACTTGGGCACGGCTAACACACTTATTTGGGCACGCGGTAAAGGCATCGTTCTTGATGAACCTTCCGTGGTTTCAATCCGTCAGGAAGGCGGCCCCAACGGCAAAAAAGTAATTCAGCAAGTCGGGCTCGCTGCCAAACAAATGCTGGGGCGCACGCCGGGAAACATCACCGTCATTCGTCCGATGAAGGACGGTGTGATTGCCGACTTTACCGTGACCGAACAGATGCTCAAGCAATTTATTCGCCGTGTTCATAAATCCAATATTTTCACTCCCAGCCCACGCATTGTTATTTGCGTCCCATGTGGCTCAACACAGGTTGAACGCCGGGCGATTCGCGAAGCGGCTTATGCTGCGGGTGCACGCCGGGTTGAACTCATCGAAGAACCCATGGCTGCCGCGATCGGTGCGGATTTACCGATTGAAGAAGCGACCGGTTCGATGGTCGTCGATATCGGCGGCGGTACTACTGAAGTGGGGGTGCTGTCGCTCGGTGGCGCAGTTTATTCTGGTTCGGTACGGGTAGGTGGAGACAAGTTTGACGAAGCGATTATCAATTACATTCGTCGTAACTACGGTATGTTAATTGGCGAAACGACCGCTGAAAATATCAAAAAAGAAATCGGTTCAGCGTTCCCCGGCAGCGAAGTGAAAGACATGGAAGTTAAGGGACGCAATCTGGCGGAAGGTGTACCCCGCAGCTTTACCATTTCCAGCAATGAAATTCTTGAAGCACTGACCGATCCGCTTAATAGCATTGTCAGTGCTGTTAAAACGGCACTGGAACAAACTCCACCCGAGTTGGGCGCAGACATTGTCAGCAAAGGTATGGTACTCACGGGTGGTGGTGCGCTGCTTCGTGATATCGACCGTTTGTTGATGGAAGAAACCGGCCTGCCGGTGATTATTGCCGATGATCCTTTAACCTGCGTAGTACGTGGCTCGGGCAAGGCACTCGATCGTATGGATAAATTCAGCAGTATTTTCACCAAAGATTAACGCCATCCAATCAAGAAAAAATCAACTTGGTTGCGTTTTCTTGTTTTATTTTTAACGCATGGATAACACCAATACTTTTCGTTTTTTTAATCGCGGGCCCAGTGCAATTGTCCGGTTAATTTTTTTCGCACTGATTTCCCTGATGCTGCTGTTTGTTGATGCACGTTACAAACATCTGGAATCTATACGGACTATTCTCGCTCTTCCCATTCAACCTTTACAACGCCTCGCGACCGACTTAATTACCGAGCCCGGCGTATTGTGGGACCACTTTAGCAATTATCTCGACACGCAGGGCAGATTGTCGCTCGAGAATGAACAAATGCGATTAAAGCATACCCAAGACGCCACACAGTTACTGCAGTTGGAAATTTTGCAGTCTGAAAATACTCGCTTGCGAACGATGTTTGAATTGTCTCAACATCTCGATTACCCCATCAAAATGGCAGAAATCATTTATCTGGAACGCGATATCTTCAAACGCAAAGTTTTTTTGGACAAAGGCTCCCAACAAGAAGTGGTCGCGGGACAAGTTGTGATGGATGAAATTGGTATAGTCGGCCAGGTAACCCGCGTCTATCCCTGGATGAGTGAAGTCACTTTAATAACGGACAAGGATCATGCAGTACCCATACAGATGCTGAGAACCGGGCTACGAGCCGTGGTTTTCGGCTCGGGGAATATCAGCAATCTGGACCTAAGGTATATGCCAAGCAGTGCAGATATTCAGGTAGATGACACAATGGTAACCTCGGGCATAGATGGTACATATCCGCCGGGTATACCCGTCGCCAAAGTCGTCAAAATAGAACGTGATCCGGCTTATCCCTTTGCTCAGATAACGTGTGTTCCCATAGCCGGCGTCGACCAGCAACGTCAACTCATGATTATTTCCGGCCTGAAAAAATTGCCCGCTATTCCAAAGGATGAGGTCAAGCCGCTAGAACCAAAAGGCAAAAAAATAAAGCGGGGCAAACCTTGATCGATCAATTTTCAAAAGATCAGGAATTCCAGCTGCCCGCAAACACCGGCTTTATTGTGTTGAGCCTGTTTGTAGCATTGATGCTCAACTGGTTACCCTGGCATGGATTGTGGCTGGCAATGCGTCCCGATTTTGTCGCGCTGGTATTACTCTACTGGTGCACCCACAAACCACATCAAATTGGTATCGGTGTCGCCTGGGCAATCGGCATTCTTGCCGACGTGTCCGACTCCAGCTTGTTTGGCCAGCATGCCTTGTCATATTCAGTGCTGGCATTTGGCGGCTTGATGTTACATCGACGCATACAAATGTTTGATGTGCGTGAACAACCTTTACAAGTTTTTCCACTGGTACTCATAAGCTACTCCGTATTTGCCTCCATACACTGGCTGATGCGAGGTAGTTTATCCTGGGAATATTTTCTCGGAAGCCTGACATCGGCTTTGTTGTGGCTTCCCATGTCCTTGCTATTGCAAAAAATGCGTCGAACACGAAATAACCCGAACGAACTATGAGGATATACAAAGAGCTGAAAAACCATCAGCGCGAAATATATTTTTTTCGGCTGCGCCTAATTATCAGTATGGTGTTTGTCATTGTTCTGGTACTCATACTCTTCTCCCGGTTAATTTATTTACAAATCATACGGCAAAGTGATTTCAATACCCTGGCTGAAAAAAATCGTATTTCTGTCGTCCCTATCGTGCCCAACCGTGGGTTGATCCAGGATAGAAACGGCGTGGTTCTGGCGCAAAATTATTCCGGCTATACATTGGAAATTTCTCCTGCAAAAGTGGTTGATCTGGAAGCAACCATAGACGCATTATCCCAATTGGTGGAAATAAAACAGAGAGACCGTGCACGATTCAAAAAATTACTGACAGAATCCCATACTTCCAATAGCTACCCGATACGAAGCCGCCTAAGCGAGCAGGAAGTCGCTCGATTTGCCTCGCAACGTTTTAGATTTCCCGGCGTCGAAATAAAAGCACGCCTATTCCGTGAGTACCCTTACCGTGAAAAAACATCTCACCTGATTGGTTATGTAGGGCGTATCAATGACAAAGATTCTGAACAACTCAAGAACAGTGACTTGGCTGAAAATTATCTGGGGTCAGACTATATCGGAAAAATTGGCGTTGAACAAAGTTATGAGCAGGAGTTACATGGTACCACCGGTTTCGAACAAGTTGAAGTAGATGCGGCCGGACGGGGTGTGCGCGTGTTGTCGAGAACGGCCCCAAAATCCGGTAACACGCTCACGCTTACGATGGATATTAAATTGCAAGAGATTGCAGAACAAGCTTTTGGCAAATATAGGGGTGCGCTGATTGCAATAGACCCGAACAATGGTGAAGTTCTGGCCTTTGTCAGCAAACCAGGATATGACCCCAATTTGTTTGTAGACGGTATTGATACTGAAACCTGGGACGCATTAAATAATTCACTTGATGTGCCACTGAACAACCGTGCCCTGCGCGGACAGTATCCCCCCGGATCCACCATTAAGCCTTTTATGGCGCTTGCGGGCCTGGAGTCAGGCAAACGTGTACCCAGTTACAGAATCAACGATCCCGGTTATTTTACGCTGCAGGGTAGTCGCCACAAATATCGCGACTGGAAAGCGGGGGGGCACGGTAGTGTGGATTTGTTCAAGTCCATAGTTATCTCCTGTGATACTTACTATTACGGCCTCGCCACTGATCTTGGCATTGATGGTGTGCATGAGTATCTGGAAAAATTCGGATTTGGAAAAAAATCCGGTCTGGATATGGAAGGTGAATCCGCCGGATTGCTCCCGTCGCAGGACTGGAAAAAACGCCGCTTCAACCAGATTTGGTATCCAGGCGATACTGTTTCTGTCGGGATTGGTCAGGGATATACGCTGGTTACACCGATGCAACTTGCCTATGCCACCGCCATATTGGCCAACGATGGCGTAGGCTACCGTCCCCATCTGGTTAAGCGTTCCAACCCGAAAAATGACCCTGCATCCGAAGGGCCTGATACGCCCATTGATATCACCCTCAATTACAAACCCGAAAATATAGCGTTGGTTAAGCGCGCAATGACCGCAGTAACCTTGCCGGGTGGTACAGCAGCCTACGCGGGTTCGGGGGCAGCCTATCCCTTCGCCGGCAAAACCGGCACAGCACAAGTGATTGGAATCAAGCAGGGGGAAAAATATATTGAGAAAGATGTTGGCGAATACAATCGGGATCATGCCTGGTTTATTGCTTTTGCCCCGGCAGACAAACCGCGTATTGCCATTGCAGTGCTGGCAGAAAATGCAGGGCACGGTGGCACAATTTCCGCGCCCATTGCGCGCAAGGTAATCGACTATTATTTGTTGGGAAAAGTACCAACGCCCAAGCCGCCTGTTAAAGAAAAAGTGGAGACTGAAAATGATTAGTAAGTTTCAACGACGGTTCATGACACATATGGATCCGCTACTATTGGCTGCCCTCGGCGCCTTAATGCTGGTGAGCCTGATTTTGATCTACAGTGCGAGTGGTGGCAGTTTTGACCGGGTATTTCGGCAACTCATGAACATCATCGTTGCCTTTACCGCACTCTGGCTGGTCGCCAATATGCCCCTGCACTACTTGATTCGCAGCGCCATGCCTATTTATATACTCGGCATGCTGTTGCTGATCGGTGTGGCATTCTTCGGAGAAATCAATAACGGCGCGAGACGCTGGTTAAATATCGGATTCGCCACGATTCAACCTTCCGAGTTAATGAAAATTGCTGTGCCATTGATGATGGCCTGGTATTTCGAACGCCATGAAGCAACCTTGTCGTACCGAAATTATTTTTTCGCGTCATTTTTGCTTATTGTTCCCTTTGCGCTTATCTTGCGCCAGCCCGATCTGGGTACCGCGCTCCTGATTTGTGCCAGCGGTTTCTATGTTCTCTTTCTGGCGGGCTTAAGCTGGCGGGTTATGCTGGGTTTGGGAATATCGGCATTGGCAAGCGCGCCATTTTTATGGCATGCCATGCATGACTACCAACGCCAACGGATTATTATGCTGCTGGATCCTTCTCAAGATCCTTTGGGCAAGGGCTACCATACCATACAGGGCATGATCGCCGTGGGCTCTGGCGGAATATTGGGTAAAGGCTACTTGAATGGCACTCAAACACATTTGGAGTTTTTACCTGAACGCACAACCGACTTTATTTTCGCGGTGTATTCAGAAGAATTCGGTTTGCTGGGAAATATTCTTTTACTCGCCATTTATCTGTTTATTATATGGCGCGGCTTCCTCATCACGGCCAGTGCTTCAACCTATTTCACTCGCCTGATGGCAGGCTCCATTACACTCACCTTTTTTACCTATACCTTTGTCAACATGGGCATGGTCAGCGGCATTTTACCGGTAGTTGGTGTACCCTTGCCCCTCATTAGTTACGGCGGGACATCTATGCTGACTTTGTATCTCGGTTTCGGCATGTTAATGAGCATACAGTCGCATAAAACGCTGGTACAAAGCTAAAGGAGTAATCAAATGCTACTACGAATTATATTTATGTTTGTGATCACACTTTTAATATCAGCCTGTCGTGGAAATATTCCCAGACCCGACCCCACCAGCGACAACAATGACAATAGTTTTGGCCGAAATGGCCCGAACATTTCTGAGAATCAAGGTAGTACAGAACAAGCCGGAACAGGCAGAGGCTCTTATCTCGCGGGCGATGGTCCCGGCTCAAATGCCCCGGCAAATCTGGATCGCATTCCTGACGCCACACCGCAATCCGAAACCTTGCACAAATATGCCAACCAACCCTACAAAGTACTGGGGAAAAATTACACCCCCCTCACGTCAACGGGCACCTACAAAGCACGAGGTGTCGCATCCTGGTATGGAAAAAAATTCCACGGGCAAAAAACCTCTATCGGTGAAATTTACGATATGTACGGAATGACTGCCGCTCACACCACGTTACCCATCCCCAGTTATGCAAAAGTAACCAATCTAAAAAATCATAAATCTGTCGTCGTGCGAGTCAATGATCGCGGCCCTTTCCTTCATGATCGCATCATCGATCTCTCGTATACTGCCGCAGCCAAAATAGGCATCATCGGCAGTGGCCAAGGCATGGTTGAAGTAGAAAGCCTGGCAGCTGACGGCAGTGGCCCCATGCCTGTACCCCCACTCTATAAACGCAGTCTGCAATTTAAACCTTTACCTCCCGTTAAAACTTCTGCTGCTGGTAGCGCTTATCTGCAACTCGGTATATTCAACTCCCAAACAGGCGCTGAAGAATTTCATTCCAGCATGAAACTCAAACTCAATGACACCAGCAAAAAATTAAGTATTTCACGTGCAAATGGAATGTTTCGCGTCCGCATTGGCCCTTATGCCAACGCTGATGCAGCCCGGGCACGGGCCCTTGATCTTGAAACCCGCTTGGGATTTAAACCCATGTTGAGTTTAAATTGAACCGAAAATAAAATCATCTGGTACCGTCGCTGACCCCAATTTACCCGATTAATTCCATACACAAACTACCTTCAAGTATTTTTAAAACTTTAAGGAAATGATTTTCCAGAAATGGAGTTTTGACACTAGCTGTATCTGATATTCCTTTTGGATTCCGTTTGATCTAGCCACTCGGCCATTTCAATGCAAAACAGCAAATATGAAGAAGTAAAAATAAGGAAATTACCTATCCTCCCACACCTGCTTATTCGATTAAAATTCACACAGGAGCTGCCAATGTTATTCAATCAATCGTGCTCACTTTGGCTGTACGAACAGCCTCGGCTACAGATGATTGCCCGAACCAATTTGGGTTGGCAGACATGACGCTGGCAAGTAGTTTTTTTATCGAACGGTTTGACTTCTCGCTATTGGAGAAGTGAAATTCTCCTTGACGTTACAGTCTTTTTTGCAATGTTAGGTGGGATAATACAAACCGATGCAATTGTCAGCGCAATAAAATACCAACTCAGACTATTCAAAAGTATAATCTGAGACTAAGAAGTCATGACAAACAAACACATTATATTTATACCGGGTAAGAATCCTGAATCAGAGGTATCGCAACATCGAGAAATCCTGTGGAAAACCCTAATCGAGGGGGTACGTCGTGCCGACAGGTTCGTTGCCAATACACTTCAAACTCATTTAACCCAACTCCATCTCATAAGCTGGAATCATCTGTTTTACCATACATATATAGATATCACACACGACATTCCGTGGATCGACGCTTTACTCAATAAACGTGGCCCGACCCACCAGGATATTCAGGATGCCAATTCTTGGCGTAATCGGCTGGGTAGAATCATTATGACGATCGCTGACAATGTCCCCATGATCATTCCGCTACTTCCCAACAAAGTTGAAAATACTGCCACTGAAATAAACCGGTATTTTGACAACATCGACAATATCGGGAGTGATATACGAAAATTATTAAAAAACACACTACGACCCTTGTTGGAAAAAAGGGAGCCTGTTTTGTTGATTGGCCATAGTTTGGGTTCAGTCATTGCATACGATACCCTATGGGAACTTTCATATCATGAAGCACTTCCTGGCAAAGTGGATTTTTTTTCACTCGGTAGTCCACTGGGCATGCACTATGTTCAGCATCGATTGAAGGGGATGAATGGACACGATGACAATACCTATCCAAAAATGATCAGACACTGGATAAACTTGTCATCGGAAGGAGACATTGTCGCACTTGAGCGAAATTTCAAAAGCAGCTTCAAAACCATGCTGAAGCAAGGTCTGGTTGAATCCATTGAGGATTACAATGACAGCATTTACAATTATTACCGTTCGGATGACGGGTTGGATAGCCACCGGTCCTATGGCTATATGGTCAACCCTGTTGTGGGAAACATTATCGCCGAGTGGTGGAAACGCAATTAAATTATCAAGAATAAATTGTACTAGTTGCGATTAAACTCGGACAACAAACTCTCCTTCGCCATATCTGAAAATATCCGCACTCTCGAAGATAGTAATTTTGCATGCGGATAAACTATGTTCAGTGATATTTTTGGTGGTTCGAAATCTACCAAAATGTATTTTAGTTTCATCTCCGAAACAAGAGGAGCTACCTGATATGACAAAAAAGTTCCGATACCAAGATTATCTACACAGGCATCAATCGTAGCTTCAGCATGATTGCAGACGAACGATCCCTTTACCGAAACCGAATGCATTCGACCTTTGGTATAAAAGCTCCATGCAGTTCCGGGTGTAACACCACTCAGACTCAGGCAATTATGCTTGACCAAGTCATTCGGCTCCCGTGGCGTCCCGTGTTCCTTTAAATATTTTGGGCTGGCACATACAACGCGACGTATAAACCCGACGGGTATTGAAACGAGTGATAAATCTGCCGGTTGCCCTATTCGTATCGCGACATCGATACCCTCCTCAACCAGGTTAACAACACGGTCTAACAACAAGAGTTCAACATTTGTTTGCGCAAACTGGCGTACATAGCGATTGACAATGGGCGCGACGTGTCTTCGACCGAAAAGTACGGGAGCCGTCACCCGCAATTCTCCTTGCGGCTCTAGTCTCTGCGAGGACAACTCCGTCTCAGCCTCTTCTATCTCTGTCAAAATTGTGCGACATCGTGCCAGGTAATGCCGACCTTCTTGTGTCAATGACATACGACGGGTTGTGCGATTCAGCAATCTGACACCGAGTGATTCCTCGAGAGATGCGAGGGTTCTCACAACCGATGGCAGTGACGTGCCTATTGCATCGGCAGCCTGTGTCAGGCTGCCACGGTCGACAATTTGTACGAATGTCGCCATTGCAATCAATTTATCCATGGCGTTATATTAATTCAAATTATGGAGTAGTGTAATACGAGTTTAGGTATTTATTGCAGTTGTAAAAACAATTATTGTTCGCTTCGACGTAACGCTTTCTACGTCTTAACCGCAGCATTATCGACAAACATACATATGAAAAGGAATATACAAATGAACAAATTAATGTGGGCACTTATCGTAACATCAAGTTTTGCTTGGGCCGGTAGCGCCTTGGCAGACATGCCTCAAGCACCCAATCACCTACCCGTTGAAGAACTTAAATGGTTCGCTACCGGCATTGGCCCAATGCAGGCAGCCGTTGCCTATGGCGATATGGCTACCGGTCCCTACGGCGTGTTCCTGAAATTCCCCGGCGGCTTTACCAGCCCTGTTCACCAGCACACTGGCGAATATCGCGCAGTTGTAATCGGCGGCACGATTGTTAACAGTGAAGCGGGTGAAAAGGACATTACCATGAAGCCAGGATCATCGTGGTATCAACAAGGCAAGGTTAGCCACGTGACCAAATGTGTTTCAAAAGATGGTTGCACCGTATTTTTAACACAGTCCAGCAAGTTTGATTTTAATCCGGTAGAAAAGTAAACGAACTATTGAACTTTCCATAATTGAAGACAACGCGTTAAACAAGTACAGATGTGGCTGTAACCGGCCTCATCGTCATTCCCGCGCAGGCGGGAATCCGGTTTTAAATAGTCTCTGCGTAGCAGTCAAAACAGCATTTAAGATGTTGTATCACTGCGTGAGTTTATTTTCAATACCTGGATTCCCGCCTGCGCGGGAATGACGGCTATCTGGGAATATTTGTTGTAAATTAAGAAAAGTTAGTAAACCGGGATCATCGGAAGGCAGCTTGAATACCTTCCATAACAGCCTGGATGCGCTGTAGTGTTTAAGACTTACAAACACTACAAATTATCACAATTTGAATGGCGTTTTGATAATTGCGCGGCCGTCTGAAATTTTCTTCGGAAGTGGTTTCCAGGCATGCCCGTAGATGACTTCAAAGGTTGCGGGCAACTTTCCATCTCGCCGCAAGCGTTCGTAGTTTTCCATCACCCTGCCCCACGCAGTTTTTCCCATCAAACCTGTGGAACGCCCAGCGGTCGCGTTATGTGCGCCTATACTGCGCAGGTCTTGCATGACGTCTTTTACATCGTTATAGGTAAGGGTAATATACTCCATATCCATTACCGGATCGGCGAAACCGCCGCCCACCAGCATGTCACCGATGTCATGCATATCGGCAAAACGATTGATATGGCTGTAGCCGTCTACACCCTGAAACGCGAGACGAATTTCTTTAAGCGTATCCGGGCCAAACGTTGAAAACATCAGCAGGCCTTCCACATTCAGCACCCTGTTCAGCTCGCCCAGTGTGGCGGGCAAATCGTTACACCACTGCAGGGCAAGGTTCGACCACACCATGTCCATGCTGTGCGTTTTTAACGGCAAGGATTCCATATCAGCGCACACATAGGGTGTCGACTTGCCGGAAAATAATTTACGCCACCAGCTTGATGTACCGCGAGCCGCCTGTAACATCCCCATCGCGATATCCAGTGCCACAATTTGCGCAGCCGGATAGCGCTCGCTCAATTGGCGTGTACCCCATCCCGTGCCGCTGCCAATATCGAGTAGCGTAGCAGGCTGTTGTTTAATGTAATCCAGCCGCTCCAGCATGCGTTTGCAAATCTCGCGTTGCATCACCGCAGCAGCATCGTAGTCCAAGGCCGCTTTGCTGAATGCTCTGCGTACTTCGCGTTTGTCTATTTCAAAATCATTCATTTAGAAAACTCGCCAGATGTTGCATTACAATTTTTGGATGCGATAAAAATGGTGCATGGGCGGCTCCCTCCATGATTGCCAACCGCGCATTAGGCAGGGCCTGCACCATATAGTCGGACGCTGCCTTAGGGGTGAGCATATCGCGTTCACCTGCAAGCACCAGTGTGGGTTGCATGATGTGACGCAGGCTTTCGCGCATATCAGTCTCGCGCAAAATTTCCAGCCCCCGCGTTAACCCTGCCACATCCGGTTGACCTCTTGAAAATAGCTGCGCGCGTAACCCAACCAGAACTTCCTTTTCATTGTCACTGCCCCTTAATTGCAAGGACAAAAAGCGGCGCAAGGTTTGTGTATAGTTTTGTGTGAGCGCATCCGCAAATTCTTGCAACGTCTCTGCGGCCATAGCACAGATCCAATTTTCTTTTTGTGCAAAACAGGGCGTGGTTGCAATTAATATCAATCTGGCGACTTGCGACGAGTGAAGTTGCGCCCAGCGCAATGCCACCTGCCCCCCCAATGACCATCCCACTATCGTGAGCGGCTCTGAAAATTGTTTGGATAACTGCACAACAATATCATCGAGAAAACTCGCATCTCCTGCCCTGTTTTTTGAAGCAAGTTTTACTTGGTTGCTTTGCCCGTGTCCGGGCAAATCAACGCGAAAAACTCTATGCGTTTTTTCCAATTCCGCGGCAACTGTCCCCCACATGCCGCTGTGCATACCCCAGCCATGTATCAGCAATAGGGGTGCTCCCTGACCTGTCATTTCAATATGCAAAATGCACTCCACGCTTCGCCACGCGATATGGATAAATGCTAAGCCAGTCCATGTAAGACCTCTGTTAACGCGCTGATATCGGCGCTTTCATGTGCTGCCGAAAGCGATATACGCAGCCTTGCCGTGCCCTGAGGTACCGTCGGTGGGCGAATTGCGGGTACCCAAATGCCACGTTCTCGCAGGGCATTGCTTAATGACACAGCGGCTTGATTGCTGCCAACAACAAGTGGTTGTATGGCGGTGTCAGATGCCATCAAAGTCCAGGGTAAACCAGCAAGGCCGTCACGCAATTGCACAATCAACTGCTGCACGTGTTCACGCCGGTTACCCGCGCTTCGTATTAACGCCAGGCTTGCCAACAAAGCCACAGACAGCGCAGGTGGACTGGCAGTGGTATAGATATAACTGCGCGCAGATTGCAGCAGCGTATCAATAACAATCTGCTCGCCAGCCACACAGGCACCTGCCACACCGGCAGCCTTACCCAGTGTTGCCATGTAAATAATGCGTGGCGAGGCGAGCTTAAAATGCGACATCACGCCCTGACCCTGCGTGCCCAGTACACCAAAGCCATGTGCATCATCCACCAATACACAGGCGTCGAATTGTTCGCACAATTCCAGCATTGCCGGTAACCGTGCGATGTCACCATCCATGCTAAAGACGGCATCGGTAATGACCAGTTTTCGCCCACGCTTGGTTGCCGCAAGTTGCTGCGCCAACTGAGCCATATCGTTATGGCGGTAACGTTTTACCTGGGCACGCGAAAGCAGCATCGCATCATTCAGTGAAGCATGATTCAGCTTGTCGGCAAATATCGTATCTCCACGACCTGCCAGCGCCTGCACCACACCCAAGTTCGCCATGTATCCGCTTGAGAATGACAGCGCGGCTGGCTTGTTTACAAATTCGGCAAAAGCGTGCTCAAACTGTTGATGCGAATCGAAGTGGCCACTGACCAGATGCGACGCTCCCGCACCTGCACCAAATTGCTTCACGCCGAGCAGCAGGGCGGTATTGATTTGTGGGTGATTGGCCAAACCGAGATAGTCGTTGCTGCAAAACGACAGATAAGGCACCCCATCTACCGCGATACGCACACCCTGAGGGGTCGACAGACTACGTCGGCTACGTTGCAGACCTTGCGAATTTTTATGTTCGAGATCTTGTTGAAGTTGATTAAAAAACATGAGTGTCGGCTGAACATACCAAATGCACAGCACCACGTCGTGCTGCTTGGTACGTAATCAATAGCTACATATTTTCTTTAAACGGATACATACCCAGCTTGTCCAGCATTGCCCTGTCACGCGCAACATCGGGGTTGCCGGTGGTGAGCAGCTGATCACCATAGAACATCGAGTTCGCGCCGGCGAGGAAGCACATCGCCTGCACCACCTCACTCATCTGCTGTCGACCCGCCGAGAGGCGGACTCGTGTGGTGGGCATGGTAATACGTGCAACCGCAATCATGCGCACAAAATCCAGTGGATCGATATCCTCCACATCCTGCAAGGGTGTGCCTTCGACTTTGACCAGATTGTTAATCGGTACACTTTCGGGATAGGGCTCTAGATTCGCCAGTTGTGCAATCAAACCGGCGCGTTGAGTGATGTTCTCACCCATACCCACAATGCCACCGCTACACACATGCATGCCGGCTTTGCGAACTCGCTCCAGGGTATCCAGCCTGTCCTGATAATCACGTGTAGAAATAATATCACCGTAAAATTCCGGCGCGGTATCCAGATTGTGGTTGTAATAATCGAGACCGGCCTCACTCAATTGCGCCACATTTTTATCGCTCAACATACCCAGGGTGGCGCAGGTTTCCATACCCAATCCACGAACCGCTTTCACCATTTCCACCACGCTTTGCATATCTTCATCACTCGGCTCACGCCATGCAGCCCCCATGCAGAAGCGCCCGGCACCACTGTCTTTAGCGGCTTGCGCGGCTTTGACAACCTCGGCCAGTTCCAGCATTTTCTTGTTTTCCACCCCTGCAGAATTAAAGGCCGACTGTGGACAATAACCACAGTCCTCAGAACAACCGCCTGTCTTGATCGACAACAGCGTGGACAATTGCACAGCATTCGGATCAAAATTTTCACGATGCACTTGCTGTGCTCGGTACATCAGGTCATTAAAAGGTAGCTTGAATAAAGCCTCAATTTCGGCCACACTCCAGCGCTCGTTGTTGGCGGACATGGCATTTGAAGCGTCGGATAGTTTGGGGCGAAATATTTTTACAGTCTGGGTTTGCATAGGCTCTTGCTGGATTGATGATCAATTAAGTCGGCATCTTCAATGACTGGAGCGTACTTGTCAATTTTGAAAAGCACTTTTGTTAACATCTGCTTAAATTTTAGGCAGATGTTGCCCAAACAGCCTTGTTTACTGTGTGGCTCAGCCTCGACCGACATTTGGTGCCTTGCTTGTGACGCTTCGTTACCCTATCTAAAACTCGCGCATTGCCCCCTTTGTGCACTACCGACAACAGGAGGGGCGATTTGCGGACGTTGCTTGAAACACCCCCCTCACTTCAGTCACACCGTGGCGATTTTCGCCTACACTTACCCTATGGATAAGCTGATTATCGCGTTAAAGTATGGCGAGAAATTTAATTTGGCAAAAATAATGGGCCACAAATTGTCAGCGTGTGTGAACGATTACCCAGACTGTATTGTTGCAATGCCATTACACCCGGTTCGCTTACGTGAACGTGGCTTTAATCAATCGTTCCAACTGGCACGTCATATTGGCCGATTGCTGAGTATTCCCGTCTTGCCTGATGCCTGTCAGAGAATCGTTAATACACCTTCTCAGTCCAGCTTGCCCTGGAAACAGCGCAATAAAAATGTACACCAAGCCTTCACCTGTGACACCACAGTAGCTGGAAAACATGTGGCAGTAGTAGATGATGTAATGACAACGGGCGCAACACTCAATGAATTGGCATTAGCCCTGTTGAACGCGGGAGCGACCAAGGTTTCGGCTTGGGTAGTGGCACGTACCTTACCGCATGCAGATAAGAAGTGAAAAATAAGTACTATCACAGACTTCAACCTTTGAAGAGAACGCTCCAAAATTCGTTTATTTTTTAAACCACTATGGAGCATATCCGCATAAAAACATCATTGTTGACCATGTGGCACTCATTGGGTTGCGGTCGGCTTACTGAATTCTGCGGATTTTGTTGTTACCGTTATCTGCCACAAAAAGGCTGCTGCCGTCGGTGGTAAGGGCGTAGGGTTGGTTAAACGAAGCCGCCGTGCCTGTTCCATCCACCGCTCCTGCAACACCTGAGCCTGCCACTGTCGTCACCACCCCGGTGGCAATCACGATCTTGCGGATTTTGTGGCTACCATTCTCAGACACATATAGACTACTGCCGTCTGTTGTGATGCCTCTTGGTGAATGAAGCGATGCATCGGTGCCGGTTCCACCCACCGCACCTGATCCTGCCAATGTAGTCACCAACCCGCTGGCAATCTCAATCTTGCGGATCTCATTGATATTGATATACGCCACATATAGATTACTACCGTCGGTAGTGATGCCATATGGAAGAAAAATCAAAGGTACAGTAACGGTTCCACCCGCAGAACCTCGAATGGCCGGCATTATTTCTGCCACCGACGTCACCAGCCCGCTGGCAATCACGATCTTGCGAATTCTGTTGGAAGTGGGTTCCGTGACATATAGATTGCTGCCGTCTGTGGTAATGTCAGCCGGGGAGTTGAACGCAGCCTCCCTACCGATACCATTCCCATTACCTGCAACCCCCGAGCCTGCCAAGGTCGACACCACCCCGGTGGCGATCTCAATCTTGCGGATTTTATGATTGGATTGATCTGACACATATAAATTCGTACCGTCATTTGTAATCCCATAGGGAAAGTTAAACGAAGCCGCTGTGCCGGTGCCATCAACCGCACCTGCAACACCTGTCCCCGCCACTGTCGACACAATGCCGGTAGCAATCACGATCTTGCGGATTTTGTGATTTATTTGATCTGCTACATAAAGACAACTACCGTCGGTGGTCATGCCTACAGGCCCATTAATCGAAGCCGCCACTCCCGTTCCGTCAACCACACCTGCGGTTCCCGAGCCAGCGAAGGTGGTCACCTTGGTAGATAGATTCAAAGGCGATCCCTGCATCGTGCCACCCTGGAGAAACTTGACCACATTGGGAGTATCAGTTTTGCCGCTACTACTACTGCCGCAGCCGAACATCAGCACACTGACAAAGGCAGCGTTGATACAGTTAAAAAAGAATTTTTGTTGCGTAGTGTTCAACATTTTATCGAGCTCCTTACAAAAATTTTGTTCATAATATATACAGTAATTTACATAGTTGATTTTGCAAACAACTGAGGGCTACCAGTTATAGACCTTGTAGCCATCTTTTCGCTTACTGAACTCTGCGGATTTTGTTGTTACCCGCATTCGTAAAATAATGTCAGCCGCCAACGATAAAGTTGCCCTGATAGCAAGGTTCAACTGCATAATTTTTTCTAAAATAGAATATAGATTCTATTTTAGAAAAAATTACACTGTACTTTTATACGGAAATAATTGTACTTCAATTAATACACTGGCAACTTTTTTATTATTGCTCACCCCCCCAATTATTTATTCGATGTAAATAGTAAGTGTGACTCTATTTTTCTTCCGCTTCTGCACAACCAACCTCCAATGTTTATTGATACCCGGCGTTACCGTGGTAATAGAGTCATCTTGACCTGCGCATCTGCCTTTTTCGTTTTTGAAACAATTCTGAAACACAATATATGTTAGTTTGAAAAAAAATTTCAATAAGCAGATTTTTAAATTCAAATAACCAAGACGCAAATTAACATTTCATCCCCAATACATGACCCTCCAACTTAATTCCAACCCAATTGAGGTAGACCCCGTCGCCATCACCCCCGATGACTTGCTTGCACAATTACGCATTGAATTACCACGTGAACGTATCTCGATTAAGGGCACCGTAGCGCAGCTTATTCCGTATTCTCGAAACGGTGAACCGGCCCTTTGGGTATACGGGTTGCTGCGCGGAGTGGAGGGGACAATCCGGTTTCGCTGTCCCGCAACCAACACCCCTACCCAGGAAGGCGAGGCTATTGTATTGACTGGAACAATCAAGGTGGAGGCCAGCCGCTTCCATAACGGACTCGATGTTACCCTGCACGGCGAGCCGAGTGGATACTGGTCACCTGGCGTGAATCAATCTGAGAACATTGTGCGGCTCATTAAAAAAAATACCCGGATGTCGTTATCGACGTTTTTGAAAAATCACAGCCTGGAGAGTTTGTGTATATTGGCCAGCAAACGCGGCTCCTCGGATTTACTCGCCGCGGTACAAAAGTACGATTCAACGCACCGTCCCGCCCTGCATCTCTGCCGCTTCAACACCAAACAAGCCTTGTTGTCTGATATTAAAACAGCCTTAAGCAAATCGTCATATCAAGGGATTGCCTTCGTGCGGGGAGGTAGCGATGATGCCACCCTGCATCAGTGGAACGATGCCGCTTTATTATCCGAAATTTTGGAATTGGGGCTACCGTTTTATACCGCCATCGGGCACTCCGATGTCTTGCTGCTGGCCGACAAATACAGCGATGAATCGTTTACAACACCAACCGCGCTCGGTGATAGTCTGGGACAAGTAATCGCACTTATCCATAAAGAAAAACAACAGCAGCAAAATTTGAAATTTCTCTACCAGGAACGCGAACAACTTAAAAATGAACATAACAAATTAATAGAAAAACAAACTATTCTGGCACAGAATCAACTCATAAAAAATGTTGCATGGATAGTAACTACGGTGGGACTCATCGCGAGTTTATGGCTTACCCTGCACCGCTAGTACCGGCCAATTTATGGCACGCGTATCAACAATAAACACGTTGATGTGGTGTTCATTCCTGTCTGATTGGATTTCTAAGTTGGAAACGAATTAAACAACCGGTACAAATCAAGTATCGGCACTGCTTCATCATTCACTTCAAAACACGATATAGACACCTCTCTCCACGCTAAAGCTTGCTCAGGCAAACGGCATGCTTGCGCGTCGCTCACTTTTGTTTTGATGGGAGGAGACGACAACAGTAACGCCGCAAACTCCGGATTGATGCCGCGTTTTTGCTGGTAGCCCACAATCGCAATGAGTTTTGCCGACTGTGCGCAACCACCAAGCCGTAACGCCACATCCATCACCGGCAAGAGTTGACCTTGCCAGGCGACTACCTGATGACAATAGACCGGCGTGCATGGCACATGAAAAGTTGAATGAGCATCGAGCAGGTGAAGCAAATCGGGTGCGCCGATCGCCGCATTGCAATTGTTTCCAAAATCCAATATCCACGCGTTATGGTCTGACATCAGGCGCTTTCCCTGTGGTTCCGGTTTTGAAAACAAGCTGTTCAATATAATGGGACACATACTGGGCGTTACTCAGACAGGCGATCCCATGCTCATACAATACCAAGTGCTGAATTGGCGTGCCTGGACGGGTCACCGTCTCGGCCAGTTTCATTGAAGGAGGGAGTGCTTGAGGTGGCATAATCGGCTGTTTCAGCATAATCATGTCGTCGCACAATACGCCGATGTAAACTGCCCCAAACGGCAACACTGCGCATGCATGTCGCTCAGCCGGAACATTCTCCATCAGTGCCAAATCGTCGGACAAACAATATACCGGCCAGTGCTTGCTGGAATAAGCAACCCAACCCGCACTGCATAAAGCTGGTGCAGTGAAATCAATATCGGTTGCGAGCTCCAGTGACCTGATATCGCTTTGTGGCATGATCAAATTTAGCCCGTTTATTTTTAATAACGAGACGGCTGAACTTGAAATGGTGTTTGAACTCGTTTGCATTATTGCCGACCCGCGAGGACTAAAACTTGATCAAGCAACTCCTCCTCACTAAAGGGTTTGATCAGATATACGTCGGCACCTGCTGCCTTACCCTGGCGCCGATGTTTCTCTGTGGAACGCGACGTAATCATGATGATCGGGATATGTTTGGTACGCTCCTCATTACGCAAGTGTGAAGTGAGCTCAAGACCATTCATACGCGGCATCTCCATGTCGACCAGCATGATGTCGGGAATAAAATGCTTCAGCATGGTAACCGCTTCCAGGCCATCTATCGCGGTGCGTACTGCATATCCCGCATCTTTCATAATAGTGGCGGCTGTACGTCGTGCGGTCAGTGAGTCATCCACCACCAGCGCAATGGGTAAATCACTTGATTTGTTTTCGGGTTCACTCATCCGTAATACACTTCCGGATTGTGATGACACTCTGTTCAGTACCGGCATACGAAGCAATTCAACCAGATCAATCACGGGCGCCACACTCCCATCCCCCAGGATTGTGGCCCCGATTGATCCGTGTATTTTTGGAACATACCGGCCAAAATCTTTAACGACCACTTCGCGCCCATCGATCACTTCTTGTACCAGTAGCGCGCTTAACGTACCATTTTCCATACGGGTAAGCAAGACCGGGAAACCCAGTCGGCCTGTTTCTCGTTTGTCGCCTGGCAATCCCAGCAACGTTTCGAGTTTGACGATATTGTGCACCTCATCACCTACCCGGTAAAATGGCTGCAATTCAATGCGCACAATTTCTTCCTGCGTTACATAGTGAATGTCTTCCACACCCCGGCTGGAAATAGCGAGTAATTTTTCGCCCTGTCTCACAATCAAGCTGTGTGTGGATAGCAAGGTTGCGGGTAAGCGGAGCTCTACCAACAATCCCTGGCCGGACTCCGAATTGAGTGCGAGTGTGCCTTTCATTTGCAACACATTGCTGTACACCACATCCATTCCGACACCGCGGCCCGATACTTGTGTGGTCTCTTCACGTGTGGAAAACCCGTTAACCAGGATCATCCTCGCCAGCTCCTCTTGTGATGGATTGTGTTCGGCAGGCAGCATGCCTTTACGTTCGGCTATGCGGTGAATCGCCGCGTAATCCAAACCGACACCATCATCTTTACAACGTACAACGATCGTATTGCCTTCACGAGAAAAACTTAATTCGATTCTGCCCGTGGATGGTTTCCCTGATGCAACCCGAGCTGCAGGTTCATCAATACCATGATCGACTGCGTTACGTAATATATGCATGAGCGGGTCCATCAGATCACTCAGCACCGTGCTGTCGATATGTGTCGTCTCACCGCTGATCACCAGCTCGACTTTTTTATCCAGCAGGCGGCAGGTTTGCCGCACACTGCGATGCAGGCGGGACGCAATACTACTGACCGGAACAAGCCGGGTACTGATTACCGCATGTTGATTTTCCATCTGCAAGCGCTGCTGCACATCCAGTAAATCACCCAGGGTAGTATATTGCTCTGAGACCTGGTTTAGCAGTTGCTGTGAGTCCGAGGTAGCCTCGATCAGACGTTTTGTCACCGTATGCAACTCACTAAAATTTTCAAATTCCAGCGCATCAAACTGATCCGTATTCGCGCCTTGGTGACTGGGTGCGGCGATTCCGCGTATATCGACCAGATTCTCCAATTCGGCGACGAGCTGGGTAACGAGCTGCTGCTGACGTTTGATTGCTTCCGCATGACTGACCGTCCGGCGCAATCCGTCTTGAATCTGAGAATTGAAGATCAGGGTTTCTCCAGCCAGTCGCAACAATTCATCAACCACGGGCACAGTTATCCGCGTTCCCTGACCCGGTAGGCTCAAGGATTCATGAATAGGTTCTTTGTTCTGGATTGCATTATTTGGCGATAAATCCTTCGCCAGTGTGGGCACAGATATTTGACCTATTTGGGTTACACCGTCGCGGTCGATCAGGTTGGCATAATCCAGCACCGCCTGCATGACCTCCAGTGCCTGATCGGGTGCGGGACCAACGCCCAACAAAGATTCGCTCATCGCCTCCAGACAATCACCCGCATCGACCAACATGGCTGCGAGGTCTGGGCCAGGCAGCCGGTTTTCATCTGTCAGTGCTTCCAGAATATCTTCCAGGTGATGTGTCAAGTTGGCAATGCCACGTATACCCACAGTATTGGCTGCCCCTTTCAGGGTGTGTGCAGCACGCATCGCCCTATTAATATCACTGAGGTTGCCTATCCCTGCCACGATACGTTCAATTGCTGAAGTGAATGCCGATGTTTGAATCGGCAACTCTTGTAACAGGCCGTCCAATAATTCATCGTTAATATCATCCGGCAGTGCCAAGGTAACATCGCCCACTGTGGCTTGAGACTGTCGCGTTTGTACATTCTCTGAACCTTCATGCAACACGACATTGCCAAGCGCATTCACCCATTGCGGTGTTTCATTTGCTGAAATTGGTGTAAGCCATGCGTCGTCCGACAACAGATTGATCATGGCAGCACAATTTTTGTCATCTCCCGGGCAAATGAAATATTCCGCTATCAGTCCTGGAATTTTTTCCAGCAACGATTGCTGAGATGAACTTACTGCGATAGTGGAGGCACTCAACATCTTCCTCAGACGGATAAAAAGTTGACTGAGCGCCATGAGGCCCACTGACTCTGACGCTTTGCTCAACCGTTCGATCAGCTCGTCATAGTTTTCAAAGGCAGATTTTTTTTCTTCATCGGATAGATGCTTGCTGACTACTGTAGCAAGGTCCTCCTCCATCTGTGGGATCATTTGGGCAAACTCGGTGCTCAACATTTCAAGCATATCGATAGCGATTTTTTGCTGTTCATTATTGGGCGTCGCTGGCAAATCAGCGGACACCCCGTCTACAACTAAATCTGTCACGTCGAGTGTAAACGAAGCATCGTGAGTAAGTGATGCCCGAGTTGAATTAACCTGAGATGATTCACCAGCAGCACTCACAAACATTTCTTTGAGCACACACTGATCGTCATCACTCATCGCAAGAGGCCAAGCCGCCTCGCCCAAACTTTTAAGCAAAGCATCAATTGACTGGGTGTCACCCTGACTGATCACGTAAGCCATTAGCAACGCCGGCCACGCCTGCAACAATTGTTGTTGTTCCGAACTCGGCGCACTTCCCGCTTCATACAGTGCTTGCAGGTTGACGGCATACATCGCGCACACCGCTTGCAATCCGGCCAAACCAGATTGCATTGCAGCTCCTTCTATTTGTTTAATGAGTTCGAGGTAGCGAGGCAATCTCTGCAGGTTTGCCTGGGGTTCATCTACGCCCTGCGCCGCATCTGCATCTGGCGCGTCCCTTTCAAACAGATTCCACAGCTCGTCCAGCACATCCGCGATGAGCAGGTTAAATTTCGACACGCTTTCCACATGCATATCCATGGCTCGGTTTTTTGGGGGACGCGTTATCTAAACGGGCAAATTAAATACACGTACTGCAGACAAAAGTTGTTTGGCATAGTCAAGCAGGTTGCTCGTTTGTTCTGCCTGCTCGTGCAACTGTTCAGTTGTTTGTTGGCTGCTTCTTTTAATTTGTACCGCGCTATCCAGGAGAGTCTGACCCTCTTTGGCCTGTTTTTCAGAAGTGTCTGCAATTTTTCTGACCGAATCCACCAGTTCAGCCGTGTTCTGCTGGGTAAGCTGCATTTGTTGTCCTGCTTGTTCGGCCAGCCTGCTTCCTTCCACAATCTGTGTTATGGCGTTATTCATGGTGTTCACGGTATCGGCTGTTTCGATCTGAATATTGCTTACCAATGCCGATATCTGCTGGGTCGCTTGTCGCGCATTTTCTGCCAATCGTTGCACTTCATCTGCCACCACCGCAAACCCGCGACCCGCTTCACCCGCAGAGGCGGCATGCATACTGGCATTCAGCGCCAGAATATGCGTCCGCTCTGCAATCACGTTAATGAGATTCACCACACCCGAAATTTCCTGCGAACGTTCACCCAGACGCTTGATCCGTTTTTCGGTTTCACGTATCACGTCTCGTGTACTGTTAATACCGCTCACCGTGCTATTAACCGTATTCAATGCCAATTGCGTGGATTTGATCGCGTTGTCAGCCACGGTATTGCAAGCTTGTGCCAAATCTGCAATCGAACGCATCGACTGGGCTGCCGTGGCCAGAGAAATCGCGGTGCGATCCACTTCTTCACGCTCGTGCTGTGCTGCAGACAACATTGCATCAGCCTTTGCCTGCACGGTCATGGATGCTTTGGTAACGTCTGCAGAAATGTTACTGACATCGGCCATCACCTTTGCCGTTTCGTTGGTCATTAAATTTAACGCATCGGCAACTGCACCCGTCACGTTGGCCGACACTGGCACCTTGACCGTCAAATCTTTTTTGGCCAGTTTGGCCACGGCTTGTAACAGGGTAAGTACGGATTCATTTAACTCTTCACTCTCTTTCTGAATCGCGGCCTGAACGTTTTCACGCTCGTCCATCATTTTGTCGAACTGATTGGCGAGCTGTGCCAATTCATCCTTGCCGCTCATCATTGCGCGTGCCTTGGTATCACCCGCCGCGATCCTGCTTATCGTACCTTGCAGCAAAGAAAGTGGGGTGGAGATGGCGCGAATAATCACAAACGCTGCATAAGCCGCTATCAGCGCTGTTAAGGCGCCCAACAGGGTAACAATCAGCCTAATGCGCTGTACCGAGGCCAGCAATTCATCTTTCCGTGCTTTATCGTCCTTGGTGGTCAATTCCAGCAGCTGATCCATCGCTTTGGTTGACGCAAATCCACGCGGCTGAGAAAATTTGGCGCGAATTTCGTTGGCCTCATCTACCTTGCCAGCCTGCACCAAACTGAATATTTCTGGCCGTTTTGCAAAATACTCAACAATGTTATTTTCCAGATCCGTGACAATCTTTTTTTCTTCTGGCGCCATTTCACGTACTTCTTTATACCTTTTCAGGTTCTCATAAAATTTTTCCTGCGTTGTTTTTTCGGCGTCGAGAATCTTTTGCCACAAGTGAGGAGAAGTTGGAAATTGGGCTTGCGCAAGGCGCAGTGCCCAGTAAGATGAATTGGCACGTTGCAGGAGGTATTCCTTGGTTTCCGCTTGTGCAACCCGCTCTTCAAGCTGTGAAATACCATTAAAGGATGCCACCGTAACGACCAGGAGCAGAAACAAAATTGAGCCGAATCCGACGAGCAGTTTTGTTTTGATGTTTAAATTAAGCTTCATTGATATTTCCCTTCATAGTCATACGTTGCACTGCGCCATCGCTCAACTTACAATTTTTTTTATGCTGATTTTTTGGGTTACTGCTCAAAATTACAATCACTGCATTTACTCCTCACCCAAACGGACAAGTTCATCAAAAAATGTTGCGTGATCAAAGTCCAGCCAAATTTGATCCTCTTTGACATAGGCTGCGGATACATGCTGCTTTAATACGGCGGGCTGTGGCGGTATGGCAGGCAATTTTTTAAGCTCCGAAATAGGTTTTGGAAAGCCATCAATCAAAACACCCACGGCTTTTTCACCCTGATCAAATACCAGCACTAACAACTTTTCTTGTGTACTGCTGTGCTCCATGCATAACAAGTGTTTGAGATCGAATATCGGTATCAAATTACCACGCAGGTTAATTAAACCCTGCAACCAATAAGGCGCACCCGGGAGTGTCGCAATAGTCGCCATTTGCAATACTTCACTTCCGGACTCTGGTTTGATCAGCATTCCGTATGTGCCAATTCTGAAACCGTAGCGCAAAATTTCTCTTTCAACGGCGCTTACGATTACCTTATCAGCCGGCATCTCAAAGCGGCCGAGTGCAGCGCTCGGTAACATCCACTCCGGCTCGTTTGTTGCATCAACGCACACTTCCTGGTCTGTATTTAAATTATCCATCAGACCGATCACCCGTTTTATACCGTTGCCTTTTCATATTGCGTTGCCTTCAAGCAAGACTCTTAAGCTGATCGACAATCTGATCTGCCGTGTAGGGTTTGGTTACGTGACCTTTTGCACCCTGTAACTCTCCCCAGACCTTGTCCGCCTTCTGCCCTTTGCTGGTTACAAAAACGACAGGTATTGCTTTTGTGCCGGCATCTTGCGATAACAAGCGACATGCTTCGTATCCATCCATATCAGGCATGACGACGTCCATAAATATTAGGGTTGGATGCTCGGACCTTGCCTTATCAATTGCCTCCTTGCCGCTCATGGCGGTTACAACCATGCATCCCGCATCACTTAAAATAGATTTAATATTGGCCAGATCTGCTACAGAATCGTCTACAACCAATGCTTTTCTTGCTGCCATGACTGCTCTCCTTTAATAAAACTTACTTGTTGTTTAACGATTGTTATCCTCTGATTTGTTAACCTACGTACGCATCCTGATCGTTGTCAGGTTCGATTTGCTTGGGTTTAGCCAATAGCTCTTCCAATACTTGATAGAAATTTTCATACTCAACCGGTTTGGTCAAATAGGCACTGCAGCCTGCAAGCGAACCTCGTACTTTGTCAAAAGGGGAAGCTTTGCTCGTCAACATCACTATCGGTGTCAATTTTGTTTCTTTGTTTCTCCTGATCGTTTTACATACTTGATATCCGTCTACGCCAGGCATGACAACATCGAGAAAAATAATGTCATAGTGATTATTGCTGATTGCTTCCAACCCCTGCTCACCCGTTTCAGCGGTATCAACTTCCACATTAAATGAACTCAATTCAAGTACCAGTTGCTTGCGTACAGTCGGGCTATCGTCCACAACCAGGGCACGAGGCCGAGCATTACCGCTGATGACCGGTGCGGGAGCGCGCATTTTTTTACTGTCAGCGTCAACCACACCTGAAAATATTCCAGTCACTACTCCCACCGTTTGAAACTCGCTGACTATTTTGTCCAACACCATCAGAACCTTGGCCGGGCCAAATGGACGAGATAAATAATATGTTGTGGCGGGTGCCTGGTCTGCTGTTATAACCAGCAAACAGGTGGGTGGGTGCTGTTTTTCAGCCAACTTATTCCAGGCCATAATCGACGTGTCGTCCGCACTGACGATGACCACCTCTGCCTTGTCGACTTCTTCAGTAAATTCATAGCGACCCTGCGCGCGGTTCGTCGACGCTTGGGAAGTCAGCGCAAGCATAATTTTAATAAAGCGCATTTCGCTTTTCGTTAGCCCCAGCGCGGCTACCAAATAGATTTTGTCGTGTGACACTGCCTCTCCTTAACTCGCTGTTACACTATTCCGTTTCCCGGTCTGACTTACACGGCCAGAATTGCTGCCCCTTGCAGGGCAAAAGACAAGATGTACAATCTCAGTTCTAAAACATGAACGCGTTAACCAAACTTATGCCATGTTTGAAAATATCACATGCGCCATTAATCTAACCGCCAAAAAGACAGGATTTAAGATAGTTATCTCGTTCTTTGAATCGTAAATTCGTGTTAATTCCGCAGCATATAGATGGGTTACAGGGTGTTTTAAACTATCCACTTTCAAATTCAAGAAATGGTCTGATGATAATAAATGAAGTTTTTTCCGATGCGTATGCCGGTTTACGCTGCGAAGATATTGAACACAAACTGGCTTTAGTCGCCTCCTTAAGACAGCGCTGGGAACTCGGCGATATCACATTACGACCCGAATGTTGCCCTGTCATGCCCATCCCTCGTCCAGGTCGACCGCCCAAACCAGAAATGGTGTCTGCACTGTTGGTGGATAGACGTAAACTATCCACACCTGAAGGTCGGGCCGCACTCATACATTCTTTGACCCATATTGAATTCAATGCGATCAATCTGGCCTTAGACGCCGTTTACCGTTTCCGTGATTTGCCACAGGCGTACTACGGTGATTGGATAAAAGTGGCCGCAGAAGAAGCCAGTCATTTCATACTCCTGCGTAATCATCTTCAAACGCTGGGCTACGACTATGGAGATTTCACAGCGCATAACGGCCTGTGGGATATGGCAGTAGTGACCGCTCACGACCCCTTGGTACGTATGGCGCTGGTGCCTAGAGTGCTGGAAGCGCGCGGCCTGGATGTATTACCTGGCATCATGCATAAACTTGCCTCTACAGGTGCAATTGATGCGGTAAAAATAATGGAAATTATTTTGCGAGATGAAATTGGACATGTTGCCATTGGAAATCGCTGGTACAAATATTTGTGCGTGCAACGCGGGCTCGATCCATTAGAGACTTTTCGCACTTTGCTGCACGAATATAACGCGCCCAAATTACGCGGACCGCTTCACACAACGGCACGTCTTAAAGCAGGCTTCACCCAGGCTGAAATGGCCTTGCCCGTGAAAAACGTATCCCTTAACTATGGTTAAATTGTAAGTTAAGGAGACGAAGACATGAAGAAAGAAAAAGTATTACGG
>Ga0315270_10000251_pt1 | contig 30684 bp, 22 predicted proteins | sample C1_bottom_MG_FD_204932 | JGI IMG/M metagenome (GOLD analysis project Ga0315270, IMG submission 204932) | Sediment microbial communities from Yellowstone Lake, YNP, Wyoming, USA - C1_bottom | ecosystem: Environmental > Aquatic > Freshwater > Lake > Sediment | place: USA: Wyoming | collected...
TCATCGCCGAGGTGGTGGATAACGCCTGCGACGAAGCGCTCGCCGGTTTTGCCAAGAACATCTATGTCACGGCGCACAGCGACGGTTCCATCTCGGTGCTCGACGACGGGCGCGGCATCCCGGTCGGGATCCACAAGGAAGAAGGCCGCTCGGTAGTCGAAGTCGCCTTCACCGTGCTGCACTCCGGCGGCAAGTTCGACAAAGATTCCGACGGTGCCTACAAATTCGCCGGTGGCCTGCACGGCGTGGGCGTGGCGGTGACCAATGCGCTGTCGAAGAAGGTCGAAGTCACGGTGTATCGCGAAGGAGGCCAGCACGACCTGCGCTTCATCGACGGCGTGGCCGAAGCGCCGCTGAAGAAAACCGGTTCTTGCCCCAAGAACCAGACCGGTACCGCCGTGCGCGCCTGGCCCAACCCGAAATATTTCGACAGTCCCGGCGTCAACCTCGCCCAGCTTGAATTCTCGCTGCGCTCAAAGGCGGTGCTGCTGCCCGGCATCACTATCACGCTGAACCTGGAAAAGAGCGGCGAGACCAAATCGTGGACCTATCCCGACGGCTTGCGCGGCTACCTTGCCGAAGCGCTCAGTGAATTTGAATTGGCCACACCCATCCTGTTGCAGGAAAAATTTACCCCCAAGAACGACAACAGCGGTTTTGCCGAAGGTGAAGGCGCGACCTGGGCGCTAACCTGGTCTGCCGAGGGCAACGTGGTGCGCGAGTCTTACGTCAATCTGATTCCGACGCCAAGCGGCGGCACGCATGAGGCGGGACTGCGCGATGGCGTGTTCAATGCGGTGAAGTCGTTTGCCGAATTGCACGGCTTGTTGCCCAAGGGCGTGAAGCTGGTGCCGGAAGATGTGTTTTCCCGCGCCAGTTTCGTGCTCTCGGCCAAAGTGCTCGATCCGCAATTCCAGGGACAAACCAAAGAGAAGCTGGTGTCGCGCGACGCGCTGCGTCTGGTCTCCTCCATGCTCAAAGACCCGCTCGACCTGTGGCTGAACGAGCATATAGACGCAGCCAAGAAAATCGTCGAGCTGGCCATCCAGCAGGCGCAGGCGCGTTTGCGCTCGGCGCAGAAAGTGGAAAAAAAGAAAGGCTCCAGCGTCGCGGTGCTGCCCGGCAAGCTCACCGATTGCAGCTCCAGCGACGCCTCGCGCACCGAATTATTTCTGGTCGAGGGCGACTCGGCGGGCGGCTCCGCCAAGCAGGGACGCAACAAGGAATTCCAGGCCGTGCTGCCGTTGCGCGGTAAGGTGCTGAACACCTTCGAGGTGGAAAAAGACCGCCTGTTCGCCAACAACGAAATCCACGACATCGCGGTGGCCATCGGCGTTGATCCCCATGCGCCGGGCGATAGCGTTGATCTCTCCAGTCTGCGCTACAACGCGATCCTAATCATGGCCGACGCCGACGTGGACGGCGCGCACATCTCCACGCTGCTGCTCACGCTGTTCTACCGCCATTTTTACAAAGTGGTCGAAGCAGGCAAGATATTCGTCGCGCAGCCGCCGCTGTTTCGCGTGGATGTTCCGGCACACGGCAAGAAGCAGGCGCACAAAGTTTATGCGCTGAACGAAGCCGAGCTGAATAGCATCCTGGATAGATTGCGCAAGGAAAAAATCCGCGAAGGCAGCTGGAGCATCTCGCGCTTCAAGGGCCTGGGCGAAATGAGCCCGGAGCAATTGTGGGACACCACGCTGAACCCGGACACGCGCCGCGCTTTGTGCGTGAAGGCCGATCTGGCCTCATTCAAAGCCACGATGGGCATATTCAATATGCTGATGGGCAAGCAGGAGGCTTCGACGCGGCGCGCCTGGCTGGAGTATCACGGGAATGAGGTCGAAGCGGATATATAACGTTTGCGTTGAAAATTAGAAGTCATGGAAGTTACGATAGATTTCATAAGGATCAAGGACTGGAACAGCTTCCATTCTGAATTTCAGGAGGCTATGGGCTTCCCTTCCTTTTACGGAAGAAACATGGATGCTTGGATTGACTGCATGTTTTATGTAGACGATCCATCAGCGGGAATGTCCCGAATTACGATTCGGCCTGATGAATGTTTGGAAATAATTGTCCGTAACATCGAAATTGGATTTTCGACTTGCCCGGACGTAGCCCAAGCGCTCATGGAGTGCGTTGCTTTCGTAAACAGACGCTTCATAGAATCTCGTAGCGGCACAAGATTGAAAGTAATTGCAACTTAGCACCGCATCTTTCCCTCATGCCCAGGAAGAGATGTGGGGATAGTAGCTGGAGAAGCAAGCATTTATTCCGTTCGTAGTGAGCTTGTCGAACCACGAGCGGAATAAATCTTAAGTAAGTTTATGGTGTTCACCCTTCGACAAGCTCAGGGCGAACGGATGTATTAAATATTATTAACGCGACAACGAATGACTACGAACGAAAACGAACCACAAGACAACCAGGAAGTTGAAGCACCCGCAGCATCCGGCGGCAAGCGCGAATTCGCGCCTCTGGCCAAGCTGCCCGACAGCGACGAAGTGCTCATCGCCGATTACGCCGAACGCGCCTATCTCGAATACGCGGTGTCGGTGGTCAAGGGCCGCGCGCTGCCGGAAGTGTGCGACGGGCAGAAGCCGGTGCAGCGCCGCATCCTCTATGCGATGCGCCAGATGGGGCTGACCCACGGCAACAAGCACGTCAAATCGGCGCGCGTGGTCGGCGATGTGCTGGGCAAATACCATCCGCACGGCGACTCCTCCGCCTACGAGGCGATGGTGCGGCTGGCGCAGGATTTCTCGCTGCGTTATCCGCTGGTGGACGGCCAGGGCAACTTCGGTTCGCGCGACGGCGACAACGCGGCGGCGATGCGTTACACCGAGGCACGGCTCACGCCGATTGCCGACCTGCTGTTGTCCGAGCTGGACATGGGCACGGTGGACTTCATCCCCAACTACGACGGCGCATTCCAGGAACCGGCGATGCTGCCTTCGCGTTTGCCGATGGTGCTGCTCAACGGCGCATCCGGCATCGCGGTCGGCATGGCCACCGAAATTCCCTCGCATAACCTGAAAGAGGTCGCCAAGGCTGCGGTCGCGCTGGCAAAGAATCCCAACATCAAAGACGACAAGCTGCTGTCCTACATCAGCGGCCCGGACTTCCCCGGCGGTGGCCAGATCATTTCTGCCGCCGCCGACATTCGCGATGCCTATGTCACCGGGCGCGGCTCGCTGAAGATGCGCGCACGCTGGAGTGTTGAACAACTGGCGCGCGGCCAGTGGCAAGTGGTGGTGAGCGAATTCCCGCACGGCGTCTCCGCGCAGAATGTGCTGGAAGAAATCGGCGAGCTAACCAATCCGAAAGTCAAAGCCAACAAGAAATCGCTCACGCCGGAACAGACGCAGAACAAGCAGCTCATCCTCTCCGTGCTGGATACCATCGCCGACGAATCGGACAAATCGCAGAAGATACGTCTGGTGTTGCAGCCCAAGTCGTCGAAGCAGAGCCCGGACGACATGATGGCGGTGCTGCTCACCCACACCAGCTTGCAGAACTCGGTGTCGGTCAACCTCACCATGATAGGCCTCGACGGACGCCCGCAACAAAAATCGGTAACGCAAGTGCTGCGCGAGTGGGTCGAGTTCCGCTTGCGCACCGTCACGCGCCGCTGCAGATTCCGCCTCGGCCAGGTCAACGACCGATTGCACATTCTCGCCGGGCGCATGGTGGTGTACCTGAACATAGACGAAGTGATCGCGCTGATACGCGGCTCGGATAACCCCAAAGAAGATTTGATGGCGCGCTTCGAATTATCTGAACGACAGGCCGAGGACATCCTGGAAATCCGCCTGCGCCAACTGGCGCGGCTGGAAGGCATCAAGATCGAGAAAGAGATCAAGGCGCTGGAAACGGAAGGCAAGGAACTGAAAAAAATTCTGTCCAGCGAAGATGCCTTGCGCGAACTGGTGGTCGGCGAAATCGAAGCTGACGCCAAGACCTTCGGCGACGAGCGCCGCACGCTGATCGAAGAAGCGCAAGTCACCAAAGTGACCGCACAGGTGAGCGACGAACCGGTGACGGTGTTCATCTCGCAGCGCTTCTGGGTGCGCACAAGACTGGGCCACGGCATAGACGCGACCGGCATCGCGTTCAAGGATGGCGACAGCATCGCCGCCACCTACGAGGTTCGCACCACCGACCAGTGCATCGTGATTTGCAGCAACGGTCGCGCGTGCAGCATCCCGGTTTCCGCGCTGCCCTCCGGTCGCGGCGACGGCGCACCGTTGGCCACCTTCATCGAACTCGCACCGGGCGCGAAGATCGTGCAAGCGCTGTGCGGCAAAGTTGAAACCCCCGTGCTGATCTCGACCAGCGCCGGTTACGGCTTCCCCTGCTTCATCGGCGACATGGTCGGACGCACCAAGGCGGGCAAACAGTTCATCAGCGTCAAGGAAGAAACCATCCTGCCGCCGGTCATGCTGACACCCACGGAACACTCCATGGTCGCCGTGCTGTCCAAGAAAGCCCGCTTGCTGACCTTCATGCTGTCCGAACTGAAACTGCTGCAAGGCGGCGGCAAAGGCATGATGCTGATAGACCTGAAGGCCGACGACGAACTTGCCGCCTGCACCGTCATCAACCAGCCGCAGCTCACGCTGAGCGGCACAGCGGGCAGCAAGGTGCAACAGTTGAAACTATCGGAAAGAGATTTGCAGGATTACTTCTGGCAGCGCGCACGGGCGGGCAAGGTGGTTGAGACGAAGTTGAAGGGGTTGAAGTTTGAGTAGGCAAATCAAACCAACTCCGGTACATTTCACGTTCCCATAACGAATTTTGTATTACCATTCACACCTGATGATAAAGCTATGCAATCTCCTTCGGGTTTGAATAACGTCCAATATCCAAATAGAGCGAACGTGTCGAATACCGCAGCTATTTCTAATAGACCAGACCACCTGCCTGATTTCAATTGTCCTCCATTGAATGAGGTAACACTCGGTGTTCAATTTGCGCAGCCGAAAGGCTATCAGCAAATTTACGCGGGAGAAGTCTGGAATCTGTACCGAAAAGACTACCCATTGGTTGAAGAGCAAGCACCACTTGAACCAACGTTTGAGACGTTTGGGTTGTCAGCGCCATCAGGGCAAATCAAATTTGTTACCGGCGCGTCTCACGACCGCTTTTGGTTCTTACAGACGGAAGGTGATGAGCTAATTCAATTCCAAAATGACCGCTTGCTCCACAACTGGAGGAAGGTCGGGGATCGGTCTAATCCGTATCCTAGATTTGAGTACATGATTGCCAAATATAGAAACGAGCTCGAGCAGCTTCAAACATATATGATTGGGCTTGCGTCTGACGCCCTTGCAATCAACCAATGCGAAGTGTCATACATTAACCACATCATTGTTGAAAACGATGATGAACTAAAAGCCTCTCGCTGGTTTCGGTTTATTTCGTTCGGAGACACAGAGGTTGATGATTTCAAGGCGGGGTTCCGTGAAATTGTTCGCGATGAGGCTGGAAAGCCACAAGGCAGGCTTATCGGCGAAGCAGTCAGCGGACGCAATCAAAGTGGGCAGAGAGTCTTTGTGTTTACTCTTACAGTTCGCGGTGCACCGAAAGAACCCAAAATTGAATCCGCCCTTGAATTCTTATCAAGAGGGCGCGAGTTGATTGTGAAAAGATTCGCAGAGCTAACGAGCGATTATGCTCACACCAAATGGGAGCGATGCAAATGAGATTAACTGAAATTGATTATGGTTCATCAATAAACAGTCTTAATGCGAATATTTATCAGTTCTCCGGCTCTCGGGAGCGGATACTTCTCACAGAGCCAGTTCAAGTTTGGCATGGTGAAGCGGTTGGTCAATTGGAAAAACTTGTTCACCTTCAGCCCGGATGGGATGGATATCAAGCAGAACCGGTTTCGTTCACAAATGCGACTTTTGCCTTGAGAATGCTTGAGTCAATATGTGGCGACGATGCTCCGATTCCACAAATTGTTCCAGGGGTGTCTGGTGACCTACAAATCGAATGGCATACATTGCAAGGCGATATCGAATTGCATGTTAAAGCTCCTAATGACGTTCGCGCATGGCATTCGCAATTCACAGATGGTACTAAAGCAGAAGAAATTGACCTCACATTTGACTTTATCGAAATTGCGGCTTGGGTAAAAAAAGTAACGGAGTCTGCGATTGCCATTACAACAGCCACCGCGTGATGAAAAAGGCAAAGTAGTTCCGCACGACCATGATGGTATTTCACCCGAGGATTGGGTGATACGCCGTATCTCAGACAAATACCTAGTTGTTGACCCGAAAATTGGCGGCAAGCGAATTTCCTCTATGGCATTTAGTCCGTCCAGTGGCTCTAACGGTGGAATGTCAGTTGATTTGCAGAAACTGATTGAAGGGGCAGGAATTGATGCGCGAACATTCGTAACTACCCCTGTATGGATTGGTTCGGTGCGTTTGAAGGTTGGCGATCTGCGAAAGGAAAAGCTCAAAGTTGGATTTGAACCAACGAAAGCGAATCAGTTTCACGGTGAAGTGTGGGGAAATTTCACTATGGAAAAAAAAGAACGCCTGAAAGAACTAAGCGAGTGGTTTGTACCGATAGAAGACGTTTCTATTGTTTAACTCCTGAATCGATGGAGGCACACTCCATTGACACGCCGCAATTAAAAGGGGCAGCATTATATATTTAGATAGCCGATAAGCGGCGCGAATACGGTAAGCTTACTTGCGCCGAACCTGATCAAAGTTTTCTCTGCAAGAAAGAATCATGCATCCGCTTACTGTCATCACACCCCGCCTCTGCTTCCGCTTCTGCCTGTTCGCCCTGCCGCTGCTGGCTCACGCCAGCCTTCCCGAATCATCCAGCGTCCCCGGCGGCGTGGCGGTGGTGTCGCTGGTCAGCGTTGCGGACAGCGCCGGTGTGCCGCAAAGCTGGCTGGGCGAGCAGCCGGTGCTGGTGACCTCCGATCAAGGTCAGTGGTATGCGGTGATTGGCCTGTCGCTGGATACGACGCCGGGTGCGCATGAGTTGCGCGTGAAGATCGGCGAGACGACGAAGGTGCAGGAATTTAATGTCGGCACCAAGCAATATCCCGAGCAGCACATCACCTTGCAAGACAAGGGCAAGGTGGACTTGGCACCCAAAGACGAGGCGCGCGCGGTGCGCGAGATCGCCACCATCAAGAAACTTAAACATCATTGGCGCGCCGCGCCGGATACCGATCTGGCTTTTATGTTGCCCGCCGCAGGCAAGCTGGGCGGGCGCTTCGGTGCGCGCCGTTTCTTTAACGGCCAGCCGCGCGCGCCCCATGCCGGGCTGGATGTGGTGGTGGCTAGCGGCACGCCGGTCAAGGCTCCCGCACACGCCCAGGTGCTGGCGGTGGGCGATTATTTCTTTAACGGCATGACAATTTTTATCGACCACGGCAACGGGCTGATCTCGATGTACTGCCACCTCAGTCGCATTGATGTGCAGCCCGGCGAGATGGTGAGCAAAGGTCAGCCACTCGGCCTTTCCGGCAAGACCGGTCGCGCCACCGGCCCGCACCTGCACTGGAGCGTGATCCTCAACGGCGCGATGGTGGACCCTGAATGGTTTATTCCGGCAGGGCAGTTGCAGCCATGACGGTTTAACGTTTCCTCAACATCACTCCCAATATGGCGATGGGCGGCACGTTCCGGGTGGAATTGCACGCCATCAACACTTCCGTCAAAAGCTGAAACCGAGTCCAGAAGTTGCTAATATCCCGCATGGATTGAAATGCAGCGATGCATCTGATTGGCAGAATCCAGCATGACCCCACAGGAGAACAGCATGCCCTACGTCAACATCCGCATCGCCGGAACACTGAGCCGCGAACAGAAAGCCAAAATAGCAGAGGAGATCACCGACACGCTGGAGCGCATCGCGCACAAGCCAGCGTCATACACCTACATTGCTTTTGACGAACTACCGGACGAGAATTGGGCGATAGCGGGCAAGCTGCTGGATGAGGAATAGACACGGAGAATTTATTGAAATGAATCACACCTTCAAAATTGCTTTAGTTGGCATGGCTTTTTCGTTGGGTGTTTCAATCTGTGGTGCTGAAGAGCTCCCTGCAAAAAATCAGGAGAGTGCGAATACTGCTTCGGACGGCTTCAGTCTATGGATCAACCCGGGACTTATCTCGTATCACTTCAACCGCAATGCCGGATACCGCGAGCGCAATTGGGGATTTGGCATTCAGTCCAATTTGTTTGAAAAGGTGTCGGTGCTGGCAGGCAATTATATCAACAGCGATTATGCCCGCTCAAATTACGCGGGGCTGGGCTGGCAGCCGCTGTCTCTATATTCGGTCAGGGTGGGGTTTGCCGTCGGCGTTTTCAACGGTTATTCGACCATGCACAACGGCAACTGGTTTGCCGCGATATTGCCCTTGATCAGCATACGCAACGAGCGGGTCGGCGTGAATTTCACCCTCATCCCCAACTATGCCAACCGCCTGGATGGCGCGATAGCAGCACAACTAATCCTGCGCGTCTGGTAGGCTTGCCGGGCGCGGGCGCGCATCACTTTCATCGGTACTTCCTGCCGCATCGCACAAGATTACTTGAATTTTGGATTCTCGCAGATGTCTCGCCCATCAGCGGGCGTGGCATTCCCGAACAGGCTCTTGAGCGGCACCCAGATCACCGAGGTAAAGAGCTGCCCGACCGTTTCCACGACATCGCCCGCCCGGACGCCGACGCTGAAATCGGTGAAGCTGCCGCCCAGATCAACAGGGATGGCTAGGCTGAGGAATTGCGGTGTCTTCGCGTGCGGCTGCATGTAGAACTGCACCCGCTCCGCAGCAAAGTCGGCACCGCCCTTGCCGGTGACGCGCATGCGGCTGGTATCAACCAGTATCCGCTTGTCGGTCAGCTTGCCGTCCGCCAATACGAATTCGCCGATCGCACAATTCACCCGGGAAGCTTTGGATGAATCCAGCGCGGGCAGCAGCGCCATCAGCATGTTCACCGCCCAGATGTCCAGTACGCCCGCCTCCATATTTTCCGGCCAAAGGGCAAAGTTGATGCGGCCCTTGCCGTAACGCATCAGCTCGGACAATGAGGGTGCGTGCGCGCTGACATCAACATCCAGATTGAAGACGCCGCTCAAATTGCTCCGCGGATTGGCGCGCCGCGCGAGGATGCCATAGTCGAAGCGTTTGGCTTCGGCGCGCAGGGCCAGCGCTACGCCGGTGTCGCCGGGTTCGTAATCCAGTTGCAGCTTTGCCGAACCGCCGGGAGTATCTATCGTAATCGGCCCGATGCTGGCGCGGCCATTTTCAAGGCGCGCATCGAGCTTGCCAGTGCCGAGCGCATCCTTGCCGGAGAGCACCTGTTCCACGCGCACTGTCAGGCTGGCATCCTGCCGCCGCAATACTTCTTTGCTCAACAGATGTTCCACTTGCTGTTTCCTGGCCGCGCCGCGCTTGCGCGTTTCTTCCTCGGAATCGGGTTGCGTCGCTACCGGCGGTGATTTTTCCGGTGACCAGTTGCCGAACCTGAAATCGTCGAGCTGGATGGTGGAGGCGGTGAGCGCGACGTCCATGCGCGGCGGGACTGCTTTGGTATCGAGCTTGCCGCTGCCGTTGAGCGTGCTGCTGCCCACCCGCAATTGCAGCGACGACACTTCATAGCCGCCGGAGGTCATGTGAAATTTTCCGGCGGCAGACCACGGCCCCCAGGGCGGCAGCGAGGTATGCGCCAGCGCATTGAGGTTGTCCAGGCGCGAGCCGCGCATGTCGAGCGCGAGCTCGACATCGGTTTGCGCCAGCGGGCGGTCTATGTCGCCGGAGAGTCGTATCGTCGCGCCCGAGGTGGTCGCTTCCAACTTAAAGGGAATGGAACGCGCCGAATCAAGCAGCTCGGCAGCGGTGGCAGTCTGGATGGCGATGGCCACAGGCACCGCGTCCAGTGCGCCGTTCAAGTCCAGGCGTACCGGCGCACCCGCTGCGGATTTGAGTTCGCCGCGGTCTAGCGCGATGCGCATCGCGCCGCCGGTGTTGGCATCGCGCAAGGTGTAGTGGCCGCCGCTGAATCCGACGGACATGTCGGAATGGGACAGCAGATCGCCGAGATGGCTGGAATGAAGGTCGAGCCGCAGTTGCATGTGCTCGATGGCGGCATCCGGGCTGCGGCCTATGCCGAGCTTGCCGAGTACGTTGCCGATGTCCATCGCCGCCGCGTCCAGCGCCAACTGCACATGCGGCTGCTGCGTGCGCAGGTCGAGCAGGATGGTGCCGTTGAAATCGGTCCTGGCCACATTCACCGCGAAAGGCGAGGCGGCCATCATGCCGTCGCGTATGCGCCCGTCGAAATGCAAATCGTGCATGGCGAAGGGAGAAGCGGTGGCGATGCGCTTGATGTTCACCGCGATGTCGGCATCGGACAGGCTGACGCCGGTCGGCAGGATGGGAATGTTTATCAGGTTCTCGCTGGCCAAATTTTTGCTGGCGGGCTTGGCCGCAGCCGGGCCATCTTTCCTGGCTTCGGGCAACAGCGCTTGCAGTTCGTCCAGGTCTATCAGCTCACCCGCAAGCTGGAAGCGGGTGAGTGGCCTGCCCTGTACCAGCGAGCGCTGCAACTCGATGGCGAGCGCGCTGCGTCCCAGTTGCAAGGTGAGCCCCGATAAGCGCCAGCCATAATTTTGCGCGCGCCACGCGCCCTTGATTTCCACACGCGCATCGGCCCCGGGCCGGAGTCCCAGCCATGCCGCCACTTCGCCCGCATGGGGCGCGGCGAGATCGAACGAAACTTCCGGGCCGGAATTTTCCGTCGGCGCTTGCAGCAAGGCATGTACTTCCGCCTTGGCATCGCCCGCATGAAAAATAAAATCAACGGGCGTGTGCGCTTGCTGCATGATGTCGGTCAGGGTGCCGCCATGCAGTGCCGCGTCGAAGTTTTTTCCCAGCAGCGAGCCGCGCACTTCGCCCTGCAACGGTTTGCCTGCGGGCAGCGTCACGGCAAATTTATCCAGCGCGAACTGCACTTGTTTGCCCTCCTTGCTGTTGCCGTAGCTCAGCTTGCCGCGCTCCAGCTCCAGCAGCACATCCAGGCTCCGCATCAATTGCGTACCGCTGTCGCCGCGTGCGGAGAGGCGCAGGTCGAGACGATCCAGATGGCCTTGCACATCGGGAAATTCCGCGAACAGGCTGGCGAGATGGCCCAGGCTGGAGTTGTGCGTGCCGAGCGCGAGCCTGAAGCGCGCGGGAGTAACGCTCGCATCGGCGCTGGCACTGCCGGACAGCGCCACATCGCCCACCGTGACCTGCATCGGTACATTGAGGCGGCCCTGCCTGAGTTTCAGTTGCAGCGTCGCATCGCGCACCGCGCCGGGCAGACTGAGCCATTGCCCCACGCGCAGCGTGAGGTCGGCATCCATAGTGTTCATCTGTTTCAGGTTAAACGTGGCCTGGGAAATTTCGCGGTAAACATCGGCGAGGCTCTTGGGCGGCTCTTCCTGCACGGCGGGCTTGTTTGTCATGAAGGGGCGCAGATCCAGCGTCGGCAGCGCGAGTTCGCCCTGCACGCTGGGGCGCGCGCCGCTGTAATTGAAAGCCAGCGCGCCCCGCAAAGTTGTCCTGCCCATATTGCCGTCCAGTTTTTCCAGTCTGACCTTGCCGGGTTCATAGCCAATCGTGCCGGAAAGATTGACCTTGCCCACCGCAGGCAAGGCAGTGTGCAACAGACGATCAAACTCCTGGAGATTATCCGTGCCTATTTTGAAATCAATCTTGCCGCTGTCGCCGGTGACGCTGCCATTGAGCGACAGCCGCGAACTCATGAAATCCAGCGCGAGCGCGACCGGCCAGGGTTTGTCGCCCCGCGCCAGTTCGGCGGTGGTGCCGCCGGTAAAATCGAGACGGTAGGGATATTTCTTTTCCACCGCACCCTGCAAAGTCAGCGTGACCGGCTCGCCCGCCGGAAGCCGCGCAACCAAAGAATCCAGATTGAAGAAATGCCGCTGCGCATCGCCGCCGGTATATTCCACTTCGAGTTTTTCCAGCGAGATGCGCTGGATGTCGAGCCGCGCCAGCACATGCGCGATGGACACGCCGCTTGCCGATTTTGCATCCGGCGCTGGCGTAGCCTGCTGCTTAACAACAGCCGGATGGAACGTCCAATTATTTCTCCCCGTCTTGTCCTTCTGCAAAACCAGATGCACACCGCTGCCGGACAACTCCTCGATCTGCAACCGCCCCAGCAACAGCGACCACAGGTCGAGCTCCAGCCTGGCTTCGTCCAAACCGGCAAATTCGTCGCCGGAAAATCCGGCGGCATTGGCGATATGAAAACTGCCCACGCGCAAACTGGGATGCGCAGCAATCACCAACTGCAACGCGCCTTCAATACGCACCTCGCGCCCGGTACTGGCAGAAAATTTATCGGCGATCTCGGCGCGCCGGCTAGACGCGTCTATGCCAATGCCGATGAATGCGACATACAGCACGCAGGCGAGCAACACCCCGGCGAATGCCGCCGCAATGCGCAGCATCCTGCGCACCTGAGGATGCTGCCGAGCAATCGTGAAAAAATTTCGCATAGTGGAGTTGCCCGGAAACCAACCTCCCGGGGTGGCGACATGCTACCAGTTTTTTCGGCTAACGGAAGAAGTGCGGCAGCCTGCCAAATAACGCCCGGCGCAATCGCGACGTACAGGCGATCGCGGGCAAACTGCCGGATAAAAATAAATACCATTGATCAGAATGGTGGGGGCGGGCCATGCCCGCGAGCAGCCTTCATCGTGCATACGCCTCCGTCGCATAGCGGCGCATCATGCGGTGGCTGTTGAAGTAGGAGGCGTTTTTGCTGATCGCGCCCTTCATCACCCGCAGCCAGCCACTGCGGTCGCTGTTGTAATACAGCGGCAGCACCACCTGTTCGAGTTTGTCGTATAGCGCGCGCGCATTGTCGTCGGGCAATCCCGCCGTATCGCCGATCGCCCAGCCGGTCACGCCTTCGATGCAGCCCTCGATCCACCAGCCGTCCAACACCGAAAGATTGGGCACGCCGTTGAACGCGGCTTTCATGCCGCTGGTGCCGGAAGCCTCCAGCGGCGGCAGCGGCGTGTTGAGCCACACGTCCACGCCCGCAGTCAGTATTTGCGCGAGCGCCATGTCGTATTCGGGCAGGTAGACGACGGTGATCGCACCGGCAAGGTCGCGGGCATGCGCATGCAGTTGCGCGATCATCTGCTTGCCGCTTTCGTCCTGCGGATGCGCCTTGCCGGCGAGCACGATCTGGAACGGGTGCTGGCGCGCGATCGCTTTCAGCCGCTCCAGATCGGTGAACAGCAGGTCGGGCCGCTTGTAGGCAGCCATGCGCCGCGCGAAGCCCAACACCGGAACATTCGGTTGCAACACCACCCCGGTGAGCGTCTGTACTTTTTCGATCAGGATTTTTTTCGCCTGCACGTGCGCCTCCCAGATCGCGGCATCGGGAACGCAGCAGTCGGCGCGCATCAGCAACTGTTGCTCATGGCGCCAGCCCGGCAGGTAATGATCGTATAGCTGACGGTAGGATTCCGCCGTCCAGATATGCTGGTGCACGCCGTTGGTGATCGCATGCACCTTGTAGCCGGGGAACATCGCGCTCGACACCTCGGCGTGTTTCTGCGCAACGCCGTTCACAAACTCGCTCAGGTTCAGCGCCAGCCGGGTCATGTTGAGATTCTCCGCGCCGGCGAGGCCCTTGATCACCTGCATGTCGAAGCCGTTGTCGAGCACGCGCTGCACCATGTCGTAGGAGAAGCGGTCGTGCCCTGCCTCGACCGGCGTATGTGTGGTGAAGCTGCACAGGTCGCGCACGCGCGGCAGGTCGTAGGGAATCTCGCCGGGGCGCACTTCTTCCGGGGTATAGGTATAGCGCCGCATCAGTTCCAGTCCGAGCAACGCCGAGTGTCCCTCGTTCATGTGGAAATGCCGGATGGTAAAGCCGAGTGCCTGCAGCAGGCGCACGCCGCCGATGCCGAGCACGATCTCCTGCTTGAGCCGGTAGGTGTTGTCGCCGCCGTACAGATAATGGGTGATAGTGCGATCTTCGCTGCCGTTCTCGTTCAGGTCGGTATCGAGCAACAATACCGGCTGGCGTCCGCCAGAGTGTCCTTCCATCACATACAGCCAGGCGCTGATCCACACCGTGCGTCCGTCGATCGGCACCGCAATTTTGGCATCGAGCGGTTTAGCCCAGCGCGCGGGATCCCAGGTTGCCGGGCGCTCCCGCTGCCGCCCCTGCTCGTCGATCTCCTGGCGGAAGTAACCGGCACGGCTGACCAGGCTGACCGCCACCATCGGCAACTCGAGGTCGGTAGCCGAACGCATGGTGTCGCCGGCCAGCACGCCCAGGCCGCCGGCATAGGTCGGCATCTCGCTGCGCAGCGCGATCTCCATCGAGAAGTAGGCAACGCGCGGTTCGTGGATGAAGTCGTCGAGCATGATAGTCATCCTCCTGTTGTTGCGAGTCCGGTTCAACTCCCGAACCCGGCCTGGACTGCAGGCCGGGATGGAAGAATGCTATACCTTTTTGCGCCGCAAGGTAATCGGGCTATGCAAGCTCGCGTCTCTTGACCAGGGCATACAGTGCCGGATTCAGCAGTTGCAGCCAATGGTGAACTAACCCCATTGACCTATTGCAAATAACTACTCAAAGTCTGTAGCACCAAAGTCATCCGTCAGAAACAATGCTGCATATATTAAACTGTTCTGACGATGCTAAGAATCCCAAGCTCTTCAATGCGTGCCACGCTTGCCACAAACGTCCGCTCTTATCGAAAAGATAATGGATTGTCGCAAGAAGAATTGGCCGACCTTTGCGAACTCCACCGGACGTATATTGGTTCGGTAGAGCGTGAAGAGCGCAACGTTTCTCTCAGCACACTCGAAGTCCTTGCCAGGGCTCTCGGGGTCAGCGTCCCGGAACTGCTGACACCGCGAGCGGAACATGGCCACAAAAAAGCCCGTTGATTACAAGAAAGCTATCCAGTCGTCCGGGTTTGATATTTATTCTCCGATAGCAGTGGGCAATCCTCGTTTTTGGATACCTGCACGGCACTTGGAAGCTCTGCTTAATAGTGCGCTATCAGGCCTTGATTTGGCTGGTTTGGCATTACGAACACGCTCAAAAGTTGTCAAGATGGCGGTGTGTGAAGCACTCGGCTATCCTGTTCCAAAATCCTTCAAGAAAACACAACCTCGGTTTCCGGGACAACAACTCGACACCTACACTCAGAAATCGAACAACCTACAAATCTGGAATGAGGAGCTGTCACCCACCAGACGTTACGCAATCATCCAACTCTCCGAACAGGACATTGTTTTGAAAGTTAAGGTGGTGAATGGACAAGAACTTGCGCTACTGGATACGACGGGCACTATTACCACCAAATACCAAGCCTCGCTTGTCACGGGCGCAAACACGCACGAACTTGTTTCCACACAAGACACCTTACCCATGCTGCCACATGTAAGATCAGGCGCAACATTTTCAAAATCGACCAGTCCGATCGATGAGCCAGAGAGTGCTGCCCTGCTGCCGATTCAGGAAATCTTTAAAAAGCTTTCTGCATTGGTGGGTTTGTCATTTGTTGATCCCGGCATGGATCAAGAACGCAATCGAGGTGCGGCGCTGCATCGTTTGATTTGCGAATGTTTGGGATACAGCCGCTATGAGGACAAAGGACAGTTCCCGGACATTCGCCACCAGCTATTGGAAGTGAAGCTACAAACATCACCCACCATCGATTTGGGTCTGGTATTGCCAAGCAGCGAAGAACCCCTCGATATTATGCAACTTGGCGATCATCACCCACGGCATTGCGACACCCGTTATGCGATGTTTTATGCCAAAACAAATGGCAAGCAAGTAACGCTCACCCACTTGTTCGTCTCGACTGGAGCTGATTTCTTCTCGCGATTTCGTCGCTTTGAAGGCAAGGTCACCAACGGAAAAATACAAATCCCATTACCCAAAAACTTTTTCTGAATGCAAACCAAAAGCCTGCCAAATTAGCTCATCAAGGTTGGCGGCAAGTTGGTCAGCCTCGGTCGATGGTGTCTGAGCGTAAATTATTTTTGCGAGAGAGATGATTGCTTTTGCTTCTTCACATACCGGGTTTGGCAACGGGAATAACTCGACATATTGGGTAATAAAACGACGACGTCCAGCATAGAGCTTGTTGTTGAAGCGGTGATCGTAGAAGGCCTCGATGAACGTTGAGTTAGCCACTGCTAGCGCCAGCCACAGCAAATCTTGTTCGTCTTTATTTTCGCATTGCAACCAATAGCATTCGCCATTAACGATGCCACCATCCATGTCGATCCAAAAAATCGGCTTGTCTGTAATGTCTGGAAAGACAAGCTTGGGTGATGACCATGCGGCTGGGTCTTGTGGCACCCATAGCTCGTACCATTTTCGCCCAGCCTCGATAAGGTACGTGCGCGCCTCTAATGCTGCACGATGCTTTTCGAGGTAACAGGCCGCTTTGGGATACAGCTTCAAATCTACAGCGGCACGTCCATTTTCAGTCGCGTTATGCGGGTAAAGAATTTCTTTGATGTGCCCTGCTTTCGTTGGTGCGACAGCCTTGAAGCGACGAGCAGATTTCCGAGTAATCAAAGGTCGAAGTAACTCTGGGCGCCCCTCTGGTAGCTCATCCCAGTCACTGCGAACGAAAACTTTGTCCGCCGTTGATTTCACTCCGACCCTTATTTTTCCGATTCGCCGGAATGTATTCCATGTGTTTGCTTCGACTGTTGCCAGCCACTTGTCGGTGGTTGGGGTAGCGACACGCCAAACTCCCTTCGGGTCGCCGCCATTGTCCAATGCCCCGTGGCGAACGCGGAAACGCCGACCATCTTGAATGGCAATCACCGTGTCGTTGTTAGCATTCAACGCGGACAACGCATCGGCAGCCTCCGCAATGGCGGGATCTTCGGTTTCGTAAATTGACGAGTATGCGATGCCATCAGTATTCGGACGTTGTTGAGCGGATGCGCCCCGAGCCAATATCACCGATGGTAAAACTGCCGCATCAAAGAGCTTGGTGTCGCCAAGATCCCAGACATGCAAAATACGAAAGCGGGAAAGCATTGCGCGCCGAACGGCTTGCCCCGATTGGGTGGTCATGAACCGGTTTGATGTAATCACGCCAGCCACACCATTTTTCTCCAACACCTGAGAAATACCGAGCAAGAATGGGTAGTAAAGATCAACGCGCCCAGTCAATCCAAAACATTGAGCGAGTTGCTGCGACTGTTGCATCCCCATGATTTGTGTTCGCACATATGGCGGATTGGCGATTACAAGATGGAAAGGTTCCTGCACCTCACCCGCCGAGAACAGGTCACCGCCACCTTGCAGATTGAGAACGTGCTCCAGAAAATCCTTCTGCTCCAGATGCATGTCCAAGCAGGGGAAATCCTGCCGAAAACGTTGCGTTGCAATTCTAATGGCTTTAGTGTCGGTGTCGTAGCCCACCACCTCAACCCGTTTTCTGGCCGTTGGCGGCAAGCGTTTGATCAAGGCATCAAGCAAAGCGCCATCCCCGCACGCGGGATCAAGGACACGTATTTTCCCGTTCTTGGGCAAGTCCGCCGCTTGGACTATTTGGTCAGCCACAAACGCAGCAAAATCCACGGGCGTATATGTTGATCCCGAGGACTTCTGTAACAGGACCTTACTGTAACGCGAGTTCTGTGCAGTACCGGCCACAATATCAAATAGGCTACTCATAGTCTTCATATTACATTGAGCTTGAGCATCTGAAAAGAGAAATCAGGTAGTATTACGAGACAAAGGCAAGCAGATACCGGAGTCGAATTGTTTTATGCGGCCGACAGCAAGCTTTCATACGGGATGTTCAACCCATCGGCAGCCGCTGCACCATTTGCAGGCTGAGGCGACGCTTGCGGTTCATCACTTCGGAAACCCGCCCGCTTGAGCCGAGGTAGGGTTCAAGGTCTTTTTGAGTCAGGCCTTGTTGTTCCATCCTGAATTTGATGGCTTCGACCGGATCAACCAAGCCAATCGGGAAATGCTTGTGCTCATAGGCTTCGATGAGCGTTACCAATATTTCCATCTCGTCTGCTTGCGGCGTTCCCGCTTTGGCCTGATACATTTGGCCGCTCCCGCTCTTTTACCAGCGCATATATCGCCGGGATCACCAGCAGTGTCAGCACACTCGATGTCACCATGCCGCCGACCATGGGTGCGGCGATGCGGCGCATCACTTCGGAGCCGGTGCCGCTGCCCCACATGATGGGCAGCAGTCCCGCCATGATCGCGGTGACGGTCATCATCTTCGGGCGCACGCGCTGCACCGCGCCCTCCATCACTGCCGCGTAGAGGTCGGTTACCTTTGCAGCTTGCCCTTGCGCGCTGCGCTCGGTTTGCACTTGTTGCCAGGCCTGCTCCAGATACACCAGCATCACCACGCCGGTTTCCGCCGCCACGCCCGCCAACGCGATGAAGCCCACTGCCGTGGCCACGCTGAGGTTGTAATCCAGCAGCCACATCAGCCACACGCCGCCGACCAGCGCGAACGGCACCGACAGCATCACGATCAGCGATTCGGTGACGCGGCGGAAATGCAGGTACAGCAAAGCAAAGATAATCAGCAGCGTAAGCGGGATGACGAGCTTCATTTTCGACGCCGCGCGCTGCATGTATTCGAACTGCCCGCTCCAAGTGGCGTAGTAACCGGGCGGAAACTTCACTTGCGCAGCCACGGCTTGCTGTGCGCGTTGCACGAAGCCGCCGATGTCAGACTCGCGCGTGTCCACATAGATGTAGGCGGAGAGCAGCGCGTTCTCGGTGCGGATAGACGGCGCGCCCTGCGCCAGCTCCACCTTTGCCAGTTGCCCCAGCGGAATTTGCACGCCCTGCATGGTGGACACCAGCACTTCGGCGGCGATGCGCTGCGGGCTGTCGCGCAGTTCGCGCGGATAGCGCACGGTGACGCCGAAACGCTCGCGGCCTTCCACGGTGGTGGTCACGGTCTCGTCGCCCAGCGCGGCAGCGACCACATCCATCACCTCGCCGGTGGTAAGCCCGTAGCGCGCGAGTTGCATACGATCCGGCTCGATGTTGAGGTAATAGCCGCCGGTGATGCGCTCGGCATAGGCGCTGCTGGTGCCCGGCACGGCGCGCACCACGGATTCAATCCGGCGCGCGAGCTTTTCCATTTCGTCCAGATTGTTACCGAACACCTTGATGCCGACCGGGGTGCGGATGCCGGTGGAGAGCATGTCTATGCGCGCCTTGATCGGCATGGTCCATGAATTCGCCACGCCGGGAAGCTGCAGCGCCTTGTCCATTTCGGCGATCAGCTTGTCGGTGGTCATGCCTGCGCGCCACTCGCTTTCCGGCTTGAGGTTGATTACCGTCTCGGACATTTCCAGCGGCGCGGGATCGGTGGCGGTCATCGCGCGCCCGGCCTTGCCATACACCGACTCTACTTCGGGAAAACTCTTGATGACGCGATCCTGTAATTGCAACAACTCCGCCGCCTTGGTCACCGACATGCCGGGCAGTGAAGCTGGCATATATAACAGCGTGCCCTCGTTCAGCGTCGGCATGAATTCGCTGCCCAGTTTGCTGGCGGGGTAGAGCGAGAGCAGCAGCGCAACGAGCGCAGCAATGATGGTTTCGCGTTTGTGTTGCAGCACCCATACGATCAGCGGCTGGTAGGCGCGGATCAATACGCGGTTCACCGGATTTTCTGCCTCAGTGCGGATGCGGCCACGGACGAAATACAGCATCAGCACCGGCACCAGTGTCACCGAGAGCAGCGCCGCACCCGCCATGGCAAAGGTTTTGGTATAGGCCAGCGGCGAGAACAAACGGCCTTCCTGCGCTTCCAGCGTGAACACCGGCAGGAAAGATACGGTGATGATCAGCAGCGAGAAGAATAGCGCGGGGCCGACTTCGCGGCAGGCGGCGATGATGGCTTGGGCGCGCATTTCCCCCTCTCCCCCAGCCCCTCCCCCGCGAGGGGGGAGGGGAGCGAGGACATGCTGGTTTAGCCGCTCCAGATGTTTATGCGCATTCTCTATCATCACAATCGCCGCATCCACCATTGCGCCGATGGCGATGGCTATCCCGCCCAGGCTCATCAGGTTGGAGTTGATGCCGAGCAGGCGCATGGCGATGAAGGCGATCAGCAGCCCCACCGGCAACATCAGGATGGCGACCAGCGCACTGCGTGCGTGCATCAGGAACACCAGGCACACCAGCGCCACGATGATGCCTTCCTCAAGCAGCGTGTGCTTGAGCGTGTCGATCGCGCGATGGATCAGGTCGGAGCGGTCATACACCGCCTTGATGCTCACGCCTTCCGGCAGCCCGGCGGCGAGTTCCGAGATGCGATCTTTGATATTCGCAATGACATCCAGCGCATTTTGCCCATAACGCGCCATGGCGATACCGGATACCACTTCGCCTTCGCCATTTAGCTCGGTGATGCCGCGTCGCTCGTCCGGCACCAGCTCGATGCGCGCCACATCGCGCAGCAACACCGGCGTGCCCTGCTCGCTTTTCACCGCCAGCGTTTCCAGGTCGGCAACCCCGCGCAGGTAGCCGCGACCGCGCACCATGTATTCGGTCTCCGCCATTTCCAGCGTGCGGCCGCCGACATCGCGGTTGGAATCGCGGATCACCTGCGTCACGCGAGACAGCGGAATGCCGTAGCTGCGCAGCTTGGCCGGGTTCACCGTCACCTGATACTGTTGTACGAAGCCGCCGACCGAGGCGACTTCCGCCACGCCTTGCGCTTTGGTCAGCTGGTAGCGCAGATACCAGTCCTGCAGTGTACGCAGTTCCACCAGTGTCTTGTTCTTAGCCAGCAGCACATATTGATAAACCCAGCCTACGCCGGAGGCATCCGGCCCCAGCGCGGGCGACACACCGCGCGGCAAACGGCCCGCGACCTGGCTGAGATATTCCAGCACGCGCGAGCGCGCCCAGTACACATCGGTGCCGTCCTCGAAGATCACGTACACGAACGACGCGCCGAAAAAGGAAAAACCGCGTACCACTTTCGATTTCGGCACCGCCAGCAGCGCTGTAGTGAGCGGGTAGGTCACCTGGTCTTCCACCACCTGCGGTGCCTGTCCGGGGAACTCGGTATAGACGATGACCTGCGTGTCGGACAAATCCGGCAGCGCATCGAGCGGCGTTTTGATTACTGCATATATTCCTGCCAGAACGATGAACAAAGTGGCGAGCAATATCAAAAACGGATTGCGCGCCGACCAGGTGATGATTTTATTCAGCATGATCATGCTCCATTTTCATGGCGGGCTGGGCTTCCTGTGCGGCAGGCTGCTGTTCCGTTGTTGGCTGCGAAGACACTTCATCGTGTTGATGCGGCGCGCTGCCCAATGCCGCTTTCAGGTTGCTTTCCGCATCCAGCAGGAAGTTGGCTTTCGTTACCACCTGTTCGCCTTCGCCTAGACCTTCCAGTACTTCGATGTAATCCGCCGTGCGTTGCCCGAGTTTCAGCTCACGCGGTGCAAAGCGCCCTTCGGCCACTTGTACCAGTGCCAGTTGGCGCGTGCCGCTGTCTATCACCGCCGATACTGGAATGCTCAACACCGATGCTGTGCGTTCGCCGGCGGCCAGTTCGACTTGCGCAAACATCGCCGGGCGCAGACGGCCATCGCGGTTGGGCAGCTCTATGCGCACTTGCACCGTGCGCGTCTGCGGGTTCAGTACCGGCGAGATGAAACTCACGCGGCCGGTGAAAATTGCGCCGGGGTAGGCGTCCACCGTTACCCTGGCGCCGCGTCCCACGCGCAGCGCAGCCTGATCCTGCTCCGCCACTTCGGCCTGCACCCACACGCTGGAAAGATCGGCCAGTTTGAACAACACCTCGCCCGGCGCGAAGCGCGCACCGGCCACGGCAGTTTTTTCCAGCACCACGCCGTTGATCGGCGAGCGCAACACCAGGTTGGCTTCGCCATGTGCGAGGTGCTGCAAATCTTCGGCGGCTATGCCCCAGTTTTGCAGACGCCGCTGTGTACTTTGCGCCAGATCAGTCAAATCGGAATCGGAGGCCAGCTGGTATTCGCGCGCGGCGCTTTGCAGCTCCGGGCTGTACACCGTGAGCAGCGGTTGCCCCTGCTTCACCTGTTGGCCGGTGGTGTTCACATGCAGTTGCTGCACCCAGCCTTCGAAGCGCGGCGCAACCAGGTGCAGGCCGCGTTCGCTGGCCTGAATCGTCGCGCTGGCGCGCACGGTGCGTACCAGCTGGCGCAGTTCTACGGCTTCGGTTTTTACGCCGAGCAATTGCAGGCGCTCCGGCGACACAGCAACAGTGGAGCTCGCCGCTTCGTCGCCTGCATACACCGGCACGTAGTCCATGCCCATGGCATCTTTTTTTGGCGTCGGCGAGGTGTCCGGCTGGCCCATCGCGTTGCGGTAATACAGAATTTTGCGCTCTGCTTTTGCGCTGCTTGCCTGCTGCGATGGGGACTGTTTGCCCCACTGGTAACCGGCGATGCCTGCCAGTGCGGCAGCAAGCAGTGCGATAACGAGGGTGGTCGGTTTCATAGTTCTTCTCCTATCAGGCGTTCAATTTCCGCCAGGCGTATTTGCTGTTCCACGCGGGCGTTGAGTTCATCCAGTTTTGCTTTCTGTACCTGGCGCTTGGCTTCCAGCAGCGTGGCGAAATCCACGCGGCCATTCTGGTAGCCCGCCAGCGCGCCCTGGAATGCCAGTTCGGCCAGCGGCAAGGCGCGTTGCTGAAGCAGGCTCGCCTGTTGCTGCGTCGCCTGCAGCGCGGCATAGCGCTCGCGCAACTCTCCCAGCAGCCGTGCTGCCGTGGCTTGCTGGCGGTCGCGGCTGGCCTCCAGCATCTCATCGGCTTCGTGCTGGTGCGCATGGTGCGCGCCGCTTTGCAGGGGAATGGTGAATTCCAGCATCGCATTCCAGCTGCTGATGCTGCTGCCGCGCTGCGATGGGCCCATACCGAGAATGAAATCCGGCATAAGATTTTTTTGCGTCAGCTCGGCGTTGCCTTGCGCGGAGACAAGCTGCGCGGCTTGGCCGGCCAACTGCGGGCTGCTGTCGCGCAGGCGCTGCTCCAGCACCGCTTCATCGAGCACGGCGGGCGGCGGCAGCGGGCGCAATACTTCGGGTGCGCGCAACTCGGCATGCGCCGGGCGGTTGAGCAAGGCATTGATGCGCGCCTGGCTTTGGCTGTATGCGGATTGCAGGGTATAGCGTTCGGATTGCAGCATGGCCTGTTCCAGTTGTGCCCTTACCATGTCCTGCTGGCTAGCTGTGCCGGTTTCATAGCGCGTCTTGGCGAGTTGCGCCACCGCATCGGTGAACTGGCCCAGGTCTTCATTCAGTTTCAGCGCGTAGTAGATCTGGTAATACTGCGCGAAGGCCGCCTGCACCTGCGCGCGCAATTCTGCGCCCACGGCGCGCTGCTGCTGGCGTGCGACAGCGGCATCGGCAGTGGCCGCCTGTTTTTGCGCATCGCGCTTGCCCCAGCCGGGCAAGGGCTGCAGCCAGGTGTATTTCATCGTTCCCGCTTGGCTGGGAGACAGCGAAGGATTGTTGCGGTTGATGTCCATCCATTCCAGACGCAGGCTCGGGTCGGGCAGGGCACCCGCCGCATCGGCACGCTGTTGCGCGCTCGCGGCCTCGTGCCTTGCCGCCTTCAGCTCGGCGCTATCCCGCTCCAGCCATTGCAGCAAGTTCTGCATGCTGGCACCGGGCACGGACACAGCATCGTCCGCCCATGCGCCAGTCCATGTCATAACCATCAGCAGCAATACGCAAAATATAATTTTTGAAATGTTTCCCATGATGCTTCTCCAAATGCGCCGCCAGCGGCGGCAACAAACTGCGCGAAAAATCGGCGCGACAGGACGTTCCGCAGCAGCGGAATCGTCACGCGCAGGGAACGGCTAGTTCAGCAGGGAGCAGAAGCGGATGGGGATGGGCGGGCCGGTGTCCGGTGCCACAGGTTGCGGGGTGATGGGTGAAACGAAGCGCTGCGTTTGCGGCTGGATGCGGAACACGACCACGTTGCCCGCTGCCGCGACCGGCGCATCGTGCTGGTCCACGCTGATCTGGTCGGCTTGCGAGCAGTGCGCCAAACAGGTATCTGCGCTGGGTGCGGGTTGTTTTTGAACCGCGCCTTCGTGGCAGGGCATGGACTCGAGTGCCGCCATGGCGGCCATCGCCGGGGTGGCGGCAAGCGAAGCACAGGCATGTGCTGTCACCACGCCCTGGGCGAACAGCGCCAGCGCCAGTAACAGGCGGGCGAGGTTGCGGTTGGTGTGGCGTGACAGTTTCATGGCGTTGTGCCGAACTTGGAGCGTGGTGTGTTTTAACTGTACCGCATATAATGCGGGCTTGCAACCGCGGGGCTTCGTGCATCAGCCGCAGCGTGCCGTGATTTGGTCGTCTTTCTAAAATTTAGACGGGATTCGAAAAATAAAATGTCGCCCACCTCTGACAGTACTTCCGCCGAATCAACTCCGCCGCAATTCGTAGATTGGTTTCGCTCGGTCGCGCCTTACATCAACGCGTTCCGTGGCCGCACCTTTGTGGTGGCGTTCGGCGGAGAAGTGGTGGCGGATGGCAAGTTCGTCGAGCTGACCCATGATTTTAACCTGCTTGCCAGCCTCGGCATCCGGCTGGTGCTGGTGCATGGCGCGCGTCCGCAGATCGAGCAGCATCTGGCCAAGAACAACCTCAAGGGTTCTTATCATCAGGGCATACGCCTCACCGACGCCGAGACCATGCAATGCGTGAAGGAAGCGGTCGGGCGGGTGCGCGTGGAAATCGAGGCGCTGTTGTCCGTGGGGCTGGCGAATTCGCCGATGGCCAATGCCGACATCCGCGTGGCGGGCGGCAACTTCATCACCGCGCAGCCGATAGGCGTGATCAACGGCGTGGACATGCAGCACACCGGCACCGTGCGCAAGGTGGATGTCGCCGCGCTGAATGACCGGATGGAATTTGGCGAGGTGGTGCTGCTCTCGCCGCTCGGCTACTCGCCCACCGGCGAGGTGTTCAATTTAACTTTGGAAGACATCGCCACCGCCACCGCGATTGCGCTGGATGCCGACAAGCTGATGTTCCTGATGGACACCGACGGCGTGCATGACAAGAAGGGCGGGCTGATCAAAGAGCTCACCGTTTCCCAGGCGCAGGACTTGTTATCCGGCAAGCGCAGCCTGCCCGATGACGTGAGCCTGTTCCTGCCGTGCGCGGTGCGCGCTTGCGAAGCGGGTGTGGCGCGCACACACCTGGTCAGCCGCCATACCGATGGTGCAGTGCTGCAGGAGTTGTTCAGCGACGAAGGAATCGGCACGATGGTGGTCGAGAGCACGCTCAATACGCTGCGCGATGCCAGCATCGAAGACATCGGCGGGATTCTCGAACTGCTGCGCCCGCTGGAAGAGAGCGGCATCCTGGTGCGGCGTTCGCGCGAACTGCTGGAACGCGAGATAGCCCGTTTCGTGGTGCTGGAACACGACCACCGCATCGTCGGCTGCGCGGCGCTTTACCCTTTTCCCGACGAGAAGGCCGCAGAACTCGCCTGTCTCGCGGTCGAGGCACAGAGCCGCGACCGCGGCTATGGCGAAGCCATCCTCAACCACATGATGGGCATTGCCAAGTCGCAGAAGCTGAAAAAACTGTTCGTGCTCACCACGCGCACGGCGCACTGGTTCGTCGAGCGCGGCTTCAAGGAGGCGGACGTGGGGCAATTGCCCGAGCAAAAGAAATCGCTGTACAACTATCAGCGGCGTTCCAAGGTGTTTGTAAAAGCCCTGTAACAATCAACCCTTAAACTGGAGAATTTGGCAATGGCAAGAATGGTGCACTGCGTAAAACTGGGGCGCGAACTGGAGGGCTTGGATAGGCCGACCTATCCGGGCCCGCTCGGCCAGCGGATTTTTGAAAATGTTTCCAAGGAAGCCTGGCAGGGATGGATCCGCTATCAGACCATGCTGGTGAACGAGAACCGCCTCAATCTGGCAGATGCCACTGCGCGCAAATATCTTGCCCAGCAAATGGAAAATTATTTCTTCAGCGAAGGCGTGCAGATGCCGCCCGGCTATGTGCCGCCGGGCAAGGCATAAGCACGAATCATCTTGAGCAAAAAGTATCCACCGCAAAACTTCCTCAACCGCGAACTCGGCGTACTGGAATTCAACCGCCGCGTGCTGGCACAGGCGGAAAATCCGGATGTGCCGCTGCTGGAGCGATTGAAGTATCTGTGCATCGTCAGCAACAACCTGGATGAATTTTTTGAAATCCGCGTCGCCGGACTGAAAGAACAGATCAAGCTGGGCAGCGTCGCCAGCGGCCCGGACGGCATGGATGCGCGGCAGACGCTGCGCCCGGTGCGCGAGCAGGCGCACCAGTTGGTCGAGCAACAGTACCGGATACTCAACGACAGCCTGTTGCCCGCGCTGGCACAGGAGGGCGTGTGCTTCATACGCCGCACGCACTGGAACGATGAGCAGCGCGCATGGGTCAGGGATTTCTTCCTGCGCGAGGTGATGCCGGTACTGACCCCGATCGGGCTAGACCCGTCGCACCCGTTTCCGCGCGTGCTCAACAAAAGCCTGAACTTCGCGGTGGAGCTGCAAGGCAAGGATGCTTTCGGGCGCAACACCGCCAAGGCCATCGTGCAGGCACCGCGCGTGTTGCCGCGCACCATCCCGCTGCCGACTGAAATCAGCGGCTGCGCCCACGGCTTCGTGTTTTTGTCTTCCATCCTGCACGCGCATGTCGGCGAATTGTTCAGCGGCATGGAAGTGCTGGGCTGCTACCAGTTCCGCGTGACGCGCAATAGCAATTTGTTCGTTGACGAAGAAGAGATCAAGAATCTGCGCCTCAGCTTGCAGGGCGAATTGCCGCATCGCCATTTCGGCCATGCGGTGCGCCTGGAAGTGGCGGACAACTGCTCGCTGCAAATGGCGGATTTCCTGTTGCAACAATTCAGCCTGACGCATGAGGATTTGTATCGCGTTAACGGGCCGGTCAATCTGGTGCGGCTGATGGGCATCCCCGACCAGGTGGCGCGCGATGACCTGAAATTTCCGCCGTTCATTCCGGGCGTGCCCACTTTGTTGCAAAAGAAGGGCGCGGACATGTTCAAGACGATCCGCAAGAACGATGTGCTGCTGCATCATCCCTTCCAGTCTTTCAAGCCGGTGGTGGATTTTATCCAGCAGGCCGCCGACGATCCCGCCGTGGTCGCCATCAAACAAACCGTTTACCGCACCGGCGTGGATTCCGAATTGATGGAAGCGCTGATAGACGCGGCGCAGCAAGGCAAGGAAGTGACCGTGGTGGTGGAACTGCTCGCGCGCTTCGACGAGGAGGCCAACATCAACTGGGCCAGCCGTCTGGAGCAGGCCGGGGCGCATGTGGTGTACGGCGTGGTCGGGCACAAGACGCACGCCAAATTACTGCTGGTGCTGCGGCGCGAGGACGGCAAGCTGCGACGCTACGCGCATCTCGGCACCGGCAATTACCATCCGCGCACCGCGCGCCTGTATACCGACTTCGGCCTGTTCACCGGCAACGAAGAAATTTGCGCCGACGTCGCCGAGGTATTCGGGCAGATCACCAGCCTGGGCAAGGCGGGCAAGTTGCGCCACCTGTGGCAATCGCCCTTCACCATGCACAGCCAGATTTTGAGCGCCATCCAAAATGAAACCAAGTTGGCCAAGGCAGGCAAGCACGGCCACATCATGGCCAAGATGAATGCGCTGTTGGAGCCGGAAATCATCATGGCGCTGTACGAAGCTTCGCAGGCTGGCGTGCAGATAGACCTGATCGTGCGCGGCGTATGCGCGTTGCGTCCCGGCGTACCGGGGCTATCTGAAAATATTCGCGTTCGTTCGGTAGTTGGACGTTTCCTGGAGCACACGCGCATTTTTTATTTCCGCAACGACTTGGCGCATGATGTGTACCTCGCCAGCGCGGACTGGATGGACCGCAATTTCTTCCGCCGCGTCGAAGTGTGCTTTCCGGTGCTCGACAAAAAATTGAAGCGGCGCGTTATCGAAGAAGGGCTAAAAATATACATGCACGACAACAGCCAGGCATGGGATATGGACGAGGACGGGCACTACCGGCTAAAATCCGCGCGCCGGGCTGAGCCGAAATGCGCACAGACCTTGCTGCTGCAGGAGCTTGCCGAGCAACCGGTTGCGGAGCCTTAAGTACGCTGCTCGAAAAGATGAAGCGTTTCGCCGGTGGTGGCACCCGCTATTCGGTGGCGGATGAGAGGAACGAAAGCGGCTGCTGCGCTATTGTGCATCGGCACATTTCGAATGAGTTCAATCCGGTTTGAATGTGCCGAGCACCTTTTGTTCGCAGATGCCGGGCCATGATTTGCCACACGTTTCAAATTGGCAGGCAAATTTATGCCAGCCGTTTTAGCAGCTTCTCGTGTATTCCGCCAAACCCGCCGTTGCTCATCACCAATATCTGGTCGCCTGATTTCGCCACACTGGCGATAGCTTCGATCAGTTTGTTGAGGTCGTCTTCCACGATGGCCTTGTCGCCCAGCGGCGCAAGCGCTCCGCGCGCATCCCAGCCCAGATTTCCTGCGTAGCAGAAAGTCAGGTCGGCCTGTTTCAGGCTGGCGGGCAATGCATCTTTCATTACACCCAGTTTCATGGTGTTGGAGCGCGGCTCCAGCACCGCCAATATGCGCGCGCCGTTAACCTTGCTGCGCAGCCCGGCAACGGTGGTGTCTATGGCGGTGGGGTGGTGCGCGAAGTCGTCATACACGGTGATGCCGTTGACCGAGCCGCGCACTTCCATGCGGCGTTTTACATTTTTGAATTCGGCTAGTGCTGCTAGGCCTTGCGCAACCGGTACACCGGTATGGCGTGCTGCGGCGAGTGCGGCGAGGGCATTCATGCGGTTGTGTTCGCCGAACAAATCCCAGTGCAATGTGCCTTGCGGGTCGCCGTTCAAAGTAACCAGATTGGTGTCGTCTATTTGCCAGCCTCCGGCCCTCTCCCCCAGCCCCTCTCCCGCAAGCAGGCGAGGGGAGCTTGCACCGAACAGCTCAACGGATGTCCAACAACCGCGCGCGAGCACGCGTTGCAGCGATTCCTCGCGTCCATTGCACACCACCAAGCCGTTGCCCGGCACGGTGCGCACCAGATGGTGAAACTGTGTTTCTATGCTGCCGAGGTCAGGAAAAATATCGGCATGGTCGAATTCGAGATTGTTCAGGATCGCGGTGCGCGGATGATAGTGCACAAATTTTGAGCGCTTGTCGAAGAAGGCGGTGTCGTATTCGTCGGCTTCTATGACAAAGAATCCCCCGCTCCCAACCCCTCCCCCGGCGGGAGAGGGGAGACGCGCCGAGATGCCGAAATTTTGCGGCACGCCGCCGATCAGGAAGCCGGGCTTCAGCCCCGCAAATTCCAGTATCCAGGCCAGCATGGAAGTGGTGGTGGTCTTGCCGTGCGTGCCCGCCACGCCCAGCACCCACTTGTCGTGCAAAATATTTTGCGCCAGCCACTGCGGCCCGGAGATATAAGGCAGATTGCGATTGAGGATTTCTTCCATCAGCGGATTGCCGCGCGACACGACATTGCCGATGACGAACACATCCGGCTTGAGGTCGAGTTGCTCCTCGCCAAAGCCTTCGATTAATTCTATGCCTTGTGCCTCAAGCTGGGTGCTCATCGGCGGATAGACGTTGGCATCGCAGCCGGTGACGCGATAGCCCGCCTGTTTGGCGATGGCGGCGATGCCGCCCATGAAGGTGCCGCAGATGCCGAGGATGTGGATGGCGGGTGTTCTTTGCATGTTAAAGGTACTGCGCTATCTAATTTCTGTCCGGGGTAGCCACACGGTATGTCTGGTGGTTCGTGAATACCACAGCGAGCCGGAAGCCAGGATGGTTCCGACGGCGGGCAGCCACCAGGGAAAACCTTGCAAGCTGACCCCCCCCCACATCATGAGCGGGATGGGAATGAAGATCATCGCGGTTAAAACCGTGGCGACTATTCCTATCCAGCCGGTCACCACGCCGAACGGTGTGCGCTCAACAACCCGAATGGCGCGGCATGATGAGCAAGAGTAGGCGTCGTGGGGAAGTTCGGCAGAACAGATCGGGCACTTCATGATTTTCCTTCAACTATAAATTCTCATCAATTGCAAATGGCGCCCGGCAATGACAAATAACATTGTTCAGGCACTGCGAAAAATAAAATACACTGCCCCCATCAGGCATAGTGCGGCATACAAATAATCCAGCTTGAGCGGCTGGTTCATGTATAGCACGGCAAAGGGGACGAACACCGAGAGGGTGATGACCTCCTGCAATATTTTCAACTGCCCGAGGCTGAGCGCAGTATAGCCGATGCGGTTGGCGGGCACTTGCAGCAAATACTCGAACAGCGCGATGCCCCAGCTGATCAGCGCCGCCACATACCACGGTGAGCTGGCGAAATTTTTCAGGTGGCCATACCAGGCAAAAGTCATGAACAGGTTGGAAGCGGCCAGCATCAATGCCGTGACCAGCAGCGGATTGGAGATTAAGCCCATATTTATTTCAGAACACCCAATGCCATGCTTCAGTTTTCTTCCGGCACCATCTTGATCGCGCCGCACGGGCACTCGGCCACGCAGATGCCGCAGCCCTTGCAGTAGTCGTAGTTGAACTTGA
>Ga0315270_10000252_pt1 | contig 30675 bp, 27 predicted proteins | sample C1_bottom_MG_FD_204932 | JGI IMG/M metagenome (GOLD analysis project Ga0315270, IMG submission 204932) | Sediment microbial communities from Yellowstone Lake, YNP, Wyoming, USA - C1_bottom | ecosystem: Environmental > Aquatic > Freshwater > Lake > Sediment | place: USA: Wyoming | collected...
TCTTTTCACCCAGAGCAAGGCACCCTTCAAAGCCAATACGGCGATCGCTGCACTTGAGCTGGCATATGCTCGTGACGAGAGCGATGAATTTGTACAAGCCACTGTTGTGGGCGAAAAAGCGGGCATCCAGGATGGGGATGTTGTCGTGTTTATGAACTTTCGTGCCGACCGTGCCCGTGAGCTTACACGTGCAATGACAGACAACGCGTTTGAGGGATTCAAGCGGGAATACTTCCCCAAACTTGCCAGCTTTGTGACGCTCAGTAGCTATGGAGAAGACTTTCACCTGCCCACTGCTTATGCGCCAACTGCGATTAAAAATTGTTTCGGGGAATATATTTCTTCTTTGGGCCTAAAACAATTACGCATCGCCGAAACCGAAAAATATGCCCATGTCACCTACTTTCTGAATGGCGGAAAAGAGCAACCCTATCCTGGCGAAGAGCGCATATTAGTCCCTTCCCCCAAAGTGCTGACCTATGATCTAAAGCCGGAAATGAGCGCATTTGAAGTGACCGACAAACTTGAAGAAGCAATTCGTAGCGGAAAATTTCAATCCATTATTTGCAATTTTGCGAATGGTGATATGGTGGGACACAGTGGCAATCTGGCGGCGGCCATCAAGGCTATTGAGGCGCTCGACATCTGTATCGGCAGGGTAGTTAGCACCATGCAACAATGCGGCGGAGAAGTATTGATCACTGCCGACCACGGTAATGCCGAACAAATGATAGACCACACCACACATCAGGCACACACTGCTCACACATTAAATTTGGTGCCCTTTGTTTATGTGGGGCGCAAAGCACAAATAGCCGGCGAAGGCGCGTTGCAAGATATAGCACCCACCATGCTTCGTCTGATGGGCTTGGCTCAACCTGAAGAAATGACAGGCAAACCGCTCATCACAATATTGTGAAATTTTATTCCCGATTCGCATTATTTTGCATCCTTACCTTAGCCTGCCTGTATCCCGGTTATGCGGGTCAACAGGAAGATTTGGAAAAACTAAGGAAACGCATATCGGTGTTGCAGCAGGAAATGGAGAAAGCCAGTGATGTCAAATCTGAGGTGGCAGATGCACTGCGCGAATCTGAGCGTGCCATCAGCAACAGTAACCGTGTTTTACATCAGCTTGCTCGCCAGCAACGCGAGGCCAACACAACACTGAGTCAATTTCAACAGCAGAGCAAACTGTACACGGGTGAATTACAGGAACAGCAATTACAACTTGCCAGGTTGTTGAACCAACAATATCTGGGTGGTAAACAGGAGTACATTAAATTATTACTTAACAATCACGATCCCAATCAAATTTCACGCGAGTTGCAGTATTACGAATATATTGCCAAAAGTCGCACCACTTGGCTAAAATCTGTGCGCGGCAGCCTTGCCAATTTGAACGCAGTCACCGCACAAGCAAAGTTAAAAAATAAAGAATTAGCTGCTTTACAGGCCGAACAAACTCTGCATAAACAAAACCTCCTCAGAGATAAAAATGCGCACCGGCAGTTACTCAATAAAATCTCATTACATCTCAAACAACAACGCCAGGAAATAGGCAAGCTACAACGCGACGAAAATCGCCTGACAAAGCTATTGAGTAATCTCTCTCTTATTGTGAAGCAACCCAACAATGATAAAAATAACAAGCCCGAAATTGAACCAATTCGCAGAATCGCTTTCGTAAACCTCAAGGGAAAATTACAGCTTCCTTTAAGGGGTAAAATTAATAACAAATTTGGCAGCAAGCGACCCGATAGCCCTATATTATGGAAAGGCTTATTTATAAAGGCGAGCGCTAATCAGCCTGTCAGTGCGGTTGCAGCGGGGAGAGTTATATACGCCGATTGGCTGCGAGGTTTTGGTAATCTGTTAATTATTGATCATGGTCTGGGTTATATGAGCCTTTATGGCAATAACGAATCCCTCTACAAACAAGTTGGCGATGAGCTAAATGCAGGAGATACGGTCGCAGCAGTTGGCAATAGCGGCGGAAATGAGAATTACGGTTTATACTTTGAACTTCGTCACGAGAGCATTCCACTAGATCCGGCAAAATGGATTAAAAGACGCTCCTTTAAATCACAGTAACTTTTGAGGTCATACAAACATGCGCAGTCGAATTGAAAAAATCGGATTGGTGGGATTGGGTCTAATAGCGGGAGTGCTTGTCAGCATGCAATTTGCAGCCATCGCTGAAAAAGACAGCATCACCTCATTACCCGTGGAAGAACTTCGCAGCTTCGCAGAGGTATTTGGCCGTATCAAGAGTGATTATGTTGAACCGGTCAGTGACAAAAAATTAATTACGGAAGCCATCACCGGGATGCTGAGCGGCCTTGATCCACACTCCGCCTATCTGGATGCAGAAAATTTCAAGGAACTGCAAGTTGGTACCCAGGGAGAATTTGGCGGCCTGGGCATTGAAGTTAGCATGGAAGATGGTCTGGTCAAAGTTATATCACCCATCGAAGACACGCCTGCTTTTATAGCTGGAATCAAAACCGGCGACCTGATCATCAAGCTCGATGACACACTGGTAAAAGGCCTGACCCTGAATGATGCCGTCAAGCGTATGCGTGGTAAACCGGGCAGCAATATTGTACTCACGGTGTTGCGCAAGAGTGAACCCAAGCCCATGCTGATCACTATCACACGGGCCGTCATCAAGGTAAAAAGCGTCAAATCAAAACTCTTGGACTCGGGTTACGCCTTTGTTCGTATTACGCAATTTCAAGAGCATACCGGCGAAAATCTCGCCACTGCGCTCGAAAATTTACTCAAGGACAGCAAAGGTGACCTCAAAGGCTTGGTACTCGATCTTCGAAACGACCCCGGTGGTCTGTTGACAGGTTCAGTCGCTGTTTCTGCCGCCTTCCTGCCCAAGGATGCGCTGGTAGTTTATACCGAAGGCCGTAGCGAGGATGCCAAAATGCGCCTCAATGCGAGCTCTGATGACTATCTGCGCGGCACCGGCAAAACAGACTATCTGAAAAACCTGTCCCCCGTTTTTAAAACGATACCCATGGTTGTACTCATCAATGGTGGCTCTGCTTCAGCATCTGAAATCGTGGCTGGTGCACTGCAAGACCATAAGCGTGCTGTCGTAATGGGCACCCAGTCGTTCGGCAAAGGTTCGGTGCAAACCATTTTACAGCTCGGCAACAATACGGCGATTAAATTAACTACCGCGCGTTACTTTACTCCCAAAGGACGATCAATACAGGCCACTGGTATCGTGCCCGACATCATTGCTGAAGACCCGGTAACGGCTTCGCTGGAAAGTACCTTCCGCTTGCGTGAATCTGACCTTGATCGTCATCTTATCAACGGCAACAAGAAAGAAGAGATCATTGACATACCCTCCAAGACGCTCACCGGCCCCAAAGTGACCCCAAAAACAAAAGAGGGAGACACAACCAAACCCGAGCTCACCGAATTTGGCTCCAAGAGTGACTTCCAGTTGAACCAGGCACTCAATTTACTGAAGGGGATGCGTATTCTGCAAGGCAAATAATCTATGGGCAACGCTGACAAAACAAAAACAACCCCGCAAGATGCGATGACATCTCACGATATGTTTTTTGCTGATGAGCCCTCAGGGCAATTGGAGCGCGCCCAAATTTTGCTGGCTGGCCTGGAAAATTTAAGGGTAGAAAAGGGCGTGGAACCAAACAGTTTGAGATGCAGTTACAGTTTACGCGACTACTCTTTGGAAGGATTGGAAGCCGCATTAAAGAAAGCCGGTTTTTGCTTTAAGGAAAACTTGTTGAACAAGCTGGGCAAAAAAATTATTTTCTATTGCGAAGACGTCCAGTACCACAACCTCAACACACCGGAACACTTAACGAAATCCAATGCTCCAGAGATTTTTGTCAAGCTTTACGACAATCACCCGCATGGAGATCACGATGACACACCCAAAGAATTGCGTGAAATAAAATAACTTGGCGCGCAATTTTATTCCATGAACGACCAACAACTGCTGCGTTATAGCCGGCATATTCTTCTACCCGAAATTGGAATCGCAGGACAAGAAAAATTAATTAACGCTCACGCACTGATCATCGGTGCTGGTGGATTAGGTTCTCCGGTAGCACTCTACCTTGCTGCGAGCGGTGTTGGGACACTCACCCTGTGTGACAACGACACTGTTGATCTCACCAATCTGCAACGTCAGATCATGCATCGAACTGACAATATTGGCCAATACAAAGTTGATTCAGCACGATCAACCATCACGGGTATCAACCCAGAGGTGCGAGTCAACCCACTTAAGGAACGTGCGGAATTCGCACAACTCGAAGTATTGGTTTCACAGGCAGATATCGTGCTGGATTGCAGTGACAATTTTGCCACGCGCTACGCCCTTAATCGTGCATGTGTCCAATTGAAAAAACCGCTGGTATCAGGTGCGGCCATCCGCTTTGGCGGACAAATTACCGTGTTCGATTTGCGTCAGGAAAACAGTCCTTGTTACCATTGTCTTTACCCGGAAAACACCGAGCATGAAGATATTCGATGTGCCGAGATGGGCGTATTCGCCCCGCTCGTCGGTATTATCGGCAGTATGCAAGCAGCCGAAGCGCTAAAACTAATAATGGGAGTGGGCACGCCCCTATGCGGAAGGCTGGTTCTTGTTGATGCATTACACACAAGCCTACGCACCATTAAATTATCGCGTGATGCTCATTGCACTGTATGCAACTGAACACAGTAATTTAAGACAGACCGTCAATTAATTCACCCAACGTAATAGAGTTTCTAAGGTAATATGCCATTCGGTTTAGCCAGACTGAATCTGGCTCCCAATTGTTTTCTGATATCGGTTGTTGACTATTTTATTAACGACCTAATTCAAGAGAAGGCTTAACTTCATGAATCTCAATTTTCGGTTCACAATTTTTATCCTCGTTTTTGTGACTTTTTTTTCCGGATGTTCGTCGATTATAAGTGGCAACACACAGCGTGTTACCTTTCAATCAATTCCCACAGGAGCAACAGTCAATATTAATGGTTTGCCATATGGAATAACACCAATGACAACCATGCTTGAAAGGAAAAATGGGCAGACAATGAAAGTTAGCAAATCAGGTTACAAAACTTATATCGCCTCTATGGAAACCACTGTCAATCCATCGTTTTGGGGTAACCTTATATTTGCAGAGGGAAGCATTTCTGGCTCTACTGTAGACGGAATAAGTGGTGCCATGTATGCATATGCACCATCACAATTTCTCGTAACACTCGAGCTGGAAGGTACAACAAAAGTAGAAGTCTCCACGCAACAAAGCAAAAAAGACAAAGCACTCGAGTTCGTTATCGTAAATTACCACCAGATTAACTCTGATTTAAGCAAAGGATCGGGCAGCTACCTGAGTTCACTTTTTGCAATCCTGGAAATTCCAAAATATATGGTGGATAGTTCGATTAAGCGGCTTAAAACCCTGTCTGAAGACTACCCAGATATCGCGCAATTCGCGGAACAAGTCACGAATGCTTTTCTCAACCCGTGATCAATTGAATATCACCTTGCAATAAATATAAAAATCCAACCAGATATTGGATATTTCATTTTTGCGGCAACACGCGTTGCAGATACTCCAGCAATTTCGTCCGATATTCTTGATGCCTGAATGCCTCAATATGCCCCATTCCTTCGGCAACCCATAATTCTTTGGGTTGTTCGGCCGCCGCAAACAATGTTTGTCCGTGTGAAAGCGGAACAACTTCATCCCTGTCCCCATGAATAATCAGCAAGGGAATCGGGCTGATTTTATTTACCGCGGGCAACGGGCTGTAAGCATTATCGATCGTAAAACTCAATGGCCATTGTAGTGGCCAGCTTAACCAGAACGACGCCATTTTTTCCCGTGCGATCATCCTGTAATCCGAAAATGCACTCTCGGAAATAAGCGCTTTTATGTTGGCACGATAGGGGCTATTGGCCACGTTATAAATAGCCGACGCGCCACCCAGGCTTTGCGCCAGTATTGCGATACGTTCAGTATCAATATCTTGGCGTTTTAATAAATAGGACATTGCACTATTGATGTCGTCCTGAACACCTTCCAGCGAAGGGCTTCCTTCTGATCCACCATAGCCACGGTAATCCAGTAACAACACATTGTATTGTTGCGCTGGAAGCCAATATACACTGCCAATATGGGTGCTGATATTTTGTGCGTTTCCATGCAAAAATAATATGGTTCCTTTTGCTGTACCTAGTGCTGGCAGCCACCATCCGATGAGTTTTACTTCATCAGCACTCTTAATAGTCACCTCTTCATATTTAAGCCCAATTTGATCTGGGGTCAGGTATTGAATCTGTTGCGGCTGAAAAAAAACTGAGGTGCATCCGACAAGTAAGACGCTTGATATTAGTGCGATGAATCTTGCCATGTCAGAAATAATATTGCAGTGAGAGTTTGGCATCCGACCACATCCTATCAAATTCAATTTTCCTCGACAGTTCTAGTCTCAGAGCCGTCTGCCTGCCAATTGAATAGCGTTGATGTATCGCCAATTCAGCTGTTGTTTGGGGCTCGCCCAAAATAAAACGCTGCACTTTTACATATGCATTCATACGCCAATTGCTGCTCAAGTCCATCATAAATCCAAAGGATGGCCCTAACCCCAAAGCAAATATGCGACTATATTGATCCGTCCCTTCGAGTGTGGCATCCATAAAAGCATAGGTCTGTGATGTGGATTTTTCCAACAAAACATCCCAGTCATATCCTATTCCACCACTCACTCGAGTTACCAAAGGTTCACTGCCGTCCGCAAAGCGCTTTCTGTCCCATCCAAATTTCACCTTCCATGAGAGCGGTTGAAAGAAATCATCTCGAGGAGACAAGGAATAAATATCAAGTGGATTGAACTCCTCAATTCGTAATCCGGGTTCGTTGTCATAGTGTCGGGCAATCATATTGAAAAATTGAATCTGCCCTCCACGAATATAACCCGGATTTGGATCCAACTGATCGTGATAAATTGGACGAAATGCAAATTCTTCATAACTGACACCCTCTCTGATACCTTCACCTAAGCTTACTCTCATCGTCCTATGGCCTTGATCCGGCCGGGTAGCTGGTGTCTCTACTGATGGTGTTGCTGCCGGCACATCCAAAACACTCCTTGCAATTAACAAAGTCCTTGATAGCGCTCCCGCTTCAGGCCATTCGCCTTTACTGGCTCGCAAATAAGTTACATAGTCAAAACCCAATTCAAGCACCTGTGCCTGTTGCTCCAGACTCAGATTCTTTAACTTTATATCACCTGTCTGTATCGAGCCATCACTCAACTCTTTCGCTAGCTTTCTCAATGAGGGTTGCAAAGTAGCCAGTCTTTTTTTAATAATCGTTGCATTTGAAGGTCGATACACCGCCTCTTTCAATAAAGTTGTTTTTTCTGTCACTGCTCTAATCGTGTCGGAGGGAAGTGCCATCCATCGAAACTCATCTGTCAGTTGCAAACCTGGGCGCGCCACGTCCAACAAGGTAAGCAAATTATATGAGCAATTTTCATCTATAAAATAATAATCAAAATTGGTCTGCCCCATCTCCCAGACATGCATCAACAGCAAATTGATCTCTTGAGGTGTAAAATTTAATCGATATTCCCAGATATCCCGATTCTCCATCTCAGTGTATTCACTGACCTTGATGTAATAAGGATCAGATTGAAACATACCAGAATAGCCTCCTGTCAGCCCGCGGTAAGCATAGACCACGCCATTGGTCTCAGACGTTTTGGCAGAATATCCAATGGTGTATGCAAGTAGGCGAGTGTTTTCATCTTGATCCTTTGCATCGATACGTAAAAGGGTATGCCCATACATGGATGCTGGGCTATTCAAAAAGGATGAGGGAAATAACAGCGTAAGCTCACTGGGATTCATCGCCAGCAACCATTTCTGAAAACGATTGCAGGTTTGCGACTTCAATCGATTGGGGTCAAATTTCAAATGTCGATTAAGCCATGAATAACGCGCGATAAATCGACATTGTGGGTTTTGTTGGCTATTCGTTTCTTCTAAATTTGAAAAAAATACTTTTAGAGTTGCCTCAAGCTCAGCCGATGCATTCGTTTTTCCATCTGCCGCATTGAAAAAAGTCGGCTCATCTGCGAGACTGCGCATACTAGGCCAAAATGCGTAGGGTTTAAAATGCAACAAGTTGAGCCATTCAACATTTTCTGCCAAATGCAAACTGCGTGATTGCTGAATTAATTGGAGAAGATATTCATCATCTTGTGCACTTACCAGACTAGGTAGCAGCAACAAACTAAGTACCAGAACACTTCGAAAAAACATTGACTTCATCTCCTGAATGCAAAAAAACACCCAGTGGCAAGCCACTGGGTGTTTTTTATGTGTACACCGTATTAAATTGCGACTGAGTACTGAGCCAATGCGCTATCAGCTGCCAAAACTTCTCTCAGAGCTGCAGAAACTTGAGTTGCAGTAGCTTGCTCGGAAGCGAAGATCTTGCTAAAGTTTTCTTTTGTTGCGCGATTAAAAGCAACCATGTCAGCATCTTTAACACCGATCAATTTTGCCAATGACAGCAGTGACTCACCGCTGCCTTTAGACATATCCTGAGCCAATTTTGACTGATTACCTTCAATGTACATTGCTGTCTTCATGTTTGTAGAAACAACTCCATCTGAAGTACAACCTGAAGTACCTACGGTAATTCCGATCGATTGTGTATAACCGTTTGTTGTACCTGCCAGAACTTGTGGGAAGATTCCACTTTTTCCAGCAAACCACTTAGAACCCAAACCACAGGAACCCACATTATTTTCACCTGCAGCCATTGCGGCCATCGGAAGAACTGCGATCAATGCTGCTGTAGTTAATACTAATTTAATTTTGCTCATAATGATTTCCCTAAACTTAAAGTTAACATTTTGGATACTTCAATTTACCCGTCCTGACAATTGTTGGAGGATTTTGCCAACGGACAAATTTATAGTTTGATTCCACTGAACTGTCAATTGAATAATTTTATTTGTGGTTTTTTATCTAAATAACGATGATTCACCTTCCCCTTGTGTCAGTTTTAAAACAGCCGCAAGTTACTTTCACCATCGATAAAATCTTGCAATCATCAATCAAAGAAGCTAGAGTTTGAAGTTACGTGGGATTAAGGTACACAGCCATTATTAGGGGAAACAAAATGAAAAATTTAATTTTACGCTTTAGCAGCCGCGTATTGATCATCAGCATGACGTGCATGACCATCTGGATGCCCATCGCACAGGCCAGCTTGATTACGAGCGAGCAAATTATAGGTGTTCAATCGGCACAGCAAAACCGTGAACATGTGCGTGAATTTTTCAATCGCACCGATGTACAAGCGCAACTTCAAGCAAGAGGGATCAGTACAGAAGCAGCCAAAACCCGCGTTGATGCCATGACCGATAATGAAATCGCCACTATAAATGGCCATCTTGACACCCTCCCTGCAGGGGGTGACAGTATCCTGGGCTTCTTGTTGTTTATCTTTATTGTGTTACTTATTACGGACATTCTTGGTTTCACAAAAGTATTTACCTTTACCAGGTCGATACGTTAACAAACCTGAAATGCTTATATTCCGATACGCCCGCACTGTAGCGGGCGTTTTAATTGTACTGGCACAACTAGGGTGCAGCACACCGCAAACTCGTGCTCTGCAAATTTCCAAACCCTCCTCCCTGCCTGTGCGGGTTGAGCTCTCTGACGTCATTTTTTTTCCACAGGAAGAATACCAGTGCGGTCCTGCTTCGCTCGCCATGGTTTTTCAAAAAAATGGTGTGAGTGTTAATCCAGCGCAACTAAAGGATTTCGTATACCTTCCGCAAAAAAAAGGGAGCTTACAGGTAGAAATGCTTGCAACTACCCGGCGTTATGGTTTAGTGGCCTATGCCTTGGCGCCTAATTTGCAGGATGTATTAGCAGAAATTTCAGCCGGTAATCCCGTAATTGTTTTACAAAATCTGGGATTAAGCTGGCACCCACTTTGGCACTATGCAGTAGCCATCGGTTACGACTTGCAGAAGGAAGAAATTATTCTGCGTTCCGGTTCTGTCCAACGGCAGGTACTTTCCTTAACCACTTTTGAGAATACTTGGGCACGCAGTCATTATTGGGCAATGGTTGCCCTTCCTGTTACTAGACTTGCGCAAACCGCAACACCCGAAAACACCTTGAAAAGTCTTACAGCACTGGTGCAAACCAGTATGGCAACTGATGCATGGCCTGCATATGAGGCCGCAATACTACGATGGCCAGACAATGTGCTCGTTAAAATCGGCGCGGGAAATTATGCTTACAAACAGGGAGATTTATATTTGGCCAAACGCATTTTCATCTCGGCGACCCAGGAACATCCCGAATCGGCTGCTGCCTATAATAACCTGGCCCAAACCTTAAGTGATTTGGGCCAATTTGAAGAGGCGTTTCGTGCTATTCAAAACGCATTGCTCATTGGAGGCCCTTTGGAGGATTCAGTGCGTAAAACTCAACAGGAAATCGAGCAGAAAAAACGTGAAGCAGAAGACGCCTCTCTCAAGTAAAATTCAAACAACACAAGTAATCCTATTTCCGTAGCTGGTTGTTCAGCCTGGCCATCTCTTCAATTCAAACGGATAATATTTTTCATTTTTTCTGCCAAATATACAGGTGTTCCTACTTTGATTACGACTACCACATCTGACTTTGTTTCTTGGTTTCGCTCGGTTGCACCCTATATAAACGCATTTCGGGGAAAAACTTTCATTGTCGCCTTTGGCGGAGAAGTGGTGGCGGATGGTAAATTTGTAGAACTGACCCATGACCTCAATCTGCTCGCCAGCCTGGGTGTGAGACTGGTATTGGTGCATGGTGCGCGCCCTCAAATTGAGCAGCACTTGCTACGCAATCAAATTGAAGATCACTATCATCACGGTATTCGTCTAACAGACGCAGCAACCATTCAATGTGTAAAAGAGGCCGTTGGCCGGGTTCGTTTTGAGATTGAAGCGTTACTGTCCATGGGGCTCACCAACTCACCCATGGCCAACGCAGATATTCGTGTGGCTGGTGGTAATTTTGTCACTGCACAGCCGATGGGCGTTATACACGGCGTGGACTTATTGCATACCGGTAGTGTTCGTAAAATTGATATTTCTGCGATCAACGACCGCCTCGCATTTAATGAAGTGGTGTTGCTTTCACCCCTCGGTTTTTCACCTACAGGTGAAATCTTCAACCTCACACTGGAAGATGTGGCAACTTCTACCGCGATTGCACTTGATGCAGACAAGCTGATTTTTCTGATGGACACAGATGGGGTAACGGACAAAAACAAACAGCTGCTACGTGAACTTACCATCGCCAGTGCAAATGAGATTCTCGCCAGCAAACGCAAGCTGCCCGATGATATAGCACTATTTTTACCCTGTGCCGTGCGGGCCTGTGAAGCTGGAGTAGCACGCTCCCATCTTATCAGCCGTCATATCGACGGCGCCATTCTGCAAGAATTATTTTCAGACACAGGTATTGGCAGCATGATAGTGGAAAGCGCACTTAATGCCCTGCGCAAGGCAACAATTGATGATGTGGGAGCCATTTTGCAATTGTTGCAGCCACTTGAGGAGGAGGGCATATTGGTCAGACGCAGCCGGGAATTACTTGAGCGCGAAATTGAACGTTTCGTGGTGCTGGAACATGATCATCTCATTATCGGTTGCGCGGCGCTGTATCCCTTTACGGATGAGAAAACGGCGGAATTGGCTTGCCTGGCAATACAACCTGCATACCGCCGGCATGGATATGGCGATGCCCTGTTAAATCATATGAGCGGAGAAGCACAGGCTCAGGGCTTAAAGAAACTCATCGTTCTTACCACCCGGACTGCCCACTGGTTTGTCGAACGCGGTTTTTCCGAAATGGATGTATCTCAGCTTCCTGCCCACAAAAAAGAGCTCTATAACTACCAACGGCGTTCCAAAGTATTTGCCAAAGTCATTAAGTAACTTGGGTGTTACGCTGGTCATGAAAAACCCCTGCTGAAATTAGGTTAAATCCAGCAAGACTGTCCCGCACAGAAATGTCATAATTTGCCCTTTAATAATTTATATCGGAGTGAGTCATGACAAAAACAGTCAATTGCGTAAAATTGGGGCGCGAAGCCGAGGGACTGGAACGTCCACCTTATCCGGGAGCGCTGGGCCAACGTATCTACGAGAACATTTCCAAAGAAGCCTGGCAGAGTTGGCTTAAATTTCAGACGATGCAAGTTAATGAAAACCGACTCAATTTGTCTGATGCAAAAGCTCGCAAGTTTCTGGCTGAAGAAATGGAAAAATTCTTGTTCGGAACAGGGTCGGTAATGCCCGCCGGATACGTTCCGCCTAAACAATAAAATTCATCAATTACCTCTATATCCGCTTAAAACCGCGAAAAACAGCTTCCAATCAAACGTTACCCTATAAAAACGGTATGCATTTACCTATTCTGGAATGGCCCCTTTTGCTCGACCTAACTGCTTCTGCTAGAATGTCAGGTCTACTATTCTTTCTCCTTCAATCTTTACATTCGAGGTTTTTATGTCACGCAAGCATCCAGTCATAGCAGTAACAGGCTCTTCAGGGGCGGGTACCACCACCGTAAAGCGCGCTTTTGAAAATATATTCCGTCGTGAAAAAATCTCGGCTGCCGTCGTTGAAGGTGACAGCTTACATAGCCTGGATCGTATGGCGTTTCGCGCAGCGTCAGCAGAAGCCGCGAAGAGCGGCAACCATACTTTCAGCCACTTTGGCCCGGAAGCAAACCACTTTGACAAAATCGAGGAAACCTTCAAAAACTATGGCGAGAAGGGTATGTGCAAACGCCGTTACTATGTTCATAGTGACGCCGAAGCCATTCAACATAATAAACATTTTAATCTGACCGATCTCAAGCCTGGTATGTTCACACCTTGGGAAGACATCGAAGCGAAATCAGACCTGCTTTTTTACGAAGGTCTGCATGGCCTGGCAGTCAATGAAAAATATGACGCAGCCAAATATGTCGATCTTGGAATAGGCGTTGTACCCATTGTGAACCTGGAGTGGATACAAAAAATTCACCGCGATCAGGCTGAGCGAGGCTATTCTGCTGAGGCAACCGTCGACACCATCCTGCGCCGCATGCCCGACTATATTAAATATATCACCCCACAGTTCTCACGCACCGACATTAATTTTCAGCGTGTAGCAACAGTAGATACTTCCAATCCCTTTATCGCTCGTGACATTCCTACACCGGACGAAAGTTTTGTGGTTATCCGCTTCAGCAACCCAAAGGGTGTCGATTTCCCTTACATGCTCAACATGATCCCGGACGCTTTCATGTCTCGCGCAAATACCCTGGTTGTTCCCGGTGGTAAGATGAGTTTCTCGATGGAAATTATTCTTGCGCCTATCATGCATGAGATGATTGAAAACAAGATAAAATAGTAAAACTCAGCAACAGCAATAACAACAGGGGGGTCAGAAAAATACTGACCTCCCTGTTTTTTTTCAACATGAAAAAGCTTGAATAATGCCGTATGGTGGCCGCACCTACAACAAAGACTGAACTGCTTTGTACAGGTTATCAGCCAAATTTCTATCCCTTAAAATGACTGCACTAAAATCTGCCAAATCAGGCACCGCATCTGGTTTGCTGCTCACCAAAATCGCACTAATATCCTGGTTACGTACCTGTGAAGCCCGCAATGCAAGCATCATCGCAACCCCGTTAAGCTCCTTTATTTCGCGACCTACAATGACAAAATCATAATGCTCGTGCAATAACCGTTCCAGCGCATCCATTCCGTTATCTACAGAAGTCAATTGTAGAGGCAAGCCATCCAGTGCTTGCTGATATAACCTGACCATATTGGGAGAAGTTTCTGCGATCAAACCAATTTTTCGGCTATGCAGATCTGCCTTGCGCAGCACCTCCAAACCTGCCTCGATTGCAGCGTAATTAGGCATATCCTGCCGGGAAGTTTCTACGACACGCCTGAGTAAATCCACAAACGACAACGTGCGATTGGCAAAACGTGAGTTAAAATCACGATTGCTGTCAGTTTCAGTCAGGAGATTTTCCAGATGATGGCATATAGTCGTAATAATGCTCAACCCATGCGTTCCTCCTGACCCTTTCAAACTGTGTACCGCGCGATATAACTCATTAAATGTATCGCGATTTTCCGGATCTTTTTCAAGGAGCAGAATTAATTCATCCAGATTGTCACAGCGTTCTGGAATCTCAGCCAAAAATTCAGCATGCATTTTTGCAAGCAGTGCCTGAAATTCCTCGATATTGTTGGTCATTGAATTCTTTCCTTATTCGCCAAAATTGCAGGTGCAATTCGTACTTTATTACGTCCGCCCTTCTTGGCTGCATAAAGTGCCGCGTCGGCAGCTAGCAACAACTCGGCACCATTACATTCAGGAAACTGGGTAATGCATGCCAGTCCGATGGAAATGGAACATGAAAAATCTTTGCCTTCATGATTAAAATTCAATGAAGCAAAGCGTACACGCAAATCATTCAAAATTTGTTCCGCCGTAGATGCATCACAATCGGGCAACACAACGGCAAACTCCTCCCCTCCATATCGGCCAATAATGTCAGACTGTCTCAGCCTTTGGCGCAACAATAAAGCAATGGCTGAAATCACCACATCACCCGCTGCATGTCCATAGGTGTCGTTGACACGTTTAAAATGGTCTATATCCAGCATTGCGACCGATACGGGTTTACGTTGGCGCCGTGCTCGCAGCGTTTCAAATTCAACTGATTCTTTGATGCGAGAATGCTTAAGCAAGCCCGTCAAACTGTCTCGGCTTATCTGACCGTCAAAGTGACATGCACGCTCAATATGAGCTCGCACTGCTGAAACCAACTGGGCATCCGAGATGGGCTTGATCAAAAAATCATCCGCTCCGCGATCAATTGCCTTGACCTGCCACTTAAGATCCGTGTCAGCCGAAAGATAAACGATAGGCAAATTAAACCATTTATCAAACTGTCTGATGACTCCTGCCATGTCAGGGCCCGAGATATCAGGCATATTGACGTCCATGAGAATAATGTCGGGTTGATAGTTGGAAATTTTATCTAATATTATTCTGGCTTCAATCAGGATTTCAGCCTCCATACCCGCTTCGAGTAATACAAGACGATAATGCGTTGCCAGTTCAATATCATCATCGACTATCAATACTCTGCATGAGGTACTACGACGACATGCGAATACTTGCTCCATACGGTTAACCAGTCGCGGCACATCCAATGGCTTGAGTACATAACCGCTTGCGCCCAATTGGGAAGCTCGCACTCTGGACTGAAAATCATCCGTAGAGGAAATAAACAAAAAAGGACAATTCATTTCAGTCAAAATTGGCCTATAAACCAACACTTCTGTCGCATTCTCATTTTCGTTTTCGAACATCACATCCATAACCAGCATATCAGGATGCTGTGTTTCAGCCGCCACCTCGGCATCGGCAATTCTATTAAAGATTTTCACATCGTAGTTGAAAGGCTCAAGTTGCCTGGTCAACGCTTGACAGAGTATAGAATCATCTTCCACTATCCAGATGGTCAGTTTTTTACGGGAGTCTGTTTCAGCATTACTAATTGAAGGAATATCAACATCAGCAATCTTCATTGATTCACCAAGAGATGCGATTTCTCCTGCAAATTGAACCAGGGTATTTTCACTCACCTCAGCCGATGTATTGTCGAGCCATGTTTTCACCTGTTTTTCAAGGGCACGAGCCTGAGTGCTTAAGCTTGAGAATCCGAAGGTACCCCCTGAACCCGCCAATTTATGGAGCTTGTGGTGCAACGATTCCAGGTTGGCATTATCCAGACTATTCACCGTCAATCCAGAAGATAGTCTTGCCAAGTCCGCAAAATCTTCCGGTAAACGAGCAAGATAATCCTGGCGCAGCCGCTCAAGTAGTTCCGATACGCTTGGCGTCATTGCAGGCTCATTTGCCATTTCAGGACTCCCAGATGGCACGCACTTGTTTGGCCAAATTCATCGGGTCAAACGGCTTCGGTATCACATCACGTGCACCCAATGATTTGTAATGTGCAACTTCCTGAGGCTGTACCTTGGCAGTCATAAAAGCGATTGGAATGGTGGCCAATGCTGGCAATTTGCGCAACGCTGCAAGTGTTGTTGGGCCATCCATGCCAGGCATCATGACATCCAGTAAAATCATCTCGGGCGCAAAGGCAACCGCTTCTCGTAACGCTTCCTCGCCAGAGGAACAAATTTTCACTGTGAATCCACCCACCATTTCCAGCGCCAACTTGGCAACCGCCTGTATGTCAGCTTCATCTTCCACGTACAATATTCTTTGCAAAGTTGTCATTTCATTTCTCCATATCACTTGGTTATTTTTGTACCGAACATCATTTTTTGCCTATGTGGAGCAGTCAAATTCACTTGCTTATCTCCTATTCCACTGATTACGCCACGATAGGAAATTCCACATAAAAATTTGCACCCTCTCCTTCAACAGACTCAAAACCTATTACACCTTTCATACGATTCACGAGCTCTTTTGTAATTGCCAGACCCAAGCCCGTTCCGCCCTTCTGACGAGTATCCGAAGAATCTGCCTGGGAAAATTTTTGAAAAATGCGTGTCCGAAATTCCTTGGGTATTCCGGGCCCACTGTCACTGACCGCGAGGCGAGCCTGTGCACCTGACACTGTAATATTGATTGCAACGACCCCGTCACTGGGCGAGTATTTAATGGCATTGGATAACAGGTTTGATAACACCTGCAAAAAACGCTGCTTATCCACATTCACGTGGGCATTTTGTGAGCCATCATTGAACGTTAGGGTTACCCGACGCCCTGTACCAAAAGTTCGATTTTCCTCCAATGACTGTTCCACAAGCTTGCAGAGCAAATGCTTCTGCATGTCGAACACCATTTTTCCGGCCACCAATTTTTCCATATCAAGTAAATCATTAATCAGGAAAGTAAGGTGTTGGCTATTTTTGTGTGCGATGCTGATCATTTCTTTCGCCTGTTCGGACAATGGCCCCATCACCCCACCCATCAACAAGCCCAAGGCTCCCATGATTGCAGTGAGAGGCGTTCGCAACTCGTGGCTGACGGTTGAAACAAATTCGCTTTTTATTCTCTCCGCGCGTATACGCTCAGTAATGTCATGAAACCAACCCAGCACAGCAGGTACACCATGGTAGTAGGTTGGTAAAAATGTGGCGAGTGCCCACTTGTTTCCCGCTGATGGGTCATGTGGAATTTTCAGTTCCACCAATCGCTCCATCACTTTTTCTCCTCGGCCAAGTTGCTGTAAAATTTCCGCATAATCGTGTTGATTTGCATAGTACGTTGCGGGATCGATACCGTTCACTTCCGACGTGGCAGCATTGATTAATTTAACGTAACTCGCATTAAAAAAAACAACTTCATGCCCGTCTGACTTTGCAATTCTTGCTGCCGTAGGACAGGTATCGATAATGTAACGAACATGTTGTTCGCTTTCTCTTAGTGCCTCTTCCTGCTCGATGGATTTAGCACGCAAACTTATAAACTCAACTAAATTTTTCTGAGTACGCGAGGCTGCAGCAAACAAAAAAATCAGGAAGAAAACTGTCATTAATTCCATGGATAAGGGCATTACCCCCCCCTCCCGACTAAAATTCCAAACTAATGGAATGAGTGTTGGCACAATAAAACCTAACGCTGATATGCGATCGGACGCTAGCGAACTGCTCGCAGCAGAGCTAACACCCGCCATTACAAACGCCAGAAAAACCTGGTAGCTAATATTGCCAGTCGGAAACAACATCAACCCTGCCACACCCCAGACCAGACCAACCATGAAGACTGATACGCGAAAGAGTATTAACCAGAACAAATCAGTTTGGCTTTCCCGTTTCAATTTGTTCAGAAAGTAAATGCCGACCCGAACTAAAGTAACGATCAACATGAGAGTCAACCATCCCAGATTCAGGTTCTGACTCACAACCGGCCACATCACGACAACCTGCAATCCGGCGATGAGTCCGCTCATTACAATTGCAAGCGGTAATCCCCCGTAAAGCAGTCGTACCTGTTCGGACAATAGAAGCGTGTTTTGTCGTGTATCTTCTCGCATTGTCGTTGCAGTCGTACCACACTGTTAATGATAATGGCCCAGTATAGAGCGCTAGCAATCAACACCTAGCGAAGGAAAGAGGGTTTATATACCCTCTTTCCGGGTCATTAAGCCCATAAAAATGACTTGCAATTGCGAAAAGTCCCAACCTAATCCTGTATCAATCAGGTTTATGGGTTTTAGCACTAAATTGTCGGATATTGGGGTTACGCTCGGATGCACCAAGCGAGCGTCCCATGAGATAATTAACACATGAATTCTCCTCTCCTGGCAGGTCTCAATCCTCCCCAACAACAAGCGGTTACCCTGCCGCATCAGTCGGCCTTGATTCTTGCCGGTGCTGGCAGTGGTAAGACACGCGTGCTAACGACACGTATCGCTTATTTAATCAGCTCTGCTGAAGTGAGCCCCCACGGCATACTGGCCGTTACGTTTACCAACAAAGCAGCCAAGGAGATGGTAACGCGCCTGACAGCCATGCTTCCAATCAACACTCGCGGAATGTGGATAGGCACTTTTCACGGTCTATGTAACCGCATGTTACGCGCGCACTTTCGCGAAGCGAATTTACCGCAGACGTTTCAAATTCTTGACTCTGGCGACCAACTGTCCGCAATCAAAAGACTCATGAAGGCGATGAATGTCGATGACGAAAAATTTCCACCACGCGAGGTGCAAAATTTTATCAGCGGAAGTAAAGAACAGGGATTGCGTGCCCACGATGTGGAGGCCTATGACCCCTACACGAAACGCAAAGTAGAAATATTTGCCGAGTATGACGCGCAATGCCAGCGCGAAGGGGTGGTCGATTTTGCCGAACTATTACTGCGCAGCTATGAGCTTTTGTCGCGCAATGCGGCGATTCGTGAACATTATCAGGCACGCTTCAGACACATATTGGTTGATGAATTTCAGGACACAAATCCTTTGCAATATCGCTGGCTAAAACTTTTGGCTGGCAAAGACAATGCCCTCTTCGCAGTGGGAGATGACGACCAGTCGATCTATGCATTTCGCGGCGCAAATGTGGGTAACATGCAGGAGCTGCTTCGCGACTTTCAGGTTGAGAGTGTAATTAAACTCGAACAGAATTATCGCTCTCACGGCAATATACTGGATGCGGCCAATGCCCTCATCAGCAATAACCGCAACCGTCTGGGTAAAAATTTGTGGACCGCCGAAAGTGGCGGTGAACAGTTGAGAGTCTATGAGGCACCAACGGATGTTGAGGAAGCAAAATTCGTCGTTAGCGAAATTGAACAATTACAAACCGAAGGGGTGAACCTGCGCGAAATCGCCCTTCTGTATCGCTCCAACGCGCAATCGCGCGCACTAGAACATGCACTGGTCTCTGCTGGATTATCCTACCGGGTTTACGGCGGGCTGCGTTTTTTTGAACGGCAGGAAATCAAGCATGCACTGGCTTATTTGCGTCTGATGGAAAACACGGACGATGATAATGCCTTGCTGCGAATTATCAACTTTCCCACACGGGGGATTGGCGCGCGCAGTATTGAGCAATTGCAAGAAGCTGCGAAAATATACAGCACCACTTTATTTGATGCTGCTGCCCGAATCGGCGGCAAGTTATCGGCTTTCATTGGTTTGGTCGAGTCCATGCGCAGTGCCACTCGGGACTTGCCTTTGCCCGAGGCAATTGATCATATGCTGCAACACAGCGGCTTGATCACTCACTACCAAAGTGAGACCGGGGTAAAAAAACGCGAGGCGGAAGAAAGACTGGAAAACCTCAACGAATTGCTCAACGCCGCCACACTGTTTGTTCATGAAAACGAAGATGACAGCCTGACCTCATTTCTTGTTCACGCCACACTGGAATCGGGAGAACATCAAGCGGGAGATCAGGACGATGCGCTGCACTTGATGACTGTGCATGCCTCCAAGGGATTGGAATTTCACACCGTATTTATTACCGGCTTGGAAGAAGGTCTCTTCCCGCACCAGAATAGCCAAAACACAGAAGATGGATTGGGTGAAGAACGCCGGCTTATGTATGTGGCGATTACCCGTGCGCGACGCCGACTCTACCTGTGCTTTGCACAAAGTCGAATGTTGCATGGACAGACTCACTATGCAATGGTATCGAGTTTTTTGCGTGAATTGCCAGAGGATCTACTCCACTGGATCACACCACCTATGGCGGCAAGAAATACCTTTGTACCCTCTTACTCTCACTATGCTGCACTTGACTCAACCACCAGCCCGTTACCACGTCCTGTGGAGTCATCCAGCTGGCGTATTGGACAGAATGTGGAACATGCAAAATTTGGGGAAGGTGTTGTGCTGAATGTGGAAGGTAACGGTGCGGATGCCCGCGTTCAGGTTAAATTCCGTAAATCGGGGAATAAGTGGTTGTCGCTGGAGTATGCAAAACTGACGGCCTTGTAAGCCTTTAAAAGGGTTCTCGGAGAGAATTTAATGAAATATTAGGAGCATGAGCACCTGAAACAAGCAACCTAAAATCTGCATTCTGTATGTCAAATAAGATAAATTGCGGATAATACTTATGTTGCCTTGTCTCTCTCTGAATCTGCCTCGATTGGTTTTGAAAAAATATCACGATAGGCGACATACATCGAAGTCATCCCCAACGGTAGCATAATAATCCAACCCAACTTCATCGGAATAATCCCCGCTACAAATGCGATGAGTTGCATAATTAAGCTGTATACCAGATACGGCACAATATTTCGGAATGTACCACGAAGGCTGGCTACCATTGCCTCCCATGCGGTCAGTTGGTCAAATAAAACCAGCATGGGCGCAAATTGCATCGCAATAACCAGCATAAACAAGAGGATCATACCTGCCATCAAGCTGGTTTCAACACCCGACCCTTGTGCAAGCAAGGCCTCTACCAGCAAATTAGGATCCTGATGCGTTTTAAAATTTTCCAATATGGCAGCCAATTCAGTGCCACCCAGAATCGTGGTAACGGTAGATATGAACAACAAACCCAGCAACAACATGCCACCGATCGCAACGAGTTGTTTGGTGTTGCTGCTAAAGCCTGCCAGGATGTGTCTGTTGTTTATTTTTTCGCTATATTCCAGTGAGCGACACACACGCATATATCCGGCCATTAAAACCGGCATGATGAGTACCCCGAGTATGGGTCCAATAACGGGAACCAATGCAGGCGTAAAGATACCCATGGCGAAAACCATGACCATTAACATTGACTGCACGGGACTGCGCATAATCAAGTTATAGCCATGCCGTATCCATAACCAACCATGGTTTGCTGCAACCTTTTGAATGTCAACCTTACTCATCTCTGCACCACCTTACAATAATTGAATAACATCATCTTGTACCGCGATGTGTTGTTGCAGAATTTGTTTAAATTGGTCTGGATTATGCGCGTTCACTAATTCGCCATCGCGCGGCTTGTGCAGATCAAACAAACGAGAAATCCAGAAACGCAATGCCGCTAATCGTAATGCCACCTGCCACTTGGCAGCTTCCTTCACGGTGAAGGGTCTTACCTTATGGTACGCATCAAGGAATGCACGGGTTCGAGGCTTGTCCAGCCTTCCCCCTGCCCCCATACACCAGTCGTTAACAGTAATCGCAACGTCATAGAGCAGGCAGTCATAACAGGCAAAATAAAAGTCAATCAATCCTCCCACCCGAGGCCCGTCAAACAATACGTTATCGCGAAACAAATCTGCATGTACGATTCCTTGGGGTAAATCTTCGAGTGTATACAATGCATGATATGCAACTTCATCATGGAGTAATTTAGCGTCGCCCTCACTCAAAAATGGCAAAACTTGTTTGGCTGCCGTTTTCCTCCAGGCTGCATCGCGAGGATTTTTCATTTTTTCATCGAAGCTTAAGCCAGCCCCATGCATTTGCCCCAGCATTTCACCCACCGCTGCACAATTTTCAGAGCTTGGATCGATCAGTGATTTACCTGCAAGACGGCTGACAATACAGGCCGGTTTGCCGTTTAATTCACCCAGAAAACTATTGTGTCGGTCAGCCACGGGACTGGGACAGGGAATGCCATGGCGTGCAAGATGTGCCATCAAATTTAAATAGAAGTGCAATTCATGAGCATGAAGCTTTTCAAACAATGTCAGCACAAAGCGACCATTGCTGGTCGTGACAAAATAATTTGTATTCTCAATACCCGAGGCAATTCCCTGCAACTCAACCAAGGAACCAAGAGAATAATAATGGAGCCAGGCAGATAACTCTGACTCACTAACACTGGTAAATACTGCCATGAAAAATACCTGAACTAAAAACTGACGATTTTAAAATACACGAAATGCCACACGCAAATTAAAATTCATGAATAACCCATTGCGGTGGAAGCATGTTGGATCCATCAAGAACGTCTACACGTGAAAATTGCCCATCTCCGCGCGAATCAATTAAATAATAGGGTTTGCCAATCTTTGGAATCACCTTGATCTTGAACAATCTGCCACCGACCCGATACTCATCGATCACCACATCCTTTTTTTGGGTAATCGTAATCCGAGGCTCAAAATCATTGTCCCCCGGACTTTCTTCTACCACCGGCGGGTGCGGTAAGGTTTGCAATTCAGAAGGCAATGGGTCAGCTGCACAGACGCTGCCTGAAAATATACCGAACAATACAACGCCGAGAAAACGCATTATCTAGCTCCTAAAAAATACGTGCAGTCATTTTAGCCGATGCGAGCAAAAAACGCTGGATTGCTTTTGATGTTCCAGGACTTTTGTATTTCTTCACTCCCTTTCTGGTAATATTCAGCGTGGCAAATACGAATCTATTAAGTTATGTCTGAGCACACTCGTTTCAAGACAGAGTCTTCCTCAACATTCACCCCGTTCTGGCATAGATTGCCGAGTTTCTTTTTGTTTCCAATGAAGGCCGGCTCGATCATCCGCATCTCCGGGTATTCAATCGTGAGCAGTGTTTCAATTTTCATGCCTTCAGTAATTGGGGGGCTCCTGCGACTGGTGCTCTGGATTATCTTTCTCAAATTTGCTTTTGTCATTATGGAACGAACGGCCAAGGGGCAGTTCGATGAGCCAAACGGCATGAATGGTGACGAAGGTGACGCCACCCAGGTCATGCGCCAATTCGGGATGATTGTGATAATGGGGTTGATTTTTATGTCGCTCTCCTATCTTTTTGGCAAAGTGGGCTATGGCATTGGATGGCTTTTAATGAACATATTAACACCTGCAGGAATCATGATTATCGCGGTAAACCGGAGTCTTGCCGACGCACTCAATCCGGGGCGCATCATTTTTTTTATCTCGACCATCGGTTCACCCTACCTGGCACTGTGCTTTGTACTCTTTAGTGTGACCAGCAGTGGTGAATGGCTGCAAAGCTTTTTTGATTCGCATATGAATTCATGGCTTTCAGTGCCATTGTTAAGCTTTGTCGAATTTTACTTTGCACTGATCACCTACCATATGATGGGGTACGTAATATACCAATACCACGAGGGCCTGGGTGTTGATACAGAGGTCAGTTTTGAACAAGCTGAAGCCAAGCTTTCGCCGGGAAAAGCAGGTGATCCGATTCTGGTAAAACTAGGTACGTTAATTGCCAACGGACAACAGAATGAAGCTGTCGATTTATTACAAGATGCGTTGCGAACCCGCTGGGAGAATAATGATCTTCATGAGCGCTATCAAAAGCTATTGGTTGCAACTGGAAAACAAATACCGGCACTTCATCATGGGCGTGAATTTATCAACAAACTGGTATTGGAAAAGCGATTTTTTCAGGCACTGGACTTATGCGAACAATGCCTCAAGATGGATCCCGAATTTCAGCTACAGGACTCTTTTCAAGTATTTGAGTTGGCGTCGGCTGCACGTATGGAAAGGCGTTATCAACTGGCCCTGGATTTGATGCGTCGCTTTGATCGGCGTTATCCGGAGCATCAACATGTACCTGCTGTGTACTTGCTCACGGCACAAATACTGGGCGAGCAATTGAATTTGTATAACGAAGCGATTCAAATTCTTCAAGCGATACAGATCAAGTTTCCGCATCATCCGCTTGCTGTTGAAGCGCTTGCATACCAAGATGTACTGACCAAACTTTCTGCCATCGGTTAATCTCCTTAACCCACACGCAACATGTTTGCGGCGTTTTCTGCCTCTATCGAGAGCGGAAATTGGCGAATAATAGACTTTAAATATAACTCAAATTTATCCCTTCTATTCTCACGATAATAACCCCGTGCCAGGGCCAACAGAACTGCGGGCAATTCAATATGTTGGGGTGCTGAGCTCTGCAGAAAATTTGCCAATTTTTCCGCATCCTCAAAATGGCTGGTCATGGCAAAACACTTTGCCAATTTGGCAACAAGTTCGTGCCCCAACCTCGGGGAAGGTTTGGCTCCATTCATATACTCCTGGAAAATAGCATATGTCTGATTAGCTGTATGGGCATCAATGTCGGGGAATGACATCACCTTTAGCGCTGCACGATGATAATCCTCACTGACAGGATTCGCCTTCGCGGCCTGGAAAGTCAGTCTCACGAGATTTACATCTTGCGGATGTTTATCTGAAAGTGATTTGAAAATATGCAGTGCCTTTTGGAATTCCATCTGCCCCAGAAAATCCATACCACGCTGAAAAGCCTTATCATCCATTTCTTTTGTTTCAATGGCCTCATGATGACGTGCAATCTGAGACGGTTTTTTCCAGCGATATACAATGCCGAACATTGCCCCGCACAGCAAACCTCCAAAGTGCGCCATATAGGCCACGTGTGAACCTTTCTCACCCATAAATTGGTATAACTCATTACCTAGCCACAAGGGCAGGAGGGTGATGGCCGGAGCACGCACGTAATCAAAATAAAAACCGAGCGAATAGAAAAAATCGATCTTACGAAAACCAAAAATAACCGTATACAAACCCATCACGCCTGCAATCGCACCCGACGCTCCCAGTAAACTTCCCCCGTGTGCCGTCCAGCCAAACATCAATACCGCAGCATAGGCCGAAACAATGTACGCCAATAGAAATAGCGATTTCCCAATAACGGATTCAACGAGAAAACCAACCAAAAACAGTACCACCATATTTCCAAACAAATGGTCAAAACCACCGTGCAAAAACGCCGAAGTAAATGCAGTCAGGGCACTGGGAGCATCCACCTGGTAAACAAAACGAGAAGTAAAAGAGCGCATGGATTCATATTCAATGCGCATTGACTTCCAGACGGTATATTCAGAATCTTGAGGTGTGACTATTTGACCGGCATGTAGCGCCTTGATATATGCCCCGTCTCGTTCCATTGTCACCAAAGCATAAACATCCCGTTTATTCAGCATCTGTTTAAAATGCTGGGAGTCATTTGACTTACCCATTTTTTCCAGATAATCCGCATAACGGTTCAGTTCAATATTGGGCAATTCAGAAGAAAAATAGTACTGTAATGCTTTCTCTTCCCTGCGATTATCTCCCGCTTGAAAAATGAAGAATACCAGACAGTTGATCGCAATTATTAACAACGTTATAACTGGTGGCCGCTTCCAGTCCACTCGATCACCTACAGGGATAATGAACATATCGGCTACGCTCCTATTTTATTGCCGTACCAAGCCATGCGTCGGAAGTGAGTGAGGTTGGAATTTTCTGCAGTCGCGTTTGAAGATATTCCAAGGCCAACTTTTCTTTCCCAAGCCAGACTGTTTCACCCATATTTTTTTTCAACATTTGTATCGGGGCACTGCCCTTCACCATCGTATCCCAAAATTCTGGAATCGATTGAACCGGAAATGCCTTTGTCACACGATTGATTTTGACTTTCCTGAAACCTGCATCCAACATTTCCTTCCTGAATACATCCGGGTTTTCCAGTGTTGCGATCGAGCGTTGCTGCTCGGGTAGTTCAGGTTTCATGACACGCAGTGCGCCAAACCTAAGCTGCATCGCGGGTGAGTCGTCAACCGGTGCCCAACTGGTTACCGCAATCGTACCTCCGCTTTTCAAGGTTCGATAAATCTCAGCGAACCCTTTATGTCTCTCGGGAAAAAACATGAGGCCAAACATTGAAAATGTCGCATCAAACATGGCATCAGCATAGGGTAACAACTGCGCATCACCATGTTGAATATCAATATTTTTTGTACCGGAACGTTTCAGGTTACTCCTAAATACTTCAAGCATCGATTCAGAGAAATCAATAGCATGTACGCGTGATGCCTTAACCGCCAATTTCAATGCCAATGCACCCGGACCACACGCCACATCCAGTATAGTTGCGCCTGGTTTCAAATTTGACTCTGCGACAGCAACCTCCGCATATTGCATGAGTGTTTGAGATGTTGTTTCAGCGTAGCCAACGGCGACAACGTCCCAGGGAGTGGATGCAGATAGCGGGTTTGAATTGTTGCTCAAGCTGACTCCCAGTTAAAATTCTCTTTATTATTGCTATGATTCGATAATTGTAACGCCTCACTGAGTACACCATGAGGTGTTTTCTCAAATTTAGCCGCGCCCTGTACAGAGTATATATAAAAATATGCAATCTCATTTTGCATGTATGCCCCAGTATTACAATAGCGCTCCAATCAATATCGCCTGCCTTAAATTTTTTCCTCCCCATCAGGAAATATTCCTGCATTAATTTGCCAGACTGCCTGTTGCTGAATTTATTTTTACCTCTTGTAAATACAAGTTTATTTGCTTGCTCAATAAGTTTATTTTTGGGGTTATGGAATAAATCGTCTCCAACATCTGTTTATCCGGTTAAGGGCTATCAATGGATAGGTATTCAGTGAATCTAACATTCGCTCATTCCTCTGCATCCCGAACAATTTCAACAACATTTAATTCAATTGGAGATATTCATGTCAATTTTAAACAAGTTTGTATTTACCAGTGTTCTGGCACTAAGCATAAACGTTGCAATGGCCGATGAAGACCGTGAGGCAAAATTAACCATTTTTGCTCCGGGTGCGGACGATATTGCCGGCGTTTCATCCAGAGGTTTTTTGGTAGACCTGGCTGTTGACTTTGAAGGTAGCCTGACGACAACAGGCGCCTCATCCGAACTGACCGGACCAGGCCCCCTGCAAAATGCAGGTCCGTTCCCTGGTACGTTTAGTGTGGGTGCCAACAAGGATCACTTTCCCGGTCTGGTCGTTTTGCTGTCTTCTACTTCTCTTGGTGCCGGCGCGGGTCAAAACGTTTCAAACTTGTTTAATGTTGTTGCTGTGACGAATCGCACGCCAACCCATACTGAAATTTGGGGAACCTGGATCGTGGGTGCTAAAAATGCGTTTGGAGTCGAAGGACAAATGACACCCTCACGTCTATTTGTCACCGTGGTAGAAGGCGTTGCCCCCGATGTAGTACTGGATATGAATGCAGACGGAAAATTTGATGCGTCCGACCTGAAGTTGATGGGCTACAAAGTGATTTCAAAAAGTCGCCATGTGGATTTCATCGTCAATGGTTTACCCTAATTGAAAAGGCCAAGTAGATCATGAAATTAATATATTTAGCTGTTAGCTTGGTAATTATTGCCTTCACAAATATTAGCAACATCGCATTGGCTGGAAACGCATCGGCAGCATTGTCACCCAATGAGATATCCCTGCCCGAAGGGTATAAAGACTGGCGTGTTATAGCCGTAGCACATCGCACTGATAACAACACGATGCGGGCTATTGTGGGGAATGATCGAGCCATTGAAGCTGCACGAAAAGGTCAAACCAACCCGTGGCCAAATGGAGCAATCTTGGGCAAACTCGTCTGGAAAGCAGAAATTGATTCTAATTGGGCTGCAGCAGTCGTTCCCGGAAAATTTGTTCATGCGGAATTTATGATCAAGGATGCAGATAAATACAGTGCCACAGGAGGATGGGGATTTGCCCGCTGGTTAGGTGAAGAGCAGAAACCCTATGGCAAAGATTCAACCTTTGTTCAAGAGTGTTTCGCCTGTCACACCCCTGTAAAAGGCAACGATTTTGTGTTTACCCGCCCTGTAAAACTTCCCTGATCAATCAATTGTATTTGTTATTACGAAAAAATAAACCTGGATAGACGTAACTATCCAGGTTTATTCATTTTTGACGATTTACTCCTTATTGCTGAATTGCATGATTAATACATCCCCCGAACCATCCTTGACGTTAGGAATATATATATATATTGCTTTCAATCTATATTGCTGCGCGTACTGTAGGATATTCGGGAAACCAATTCGGGTAATGCTTGTCGAAGCGACTATGGATTTATACAGAACAGCCACGCCTAGTATTAAAGTTGTTATCCAATACTGCCGCTAAGTACTTTCAACATCGAGTATGACTGTTTAATAGCCATTCTGATAGAATGCGCAGCTGAGTAAAAACAGTAAGTAATTTGTCTATAGCTAATAGTGACAGACCCAAGAGGTAGATAAGTAATTACAAAAGCAAAATGTGTAACTTTATTTTCACCACCAAAATTCAATAACAAATATGAATAAACACCTGGGTACTTACTCTGCAGTTTTCTTGGTAGTCGCCAGTATGCTTGGTACAGGCATACTCACCACAACAGGGATCATACTCACACTGGTTAAAACACCCGGTGCAGCCCTTGGTGTTTGGGTATTGGGTGGTTTGCTCGCGTTGGTAGGCGCATGGTGTTACGGTGAGTTGGCGCGTCTTGTGCCCCGTAATGGAGGGGAAGCAACCATACTGCGTGAGCTGCTTTCTCCAACTCTCGGCGAAATCGCCGGGTTGACTTCATTTGTGGTTGGTTTTGCTGCCTGCAATGCAGCGTCCTCCCTTGCATTTGTTGATTATCTGGGAGAAGCATTGCCTGGTTTGAAAATACCCCCACTACTCTTGGCGTGCTTAATGCTGTTAATGGTTACCAGTCTGCATGGTTTTTTCGGGCCAATTGGACTCCGCATTCAAACCTTGCTTGCCACCGCAAAATTCACCTTGCTTGCGGTATTAGCCCTGTATGGAATATTTTTTGCGGCACCATTGGTGATGAACACCACCGCCAATACGGTATCACTTGGTGGAGCTTCCGAATTCGGGATTGCGGGATTCGGCGGCGCATGGGGACAGGCGATGATGTTGGTTATGTTTGCATATAGCGGCTGGAATGCGGCTATATACGTGGCAGGAGAAATTCATGAACCCGCCCGTAATGTGCGTCGAATTTTAATGATCGGCACCTCCATTATTGTCCTGCTGTTTATCACTGTAAACGTTGTATTGCTTACGCAACTACCGACTCGAGAACTGGAAGGTGTACGCCCGGTTATCGCCACGCTGGTCAAACATTTCTTCGGCGCCCAGGCATCTTCACTTTTTTCCGGTTTAGTTGCTTTTGGCTTACTGTCTTCATTAGGCGTATCGGCATATCTCGGTCCACGAGTACTGGCTGCCATGCTGGATTGGTTGGGCAAACACTCTGATCATAAAAACAACACTGTCTCGACAGTCAACGCGAGGCTTATATGGCTTCAGGCCGGGCTATCCATACTCATGGTATTAACAGGCACTTTTGTACAGATCTTGACTGTCATGGGATTTCTTCTGGGGTTGTTTCCGATCATTTGTATACTCAGTTTGTATCGCAAAGCCAATTTTCTGCAAGGTAAATCGTTTCAGGTTGTCCGCTATATTTTCGCACCTCTTTTTATTGGAGTATCAACAGTCATACTGATACTCGGTGCCTTGCAAAGTCCACGCGAGGTTGCTTTTGCCCTGTTGCTTGTTTTTATTTTTTATACGTCACGTGTGTTTATGCGACGTTTTTCAAGAGCCTAATCATGTTAACAATACTCACAATGAATAATACCTATCGCATCCTTTCACTTTGTGCCTTGTTACTGAGTACTTCGGTTGCAAATGCAGTGGCAACCCCCTCTACCCCGCAACAAGCTGCCGAGTATTTTTCAGGTCTTGGAATCCCCTCTGAAGATCTCATTGTCTTTCAGAAACAAACTAAAAAAGCCTGGCTAAACTACGAAAACCAGGTCGGACAGCCCTTATTAAACTGGGCTAGCAAAGAAATAGCCTACTCTGGCGGTAAAGTTGTTTTCTATCCATTTTCCGGCCCCGATTTTTTGACCGTTGAACGCGTATACCCCAATGCTGAACGTTACGTACTCGTATCTTTGCAGAAAGCACTCAAGCCTAGCTACCCCGAAACAATGGATGCCAAGCAAGGCCAAATATTTCTAAAAAAACTGGGAAATGCCTGGGATAAATTTGGAGTTCTCGGCTATTTCCGGACTGAAGATCTGGATGAAGATCAGCGTAATAAAGAAAGCAATCTGGGCGTAACCACGATACTCATGGCGTTTGCTGCTCGCCTTGGTTATGAGGTTATTGAAATTGCACCTCTGCAATTTAATACTACCAAAGGTGAATGGGAAACCTTGCCTGAAAGCGAACCCAAATGGAATTCGGTCAGGCTGTCCCTAAAAAAAGACGGACGAAAAGTGACCCTTGATTACTTGAGCATGGATTTATCTGATGCGGGTTTAAAAACTCAAATCCAAC
>Ga0315270_10000253_pt1 | contig 30667 bp, 23 predicted proteins | sample C1_bottom_MG_FD_204932 | JGI IMG/M metagenome (GOLD analysis project Ga0315270, IMG submission 204932) | Sediment microbial communities from Yellowstone Lake, YNP, Wyoming, USA - C1_bottom | ecosystem: Environmental > Aquatic > Freshwater > Lake > Sediment | place: USA: Wyoming | collected...
TTGGTGCGAAATCGACACCCCGGGAGGATGAGACGAGGTCTCAGACGCCTTCGGCGAGGGGGAGCAGCGTCGAGTCTTTCTTGATCGACAGCGAGAGCTCGACGCGCGTGCGCACGACCCCGCGGAGTGTCTGGAGCTTTTCCCTCAGGATTCTCTCGAAATGCTCGACGTCCCGGGCCCGGATCTTCAGCCGGTAGCCGAAATCGCCCGAGATCGCGTAGCACTCCTGGACGTCGAGGAGGTTCTCGATTTCCTCGAGAAACGGCCTCTCGAAGCGCGGGTGCTCCAGCATCACGTCGACGTGGGCCACGAGGGGCATGCCGACGAGCTTCGGGTCGAGGAGCGCCGTGAACCGCAGGATGAAGCCCTTGGTCTCGAGCTTCTTGATCCGCTCGTTCACGGAAGGCGTGGTCAGGCCCACGGTCTCGGCGATCCTGGCCTGCGAGATCTTGGCGTCCCGCTGGAGGATGTCGAGGATGCGGCGATCGGTGTCGTCCATATAAAATTCGGCTCTGGGGTCGAGAACCCGAACTTTATACGGTCACCGTCGCCGAGGCAACCGGAATTGGGGCCGGAGGGTCAATCGGGGTCGGAGAGGACCGCCCCCTTGGGCAGGACGACGACGCCGCCCTCGGACACGTGGAAGCGCTTTTTGTCCTCCTCGGGGTCGAAGCCGATCTCCATGCGCGGCGGGATCCTCACGCCCTTGTCGGCGATGACGCGCTTGAGCCGCGCGTAGCGCCCGACGTCGACGCCGTCCATCAGGACGCACTCCTCGACGTGCGAGAACGAGTTGATCCTCACGCGCGGAAACAGGATCGACCGGTGGATCGTGCCGCCCGAGATGATGCCGCCAGACGCGACGAGCGAGTCCGTGGCGAGACCGATGCGCTGCGAGACCGCGTCGGCGAACACGAATTTTGCCGGGGGCAGCTGCGGGGAGTGGCTCTTGATGGACCACTTCTGGTTGTAGAGGTTGAGCGGCGGCGTGACGGAGATGAGGTCCATCGACGCGTCCCAGTAGGAATCCACCGTCCCGACGTCCCGCCAGTAGGGCGCGAGGTCCTCGTTTCCGGGGACGCGGTTCGTGGAGAAGTCGTACGCGTACAGGCGCGCGCCGCCCTTCAGGAGGGACGGGATCAGGTTCTTGCCGAAGTCGTGCGTCGTGTCCTGCAGCGCGTCGTGCTCGAGCGCCTCGATCAGGACGGACGCGCGGAAGATGTAGTTCCCCATCGACGCGAGCGCGAGCTCCGGCTGTCCGGGGATCGCGCGCGGCTCGGCGGGCTTTTCCTCGAACCCGACGATCCGCCCGTCCGCGGCGACCTCGAGGATGCCGTAGCGCGAGGCTTCCTTGAGCGGCACCGGGAAGGCCGCGATCGTGAGGTCGTGCCCGCCTTCCTCGTGGAACGCGAGCATCGGGTTGATGTCCATCACGTAAATGTGGTCGCCGCCGAACACGCAGACGTGCGCGGGCTCCTCGTCGAACACGAGGTCGAGATTCTGGTAGACCGCGTCCGCCGTGCCGCGGAACCAGTGCGGGCCGCGGCGCATCTGCGCCGGCACGGGGTCGACGAACTGCCCGATGTCGAACGTGAGGCGCCAGGTGCGGATGATGTGCTCGATGAGCGAGTTCGACTTGAACTGCGTGAGGACCTTGACTTTCGTCAGGCCGGAGTTCACGAAGTTGTTCAGGACGAAGTCGATGATCCGGTAGCGCCCGCCGAACGGCACGGCGGGCTTGGCGCGGTCCCGCGTGAGCGGGAAGAGCCGCTCGCCCATGCCGCCCGCGAGGACGACGGAGAGCACGTCTCGATGCTGGAGGATCTTCACGTCGGCGCCTCGAACGGACGCGTCCATGGTACCGCGACGAGACCCCGCGTCTCGGGTATCGTGGCGCGACCATGGCGACCCGCGATCTCTACGCCGCGCTCGGGATCCCGAAGTCGGCGTCCGACGCCGACGTCAAGAAGGCGTATCGGCGGCTCGCGCGCAAGTACCACCCCGACGTCAACCCCGGCGACGCGACCGCGAAAAAGAAGTTCCAGGAGATCGCCTCGGCGTACGAAATCCTCAAGGACGCCAGGCGGCGCAAGCACTACGACCTGACGGGCGACACGGGCGAGCCGCCCGAGCCCGGCGCGTGGCCGCCCGGCGGCGGCGCCCCGCGCGGCGCGCCGGGCGGCGGGGGGCCCGGCGGTGGGTTCCGCTGGACGGGCGATTTCGGCGACCTCTTCTCCGAGCTCTTCTCGGGCGGCGCGCCGGGCGTCGGTCCGCGCGGCGTCGCCGAGGACGACGACGACGCCGCGGCGCAGCTGACCATCCCCTTCCGCGACGCCGTGCTGGGCGGCGCGGTGTCGTTCCGCGCGCGCCTTCCCCGGCGCTGCGCGCGATGCGGCGGATCGGGCCGCACGGGCGGGAGCCCGTGCCCGGTGTGCCGCGGCCTCGGCGAGGTCGTGTCGAACGAGAAGATCACGATCCGCATCCCCGCCGGCGTCTCGACGGGCTCGAAGGTGCGTGTGGCGGGGAAAGGCCGCACGGAAGAGGGAGACCTCTACGTGGCTCTCACGGTCGAACCCCACCCGTATTTCGGGCGCGAGGGCGACGACATCCTCACCGAGGTTCCCGTGACGGTGCCGGAGGCGTACGCGGGCGCCGAGATCGAGATCCCGACGATCCACGGCCCGGTGCGCGCGAAGATCCCGCCGGGGACCGCCGCCGGACAGCGCTTCCGCCTCAAGGGGTTCGGAGTGCGCAGCGGGCGCGGCGCCGACGGCGACCACTACTACCGCGTCACGGTCGCAACGCCCGAGCGCGTCACGGACGAGGGGCGGAAGATCGCCGAGAAGTTCGCCGCGCTCTACGAGCGCAACCCGCGCGCCAATTTGCCGTCAGGGCTCTGACGACTACTGCTTCTCCGCCATCGACCGGATGGCGGAGAGCGCGCTGTCGAGCTGGAAGTCGGGGCGCAGCGGAATCGTGAGCGGGGCGCGCTTGAGGGACGCCGCGTCGCCCGACACGTAGCTCAGGGCGCCGTTGCGGGTCCACCAGAACGTCGGAACGCCGGCGGGCGAGATGATCGTCCCGACGGAAAGCGTGAACGGCACGTCGATGCCTGTCGGGATCGGGAATTCGAAGCCGCCGCGCCCGATCGGCGTCGTCCGCGAGCTGGACGTCCGGCCCGCCGTCGTCGTGCCCGTCGCCGGCGGCTTCGTGTAGTCGTCGGGAAAGCCGAGGCGCAGCACCTGCTGCTTGTGGGACGCGAGGTTCGCGAACGACACGAGGACGCCACCGTCGCCGGCCGGATCGCGCTGCACGGCCGGGTACATGTAGGAGGACGTCGGGAGGCCGCGGCTGTCCGTCGGCCCGGCCGTGCCGCCGAGCTCGTTGAGGTTGTACGACGCGACCTCGTCGAACTTCATGGACCCGTCCTCGATGAAGAGGGCGGCGTAGCGCGCCTGCGAGAGGGCGGTCTCCTCCCACCACACGACCGAGAGGATGGAGCGCGTTTTCGTGACGGTCTTGCCGTCGGCGTCGAAGTCCCTGTAGGCCTGGCGCGTCACGAGGAGTTTCGGGTTCACCGAGAAGTAGAGCCCGGCGTTCGGCAGGAAGCCGCCGTTCGACCAGCCGCCGTCGCGGCGCATCGCGGCGCGCACGTCGGCGAAGAAGCCCTGGACCTGGAGGCTCGTGTAGACGACGAAGACCGTCTGCGTCGTGTCGTCGTACTCGAGCGACTCGCTGAACTTCAGGAGCGGCGTCACCGTGCCGCCCACGATCTCGACGGTGGGCGGCTTTCCCGCGGGCGTCGTGCGGAGCGCGACGACGGGCATCGCGGAGTCGGTGCCGTTCGCGCCGTCGATGACCTGCCCGTAGTTCGTGACGAAGACCTCGTACAGCGTGCCGTCCTTGGCGAGCACCGCGTTCGCGGCGTCAGCCCGGGCGCCCGTGAAGAGGACGCACGCCGCCGCGAGCCCGAGGAGGGCGGCGAACGGGCGGAACGTGCGGCGGGAAGCGGTGGTCACGGCGTCAGCTCCGGAGGTTGATCACGTTGCGGAAATCGAAGACGTCGAGGTACGCGCGGAGATTCTTGAAGTCCGGATAGAGGAGCGCGAGACGGTCGAAGTAGCCCTGCGCCGAGGGCGCGTCGCCCGAGAGGTGGCAGGCCTCGCCGAGGAGGTACAGGAGATTCTTCTCGGCCTCGAGGTCTCCGGCGACCGCGACCCGCGAGAGGCCTTCCTCGCCGAACCAGCGGGCTTCCTCGAACCGGTCCTGCTTGAGGTAGCCGAAGCAGAGGTCGAGGAGCGGGTACACCGTGAAGCCGTGGGCGGCTTCCTTCTCGAGCGTGTCGAGCGCCCCGTGCACGAGCGCGAGCCCTTCGGCCACGCGATCGAGCGCGATGTGGCAGTACCCGAGGTTGTCGGACCACTGCGCGCGCGACACGGAGAGCAGGGAGGCCTCGGCGCGCGTGCGCTCGAGCGCCGTACGGTAGGTCTCGGCCGCCTCCTCGAACCGGCTGTCGGCCGCGAGCGCGTTGCCGACCTCGTTGAGGCACGCGCCGATCAGGCGCGGGTCCCCGATTTCCTCGGCATGGCGGCGGGCCAGGTTCGCGTAGAAGAAGACCTTGTTGCGTTCCTTGCGGAGCCTGTAGATCGCCGCGCTCGAATACGCCGCGCGGAACGCCGTCTGCGGCTCGCGGGTGCGCAGCAGGATCCGCTTCAGCTCGACGAGCTCGTCGGAGGCGGGGCCCGTCTCGGCGGCGGCCGCGGCGCGGCAGACGTAGATCCAGTCCACGAACGCGGGCTCTTCCGTGGCCCGTGCCGACGCGAGCGCGGCGTCGTAGCACCCGAGCGCGGCCGCGAATTCGCCCTTCTCGAGGTGCGAGAGGGCGTCGCGGCGCGAGGCCTCGGCGGCGGAGCGGGCGAGGGCGGCCGGCTCAGCCATTGGTGTCGTCTCCGGGGTCCTCGTCGCCCTTCGCCTTCTCGATCTGCATCTTCTTGAAGGCGATGAATTCGGCGACTTCGCGGCGGGAGTCCTCGGGGAGCGCGGCCCAGTCCTCGAACGGCGCAGCCGCTCCGGGGGTCTCCCGGGCGAGGGACGGTTCGGCGGAGGGCTCCTCGAAGAAGTGGCTCATGGACAGCTCGAACACCTGCAGGATCCTGAAGAGAGTGTCGAGACCGACCTTATACTCACCGTTTTCCATGCGGGAGAGGTCGGACTGCGTGACCCCGATGCGCGCGGCGAGATCCGCCTGGGTCAGATGCCGGCTTTTCCGGATCTGCCGGATCTTCTGCCCTACGAGGAGAATCTGGGATGCACGCGGGACGGCACTCATGGTCGCTGACCGGTTAAGATAGCCCTTCCGCGGTGCCATTTCAAGCCCGTTTCGCGCCGCCCGAGGGACGCTAGTTCGTTGAAGAACAAGGTTTTCCTGCTCTCCCAGCTGCTCCGGAGGGATCTCGCGGCCCGGTACGCCGGGAGCTTTGCGGGGCCGTTCTGGGCGATCCTGAATCCGGCGATCCTGTGCGCGCTGAACGCGTTCGTCTTCGCGTACGTCATCAAGCTCAGGCCTCCGGCGGGTTTCGGCGGCACCTTCGTCGAGTTCCTGCTGGCCGGAATGCTTCCCTGGCTGGGGATCCAGGAGGCGATCCTCCGCGGAACGACCTCCGTCACGGACCAGGCGCACCTCGTCAAGAAGCTGAAGTTCCCGGTCGCGCTCCTGACGCTCTCGTCCGTGGGCGCAGCGCTCGTCATCCAGACGATCTCGATCGCGCTCCTGACGTCCTACCTCCTCGTCGCGGGCCGCGGCTCCGTGGATCCCGTTCTCCTCGCCGCCGCGTTCGCCTTCGAGCTCCTGGCTCTCGTGGGCCCGGCCCTGATCCTCGCGTCGCTCAATCCGTTCTTCCGGGACCTCGCCCAGATCCTCCCGCCGTTCCTCATGATCGCGTTCTACGTGACGCCGATCCTGTATCCCGAATCCATGATGCCCGCTTGGGCGACGCCGCTTCTGGCGTTCAACCCGCTGCGCGACGTCATCGAGCTCTTCCGGAGCGCGCTCTTCGGAATGCCGGTGCCGCCGTGGCGCCGTCTCGGCATCGAAACCGCGGCATTCATCGTGCTAGGCTTTCTGGGACGTCAGCTCTATCGCCGGTTGCGTCCGGCTTTCGCGGACGTTCTCTGAGCCCCGAATTCCGCTCGCCCGCCGGCCGAAGGCCGCCGGGCTCCGTGCGTCGACAGGAGACTTCGTGAAACCCACTTCCGCCGTCATTGCCGCTGCGGTCTTTTCGCTCCTGGCGGGCTGTTCCTCCACGGGTCAGAAACCTGCCTCCGTCGCGCCTGCTCCCACCCCGGCGCCCACGGCGAAGAAGGGGCCCGACGAGGTCATGGGGCTCCGGCCCCCGGGCCCCGTCGAGGGCGAGGACGAGAGGGCCCTGCCACCGAAGCCCTACCTCGACCCGGAGCTGGGCAAGCGCGTGATCCGGATCGAGAAGAACGACCCGATGACGCAGTACTACGAGAAGGACGGCCTCCTGCATCTTTCGATCGTCGCCGGGCCCGGCGTTCCGATCCTGCGCTCGGACGCCGACGCGTGGATCGTGGATGCGCCGAAGGAGCGCACGCTCGCCGCCCAGAAGGCGGCCGACGATTTTGCGGCGCCGGTGATCATCGAGATGGCGAAGTCCGAGTCCGAGGCCGTGACGCCGAAGACCTCGAAGGAGACGTTCCGGTTCGAGGAGATCTCCGCGGGCCTCCCGCGCTCGGGCATGTGGCGGGAGAACTTCGACGTCGGCGACGTCCTCGGGATCGGCCGCCCGCAGATCGTCGCGCCACCGGCGCGGCTGACGGGAAACGGCGTCCACGTCTTCCGGCTCGACCGCGACGCGGCGGGCGCGCCGCGCTGGAGGGCCGTCGAGCTCGAGATGGACAACCCGGAGAAAGTCGACGCGGCTTACGGGGCCGCGACGGTCGCGGACCTCGACGGGGACGGCAAGCTCGACATCGTCTTCGGTGGCCACGGCTCCGGTCCGGCGATCGCGTTCAACAAGGGGGACGGCAAGTTCCTGATCGAGACGCGGGGCCTGCCCCGGCAGATGTCCACGCGCTCCATCGCCGTCGGCGACCTCAACGGGGACGGCAAGCTCGACCTCCTCGCGATCTCGGACGACATGGAGTGGTCGAAGGCGGGCGGGAAGCCCTCGTTCGACAAGGACTCGACGTACGAGAGGGGATACGACGTCCGGGCGTTCCTGAACGAGGGCAAGACGTTCAAGGACGTCCACCTCGGGCTCGAGGGCGCCTGCTTCGGCTACTCGATCGCCCTCGCGGCTCCGAAGAGCCCGGACCTCGGGCTGCCGTTCTACGCGTCGGCCTGCCGATACGTCGGCATCAACGCGATGCTCTACGAGTTCGACCCGAAGACCGAGAAGTTCCACGACGTCTGGTTCGGCGTCGCCGAGGACTTCACGCAGCACACGGGCGCGGCCGCCGGCACGTACCACGGGCGGCCCGCCGTGTTCGGCTCGTGGTTCAAGAGGTCTCCCTACGGGGCGACCCCCAAGATCGACGGAGAGGGCGTGACCGCCTACTACCGCGGGACCGACGGGAAGATCGCCGCCAAGCGCGTCGTCAAGACGCTCAAGTTCGTGGCCGCGTCCTACGCGATCGCAGCCGGCGACCTGAACGGCGACGGCCTCGACGACGTCGTCTGGGCCGACGAGGTGGCCGGGCGGATCCGGGTCTTCTTCCAGACCGCGGAAGGGGAGTTCGAGGAGCTGGCGGCCGACCGGGAGCCGGCGTTCGTCAACCACCCGACCTGCCTCCGGATCGCCGACATGGACGGAGACGGGCGGGCGGACGTCGTCCTCATGTACCAGTACCTCACGGGTGACGAGACCAGGGCAGGGGGGTTCCGGGTGTTCCGCGGCCTCGGCAAGTGAGATTTCGAGGGGGTCGGACACTAGTCCGGTAGATATGCGGCCCCAACATATTCTTGCGGGATTGGCCTTGACATCGCGGAATTTCGCCACTATCGTTCGGCCAGTGTTCGGGATATCTCTATCCGACTCGGTACTCTTCTTGCCTCAGGGCAATAGCGCCAAAGAACCCGTTGCTTCCGAAAAAATTGCGGGAGGTGATTCAATATCGCAGGCGGCGAGAGCCCGGATTTCTCTTCTGAAGAACGACGAATCAACCCGTATCAATTCACTTCACTGGTAGGAGAAAAAATGAAGAAATTTTCCGTTCTGATCGCGCTCGCGCTGCTCGCGGTTGCGGGCACCGGCTACGCGGTCACGTGCTCGTACGACAACGTGCCGGCGGCGACGTTGCTCGTTCCGTACTGGAAGGTCACCCTCAACGGCGCCACGGACGCGCCGATCCCGACGGGCGGCACGGACACCCTCGTGTCGGTCACCAACGTCTCCGGCCCCGGCGTGATCGCTCACGTCACGGTGTGGAACAAGTACTCCAAGGCCGTCATCGACTTCAACCTGCCTCTCACGGGCAAGGACGTCGCGGCCTTCTCCATGCGCGACATCATGAACGGCGCGCTCAGCCCGAACTACACTCAGAAGGGCGTCTCGCCGTTCGTGGTGGATCCCTGCGGCCTCCTCAACCCGGGCCTCGTGAACGTCAGCTACGCGCCGAAAATCGGCTGGGGGCAGACGCAGTTCATCCGCTTCTCGCACCCTGAGGCGACGGCCGCCGGTCTCACGACCGACGTCCTCCGCTCGATCTCGGCGTACAACCTCACGTCCGTCGACGCGATCGGCCCGGTGTTCCGTCCCGTCGTTTGGGACTCGCTTGACGAGTCGGGCGACGTTTCCACGCACATCACGTCCGCCGGCGCGAACATCCTCGACAAGGACAACCCGCAGTGCGGCTGGGGCTCCAGCGACGGTATCTACTCCGGCGCTCTCTCCGGCTACCTGACGATCGACGTCGTCAACTACTGCACGAACTACTTCCCCGATCAGGCCCAGTTCTACAACGAGGACGCGATTGCGACCTCCGGTTGGGGCGTTTCGGGTTACACGCCGAACGTTCTCATCGGCGACGTGTTCTACATCGACTCGGCTGCCAACGGCGGCAACATCTCCGGCGACCCGGCCGTCGCGGTCGAGTTCGACCAGCGCCTCAACTGGCTCACGGGCGGCGGCACGAAGGCCAACCCCGTCAAGACGTTCTTCGGCAAGTACGTGTGGGACAAGGCTGAGCCTGCCTGCCCGGCCGAGGATACCGGCGGCTGCGTGACGGTCAACGTTCCGGCTGCGTTCATCTTCGGTGGCGACGGCCGCGAGCCGCTTGGCGACCACTACGGCTTCCGTTACCTGGCCGCCCCCTCGGTGGGCTTCCAGACCTGGTCGCTCGTGTGGCGCTCCGACCTCTACGCGACGTCCACGACCCTCACCTCGACTCTCTGCACGTGGGCGAACCCGACCGGCAACAAGGGCGCCGCAGGCACGGGCCTCTATGACGCTCTCCACCAGGTCACGTACGTCACGTTCGACAACGACGAGAACGTGTACGGCGGCATCGGCATCCCGCCGGGCCCGTCGGGCAACAACCCGGCGCAGAACACGATCTCCACGTTCATCTTCCTCGAGTCCCAGCGCATCGACCTCCTCAAGGCCACGTCTCTGAACGCCGACTGGAACCCGGCCGCGTTCACGGGCGGCTGGGCCGACCTGACGCTCCGCGGCGCCGGCTACAATGGCGCCACGGCGGCTACGGGCCTCTACAACATGGGTTGGGTGGCCGTGCAGCACACCGCGCCCGGCGCTGTCCTCAGCGTCGGCCACGCGGCTGCCAGCCTCAACAACCAGTTCCAGTGCTCGCCGGCTCTCGTCTTCGGCGCTGGCAACACGCCTTAAGTTCCTGACGTCTCAGGAGAAACGGGCGGCTTCGGCCGCCCGTTTTTTTTTCGAGGGATGCCACCCGGTGAGGGCACTACGGGAGGGCACGGGAGATGCAGGAGGAGGTCCGCCTGCTCGAACCGCGCCGCTCTGGCGGATGGTAGAATCGTATCTCTTTGTGTCCGAGCCCTTTGAGGGCTTCTAAGCAACTACACGGGCCTTGCGTCCGAGTCACAGGGATAGGGAATCCAGGGAATGAAACTTCTCAGGGCCAAGCGCAGCGCGCGCCTTCCGATCGGCGCCTCCGGAATCGTCCTTTACGTCTTCCTGCTCGCGGGCGCTCCGGCGGCTCGCGGTCAGGGAGGGTGCATCGTCTCTCCGCCTTCGAGCTTCGAACCGAATCCTCCGGGCCCGGCTGCGCCGCGCAACGTGGGTCAGCTCAGCCCCGTGGGCTTCAATCACCTGTCGCTCTTCCAGAACGGCGCCGGCGGTCCCTGGCGCATCTTCATGCAGGAGACGTTCGGGTACTCCACGCTCGACCTGTCGTCGAACCCGGCCCAGCCGAGCGTCCTCCGGTACGACTACTTCCCGTTAGACACGAACAAGGTCCCTATTTTCGGGGACGGCCAGAGCTACACGCAGGCGATCACCGCGTCGCCCGACGGCGCGCGCGTCGCGCTCTCTCTCAACGGCCCCATTCCAGCCTGGGCGAACACCGTCGTCGGCTACCCGGACGGGAACAACGGCTGGACGCTGTGGGGGGACACGGCGCCCGTCGGCGGCGTCGGCAACGCGATTCTCAAGAGCGGGAGCCGCTACGTCCACTACGGGATGACGTCCGACCAGTTCTGGGCAGCGGACGTCACGAACCAGCCCGGCACCTTCGCGGGCTCCAACATCGCGTCGGAGCGGACGGCGTTCCCCGGCGGGGCGAGGCTTTCGGCCGCGGGGAACTACCTCGTCTACACGACGAACACCGGCGACATCCAGGTCATCGACGCGTCGAACCCCGGGGCCGTGGGGAGCATCGCGGGGGGCTTCCCGCGCACGACGATCCCGTCGTCCTCGGCGATGTTCGCCGGCCACTCGCTCGGCGCCACGAAGGCGGCCGTCGACCCGGGCAATTCGAAGCAGCTGTGGATCCTCGCCGAGCTCCAGCCCATTCCAGGGGTCGAGAACTCGCCGAGCTACGCCCTGCTCTCGGTGACAGAGGATCTCGCCGGAAACTTCGGCGCCGCCGTTTCGGCGGGGCCGCTCTTCCGCGTGCCCTCCGTCCTCGGAGATAACTGGACGTCCGCCGGAAGCTCGTCGTACCTCGCGGAGCAGAACGGCACGATCTACGTCCTCATGTGGGCGTTCCGGCGCACGCCGAGCTTCCAGTACAAGCTCTACTCGACCACGACGAGCGCGTGGACCACGGGCTCGTTCGGCGTGCCGCAGACGATCACGGACCCGACGTTCTCTCTCGGCGAGATGAAGACGCTGGCGTCGGGGAACACCCTCTACGGCTACATGGCCTCCGGGACCTCGGCCTGGGTCATCCCGATGTCGTGCACGGCCCCGAACGCGAAGGCGACGGCGGCCCTGACCGCAGTGAACCCGATCACGAGCGCCACGGTCAATTCGGGTGACGCGGTCGTCTACGGCGAGACGTTGACGTTTGGAGCGCAGGTGCTCCCGACGCCGACGACCGGCCAGTCCTCTGAACTCGTGGGCTTCAAATGGAACATCGACTTCGACTTCCACGCGGGGAACTTCAACGAGGACTTTGGCGTCGGCCTCTCCCCGCGCATCAAGAACAACGACAACGGCGAGTTCGGGAACTCCCCGGTCCCGCCGTCGGGGACGTTCCCCTTCGTCGGCCCGTGCGATCCGAAGAACGGCGGCGTGCGGGGGTTCGGGACGGGCTGCTGGGCGTCGGTCACGACGAACGCGGCGCAGGGCGGCCCGGACTTCACCGGGTCGGAGGCTGCGGGCGCCCTCAAGCCGCTCATCCTCGCCTTCGAGGCGAACAACACGAACGGCAGCAACGGGCCGAATCTCTTCACGATCAACTGGAAGCGGCCCACGATCGGCCTCGCCTCGACGCAGATCCTCGGCGGCGATCCGCTCGTCGCGTCGTACGACGGCCACCCGCAGTCCGACGGGACGCACCCGTGGAAGTGGTACCTCGACGGCACGCTCGTGAGCTGCAATACGTCCGCTTGCATCCCGGCGGGCGCCAACGCCACGTCCGGAACGCACAACTACTGGGTGACGGTGCCGTACGCGCAGATCGGGTATTCCACGCCGGATTACGCCGGGACGGCGATGGGCACGTACACGGTGACGACGTTCGTCCCGACCTTCGCAGTGAACGGCTCGACGACGGGCCCGGTCGGGACCACCCCGAGTGGCACGATCACGGTGGCGAATTCCTCGAAGCGCGCCGCTGGAATCACGGGCGGCTACACGTATTGCACCGTCCTCGCGGGGAGCTCGTGCTTGGCGAACGACTATAAGGCGTGGTCGATGGCCGATCCGACCAGCCCGAACGGCGTCCCGGCGAGCTCTGCCACGATCCCGAACCCGGGCGTCGGCAACTGGCTCCTGAAGATCCGCGTGAACTACACCGGCGGATTGCAGCCCGTCGACTGGCCGTCCTCCTCGGGGATCCCGCTCTTCATCACGAACAGCCTGATCGTGTCGGCGAACGTCTCGCCGAACCCGGCGAACAGCGGCGACACGGTGGTATTCCACTGCTCGGCGACCGGTGGCTCCGGCAGCTACAACTACAAGTGGTCCGGCCAGTTCGGCGACGTCGCCTTCACCCAAGACTACAGCACCCGGGTCACGAATGGGAGCGCCTCGAGCTCGAGTTTCTCGCTCGATTGCACCGCGTCGGATGCGATCTCGGGCGCGTTCGGCTCGGGCACCGCCGCGGTGACGGTCCTGCCCGGCGCCCCCGCGGCGGCGCCCAACGCGTCGGCGTCCGTCTCTCCGAACCCGGTCGAGGTCAGCAAGCCGGCGACGTTCTTCTGCACAGGGACAGGGGGCACGGGCGCCCTTTCGTACCAGTGGACGGACTCCCAGTTCCACACCCTCAGCCAGGCTCAGTCCTACGGCTATACCCCGAATTCGGTTGCTCCCGTCAGCCTGACGTGCACGGTCACGGACGGCGCAAGCAAGACTGCGACCTCCACCGCGACCCTCATCGTCACGCCTCCCCCGGGCCCCGCGTGCCCGGCCGTGGACTGGGGCGTCTACCTCGACGGCGTGGAGATCCAGCCGACCCCCGGCCAGTTCGGTCTCGAGTTCCCGAGGACCGCGAGCGTGGGGACTCCTCTCCTCTTCTCGATCAAGTCGGGGGTCTCGTCGCAGTTTCAGTGGACGTGGGGAGACAGCCAGGTCACGACGCTCACGCTGGCCCAGTACCAGGCCAATCCGCCGGTGCACGCCTACACGACCACGGGCATGAAGACGGTCACGCTCAAGCCGATGTTCGTGGACGACAGCGCCTTCTGCGGCGGCAGGTCCTATGACATCCAGATCACGGGCCCGAACGCGAACTTCACGCCGGGCTACGTCGACGGTTCCCCGTTCGTCGTGAGCGACGTCACGGCCGGCAAGGCCGTGCGCTTCTCGGCGTCGGAGAACGGCGCCACCTCGTACGACTGGGACTTCGGCGACGGCCTGCCGCACGGCTCGGGCCAGGTGGCGACGCATGTCTTCCTGACCGCGGGGGCCCGGACCGTCACGCTCACCGTCGTAAAGGGCGTCACTGTCAGCTCGTCGCTGACGCTGACGCTCCACCTGCCTCCTGAGCCGCCCAAGTGGGTCGTGCCGGGCATGGCGTACCTCGGCGGGAGCGGCGGCGCGTTCTGGACGTCGGACGTCACGATCTTCAACCCCGACAAGGTCCTGACGCAGAAGCTCTCGGTCGCGTTCCTGGACCCGAAGAATCTCGTCTCGGACTATTCCCAGCTCACGTTCGTGCCGCTCGCCGACATCCCGCCGATGGGCTCCCTTGGCGCCTCGAACGCGCTCCAGGCTCTCGGCAAGCCCGAAGGGAGCTACGGGGCGCTCCTCTTCAAGGGCACGCTCGGGCAGCAGACGCTGGCTCCCGTCGTCGTGACCCGCACGTTCAACGACCAGACTTTGCAGGGCAAGGGTACGTTCGGGCTCTCCGTGCCGAGCGCATCCGCGTCGACCGGTGGCGTCACCGCGCAGGCGGCGCCCGCGGTGCAGATGCTCGTGGGCCTCCGGCACGACGCCTCGGCCCGGACGAACCTCGCCCTCGTGAATCTGAACAACGAGTGGCCGACCGTGAAGCTCGACCTCTACGACGGCCGGACGAACTCGATCATCGGGTCGAAGACGCTCCCGCTGAACCCGTACCAGGTGCTTCAGGTCGACCGGATCCTCGAGACGGTCGGCGGCGCGGGCTCGACGAGCGACCTCTTCAAGGTGCAGGTCTCCGTCGTCGACTCGAGCGGCGGCGCGCACGCGTACGCCGTCTATCCGTACGCGACGGTCATCGACGCGTACTCGACCGACCCGATCGTCGTCACCCCGACCTCGTCGCCGGCGGCCGCGTACCGGATCCCCGGCATCGTGCGCCTGACGGGCGCGAACGGAGAGAAGTTCCGGAGCCGGGTGACCGTGTCTAACCCGTCGTCGAGTGCGCGCATCGTCCGGATGACCTATTCGTTCGTGTCCTGCGACGCGAGAGGCGCCTGCAGCGACCGCCGGAGCTACTCGGCGACGATCGGGATGACGCCCGGGCAGACTCAGGCGTGGGACGACTGGGTCAAGGTCTGGTTCCAGGCCAAGTACTTCGCGCAGCTCGACGAGAACGGAAGCTACCTGAACTCGCTCCTCGACGTCACCTCCGACGACGGCAACACGGACCCGCTCGTCGTCCTCGGCGAGACGTACGACGACCTCGGTACTGCAGCCGACGGAACGACGCTGGGACACGTCGGGCTGCAGGTGCCGGGATACCCGGCGGTCGACGGCGCGAGCCGCACGGGCTCGGGCGCGAACGGGAACACGCGGCTCGCCCTCGCGGGCCTCCGGACCGACGCCGCATACCGCACGAACCTCGCTCTCTTCGTCACGGGTGGCACGGCGGGCGGCTGGTGCAGAGTCCGCGTGTACTCGCCGGAAGGCACCAAGCTCGGCAACGACGTCCCGGTCGAGGTCCGGCCGGTCATGCAGATCAGCGGGAGCAGCCTCCTCGCCGGAATTTCGGGCTCGCTCGCCCGGTACTCCCTCGTCATCGACAACTTCGACGACGGGATCACGGTGGGCGGCTACGCGACGATCATCGACAACACGTCGGCCGACTCGACGTTCGTGAAGGCCCAGCCCGTTCCCTGATCTCCCCTCTTTTTGGGGCCTCCGGGGCCGCCGGGCGGCTAACATCGCCGGGAGCCCATGTCCGACGCGTCCACGACGTACTTCTTCAAGGACCTCTCCAAGGTCTACCGCCTCTATTCCGCGCCGCGCGACCGCCTCGTCGAAGCCCTCACGGGCCGGCCGCGGCACGTCGAGGTGCATGCGCTGCGCAGCGTCTCGGCCTCGATCCCGAAGGGCGCGGTCCTCGGTGTCGTCGGCGAGAACGGGTCCGGGAAGAGCACGCTCTTCAAGATCCTCGCGGGCACCACGGCCGCGACGTCCGGCTCCGTGAGCATCCCGGGGCGGATCGCGTCGATCCTCGAGCTGGGCTCGTCCTTCCACCCGGAGGACACGGGCCGGCGCAACGTGATCCTCCAGGCGGCGCTCGCGGGGCTCTCGCGCGAGGAGGTCGCCGCGGCGCTCCCCGAGATCGAGGAATTCGCCGAGCTCGGCGACTTCTTCGACCGTCCCGTGAAGACGTACTCGTCGGGCATGCAGATGCGCCTCGCGTTCTCGGTCGCGACCGCCGTCCTGCCGGACGTGATCCTCCTCGACGAGGCGCTCGCCGTGGGTGACGGCCGGTTCCAGAAGAAGTGCGTCGACCGGATCTTCGAGCTCAAGGCCTCCGGGAAGACGATCCTCTTCTGCAGCCACGCCATGTACTACGTCTCGACGCTGTGCGACCGCGCGCTCTGGCTGAACGCAGGCCAGGTCGCGGCCGAAGGCGACGCCCAGTCCGTGGTGCTCGAATACGAGCGCTATCTCGCGCGCAAGGACTCGGTTTCCGTGGCGCAGGGGCCGCCGCCGAGCCCCTCGACCCACGGCCGCATCCTCGGCCTCTCGTTCTGCGACGCCGCGGGGAACGCGGCAGCGGAGTTCCGGCCGGGTGAGCCGTGGATCGCCGAGATCGAAGTCGAGGCCGACTCCCCGGAGCGGCCGCTCCAGGTCCACCTCGGCATCTCGACACGCGATAGCGTCGTCTGTTTCTCTGCGGACTCGCGCCTGGACGGCTTCGGGCCCTTCCTCGGCGCGACGCGCTACCGGCTCCGGATCGTCGTCGACGCGCTTCCGATCGGGAAGGGGGAGTTCGTCGCGACGCTGTTCGTCGGGGACGAGAACGCGCTCGCGCTCTACGACTCGCGCAGCGCCGTCTTCCACGTGGAATCCTCGACGTGGCGATCGGGCCTCCTCGACGTGCGGCCCCGCTGGGAATACCGTTCGTGATCGCCGTCCTCGCGGGGCCCTCTCGGGACGGAGGAGCGGATCGTGCGGCCTTCACCCGTTCGCGCGACGCCTGGCTCGGCGAGAGCGGGCCGAATTTTCTCGTGGTGGATTCGGGTGATCCGCGCGCCGCGTCCGCCGGGCTTCGGCTGGACGTCGGAGAAGCCGGGATGTCGGTCGCTCCGGGAGGCCTTGCGCGCGCGGCCGCCATTCTCGAAGCGGGCAATGCGTCGTCGGTCGAGCCCGCGGGCTTCTGGCGGGGAGGCTCCCGGACTCCGGAGCCCTATGCCACCGTCTGGGAGCTCGAGGAGATCGCGGCGAAAGCGCCCGGTCCGCCGGCTCCGCTGCCTCCTGCGGCTCCGGCCGCCCCGGTTGCCCTGCGCCGCGCCGCGGGCGGGGACGGATCGCGTCTTTCCACGGAGGCGTGGACCGTCCATTCCTTCGCGTCCCGCCGGGGCCACGCGCGTCCCGAGGTCGCCGCGCTCGTGCCGCCGGGGAGCGCGCGCGTCCTCGAGATCGGCTGCGCCGAGGGCGCGCTCGGCGCCGAGCTCGAGAGGGCGGGGGCGCGCGTCACGGGAGTCGAGCCGGACGCCGAGGCGGCGCGCACCGCCGCGAGCCGCCTCTCTCGCGTCGTGGCGCGAGGGCTTGACGAGGCGTGGGACGAGATCGGCGACGGATGGGACGCCGTCATCGCCGCGGACGTCCTCGAGCACCTCGACGATCCGGTCGGCGCTCTGCGGCGGCTCCGAGAGCGGTGCCGGCGGGGCGCGGCGCTCGTGGTCTCCCTTCCGAACGCTTCGCACGCGGCGGTCCTCGGCGGCGCGCTCCAGGGGCGCTGGGACCTCGCGCTCGAGGGAGTCGTCGCCGACGACCACCGCACGTGGGCGGGAGGGCCCGGCTGGCGCCGTCTCCTGGCCGCCGCCGGCTGGCGCGTCGAGACCGCGCGGCCGGTCACGTACGTGTCGCCGCGCGTCGAGCCGTGGGTCCGCGTCCTCGCGCACGCGGGTCTGCCGGAAGCCGAGACGACCGCGCTCCAGTGGCTCTTCGTCGCCCGCGCCGCCACGCCCGAGGGATCGCTCGAATTCGGGGGACGCGGCGTCGCGTGCGACGCGCTCGCCGAAGATCCCTTGCGCGCCGCGCGCCACGCAGCGGCGGCCTCCGGCGAGGCCTCGTGGACGCTGCCGAACGCCGTTTCAGGGGCCGCCCTCGAGGCCCTTTTTGAGGGCGACGTCGCGCTCGGCGAGGCTCGTGCCGCCCTGTCCTGCGGATTTACGGCAGCGGGTCTCACGCGGCGGTTTCGCGGGAGCGGTCTCGGCGCGGCTGTGTCCTTCGTGAGAGGCGAAGCCCTTCCGCCCCGTGTCGCCATCGCGCTCGAGGCTGCCGGGCGTGCCGGCCTCGGGGCCGACGCCGAGGCGGTATCGTCGTCGCGCCTCGGGCTGAAGGTGCGGGTGGTGGCGCGGTGAAGATCGTCTACGTCGTCCCGAGCCTCGGCATCTCGGGGGGCATCAAGGTCGTCGTCGAGCACGCCGAGGGGCTCGCGGCGCGCGGCCACGACGTCTCGATCGTGACGCTCGACGCGCGCCACGCGTGGATTCCCATTCGCGTCCCCGTGGTCGAGCTGCCGGACTTCTCCCGGGCGACGCTGCCCGAGGCCGACGTCCACGTCGCGACTTGGTTTCCGACGGTCCTTCCCACCGCGCGCGCCGGCCGGGCGCGGCGCGTCTTCCACTTCAGCCAGGGTTACGAGGCCCTCTACGACTTCGTCGCGCACCGGCGCGAGGAGATCGACGAGGCCTACCGCGAGCCGATCCCGAAGCTCCTCATCTCGGCCCACCTGCTCGGACTTTTCGCAGGGATCTTCCCGGGGGGGTTTCACGTCCTCCCGCAGACGCTCCGCGCCGAGGACTACAGGCCGCCGGACCCGGAGCGCACGTCCCGCCGGAATCCGCCGGCCGTCGGCATCGTCGGCCCGTTCGAGGCCCTGAAGAAGGGGATTGCGGTTGCCCTCGAGGCGGTGGGCCGGCTGCGCGCCGAAGGCCGGGACGTGCGGCTGCACCGCGCGAGCCAGATGCGGCCGTCCGATGCGGAGCGGCGGCAGCTCCTGGCGGACGTCTACGGGGAGGCGCTCCCAGTGGACGTGATGCCGATCTGGTACCACGCGTGCGACGTCCTGCTGTTCCCGTCGTTCGACGCCGAGGGTTTCGGGCTCCCGCCGCTCGAGGCGATGGCCTCCGGGGTTCCCGTCGTCATCTCGGACATCCCGTCGCTCGCGGTCCTGCCCGAGGACGCCGTTTCCCGCGTGCCGGCCGGAGACGCTTTGGCACTCGCCCGTGCGGCGGCGCGCCTGCTCGACGAGCCGCAGCTCTGGGCCGCCCGCCGGGCGAAGGGCCTGGAGGTCGCGCGGACTTTTCCGCTGGACCCCGTCCTCGACCGTCTCGAGGAAATCTTCGCTCAGAAGACTTCGTGATCGAGGAAGCGATAGTCGAAGGCGGCGCCTTCGGCGGAGGCGTCCACGTCCGCGCGGAAAGAGCGCACGACGAGGTGCGTGTCCGTGGACGCCTCGACGAACCCCAGCTCGCCCGCGAGGCGCTCGTGGAGCGTGCCGCGGCGGGGGAGGCGGACCTCGAGGACGCGGGCGCGCCCCATGACCTCGGCCGCGACGCCCGCGAGGAGATCGGGCAGCGCGCCGCCGTCCGTGCTCTCCGCCTGCAGGTCCACGAGGAGCGCGCGGTCGCCCACGATGCGGACCGCCGCGAACGCGCGGGCGCGCCCGGTGAAGTCCACCGCGTGGAAGAGTTCGTAGAGCGCCCCAGGGCGAGACAGCAGCCTCCAGCCGAGCGCTGCGGCGGACCGGTCGGTCCGCCAGCCTGGCGCCGCGTGCAGTACGTCGGCGAGGCGGTCGTGCGCGGCCCCGAGCGCGGCGGCGCGCGCGACGCGCCGGAAGGAGAAGCGCGAGCGCACAAGCGGCCGGTCGAGAGGGCGCGCGAGCTGGCCCGCCGCCTCGATCGTCCTGACGCCCAGGAGGCGCTCCTCGGCGCGCCGGGCGCGCTCGTTCGGGAAGCCGAAGTCGAGCGGAATGCCGGCGGCGGCGTTGATCGTCACGTACGCCTTGCCGACGTCCGAGAAGACGTTGCGGTGGCCCAGCCGCCGCGCCTCCGGGTGCGTCATGACGTCGCCGGTCGCGGCGCCGGGGAGGTCGCGGCCCGCGCCGCGGTAGCGGGTGCCGATCGCTCCGAAGTACCCCACGGCACGCCCGTCCTCGAGCGCGACGACCGACGTCGCGCGATGGGGGTTCGCGTCGTACTTCCACGCCCATTCGGCGGCGCTCGGGGGCGCGCCGAACGCGGCCTCGGCCAGGGCGAGGAGAAGCGGCCGGTCGGACGCTTCGGCGGCGCGGATCTCGACGGCCATCGGGCTGAAAATACCTCATGCCCGTGATTTCCGCCGTCCTCGTGAGCTACCGGTCGGGCGCGCTCGCCGCGCGCGCCCTCGAAAGCCTGCGGGAGGACGCCGCGCGCTCGGGCCTCTCGCTCGAGACGATCGCCGTCGTGAACTCGGACGACGCGGCCGAGGCGCGCGCCCTCGAGGGCGCCGCCGACCGCGTTCTCGTCCCGGGTCGCAACCTCGGCTACGCGGGCGGCCTGAACGCGGGCGCGCGGGCCGCCTCGGGCGAGATCCTCGTCCTCACGAACCCCGACGTCCTCGTCCGCCCGGGCGCGCTCGCCGCGCTCGCGGACGCCGCGCGCGAGGGCCTCGTCGCCGCGGGCCCGGCACTCTTCCTGGACGAGGGCGAGACGATCCACATGCCGCCGGCCGAAGAGCCGCATCCGTTCGCCCTCGCGCGCCGGCGGCTCGCGCGAACGCCCACGGCGTTCCGCCGGGGGCTGCGCCGGGCTGCCGTCGCGGCGGACGCGGCCGCCCGCGGGGAGACGCGCGCCGTGGAGGCGCTGTCCGGAGCGCTCGTCGCCGTGTCGCGCGCGACGCTCGAGCGCGTGGGCCCGTTCGACGAGGCCTACGCGCTCTACTACGAGGAGAACGACTGGCAGCGCCGCCTGCGGAAGATCGGGGGCGCGCTCCTAAGCGTCGGCGTCGCGCGCGTCGTCCACGCGTACAACCGCAGCGCGCGCCTCGAGCCGCGCTCCGCGGCGTGGTTTGCCGAGTCCGAGCGCCGGTACTTCACGGCGCACTTCGGCGCGCGCGGCGCGGCCGCGCTCGACGCGCTCGCGGCACACGCGCCGCCGCCGCGGGTGCCCGTCTCCACGGAGAGCGGCGCGCTGCGCCTGCCGCGCGCCGCGGCCGTCGCCCTGTCGCCGCTCGCGGATTTCTCCTCTTTCGCGTTCGTGCCGCGCGCGGAGGCGGGCGTGTGGCACCCGCCGGAGGACGTCGCCGCGGGCTTCGGCGGCGCGCCGTGGTACGCGCGCGCCATCGATCCGGTCTCGTTCGAGATCCTCGGAGAAGAAGAGATTTCCTAGAAGGCGAAGAGGGACTTCAGGCGGCGGCGAAGCGTGGCGAGTGGCGCCGGCGCGGCCGTTCCGGCCTCCACTGCCACCCACGCCCGCGCCGCGGGCGGGGCCGCGCACAGCGCCTGCGTCGTCCGGCGGTACGGCCGGAACCACAGCTCCATTTCCTTCTCCGGATCGGCGCCGTCGAGCGCCACCGCTCCCGCGCGGAAACCCGCGAGGACGAGCTCGTTCGCGAGCTCGAGGCGGTCCGCCGTCGCCGGCGCAAGCGGGCCGGGAGGGACGACGACGAGAAGATCGTGCGGGACGGCGGGACGGTCGTCCGGAAGGATCCACTCGAACGTACCGGCGTCGCGCACGGCGCCGAGGTCGTTCCGGCGGTTGAACTCCCGGATCTCCTTGTCGTGCGCGGCCCGCCAGCGGCCCATCAGGATCTCCATGTTGCGGGCCGTGCGCTCGCTGCCGTCCGTGAAGCTCCCGCCGTGCCGGTGGTGGATCCAGACGTCGTCCGCGACGACGCAGCGGCGGCCCGCGGCGCGCGCGCGGTAGTGGAGGTCCGTCTCCTCGCAGTAGCCGCGTCCGAAAATCGTGTCGAAGACGCCGAGCGACGTGATCAGGTCGCGCTTGACGAGGAGGCAGAAGCCCACGACCGTGACGGCGTCGGGGTAGCGCGCCGGGCTCGTCCGGCCCACGCGCCGGCCGAAGGAGAACACGTCCTCGCCCTCGGGGAGCCTCACGGAGAGGTTCACGGCGCCGTTCGAGAGCGGCGTCGCGAGGCCGATCGCAGGGTCCTTCTCGCAGCCCGCGACCATCCGCTCGAGCGCGCCTTCCGTGAGCAGCGTGTCGCTGTTCAGGAGGCAGACCCACGGCGCGTCCGAGAAAAGGAGGCCGCGGTTCGCGGACTCGACGAAACCGAGATTCGGCTCGTTTTCGAGGAGGACGATTCCATCCTCGGCCCGCAGGAAGGCGGTCGTCGCCTCGTCGCTTGCATCGTTCACGACGACGACGCGCGCCCACGGGGGCGCGAATCGCTTCACGCTCGCGAGGCACGCCCGCGTCGAGCGCAGCGCGTTGTAGACGGGGATCACGAGGTCGCAGCGGACCCCGGAAGACGACGCCGTCATTTCCGCAGGCGCTCCTTCAGGCGCCACCACGGCGTGAAGAAGCGCCACACGCGCGACCGGTAGATCTCCTCGAGCGTCGCGTCGCGCTTGGCGAGCTCGGCGCGGAGGTGGCTGTTCTGGACGGCGAGCGACTGCTCGCGCGTCGCGGACTCCTCGCGGAACCGCCGGGCGTCCTCGTGAGCCGCCGCGAGCGCGGCCTCGAAAACGCGGCGGACGTCCTTCACCTCGGCCTCCACGCGCGCGTATTCGCCGACGAGGAATTTCTCGCGGCCCTGCGCGGCGTCGAGATCGCCGATGGCCCGATCCACGAACGCGATCATCCCGTCGGGTGTGACACGGGCGGCGTGCTTGGCGTAGAGGCGGCGGCGCGCCTCCTGCGCGGCGGGAGAGCCCCACGGCACCAGCTCCGTGACGTTCGATCCCGCACGGACACGGTAGACGGCCGTCACCTCGGCCACGTGGACGACAGGCGCGAGACGCGCGAGCCGGATCAGGAAGTCCCAGTCCTCGAAGAGGTCGAACGCCGGGTCGAAGTCTCCGGCCGCGTCCGCGAGCGCGCGCTCGTGGCCGACGCCGATGAGGGGCGTCTCGTTCTTGAGGAGGAGGCGGGCCGCGTCGAGCGGGCGGTCGTACGTCGTGATCGTGCCCGCGTCGCGCCACGCGCCGTCAGCGCCCATTTCCTGACGCACCTGCCGGACGGACGTGTGGGCCGCCCGCGCGCCCGCGGCGCGCGCGGCCTCGAGCGCGGCGAGATGGCCGGGGAGGAAGACGTCGTCGTCGTCGAGGTACGCGACCCAGCCTCCGCGGGCCGCGGCGAGCCCCGCGTTGAGCGCCCGCGTGCGGCCTCCCGGGGCCGGCGGGACGACGACGCGGAGCCCGACGCCGGGTGGACGCGCGAGCAGCGCCTCGGGAAGGGGCCCGCCGTCGTTCACGAGGACCGTCTCGAAGTCCCGGAACGTCTGCGCGCGCAGGCTCGCGAGCGCCTCGGCGAGGAGGTCGGTGCGGTCCTTCGTGCGCAGGATGACGGACACCCGCGGACTGGGTTGTGCGGCGTCCACGGAGGGAGTTTAAGCTCCCGGGGTGACCTCCGACGAGCTTCCGGACGAGCGCGCCCTCGTGCCCTACGAGGCGTCGCGCTTCGACGCGCGCCGCGTTCTCGTCCTCGCACCGCACCCGGACGACGAGGTCTTCGGCTGCGGGGGCGCGCTCGCGGACCTCGCGTCGCGCGGCGCGACGATCGACGTCCTCCTCGTGACGGACGGGGCCGCAGGCGCCTCGGACGAAGCGGGGCGCCGCGCGATCTCGGCACGGCGGGCGGACGAATCGCGGGCGGCTCTCGTGCTCCTCGGCGGCGGCGCCGTGCACGAGGGCGGCCTGCCGGACCGCGGTCTCGGCAGCCGGGCGAATGATCTCGAGGGCCTCGTCGCGCTCTGGCTCGCACAGGCGGCGCCGGACGTCGTCTTTTGCCCCTCTCCGGTCGAGACGCACCCCGACCACCGCGCGGTCGCGTACGCGCTCCTCGCCGTCGCCCGGCGCTCCGCGCAGGATCCCGCCGCGGCGGCGCTCGCGCGCGCGACGGTCGCGTTCTTCGAGGTCTCGCAGCCGTTCCGGCCGAACTTCCTCGTGGACATAACGCCGGTCCTCGAGCGCAAGCGGAAGGCCGTCCTTGCCTTCGCTTCCCAGGCCGCCGAGCGCGACTACGCGTCCTTCGTCGACGGGCTGAACGCGTTCCGGACCATGACGCTCCCGGCTCGGGTCGCGGCGGCCGAGGCCTACGCCGTGTTCCCGGGGGCGCTCCTGGCCGAACCCGCGGCCGTTCTGGGCGCCCTCCTGCCCGTAGGCCCGCGGGCGCCCATGGGGCTGCGGGAGCGCTTCGGAGTCCTCTTCTCGGGACGCCTGCCCTGAGTCGGGTAGCGGACCTATGATGGAAGGACGCCGAACCCCTTGCCGGTCCGTCCGGCGGGGGGGACGGGGGCTCGGCAAGGGAGTTGCTTTGGAGGGACTGGGGGCCGCGCCAGGGGCCTCCCGGGAGTCATGAAAATGCGTCAGAACATCCTTCCCCGCGCTCTTCGTAGGGCCAGCCTCTTCGGCGCCCTGGCGTTCGCTGGGGCTTCTCTCGTTCTCGCCCCGGCAGCGCTCGCGCAGAGAGGCGGCGGCGGCGGTGGCGGCGGCAGCCACGGCGGTGGCGGCGGCGGTGGCAGCCACGGCGGAGGAGGCGGCGGCGGCAGCCGCGGCGGTGGCGGTGGCGGTGGCCATGTGAGCGGCGGCGGGAGTCGCGGCGGTGGCGGCGGTTCGTACGCCGCGCCTCGCGGCGGTGGAGGCTCGTATTCGGGCGGTGGTCGCAGCGGTGGCTCGTACTCGGGCGGCCGCGGATGGACGACTCACCCCTCCGGCACTCACTACTCGGCCAGCGGTGCGCGCCACGCCGGAGGCCATCCGGCTCCGCCGCGCGGCGGCCACGGCGGCGGCTACTACGGCGGACACTACGGCGGCTATCGCCCGTACTACCCTTACTGGGGCTGGGCGGGCTGGGGTTGGGGCTGGGGCTGGGGCTATGCGCCGTACTGGTCCACGTGGTGGTGGGGCGGTCCCTGGGGCGGCTCGAGCTACTACGTCGCGCCGGACTACGTGGCCGGCGGCAGCGTCGGCGTCGGCGTTCGCCAGGGCCGGTACGCGATCGTCAAGACGGACGTGTCGCCTCAGGAAGCGCAGGTCTACCTGGACGGCAAGTACGTCGGCTCGGCCGACGACTTCGACGGCTACCCCGACTTCCTCTATCTCGGGCCGGGCAAGTACCAGCTCGAGTTCCGCATGCCGAACTACATGACGTACGCGACCGAGCTCGACGTAACGGCCGGCCAGCAGATCAAGATCGAGGAGAAGCTCAAGCTCGAGCCCGGCAAGAGCGCACTCGACGCGTTCCCGCCGGAGAGCAAGGGCACGCCGCTCGGGCGCGTGTTCACGAAGGGCGCCTCGGCGTCCGCAACGGCCGCGCCGCGCGGCGACGACGGTTGGAGCGACGGCAACGTGGCGCCGTCATGGCGCGAGGCCACGGACGAAGAGCGCACGGACGTGCGCGTCGCGCCGCCGCCTTCGCGTGCGACGAACCGCGGGCGAATCAAGCGCGTGATGCCGGACGACGCGGCCGTCTACATGGACGACAAGTACCTCGGCGCGGCCGACGACCTCGCGGCGAACGCGCGCGGCATCATCGCCGAGCCCGGCACGCACACGATCACCGTCACGCGCCCCGGCTACAAGAGCAGGACCGTGGAGGTCACGGCGCGCGCCGGCTCTCCGGTGGACGTCGTCATCGAGCTCGATAAGTAACGCCCGCCGCGCAGGCGGCCAGCGGTAGAAGGCCCGGGAAACCGGGCCCTCTTGATTTCTGACGCAGGCCCCGCCGCCTCGAGTCGCCGCGCGGACCGTACAATCGAACTGCTTGAGTCACGATTCGTTGGATGATCTCCGGACGGACCTGGAGCGGACGCGCGCGGATCTTGCGTCGGCGCGCGCGCGAATCGCCATGATGGAGATGAGCGTCTTCTGGAAGCTCCGGAACGCGTGGTGGGCGTTCAAGAAGCTGTTCCAGGCGCGGGACTCCGCGGTGGGTCCTTCGCCGCAGAATCGAAGCGTCGAGTGGCACATGCCGGCGCGGGACCTGCCTCTCGATCCCGACCCGACCGGCGGGCGCTTCACCGGCAAGCGGGTTCTCTTCCTCCTCCCGGTCGCCGAGCGGGGGGGAGGCGCGAACATCGTCCTCCGGGAGGCCCTCGCGATGCGGTCGATGGGAGTCGACGCGCGCGTCGTCAACCTGCGCTCGTTCGAGGACGCGTTCCGCCGCGCGTACGCCGATTCCCGGGTTCCGGTCGCGTTCGCTACGCCCCCCGAGATGGCGGACCTCGCCCGCGGATTCGACGCCGTCGTCGCGACGGCGAACCGTTCGGTCGAGTGGCTCCTGCCGCTCGCGGGCGTCCCGGGCGGCCCCGTCCTCGGCTACTACGTCCAGGACTTCGAACCCTACTTCTACGACGAGGGCTCGGCGGGCCATGCGCACGCCTTCGCCTCGTACACGCTCGTGCCGGGCCTCGTCCGATTCGCGAAGACCGGGTGGAACGCGCGGGAAGTCGAGACGCGCTGCGGGGTCCCGTGCGCCGTCGTCGGGCCCAGCCTCGACACGACGATCTTCCGGCCGCTCGGCGGCGGGAGGCCGCCCGCGCCGCCCGTTCGGATCTCGGCGATGATCCGGCCCAGCTCGCCGCGCCGCCAGCCGGAGCTCACGCTCCGCGCGTTCGACCGCATCCACGAACGCTTCGGGGATTCGGTCGAGTTCACGCTCTTCGGCGTCGCCCCGGACGACGCCGCGTTCCGCCGGATGTCGAAGGCGTTTCCGCACCGCCACCTCGGCGTTGCGAGCGACGAGAGGCTCGCGGAGCTCTTCAACGAGACGCACGTCTTCGCGGACTTCTCGACGTACCAGGCGATGGGGCTGACGGCGATGGAGGCGATGGCGTGCGGCGCAGCCGTGATCCTGCCGGCGGCGGGGGGCGCGTCGAGCTTCGCCGCGGACGGCCGCAACGCCCTCATCGTCGACACGGCCCGGAGCGAGGCGTGCGAGGAAGCGCTCGTGCGCCTCGTGGAGGAACGCGGCCTCGCCGCGCGGCTCGGCGCAGCCGCGCGAGCCGACATGGAGCGGTTCCGGCCCGAAGTTGCGGCCGCGAAAATCCTCGAATGCCTCCTCGCGCCGGGAAGCCTCAGCGCGGGCGCTTCCGGGCCAGCAGCTTGATCGCGGTCGCGCGCGTGCGGTCAGGGGCAAGGCCTTCGCGGACGTCGCCCGAGACGAGAGCGAGGACGTCGCGCCAGGCCGGGACGAGGATCGGCCCGAACTTTTCGAGCGCCGCCCAGACCATCGGCTGAAGCGGGAACCGGAAGGCGCACGCGACGAGCTCGACGTCGAGGCCGAGCTCCCCGGCGAGGCGGCGGAGGCCGTCGGCGTCGTAACCCGGCCGGACGTGGCCGTGGTTGCGCCGCTCGGTCTCGCAGAGCGCGGCGTCTTTCTGCTCGGCAGGCGACGCGAAGGGGAGCTGAAGATAGAGCGAGCCCCCCGGCGCGAGCAGCTCCGCCATCGCGCGCGCCACCGTTCGGTCGTCCTCGATGTGCTCGAGACACTCGATGGAGTAGATGAAATCCGCCTTCGGCAGAGTCGCCTGGAACGCGGGGTCGAGCAGGTCGCCCGTGAGAAAGCGGAGGTTCGGAAGGTCGCGCTCGACCCAGGGATCGCGCAGGTCGACTCCGGTCACGTCGAGCGTCGGGCGCGTGCGGGCGAGAAACGCCTCGTGCAGGCCGCCCCCGCTTCCGACCGAAAGCACGCGCGTCACGCCAGGGCTGCGGTCGAGGGCATCCGCGAGGTGCGCCCAGCGGAAGAGCCCCAGCCCCCAGTCGAGTTGAAGCAGCTCGCGCCCGAGGCTCTCTTCGTCGGTGGGCTTGCGGCCCGGAGCCGGCGGTGATTCGGGCGCAAGGGCCGGGGTCGTCGGGCGGAGGGCCCTCCGCAGGACTTCGAGGAGCGTCATGCGTGGCACCTCATGGCGGGCTCGCCGCCAACCCGACTTCCTTTCGCCTCAGGAGGAGCCCCCCGAGTTCGGGGCGGTCGACGGGCTCGTAGTCGGACTCGAGGAAGCGGTGGATGCAGGCCGCATAGTCCTTCCACGGAAAGTACCCCCAGATGACCGCCTCCTGAATGGCCACGAAGCGCGGGCGACGCGCCTTCAGCTGCTCGCACGTGCTCGGCCTCTCGGGGTGTTCCGCCTCCCAGGCCGACTGCCACGGAAGGAAGAAAACGGAGTCCGTCGCGGGACGCCTTCGCGCCTCGAGGTAGACGATGGGCGCCGTGGGGAACGCGGCGATCCTCTCGCCGGGGTCCGTATGCGCCTCCACGTAGCGCGCGACGTGCCACCACGCTCCTTCCGCGAACACCCGGTCCTTCTCGCCAAAAAAGAACGACTCGTGGCGGACCACTTTGATGGCTGCGGGCAGGATGGCCGCGGCGAGGAGGGCGATGGCGATCTTCGAGACGCGAGGGCCGGCAGCCCACGGAACGAGAACGGCTGCGGCCGCCGCCGTGACGTAAAGCGGGACCGAACGAAAATCCCCACCCCGCATCCTGAGGAAAAGGACCGTCAGGACGACGAGGAGCGCGAGTCCAAAGGCGCGCCCGCGCCCCGACCGGCGCCGTCCAAACTCGTACGCCGCCGCGGTGAGCAGGGTGGTCGTGACGACGACGAAAGGCAGGAGAAGGGCATCGATCCTTCGCTCGAGCGCTTGCGGGACAGCGAGTGCGAGGTAGCGATGCCAGTCCCGGAACGTCTCGGGTACGAGGGACGCGGGGCCGCGGAGAGGACCGAGGAAGCGGGCGTAAACGTTCGAATTGAATCGGAAAACTTCCTCGAGAAACCCATGCAGATCAGCGAAACGCACGAGCCAGGCCCCGAGGACAAGGCCGACGGTCGCCAGGCCGACGACGAACGCCGCTCCGAGCGAGGACCGGCGGCCCTTCCGGCTCGCGACGACCGAGAGCACAAAGCCGAGCGCGACGGGGAAGGCGGCCAGCGGCGAGCCGGCCAGCGCGAGCGCGGCCGCAGCCCCGGCGCACAGAGCGTCGAAGGTGGTCGGCTCCTCGCCGAGGGAAAGCGGGAGGGGCAGAAGGACGAAAAACGCGGCGAACGCAATTCCCCAGAAGACGTCGTCCAGGACGAAGTGCCCCCAGATGACCGGCGCGAGCGCCGACGCGATGACGAGGAAGGAAGCACCGGCGAGCCTCCCGGCGACCGGACGGCGCCGACCGCTGGGTCCGAACGCGATCGCAAGCGAGAGGAGCGCATACGCGGCCCACGGCGCGACCCGGAAGTGCGCCGGACGGACATTCGGGGACACGACCGCGATCGCATGCGAGACCATGACTGCGAGAGGCATGTGGTGAGAGAAAACACTGCCGTAGAGCGTGTCTCCTCTGCTCACGAGCCAACCCGTGGTCGTCTCGACAGACTCGTCGACGAACTCGAAGAAATTGCGAACCCGGTAGAAGCGCCAGGCGCTCGCCACGAGCGCGAGGAGAAGGACGAGCGTCGCGACAGCTCGCCGCCGCCGCGAGTCCCCGGCGGAGATCGCCACCGCTCTCACAGTCCGAGAGCGTACGCTTCGGTCGCGAGGCGGACGTTGCGGCGCGAGTCTGCGAGGCTTCCCGCGAGCGCGAGCGCGCCCTCGGCGGCATCCAGCAGCCGCGCGCCGGGCGCGGCGCCGAGGCGTGCGAGGTCCTGGAAGCGCTCGCGGAAGACGACGTGCGCTCCCGCGGGGTCGACGGTCGCGGCCGACGCGTCGCGGAGAAGCTGCCCGAGGAGCTGGAGGCGCCGCCCGGCCTCGGCGGCGTCGTCGGCGGAGACGAGGGCCGCAAGCGCGAGCGCCCACGAGCGCGAGCGCGAGAGGTAAACGCCCGAGACCGCCTCGAGGAGCGCGTCCCGCGTCGCGCGCGCCTCGGCGAGGTCCAGCGTCGCCGCCTCGTCCGCGTCGTGCGGCACGAAGGCGGCTCGCGCCTCGGCGTCCTCGGGGGCCATCCCGCGTGCCACGAGGGCTTCGATGGTTTCGGCGCGCGTCGACCCGGGCAGCGGCTGGAGCGTGACGCGCGAGAGGATCGTCGGGGGCAGGAGGCGCGGCCGCGTCGCCGTCAGGAGGAAGCGCGTCTTCTTCGGCGGCTCCTCGAGAATCTTCAGGAGCGCGCTGAACGCCGCGGGCTCGGTCCGGTCCACGTCGAGAAAGACGACGGCGCGCATGGCCGCCTCGTAGGGAAGGCGCGTGGAGTCGGCGGCGACCGCCCGAACGAGCGCTGTCGGGATACTCGTCTCCTTCGTCTCGCCCTCCTCGAAATGAGGAGCGTTCACGCGCCGCCGGCGCTCGGGCGCGGCGACCATGAGGTCGGGGTGCTCCCGGCGGAAGACGCGCCGCGCCGCGTTCGACTCGGGATCGAAGCCGCGCCCGCAGATCGTCGCGGCGGCTTCCTCGAGTGCGGCGGCCTCCAGGCGCTTCGAACCGGGGCCCGCGAGGAGGACGACGGGCGCGCCGCTCACTTGCGCCTCCGGGATTTGAAGAGAAGAGAGAGATTTTTTTCGAGTGAAAGAAAGACGGAGTCGACGGGGCGCGATGCGTCGATGACGACGAACCTTCCTGGCTCCTTGCGGGCTCGACGCAGGTATGCGCCCCTTACCCTTTCATGGAAATCTCTATCTTCTTCTTCGAATCTGTCGAACGACGCGCCGCGGCGCCTTGCGACGCGTGCGAGCGCGACGTCAACCGGCAGGTCGAAGAGGTACGTCCGGTCCGGGTCGCGGTGGCACCATGTTTCATGGAGCTCGTCGACTCTCTTTTCCCCGAGTCCCCGTCCGGCTCCCTGATAGGCGCGCGAGGCGTCGGTGTAGCGGTCGCAGAGGACGTGCGTCCCGGAGGCGAGGGCGGGCTCGATCATCGTCGTGAGGTGGTGGCGCCGGTCGGCCATCATGAGGAGGAGCTCGGCCCCCGCGTCGATATGGCCCTTCGAATGGAGTAGGGCGCCCCGGAGGAGCTTCCCGAGCTCGGTGCCGCCGGGGTT
>Ga0315270_10000254_pt1 | contig 30659 bp, 39 predicted proteins | sample C1_bottom_MG_FD_204932 | JGI IMG/M metagenome (GOLD analysis project Ga0315270, IMG submission 204932) | Sediment microbial communities from Yellowstone Lake, YNP, Wyoming, USA - C1_bottom | ecosystem: Environmental > Aquatic > Freshwater > Lake > Sediment | place: USA: Wyoming | collected...
CCCCACTTAAAATACCCACCACCCCGGCTCCTATCAATACCAGCGGCGTGGTGCTGCGTATGGCGCGCGAAGTGGTGTTTTTTGAAAGCTTGTTCAAGGCAAATTTATGGACGTGGGGCTTGGGATGGCTGTTTCATGCCAGTCTGGCCCTCGTTTTGTTGCGTCATTTGCGATATTTCACCGAGCCTGTTTGGGCTTGGGTCGCTTTCATCCAACCGTTTGGCATGTATGCCGGTATCACCATGGTGCTCGGCGTGGCCGGGTTGTGGGCACGGCGCCTGTTCGTCGAGCGCATCCGCTATATCTCCACTCCCTCTGACCACTTGATGCTGGTATTGTTTTTGGTAATCGGCATATCCGGCCTGGTGATGACATTTGTTGTACATGGCGATGTGGTTGGGGTGAAAGGATTCATGCTCGGGTTGATGAACTTTAACCTGCAGGCCCTGCCTGCCAGCATCGGACTTTACGTTCATCTGGCTATGGTCGCGTTGCTGATGATGATCTTCCCGATCAGCAAGCTGCTGCATGCTCCCGGCGTGTTTTTCTCACCCAGCCGCAACCAGGCAGACAATTCGCGTGAGAAACGCCATATCGCTGCCTGGGCGAAACAACTGGAATCGGAGAAATAGCATGGCTGATATCGCTGCACCGGCTTATCGTGTCATTCCGATCATTCCCGCATTGAAGCCGGGAGCGATGGAGGGCAAGGGACCGTTTGTAGCGAACGACAAGATCCAGGATGCCCTGGGTTTTCCCGGACAGTTGGTCGAAGACTGGCATGATCAGGCGATAGCCAAGATGGGTGAGCTGCTCGGCAAGTATCGCTCACTTAAAGTGTATATGGACGCCTGTGTTCATTGCGGCGCGTGTTCGGACAAATGCCATTACTTCATCGGTACGCAGGATCCCAAGAATATGCCGGTGGCGCGCCAGGATCTTATGCGCAGCGTGTATCGCCGCTATTTCACCTTGCCAGGCAAATTTTTCCCCAAGCTGGTCGGTGCGCGCGATCTGACCCGCGAAGTACTCGACGAGTGGCACAACTATTTTCATCAGTGTTCCGAGTGCCGCCGTTGCTCGGTGTTCTGCCCGTATGGCATCGATACCGCCGAGGTCACCATGGCCGCGCGCGAAATCCTTGATTCCGTGGGCTATGGTCAAAAGTATTCGAACGAGATTATCGGCAAGGTTCATAAGATAGGTAACAACCTCGGCCTGCCGGCACCCGCACTCAAGGATACGCTGGAAGGTTTGGAAGAAGATGTCAAAGAAGCTACCGGCATTGACGTGCGTTTTCCGATGGATGTGAAAGGTGCGGAAGTTTTGCTGATCACCCCTTCAGCCGATTTTTTTGCCGAGCCGCATATCGACAGCCTGATCGGCTATGCCAAGGTTTTCCACGCCACCGGCACCAGCTGGACACTGTCTTCGATGTCTTCCGAGGCGGCGAACTTCGGCATGTTCATAGGCAATTACGAGCAGCTGCGTACGATCGCGCTGCGCATACGCCAGGCAGCGCTGGAGTTGGGCGTGAAGCGCATCGTGGTCGGAGAATGCGGCCACGCATGGCGTGTTGCCTATAGTTTCTGGAATACCCTGAGCGGTGTGGGCGAGGGTGCGGATGAGACCGATAAATTTGCGATGATGCTGCAGAAGCAACTGGACCATCGCTACAAACAGCCGATGCATATTTGCGAATTTACCTGGGACATGATCGGGCAGGGCGCGTTGTCCTTCGACAAGGAAGCCAACGACAAGCACATCATCACCTTCCATGATTCATGCAATGTGGCACGCGGTTCTAGCATGGGTGGTTATCCAGGCGGGCAGTTTGATATTCCGCGCAATATCATCAAGGCGGTTGCCAATAATTTCTACGAAATGAATCCAAACACCACGCATGAGCGGACTTTTTGCTGCGGTGGTGGTGGTGGTCTGTTGACCGATGACTTGCTGGACTTGCGTGTCAAGGGCGCTTTGCCGCGCATGGAAGTGTTGCAACATGTAGCCGACGAACATGGGGTCAATTTTATGGCTTGTATATGTGCGATCTGCAAGGCGCAATTTACCAAGATCATGCCTATTTATGGATTTGATCGAAGAATGATTGGCGGTGTTCACCAATTGGTCAGCAATGCGATCAAGCTGGGCGAGAAATAATAATTTATTGGAGGCAGTGTAATGTCAACAACAACTGAAAAGACTCAACAAATCACTTTCCGTCGCTATAAAGATGGAGACAACAAGCCCGGTCGCTTGAGCGAGAAGATCATGCAGGCGAGCTTTACGCACAAGTGTCCGACCTATATCCAGTCTACACCGCCGTGTCAGGGAAGCTGTCCGGCGGGTGAAGATATTCGCGGATATCTCGCCATCGTGCGCGGTACTGAAAAGCCACCAGTCGGGGCCGATGGCAAGCCGGCCATGCCCTGGCAGGAATATGCGTTTCGTCGTTTGACCGAGGCCAATCCTTTTCCGTCGGTGATGGGTCGTGTTTGTCCGGCGCCGTGCGAGACAGGATGCAATCGTAATGCGCTGGAAGATCATGTCGGTATCAATTCGGTAGAACATTTTCTGGGTGAATATGCGATCACCAATAACCTTGCATATAAAAATAGTGCGAAGCCTACCGGTAAAAAAGTGGCAGTCATCGGTGGCGGCCCGGCCAGTTTGTCCTGTGCCTATCAGCTCACCCTGAAAGGACATGAAGTCACCGTATTCGACGAGCATGAACATCTCGGCGGCATGATGCGTTATGGCATTCCCGGTTTCCGTACACCGCGCGAAGTGCTGGATGCAGAGATCAAGCGCATCACAGATCTGGGCGTAAAGACCAAGATGAAATGCCGTGTGGGCACTGACATCACGCTGGAACAGATCCGCAAGGACTTCGATGCTGTATTCCTGGGTATGGGTGCACAGGCAGGGCGTGCGTTGCCGCTAGCGGACAGCTCGGCACCGAACGTCGTGACTGCGACTGCATTCCTCAAGGCTTTCAATGACGGCCGCCTCCAGCATGTTGGCAAGCGCGTCGTTGTAGTCGGTGGTGGTGATACTTCGATCGATGTGGCCACGGTTGCTCGCCGTCTCGGTCATCTCGAAGAATCCAAACCGACCGACTTCGAGCAGGCCATCGCTGGCCAAGTTGCACATGATGTGGCGCAAATCTCGGTCAAACAGGGTGCCGAAGTGACACTGACTTCGATCTTCGCCATCGACAAGATGCAGGCGAATAAGCATGAGATCGAACAGGCACTAGCCGAAGGTATCGCGATCCGCGGCGGCTTGGTGCCGATCGGTATCGTGCGCGGCGCAGATGGGCGCGCTACAGCGTTGCGCGTCTGCCAGTGCGAGGCAAAGCTGGTCGGCGGCAAACTGGAGGTCAAGAACATCGAGGGTAGCGAGGAGGACATTCCTGCCGACCTGATCGTGTCAGCGATCGGCCAGGCGGTGGACTTTAGCGGGCTGGAAGAATTCAACAACGGCAAGGGCGCGGTCTCGACAGACCGCAACTATCTGGTTGCCGGACAGAAAGGTGTGTTTGCAGGCGGCGACATCATACGTCCTCATCTGTTGACCACTGCGATCGGTCACGGCTCCATCGCGGCAGACGGCATACACAATTATCTGAACGGACAGGATCTGGAAAAGCGCCCCAAGATCGATGCGCACCAATTCGACCTGATGCGCAAGATGATGGAAAAAGGGCTTGAAGTAAAAGAAACACACGTGCCGTTGCGCGGCACTGATAGTTCCAACGTGGCCATACACAACTTCGACAATCGTTCGGATCGCTATGTGATTCCGCACGATAAGTTGTTCCTGGGACACTTTTCCATCGTTGCGCGCAATAAACGCAATGTGATCACCCTGAGCAAGGAATCAGCGCTGGGTAATTTTCAGGATCGCCTGGGCGTACTCGCACAGGAAGAAGCAGTGGCGGAAGCAAAGCGTTGCATGAGCTGCGGCATGTGTTTCGAATGCGACAATTGCGTGGTGTACTGCCCGCAGACTGCAGTATTTCGCGTCAAGAAAGACAAGGCGACCCTCGGGCGTTATGTGGACACCGATTACAACAAGTGTATCGGCTGCCATATTTGCGCGGATGTGTGCCCGACGGGTTACATTCAGATGGGCTTGGGCGAGTAAGCAAAATGCTTAAACGGATCGCGATGCTGTTGGCCGCACTCTGCATCTGTGCGTCTGCGGTTGCTACGGAAAGCTATGGTATGCCCAAACTCGATGTCGGCAAGGGTGGCCAGTGTGTGGAAGAGCCGCAGTGGATGCGCAAGAACCACATGAAGGTGCTTTTGCATGAGCGCGATGAAACCGTACACAAAGGCATACGCGACGGAAAACACAGCCTGAAAAACTGCATCGAGTGTCATGCCAGTTTGCGCGACAACAGCGTGCTCGGACGCGCTGACAGTTTCTGCGAAGGTTGTCACCGTTACCAAGCGGTCAAGATCGATTGTTTCGAATGTCACTCCAGCAAACGCCAGTCATCCAATCACCAGCCACCATTGGTACAGAAGGGTTCCAAATGAGTGATACGAATGTGCAGCGCAGGCAATTCCTGAAGACCTCGGTCGGGGCGGCGGCGGTCGCAATCGCCCCGGGAATGCTGCTGTTCGATATGGCGCACGGCAAGTCCGAAGCGGTTTCGAGCAAAGTGCGCTGGGGCATGCTGATCGACACTGCGAGCTGCGCAGACGGCTGTAACGATTGCGTGACGGCATGCAACAAGGAAAATGGCCTATCGGGCGGTTTGAGTCCGACCGATTCCCAGTGGATACGCAAGGTCGAACTCAAGGACATGCGCGGCGGTCGTACACTTGCGCTACCGATGATGTGCCAGCATTGCGAAGAACCTCCCTGCGTGGATGTTTGCCCAACAGGCGCATCCTTCAAGCGCGCAGACGGCATCGTGCTGGTCGACAAGCATCTCTGCATCGGTTGCCGCTACTGCATGATGGCCTGTCCATACAAGGCGCGCTCTTTTGTACATGAACCACTGCATGACCAGAAGCCGGATGTGCCGCGCGGCAAGGGCACGGTGGAAAGTTGCACGATGTGTGTCCATCGTGTGGATAAAGGGCAACAACCCGCTTGTGCCGAAGCCTGCCCGAACAAATCCATCCTGTTCGGCAATCTCAACGATCCTGAAAGCGAGATCTCCAAAAAGATCCGCACCGTCCAATCAACGCAGGTGCGTGCCGATCTTGGGCTGAATACCGGCGTTCGTTACCAGGGACTATAAAATGGCAAGTCACTCCCCACAACAATTCAAAACCAGACTCTTCTACGCGCTGCTTGCCGCGGGTGGTTTGGTTGTGCTGATGGGGCTGTATGCCGTGCATATGATGGATGAACAGGGACACATCATCACCGGCATGAACAACCAGATCGTTTGGGGTGTCCCGCATGTGTTTGCTATTTTTTTGATCGTTTCTGCTTCCGGCGTACTCAACGTATCATCGATCGGCTCGGTATTTAACAAGCCCGCCTACAAGGCCAGGGCTCCTTTGGCAGGACTGCTTTCCATCGCCATGCTCGCAGGTGGATTGACCGTATTGATGCTGGACTTGGGCAGGCCGGACCGCATCATTGTGGCGGCGACCAACTTTAATCATACGTCGGTCTTTGCCTGGAACATATTTCTATATTCGGGAATGTTCGCCTCAGTCGCTGTATACCTGTGGACCATGATGGAACAACGCATGTATCCATGGTCGAAGCCCGCAGGATTTATCGTCTTTATCTGGCGATTCGTGCTGACCACGGGCACGGGCGTGATCTTTTCTTTTTTGGTGGCGCGCCAAGCCTATGGTACGGCGATCCTGCCGCCGATGTTTATCGTGTTGTCTTTTGCATGGGGTCTGGCCGTGTTCCATCTCGTTCAATCCGCCATCTATCAATGGAATGAAAAAAGTCTGGACGAGCATGTGCAGAAACGCATGCGAAACCTGATGGGCGTATTTGTGATCGCCGCGTTTTATTTCGTGGTGGCATATCACCTGACCAATCTGTATTTTGCGCATCAGGCGGGTTTTGAGCGTTTCATTCTGCGCGATGGCGGTATATATCCTCTGCTGCTCTGGATCGGCTATGTTTTTATCGGCAGCCTGCTTCCTTTGTTGCTGATCTTTCATCCCTCCCTGGGAAAATCGAAACATGTGGTGGCCGCATCATTGCTCATTGTTCTGGGCGCGCTCGCTTTATTGTATGTATTCATTATCGGCGGGCAGGCTTTTCCGCTGAATATCTTCCCCGGTTATGAATCCAGCAGCAGTTTTGGCGATGGGCAGATCGGTTTGTACCATCCTTCGATACCTGAAGTCTTGCTGGGACTCGGCGGAGTCGGCATATCCTTCCTGATTGCCGCTATCGGCATTCGGGTGCTGGACTTCACCCCCCGCGAGATACCTAAAGCATCCAGCTGAAATGAACAACCGGTTGCTGATTTCCGCAGCACACAAATCATCCGGAAAAACCATGGTTAGCATTGGCTTGTGCGCCGCATTGAAAGCGCGCGGTCATGTGGTGCAGCCCTATAAAAAAGGTCCGGACTACATCGATCCCATGTGGCTTAGCCAAGCCGCCGGACGCGCCTGCCGTAACCTCGATCTATACCTGATGGAACGTGACGACATCGTCTCCACCTTCGCGCAACACAGCGCGGAAGTGAATCTGGTCGAGGGCAACAAGGGCTTGTACGACGGCCTGGCGCTGGATGGCAGCAACAGCAACGCGGCTCTGGCGATATTGCTCGACCTGCCGGTGTTTCTGGTGATCGATGCGCGCGGCATGACGCGGGGCATCGCGCCGTTGATCCTGGGATATCAGGCATTCGATCGCAACATCAATATCGCCGGGGTGATACTTAATAACCTTGGAGGCAGCCGACATGAAGCAAAGTTGCGCAGCGTCATTGAACATTACACCGATGTACCGGTAGTCGGTGCGATCCATCACGACGAGAGGCTCGGTATCGTCGAGCGCCATCTTGGCCTGATGCCCAGCAACGAGTCACATGTCGCTACCGCAAAGATCAAGCAGATAGGCGAGGCCATCGCTGAACAGGTCGATCTCGACAAATTGCTTGCTCTATCACAGAAAGAGCCGCTGAACGTTCCGCACAAAGCCAGCGTGAGTCCGTTGGCTTGTGGCGACAGGGTGCGCATCGGAATCGCGCGCGATCGCGCTTTCGGGTTTTATTACGCCGACGACCTGGATGCGCTTGAGGAGGCAGGAGCAGAACTGGTGCCGTTCGACGCATTGCGCGACTCACACCTTCCCGACATTGATGCCTTGTACATTGGAGGCGGTTTTCCGGAGATGTGCGCGGCCGAACTGGAAGCGAACAGTTCATTGCGCGGAGAGATCAAGAGGGTCATCGAAAATGGCATGCCTGCCTATGTCGAATGCGGCGGGCTGATGTATCTGTCACGTGGTATTGAATACCAAGGGCGTACTTACCAGATGGTTGGAGTAATTCCCGGCGATGTGAAGATGCACAACAAACCCATCGGACGCGGTTATGTGCACCTGAAGGAAGAGGAGGTGCATCCCTGGCCTCGTCCGGAGGCATCAGCAAAACAGATCAAGGCACATGAGTTTCATTACTCCAGCCTGGAGAACCTTCCGCCAGATATCCGCTACGCATATCGCGTGGAGCGAGGACACGGCGTAGACGGGGAGCGGGATGGACTTGTTTTGCATAATCTGCTTGCTTCCTATACCCATCTGCGCACCATCGGCAGCTGTTACTGGGCGACACGCTTTGTCTCATTCATTCGGCGGCAACTTGAACAACGCAAACATCTTGAATCAACCTATTCCAGCCAACAAGCAAAATGACACAGCAAACTTATCAAGCCGCCATCGCCGCTTTTGACCAGGCCAACGCCGAAGATCCGAACAAGGAGCTGGCGGACGGCAAGGAATATCCCAAGGAACTGCTCTACGCACAGCGCATGAGCGAGATGCAGGAACGTTACATCCCTGATGCCTCCGAGGCGGTGAAGCTTGCAGTGCGGGCACAACACATCCAGCGCTGGAAGATTCCGCGCAGCAACTATCCGATGGACAAGCCAGGCTACATGCTGTGGCGCACCGGGCTGTACAAGTTCCACGCCGAGACTGCCGGAAACCTTATGAAAAAGGCGGGCTATGACGACGAGATGATAGCTCGCGTCAAGACCATCGTCAGCAAAAAGGGCTTGAAGGTCAACCCGGAGACGCAGTTGATGGAAGACGTGGTCGACCTGGTATTCCTCGAACATTACATTACCGGATTTGCTGCTCAGCATCCGGAGTATGACGAAGCAAAATGGATACCGATCATCCGCAAGACCTGGCAGAAGATGTCGCCAGCCGCGCATGAATTTGCACTTGCGGGCAAGATCAAGCTGCCGGAAGCGCTGGTGCCGTTGATCCTGAAAGCGGTACAGGGATAATGGACTATCTACCGATCTTTGCAAAAGTGCGCAACCAGCTTTGCTTGGTGGTGGGTGGAGGTGAAGTCGGCAAGCGCAAGGCAGGCGTGCTGCTGGAGGCGGGGGCGAATGTGCGAGTGGTTGCGCCCGAGATCGATCCGGTATTGGCAACGCAGCAGCGTGTCGAAGCCATCGTCGCACGTTTTGCTGCACAACATCTTGATGGTGTGAGACTGGTCATCGCGGCGACCAATGACCGCAGCGTCAATCAGCAAGTTTCCGAATTGGCTCGTGCGCGCAACATCCCGGTGAACGTGGTGGATGATCCCGAGTTGTGCAGCTTTATCATGCCCGCCATTCTTGACCGCTCGCCGCTGATGGTGGCGTTCTCCAGCGGTGGTGCGTCGCCCGTGCTGACGCGCATGATGCGCGGCAAACTCGAGACCATGATTCCGCAGAACTACAGTCGCCTTGCGGCATTCGCGGAACGTTTCCGCGAGCTGGTCAAACAGCGTGTCACCAATCCAGCGAAGCGTCGCATCTTTTGGGAAAACGCGCTGGAAGGCGTGGTTGCCGAGAAAGTATTGACGGGCGATGAGAGTAGCGCCGAGGCAATGCTGCAACGAATGTTGGCGAACGAGGATAACATCCAGCGCGGCGAAGTGTACTTGGTTGGGGCCGGCCCGGGCGATCCGGATCTGTTGACCTTTCGCGCATTGCGCTTGATGCAGAAGGCCGATGTGGTGGTCTATGACAACCTGGTATCCAAGCCGATAGTCGATATGACGCGTCGCGATGCAGAGCGCATCTATGTGGGCAAGAAACGCGCTGACCACACCATGCAGCAGGAAGATATCAATGAACTGCTGGTGCGTCTGGCCAAGGAGGGCAAGCGCGTGCTGCGCCTCAAGGGCGGCGACCCGTTCATATTCGGGCGCGGCGGCGAAGAGATTGAAACACTGGCTGCCGAAGGCATTGCTTTTCAGGTTGTTCCCGGCATCACGGCGGCATCCGGAGTGGCTTCGTATGCAGGCATACCGCTGACCCATCGCGATCATGCGCAGTCATGTATTTTTGTGACCGGTCACCTGAAAGATGGCACGATGAACCTCGACTGGGATGCGCTTGCGCGACCCAAGCAGACCGTTGTGGTGTACATGGGGCTGCACGGGCTGGATACGCTGTGCGCCGAATTGATCAAACATGGTATGTCGAGCACTACACCCATTGCCATCGTGCAGCAGGGAACCACGAAGAACCAACGCGTCATCACCGGTACGCTCGCAACATTGCCAGGAATCGCAGAAGTAGAAAAACCGCAAGCTCCGACCTTGATCATCATCGGCGGTGTCGTCACCCTCAGGAAAAAACTGGCTTGGTTCAATCCTGAGAAACTTGAAAGTCTGGAAAGTTTATAACCGTACTTAACTAACCTGTGAGGAGAAGCATGATGGGAAAATCGATACTCAAAAGCATTTGGTTGTCGGCGTTGTTGCTCGGTATAAGCAACGCGATGGCTGATGATGTGATTTTGAAACCTTTTGTTTTGGCTTCAAAAAGTGAAGGAAAGGTTGCTGAAAAAACTGTTCAGACAAAAGCTGCGTTGGTTGCAGGAGGTTTTACCGTGGTCGGAGAATATTCGCCCTATGCGGATGCTGATATTTTGATCGTCACCAATGACGAGATGAAAAAGAATGCGGCCGAGTCAGAGCATGGCGGTTTTGGCGCGATACAAAGAGTGTCGGTCACCAAAGGAAAAGACGGGGTGCAGGTGAGCTATACCAATCCCGTTTATATGGCGAACGTATATCGCATGAAAGGCGATTTGAGTGGTGTTGCTGCAGGCTTGGCCAAGGCTCTGGGCAAGGTGGAAGAGTTTGGCGCAACAGGAATGACCGCAGAAAAGGCGCGTAAATATCACTACATGATAGGCATGGAGTATTTCGATGAGCCAAGTTTGTTGGCCGAATATGGCAGCTACGAAGAAGCGGTTCAGTCGGTTGATGCAAAACTGACAACCAATAAAAATGGCGTTACAAAAGTCTACCGTGTAGATGTTCCCGGCAAGCAGGAGAGCGTATTTGGTGCTGCGATGAAGGGTGCTAGCGAAGACGATAAATACATGGATGACCGCTTCATCATGAGCGAGATTGATTTTCATGATGTGAAATCCACCGCTCACCTGCCCTACGAAGTTTTGGTTTCTGGCAACAAGGTTTATGCGCTGTATGCGCGTTTTCGGATCGCAATCAATTTTCCAGATTTGAGCATGATGGGAAAAAACAGTTTCATGAACATCATGAAATCGCCGGACGCGATCAAAGATGTTCTAAAGAAAACCGTACAGAAATAATTGCCGGAATAGTTGGTGAATGCAGATTAGGAGGTTGAAATGTCTGAGAGCGATGCGTTAGACGATACTGGACGCCGTGAATTTCTGGTCAAGGTGACTTCTGTTGTTGGCGGAACCGGGGTGGCCGCTGCGTGCATTCCCTTTATCGCCAGCATGAATCCGAGTTCGGACGTGTTGTCCAAGGCCACCACCGAAGTGGACTTGGGCGGCATTCCTGAAGGAGGTATGCGTACGATTGCCTGGCAGGGCAAGCCGGTATTTATATTGCATCGCACCCAGGAACAGATCAATGCGATGAATGTTTCCAATGGAGGCATGCAGCCGCAACCTGACAAGCAACGTGTCCAAAAGCCGGAATGGCTGGTCGTGGTCGGTGTCTGCACGCACATGGGTTGCGTACCGAACAAGGAAGGTCCGGGCTGGACGTGCCATTGTCACGGCAGCCAGTACGACGATAGTGGTCGAGTCGTTCGAGGTCCTGCACCCAAAAATCTTGAGGTACCACCCTACCGGTTTTTAGGTGGGGACAAAATCGTCATCGGCGAAGCATAGGAGACGGTCATGAAAAACAAAATCGTCAAATGGATAGACCACCGTTTTCCACTTACCAGTTTTGTGAAACATGAGCTGACTGGCTATCCAACGCCGCGAAATCTCAGTTACTGGTGGAACTTCGGCTTTCTTGCCGGCTTCGTCTTGGTGTTGCAGGTGGCCACCGGCATATTTCTGGCCATGCATTACAAGGCGGATATCGCGTTATCGTTTGACTCCATCCAGCACATCATGAGGGATGTGAATTATGGCTGGCTGTTGCGCTTCATGCATTCCACAGGCGCATCTGCTTTTTTTCTGGTGATCTATATCCATATGGCACGCACACTCTATTACGGTTCGTATCGTGCGCCGCGAGAGTTGATGTGGTGGACCGGACAGGGATTGCTGCTGATGTTGATGGCAACCGCCTTCATGGGCTATCTGTTGCCGTGGGGACAAATGTCCTTCTGGGGTGCGACCGTAATCACCAACTTGTTCCGTGCCACGCCATACTTTGGTGATCAGATAGTGGTCTGGCTGCGCGGCGATTACACCGTAGGCGATGCAACTCTGACACGCTTCTTTGCGCTACATTATCTGTTTCCATTCTTGATCATCGGCGGAGTGGTGGTGCATCTGGTGGCGCTGCATACCGTCAGGAGCAGCAATCCCAGTGGCATCGATCTGGCGGACAAGGACAACATCCCCTTCCACCCCTATTTCACCAGCAAGGATTTTTATGGCTTGGGAATTTTCTTGATCGTGTACTGTATTTTCGTGTTCTTTTTTCCGAATCTGCTGATCGAGCCTGCAAACAACATTCCGGCCAACCCCATGCAAACTCCGACGCACATCGTTCCGGAATGGTATTTCCTGCCGTTCTATGCGGTCTTGCGCGCTGTGCCTAATCTGGTGGGAGGTGTGGTGGCGATGGGGCTGTCGGTGATGGTGTTCGCTTTCATGCCATACCTGGATCGTTCCCGCATTCCCGGGGGGGCGCGGTACCGACCCTGGTATCGCGCGATGTTCTTCCTGTTTGCAGTGGATATGTTGGTGCTGGGATATGTTGGCTATGTTCCGCCTTCCGACCAGACCATCGTGGTGGGACAAGCGGCGACATTTTTTTATTTTGCTCTGTTCGCGTTGTTGCCGTTTGCATCCAAAAAGGAAGAACAATGGCTAATTCGGCGTGGCCTTCCACCAGAGGTGGAAGCCCTGATGGCCAGCGAAGTGAAGGAAATAAGCAAATTTCCGCATCGCCGCCGCAGCGGGGACAAGCCATGAAAAACTTCATGGTTTTATTGACGTTGTTTTGTTTCGCAGCCCCGGTCTGGGGTGCAGAAACAAAGCTGGAAAATATCCGGGTAGATACAGGTACACCGGCTATCAAGCGCGGCGCAGACACATTGATGGATATCTGTCATGGTTGTCATACCCTGAAATACATCAGATACAGCGATTTGGCTTCGCTTGGCATAGACAAGAAAAAGATCGATGATTGGCGCGGCAACCAACCGCTTGATGCGCCGCTTACCGGTCAAATGTCTGACGATGCAGCCATGCAAACGTTTGGGAAATTACCGCCGGACCTGAGTTTGATGGCCAAGGCACGCGAAGGTGGGGCAAATTATGTTTATTCCTACCTCATAGGTTATTACAACACTGCCGAAGGAGTGACTGGAAATCATATATTCCCCGAAACTAAAATGCCGGACGTGCTTGGAATAAGTGGAGCCGTGGACGCAACTCAGCGCACGGAGATTCAGGGAAAGGCTAATGAGGTTGTGTCATTCCTGTATTGGGCGGCTGATCCACATGAGGAAGAGCGACATAGGCTGGGTTACTCCGTGATTGCGTATTTGATCGTGTTGACTGCTCTGCTGTATTTTGTGAAGGTCCGGATATGGTCGAGGTTGAAATAGCGAACCTCACGCATCAGGCAGTAGCGTTAAGAAGATATAACTTGAAGGACAAACCCATGAAAAACAGGACAATATTGGTTACTGCTGTACTTGCGGCGCTTTCATTTTCTGCTCAGGCAGAAACTTCTGCGCAGGGGGCGGGTGAAGTCAGTTATAAGAATGATGTCCTTCCTATCATTCATGACTACTGCTTGAATTGTCACGAGCCAGGTGGCAAGGGCTATGAGAAAAGCGGATTGGACATGAGGACCTACCAGAGCCTGATGAAGGGTACCAAATTTGGAACGGTCATCAAGCCGGGCGACAGCTTTACCAGCATCATGATTCAGGTTGTTGAAGGTCGTGTCCATGCATCCATTAAGATGCCGTATGGAATGGACGGCGGTTTGGCCAAGGATAAAATCGGGACGCTGAAAAAATGGGTTGATCAGGGTGCCAAGAATAATTAAAGATCGGTAACCAGAATAAACAAGGAGCTTTGTATGTCAGAAGAAATAATTAAGGCAGTAAAATCAGGTGATATTGAATCTGTCCGGCAGTTGTTGGCTGCAAGCGAAGAGCTGGATTCAATTTACGACGAGGGCACTCTGCTCACGATGGCAGCACACACCGGTAATCTGCCACTGGTTAGCGCGTTGATCGAATTGGGTGCAGACGTTAATGTAACGGATGAGAAAGGTTGGACGCCGTTGATGAAATCTGCATATAACCCAGAGCTGAACCGGGGTTTTGCCGATGTCGCGCAAACGCTCATCGATGCGGGTGCGGACGTGGAAACACCTATCTCCTATGGTATCCGTCCCCTGATGTTGGCGGCAGGATACGGTGAAACTGCAGTGGTGGAAGTCTTGCTGAAGGCGGGCGCCGATGTTATGGCGCGCAACGAGGGCGGCCTCACTGCACTCATGATGGTGAAACAGAAGCACTATGTGGATGTGATCAATTTGTTGCATGAAGCAGAGCGGGAAGCCGGGGTTGGTGAGGGAAGCTGCACAAGCAAAAACGCGCCTGACTCGAATGTGGTGACTTTTCTGAAACCCGGCGCCAAGCCCTGATCGATAAATACACAATAAGATGCCTTCTTATTAACTTACTGAAAGATTCGCATGCCTTATTTCGTTTACAAGATATTTGAAACACCGATACGCCGCCTGGAAAAGCTGGAGCAGCATGAAACATTTCGTGAAGCATCGAACCGGGCCAAGCAATTGCGCAGCGAGCTTTCCGGCGATGCGCACTATGTAATCAAAGTGATGTTTGCCGAAACAGAATTACACGCCGAAGACTTACTCAATCAAATACGTGAAGTAGTGCACCATCCCCAGGACGATTAAGCCAGGCAATGGATGAAACAGCCTACCGTCAGGCGCTGACCACTTCAATCCCGCGTCATTGTCCTTTTGAAAGATCTGTTCTGACTCATTGCGCCGAGTGTTCGAGAGCAGAGAAACATAATATTGCCGAGCGCGAGGCCGTTTCCTGTAATAGCGTGGAAGCACAGAAGGGTTGTATTGCCTTGCACGATTCGTTGCGACTCAATTTCAAATTCGCGTTGGGTAAGTCTCATATCGACGGTCCTCTGCCGCATGCCCAGGAAATGCGTATCCAGTGTGGCGGCTTGAGGGGATTACAATTTATTTTGAACGGCGAAGAACAGGTGCAGGATATAGACCTGCTTTTTGTGGAGGCGCAGCAGAAGTTTGGCGAATTGGCGGACTTTCCGTATGCGCAGATTGTCCGGTGGGCAACGTCGCATTACAAGTCACGCTAAATGTAACCGAGGTTACTGCATCGGGATAAAAATACCCGACAAATATAGTCAAGTAGTTTAGAATTCAGTTTTTACAGTTATAACTTTGGTTTTTAATCTATTTCAGGAGCAGGTAATGAGCTTTAACGAGTCTGATGTGCAAAATGCAATGAAGAATCTGATCGACCCGAACACCAAAAAAGACTTCGTCAGCGGTAAGTCGGTCAAGAACATCAAGATCAGCGGCAATGAGCTGTCGCTGGATATCCTGCTTGGCTATCCGGCCAAGAGCGTATGGGACGAGATACGCGTGATGGTAGAAGCGCACCTCAAATCGGCGCTGCCGGGTGTGGGCAAATTCACAGTGAACGTATCCAGCAAAGTCGTGCCGCATGCGGTGCAACGCGGCGTGAAATTGGTCGATGGCGTGAAAAACATCATAGCGGTCGCAAGCGGCAAGGGTGGCGTGGGAAAATCTACTACCGCTGTGAATCTGGCGCTGGCGCTGGTTGCCGAAGGCGCACGCGTCGGCATACTGGATGCGGACATCTATGGACCGTCCCAGCCCACCATGCTGGGCATCCGCGGGCAGCCCAAATCGGTCGACGGAAAATCCCTCGAGCCGATGGTCAACCATGACATTCAATCCATGTCGATAGGCTACATGACAGAGGGTGATGATGCGCCCATGGTGTGGCGCGGCCCGATGGTGACGCAGGCGCTCGATCAACTGCTGCGGCAAACCCACTGGGACAACCTGGACTATCTGGTGGTGGACCTGCCACCTGGCACGGGTGACATACAGCTGTCATTGGCGCAGAATGTGCCTGTCACCGGCGCGGTCATCGTGACGACACCACAGGACATCGCATTGCTTGACGCGCGCAAGGGACTCAAGATGTTTGAAAAGGTAGGCATCAAGATCATCGGTATCGTGGAAAACATGAGCACGCACATCTGTTCCAAATGCGGCCACGAAGAACACATCTTCGGCGCGGGTGGCGGTGAAAAAATGTGTGCCGACTACAGCGTGGAATTCTTGGGCGGGCTGCCGTTGGATATTCGTATCCGTGAGCAGACTGATTCAGGCAAGCCTACGGTGGTTGCGGATCCAGATGGCAAGATCGCCAAAACCTACAAGCAGATCGCACGCCGCATCACAGTCAAGATCGCCGAGATGGCACAGGACCATAGCGCAGTATTTCCGAAAATCGTCGTGAAAAACACCTGACCAATAAACTTGACAGGAGCATGCAAAACCACCATGGATGAGTTGAGCCATTTTTCAGCAGCAGGCAGGGCACGCATGGTGGATGTTTCCGAAAAGCCCGACACGGACCGCATCGCCAGCGCCAGCGGCGTGTTGCGCATGCGTCCGGAAACGTTATCCAGGATCCAGGCTGGAAAGATAGTTAAGGGAGACGTGCTGACGGTGGCCGATGTCGCCGCAGTGATGGCGGCGAAGCGTACCGCAGAGCTGATTCCGATGTGCCACACCCTGCCACTGACCGGTGTCGAGATCGTTTTTGACGAAATCACGAACCCGGATAGCGAGGGAAGTGTCGCGCTAACGGTGCTCGCAACGGTCAAGTGTTCCGGGCAGACCGGGGTAGAGATGGAAGCCTTGTGTGCCGCCAGCATGGCGTTGCTCACCGTGTATGACATGTGCAAGGCGATCGACAAGGGCATGCGCATCGAAAACATACAACTGGAGGAAAAACGCGGCGGCAAGAGCGGCGTATGGCTGCGGAATGATCTGGCGGCGAATGAAAAAAAATGATACGCGTGTTGTTCTTTGGCCCGGTGGCAGAGCGAGTCTCCTCTCGCGAAACTGAAATCGAGTTTCAAACCGGCTTCTGCCTGCAGGATGCAATTGCGCAATTGACCGCGCGTTACCCGCAAGCATTTGAACTCGTCAGTTTTATCGCAGTCAATAATGTGCAGACCCGCGACATGAAGCTGGCGCTGAAAGACAATGACGAGATCGCCCTTATGGCAAAGTTTTCAGGTGGGTGACATGACTGATACAGTGCGGCTGCAGTCGGAAGATTTTTCTGTTGACCGGGAATTAACGGCATTGCGCGCCAGTTCGATGCGCATGGGTGGCATCGCCACGTTCATCGGCTGTGCGCGCGATTTTTCGGAAGGTCGCGAGGTGACGGAGATCAGCTTCGATGCATACGGCAGCATGGCACTAGCAGAAATGAACAAGTTGCGTGACGAAGCGATAGCGAAATTCGGTTTGCTCGATGCACGTATCGTGCATCGCGTTGGCGTGGTCAGCGCCGGCGAACAGATCGTGTTCATCGCGGCTGGCGCCGAACATCGTGCCCCAGCGCTGCAAGCCTGTCACTGGCTGATCGATGAATTGAAGCAGCGCGTGCCGATCTGGAAAAAAGAAATCACTCCCCACGGCGATGCCTGGGTGACACCGCATCCCTGACAAATCCGGCAATGACCCCGCCCGTATTCATCTTTGTAGGACACTCTGGCTCCGGCAAGACCACACTGATCGAAAAGCTGCTGCATGAGTTGAGCGGAAGGGGATTGCGCGTCGCCACGATCAAGCATGCGCACCACAAGGTGGTGCTGGATACGCCGGGCAAGGATAGCTGGCGTTACAAGCGGGCGGGCGCGGTGATGAGCATGCTGGTCACCTCCAACGAGTTTCAGTTGATTGCTGATGCTGTAGATCGGCGTGAACCCGAACAATTGGCCCAGCGTTACATGGGCGAAGCCGATCTGGTGCTGGCGGAGGGTTTTTCTCATGCGCCGGGAATGAAGATAGAAGTACTGCGCCGCGAATGCTCAGCCGTTCCGCGCTGCACGGTAGAAGAAGGACTTATTGCTATGGTCACGGATGTCGACGAGGCTCATCCCCAGTTACAGCACTTCGCGCTGGACGATATCGCAGGCATTGTGCAATTCATGCTGGATCACAAATGATTGAAGATTGCACCGCAATCATTCTGGCGGGTGGTGATTCGCAACGCATGGGGCGCGACAAGGCCAATATATTGCTAGGCGAACAAACGCTGCTACAGCGCGTGATAGTGACTATGCAGCTCATATTTCCACGCGTCATCTTAAGCGTCCGTCAGCCGCGACCCGAAATAATTCTGCCGCAAATTTGTGATGTAAATTCTGACGGAGGGATGGGTACAGGGCCGTTGGCGGGTCTAGCCGCGAGTCTGGTGCAGATCACGACACCGTGGGTGTTTGCGGTGGCCTGCGATATGCCGTTCGTATCGACGACAACAATCGAGTATCTGTCGCAGCAACGGGCTGGCAATCAGGCAGTGGTGCCGGTCGTGCATGGGCATCCGCAACCGCTGGCGGCGTTTTATGCGAGCAGCTGTCTGGAAACGATACGCGGGCATCTCGCGGGTGGAGGAAAAAACAGTCTGCGCGCCATTCTTGAGCGGTTGCAGGTGCGCTATGTCGATGAGGCAGAGTTGCTGAAGGTTGATCCTGCGCTACGCAGTTTCCTCGATTTGGATACGCCGCAAGATGTCGCGCTCGCGAAAAGCGGTGCTTAACATCTAGTTCAGAGGGATGAGTATAATGAAAAATAAGCAGTTTCAGTTACTTCTAAGCTGCGATTCATTCAACGCATTCATCTACCGGAAAAAATTCAGTCCAACCCTGGACGCTCTTCAGAAAGTCTTCGGTATGTGTTTCACGCCGATCGTTCTTTGGTTGAGGCAGAAGTTTTAAAAGAAAATCGGGAATAAATAAATCATCACTTTGTAGTTCATGCATCTTATTTTCTCCCTTGATCAAAGTTAACAGATGTAAAAGTAGCGAAAATATGTTGCAATAGGATAAATTATTTATTTCAAGAAAATGACTAGGTGTCCGTTTTGGGAGGTCGAACTTGATACTGTGTAGTTCGGCTTTGAGTCAGTAGACGCCGTTCGAAATGTTTCCACAAAGCGGATGTTTGCCGTATTTGTTGATGTTTTGGTGTGAGAGCAAAGAACGGTAGTGCTGTTAAGTGAGATGGGATTCGTGACGCGTACAATGGCGAGCGAGAAGAAATCTGGCTTGAAATAACTTCAGCGATAATTCACTACCTTTGATGTGTGGTTGGCATACTAACCAAGAGTGATTTGATCAAACAAGGAGCAGGACGATGTTGACCAGAGGAAATAAATTACTGCTTTCGATTTTATTGACAGTTATTCTTTCTGCAAATGCGAACGCCGATGAAACTGAAATTGGCCTACTGGATATGGCATTCATGAGGGGCCTGGATGTTATAACGACGATTGATATAAAAGTTGGCGACAAGCTAAGTTTCAAGAACAATGATCCATTCAACCATGATATCTACTCTGCATCTGCAGCAACTGCATTTGATCTGGGTGTCTATCCAAAGGGCCAATCAAAAGTGGTGAAATTCGATAAACCTGGAAAAATTGATGTTGAATGCTCTATTCACGAAACGATGCATTTAACAGTTAACGTCAAGTAATCACAACCGCAATGGGACGCAGTTGAAGTCAGCTCTATCGCTGGAACATTTCCACCTGCATCAGCCCTGACGGTACCGACACCCTCGTTTTTGTAAAATATCAGTTAGTAATATATTGATGTTGGAGCCATAGCGAAGTACCCCCGCCTTGGCTGAAGCGGACCGTTGAATATCAGCTTTCGGGAAAATCGAAGATCCAGAATGTTTCGTGAGCAGTATCTGGTGAATGACGGGTATTGCGCGATGTAAAATATTTTCAATTGAACAATGAGCCCCGCTCGAAATACGCACAAGGAAATATGCCGATGGAATATTTATCAGTAAGCAATGCGCAAAAGTGCATTCTTGAATCCGTAAAATTCTCCGATGTTGAGATCGTCGGACTGGAGAAATCGTTGAATCGCGTGCTTGTCAGGGACGTGCGCGCTAATCGCGATCTGCCGCCTTACGATGTTTCCGCGATGGATGGGTATGCGTTGCGCAGCGCTGATCTGGCAAAGGTTCCCGTGACACTGGAGGTCATCGAGGACATCAAGGCTGGAGATATGCCAACAAAAATTGTTCAGGTCGGACAGTGTGCACGCATCATGACCGGTGCTCCGGTGCCACAAGGCGCGGATGCGGTGATACGCGTCGAGGATACCCAGGCTGTGTCCGAAAATAATGTGCGGATCAAATTCGCAGTGAAAGCCGGCAATGACATTCGCTCCAAAGGCGAGGGCATGTGCAACGGCGAAGTGGTACTGACCGCCGGCACCGAGATCACGCCTGGCGTGACTGGCATTTTAGCGACGGTGAAATGTGCACAGGTACAAGTATATTGCCGTCCGCGCGTGGCGATTCTGTCTACCGGCAATGAGCTGGAAGATATGGATGATCCGGTCGACCCGAACAAGATACCTAATTCCAACAGTTACGCGCTGATGGCCCAGGTGCAGGCGCTGGGTATAGAACCCGCCCTGCTTGGTATCGCGCGCGATGACCCCGCCGAATTAACGGAGTATTTGCAGCGCGGCCTGAAATTCGACGTGTTGCTGGTTTCGGGGGGTACTTCGGTCGGCGTGCATGATTATGTGCGTCCGGCCATCGAGGCACTGGGTGTGCAGATGAAGTTCTGGCGTGTGGATATGAAGCCGGGGCATCCGCTGGCGTTCGGCATAACCACAAAGACAGCGGTGTTCGGTTTGCCGGGCAATCCGGTCTCTAGCATGGTCTGCTTCGAACAATTTGTTGCGCCGGCATTGCGGCACATGATGGGACACACTCGCTTGTATCGCCGTACTATAGTGGCGCGGCTTACGCATAACATCAAGCATCAACCCGGGCGTACCGAATTCGTCCGGGTGACGTTGGCAAAGGAGGAAGGCGGCTATGCGGCAACTTCAACCGGCCCACAGGGCAGCGGAATGCTACTGTCGATGGCCAAGGCGGATGGGCTAATGGTCGTGCCCGCCGAGAAAACCGGACTGAATGCGAGCGAACAGGTAGTCGTGCAACTGCTGGACGGCACGGTGTTTCAGAATGCGGCAGATTTCAAGGAATGAATATGAGTGTTGCGCGAATTGGCATACTGACGATTTCAGATCGCGCTAGCCGCGGTGAATACGAAGACAAGGGCGGCCCTGCAATCCAAGCCTGGTTCACGCGTGTGCTGATATCTCCATGGCAGGCGGTAACCAGGGTGATCCCCGACGAGCAGCCGCAGATCGAAGCGGCATTGCGCGAGTTGAGCGATGCGGAAGGTTGCTGCCTGATAGTCACTACGGGAGGCACTGGGCCGGCCTTACGCGATGTCACGCCGGAAGCTACAGAGGCGGTATGCAAGAAGATGATGCCGGGATTCGGCGAGCTGATGCGCAGTGCTTCGCTTAAATTCGTGCCTACTGCGATACTATCCAGACAAACTGCCGGGATACGCGGCAAGAGCCTAATCGTGAATCTGCCCGGAAAACCGTCTGCGATCGACGATTGTTTGAATGCAGTGTTTCCGGCCATCCCTTATTGCATCGACCTGATCGAGGGCGCGTATCTGGAATCTGATCCCGGGCAATGCAAGACGTTTCGTCCTGCGCATGCCAAGGCAAAGTAAGCTGCGTAGTTTAAATCGAAACCAGAACTCCCCACGTAAAAATACCTAGCAGCAAAAGACTGATTATTGACAGCAAGGTGTTGTAACGCTTTTGCTGTTTCAGCATCTTGCGCAATATTTCGTTGGTGGCGGCACCGGTATCATTGGTCAGATAACTGTGCAGCAGGCGTGGCAGTTGCGGCAACAGCATCGCGTAGTTGGGTGCTTCCACTTTCAGCGATTTGAGGAAACCGCGCCAGCCGATCTGCTCCGCCATCCAACGCTCCAGCCAGGGCTTGGCGGTCTTCCACAGGTCGAGTTCGGGATCAAGTTGCAAGCCCAACCCCTCGACGTTGAGCAGCGTCTTTTGCAGCAGCACCAGTTGCGGCTGGACTTTGATGTCGAAGCGGCGCGAGGTCTGGAACAGTCGCAGTAACACCTTGCCGAACGACACCTCGCGTAACGGCTTATCAAAGATCGGTTCGCACACCGCGCGGATAGCCGCCTCGAGTTCGTCCACGCGGGTCTCGGCGGGCGCCCAACCCGACTCGATATGAACCTCGGCGACGCGCTTGTAATCGCGGCGGAAGAATGCGATGAAATTCTGCGCGAGGTAGCGTTTGTCAACGTCGGTCAGCGTGCCCATGATGCCGAAATCTAGCGCGATGTATTGGCCATTAGGAGCGACCTGCACGTTCCCTGGGTGCATATCGGCATGGAAGAACCCGTCGCGGAACACCTGCGTATAAAAGATCTCCACGCCGTTCGCAGCAAGCTTCTTTATGTCTACGCCGGCATCGCGCAACGCGGAAACCTGGCTCACAGGCGTGCCGTACATGCGCTCCATCACCATCACTTCGTTATGACAGTAATCCCAATACATTTCGGGAACCTTAAGTAACGGAGATCCTGCGAAGTTGCGTTTGAGCTGGCTGGCGTTCGAGGCCTCGCGCATCAGGTCGAGTTCGTCATGCAGATGCTTTTCAAATTCGGCAATCACTTCGCGCGGCTTGAGGCGGCGGCCATCGGCCCACAAGCGCTCGATCAGGTCGGCGCAGATGTCGAGCAGCGCGAGGTCATGCTTGATCACCCGCTCGATGCCGGGGCGCAATATCTTAACTGCGACGTCTCGCCCGTCCGGCAACACTGCGAAATGCACCTGCGCAACCGACGCGCTGGCCACAGGCGTTTCCTCAAAGCTCTTGAACACTTTGCTTAACGGTTTGCCGTAAACGTGTTCAAGAACGGCCATGGCCTGTACCGAAGGGAATGGCGGCACCTGGTCTTGCAGCCTGGCCAGCTCGTCGGCAATGTCGAGCGGCATCAGGTCGCGACGCGTTGACAGCATTTGGCCGAATTTGACGAAGATCGGCCCCAGCGCTTCGAGCGCAAGACGCAATCGCACTGCACGCGGTTTGTCGGTATTACGCAGGAATAACAAAATGTTCAGCGGCACGCGCATCCAGCGCACGCGCTCGTGCGCGAGCAGAAACTCGTCCAAACCGAAACGCAGCACGACGAAAATGATTTTGAGTAAACGGAAGAAACGCATATTATTTATTTGGTAATCAGTCGATCAATACGTCGACTCAACTGCTCTAACTCGTCGCGCAACGATTCGACCTGCTGCTTGAATTTCGTAATGTGCTGCGGTTTGGCCAGTAGCGGGCGTTCTTCAGTCCAATATTCTGCGGCGGCCTGCGAAAAATTCATTGCGGCGTCGCGCAACTGTTGCTGCGTGTTGTGCACGGCTTGCGTGATGCGCTCCGCAGCGATGTCGCCGGTGACATTACTCAAGTCTTCGGCCATGTCCCAGCGCATCTCGCGTATCAGCGCGACGATCTCCGAGAATAGCGCACTGTCGCCTTCGTGGCGTATTTCTGCATAGGCGGCTTCGTCGCGCAGTGCGAGTCGCGGTAGCAGCGTCGGTGCGATCACGCATGTGGTATCCGCGCTGGCAGACACGCTGGTCGCAAGCACGCTCCCATCCGCGAGAATGGTGTAGGCAAACGAAAATGGTGTGATGTCGAAGCGAACCGTCATGCCAGCGAAATGCGCAAGACGCCGCAATGCCCAGCTGTTCTGGGTGAGCAAGTGATTCAATGCTGCGGAGGTGGGTAAAAAGAGCATCATCGGAAAATCGAAATAACTGATGCGGAGTATAGCATTCAAGCTATTTGGATGGCGGGATGGCCTTTGCCGGCTCGGCCAATGAACCGCGGCAAAGCACTACCGCTCACTTGTATTGTACTGGTGCCGCAAAAACTGCGAATTCAACCGGATCAATAGCATGCTCTGAAAACGCTTGGCCCATGCTGAGGAAGCCTGATCCTTCCAGTACCATTTCATCGCAAGTGATACACACCACGGTGCCGTTTTTGAAACGTATATAGGTCCCATTGGTGCTCTGGTCAACGATAAAGAATTTGCCCGATCGGAATTCGATCCGCACATGCTGGCGCGACGCGAAGTCACTCTGTACGACGATCTGGCAGATTGCCTCGCGCCCCAATATGACAGTCTTGTGCCTTTTACTGACAACATAGGAATGGTCCAGATAACGCAACATCAGTTCATTGTTGCTTTCTTCATCATGGGCTTTACGGAAGGCGGGGATCCCGATGCGGGTGCTCTCCATGTCTTCTGTCCCCCAGATGATCATGAAGATGTCGAACTGCTCCTGCTTGCCCTTGAATTCGGAGCGTCTTATCGGGCGTGTCTTGCTTTTCAAGCCGATGGGCAAGGCGTCAATCACGGTCTGGGTCGCCAGTATTTGATTTGCCCTGGTTATTTTGGAAACATGTGCAGCAACGTTGGCGGTGTCGCCAAATACATCGCCCGCCTCACAGATCACATCACCATAATGAAAGCCGATACGGATATGCATCGGCTGGCTGGAGCCGTGACTGTCATTTTTCACCGCGTTCTGCATTGCGCAGGCAGCATTGAAAGCATTTTCAGCACTGGAAAAAGTGCACATGATCTCATCGCCTATGGTTTTGACCACAACACCTTGATGAGCCAGAATTTCATTGGTCATCATGTTGAGGCATCCTGATATCAAACGTTGCGCCAGCACGTCGCCAAGGTTATCGTAAAGCGCAGTGCTGCCGCTTATGTCAGCAAACAAAACCGCAAGCTTCTGTATGTTATGTGCCATGAACGATGATTAGTGAGCTTTCCAAAACACTAGATAACATTGTAGCAAATTGAAAACCATTATTACATTCAGATGCATCCGATTTGGCGATACTGAAGAATACCGCGTAAATAAAGGGAAGTGCGCATTTAAACAATAGCTTGTCAGCTCAAAATGGGGGCGCACTTTGCAAATCAAGCAGTATGCCGTTCACGGGATGGATGAAGCGCAGCGAACAAGCATGCAACATCATGCGATCTGTCGCTGGTACGCCATATAGCGCATCGCCCACGATGGGATGGCCGATAGCCGCCATGTGTACCCGTAACTGGTGGGTGCGCCCGGTGACAGGTTCCAACTCCACGCGGCTAGTTTCCAAAATCAATTCGCTTTGAGTGTCGCGTAGTAAAGTCTCAGCCGCTCCATTGCCGTAGTCCAGCACCCGATACCGAGTCAGCGAAGCCTTTCCTGTATCGACATCGATTTTTCGCAGCGGGCGGTTCGGCCAATCGGCAGCGATAGGAAGATCCACTTCGCCGGTCGGCGACTCCACCCTGCCCTGCACCAGCGCTACATAGAGTTTTGCGACTTCATGGTCGCGGAACATTTGCGAAAGGCGGCGCTGAATTTCCACGCCCCGCGCGAACACCAACAGGCCGGAGGTTGCCATGTCCAAGCGGTGGACGACGAGTGCATTGGGAAAATCTCTCTGGATACGCACGGACAGACAATCCTGCTTGTCTGCACCGCGCCCGGGTACGGCTAACAACCCGGCGGGCTTGTTCACTACGAGCAGCGAATCGTCGCGGTAGATCAATTCCGTATCAGGGGCAGGCAAGAGCAGCTCAGGCCTTTTTTACAAACTCGGACTTTAATGACATCGGCCCGATGCCGTCGATCTTGCAATCGATGTCATGGTCACCCTCGACCAGGCGGATGTTCTTCACCTTGGTGCCCACCTTGACGGTTGAGGAAGAACCCTTGACCTTCAAGTCCTTGATAACCGTCACCGAATCGCCGTCGGCCAGCACATTGCCAACTGCATCGCGGATGACACGCTGTTGTTCTGCGCTCTCGGCAGGCGCATCCTTGGACCATTCGTGTGCGCATTCCGGACAGACAAAGTTACTGCCGTCTGCGTAGGTGTATTCCGAATTGCATTTCGGGCATTTGGGTAAATTGCTCATGGTGTTTCCAGTGATTGATTATGGTGATGCTTTAAGTAAGGAACGAATGTTTTATTGACGATTACATAATTGAAGGCAGAGCTTCCGTATTTTGTAGGTCGGGTGGAGCCTGTCCTGAGTTTGCCGAAGCGCCCCGACGCGGCGGACCGAGCCCGCCCTACGGTAAAATTACAAGATTGTCATGAATTATGTAAAGGTCATTAAGGAAGCTCAACGGACGCTAACTTGCATTGATGCGCGCTGGCTCCCAGTCGGACATCCAGCGTAAAGAAGCCTTCCGTCTTAACATGCAGCGCAAGGGCCAAATGCAGCGCATCACCGGCGCGTAAACCATTCTTGCTGCCGCGTACCAGTTGTGCGGCGTGCACGTATACCTCGCGGTCAAGCGGCAACAAGCGTAAACTGCCGCCGCAAAATTCTGTAAATAATTTCCATGCGGCATTGCACTGCTTGCGGGTGAGCTGTCCGGTACGTTCCTTGAGCGCAAGCGCGCTGGCGAATTCGGTCATACACCAATCCCCGGAAACCAGCGGGCGGGTTTCATCCGCATACCATTGCGCGATGCGGTTGGCCGTTTCTTCGTTGGTGAGCAGGGCGACCAACACGCTGGTGTCCACATAAACCATCTGAACGCCCATCAGTAGCGCGCTTCTTTGCGCAACTCATCCATCACGCTGGTGGTTATCGGCAAGGTTTTGCGCAGGGTGGCGAGCTTTTTTATCAGTGCGGCCTTGTCCACCGCAGGCGCGCTGGGGATGAGGCGCATCTCACCGCCTGCGGTGATCGTGGCTTCCAGATAATCGCCACTGGAAACGCCGGATTGTTTTGCATAGTTGGCGGGCAGCCGGACAGCCAGGCTATTACCCCATTTGGAAACTTGCAGACGCATGATTTACTCCTGATGTATATCCGTGTAGATACATTGTAGCCGAGTGGCCAGGATAGTCAAGGAAGACGTCATGATGGAGCCACGGGAACCGTGGCGCGTCCCCGATTTAATTAATATTGCTCAATTGACACATTGCGATGCCACTTAAAATCTTTACTTTCAATGTAATTTTTTATGCGGCTAATAATTAAATCTTTTCTATTAAAAAAAGATGGGGTGATAGTTGCTTCTTTGAGTTCTTTTGGAATCCTTATTTCATAACCAACCAAGACATCTTTTTCCCAAATTCCCACACCAAAAAAGTAAAGTCTATTTTTGTTTTCGTGGTAGAGAAGACAAAAATCAGTGCAGTCTCTTCTTCCGGAACGCACTATTCCGGGCTGTACATACTCTATCGAAAACTTTACATTATTCTCCATGCCAGAATTATCCTACCGTAAAGTAGACGGCAAAAACGCCTGATATTCTGGAGCAGTTTGCCGCATAAGCTGGGTCATTGTTTTTGCTCCCTACTTAATTAAGGTGTTGCAAAAGGCAACGCTGAAAACATCCCACTTAAGCGCGGCGTTAAAGCTTATATCCCCGATGCACCGCCACTACCCCGCCTGTCAGGTTGAAGTATTCGACTCGCTCCAGTCCCGCAGCTATCATCATCTGCTTCAGCTCTTCCTGTCCCGGATGCATGCGGATCGATTCGGCGAGGTAGCGGTAGCTGTCCGCGTCACCCGCGATGAGTTCGCCCATTTTTGGCAGCAGCTTGAACGAGTAGAGGTCGTAGGCTTTTTCCAACGGTTTGGCGACTTTTGAAAATTCCAGCACGATGACGCGGCCACCCGGCTTGAGTACGCGGTACATCTCGCGCAACGCGGCGTCCTTGTGGGTGACGTTGCGCAGGCCGAAGGCGATGCTGACACAATCGAAATAATCATCGGGGAACGGCAGGTGTTCGGCATCGCACTGTGTGACCGGGGTGGTGTAGCCATCATCGAGCAGGCGGTCGCGCCCGACACGCAGCATGGCGTTGTTGATGTCGGTGAGCACGACTTCGCCTGTGCTGCCGACTTCTTTCAGGAACAGCCGCGACAGATCCGCCGAGCCGCCCGCTACGTCCAGCACGCGCTGACCGGCGCGCACGCCGCTGACGCTGACCGCGTAGCGCTTCCACAGGCGGTGCAGACCGGCGGACATCAGGTCGTTCATCACGTCGTATTTGCTGGCGACAGAGGTGAACACGCCTGCCACTTTTTTGGCTTTTTCTTCCTCTGGTACGGTCTTGAAACCGAAATGGGTATCTGCCATTTTTAATGCTCCTGAACGTAGGGTGGGCTCGGCCCACCATGTCGGGCCGAGCCCGACCTACAAACTCCCTCTCCCCGCGAGGGAGGAGATGGTTTTAGGGCTCGCGGCTCTTGCCGGCTTCTTCCATGCGCTGTAAATAATCTTTCCACAGCTCATCCTGATGCTTGCCCAGGTTGTAGAGTAAATCCCAGGAATAAAGACCGCTGTCGTGTCCGTCGTCGAACTCGATTTTCAATGCATAGCTGCCCACCGGTTCGACGTTGCGCACTTCGATGTTCTTTTTTCCGACCTGCAGCACTTCCTGCCCGGGGCCGTGGCCGCGCACTTCGGCAGACGGTGAATGAACCCGTAAAAATTCATAGGGCAAGCGAAAACGCGCGCCATCTTCAAATGCGATTTCCAATAACTTGGATTGCTGGTGCAGGGTGATTTCGGTGGGTAGTTGTGTGATCATGATGATTGCCTATAGGGAACGGATCTTATTCAATAACGCGGTGGTGGAACGCTCGTGTAAAAACGGGATGCTGTGTACTTTACCGCCCCAGCTTATCACATCAGCCGCACCGACGATCTTATCCACTTGCCAATCGCCGCCCTTGACCAGTATGTTTGGCCGGCAGGCGCGAATCAGGTCAAGAGGCGTGTCGGTATCGAACAATACGACCAGACTGACCGATTCCAGTGCGGCAAGCACCATCATGCGATCGTGTTCGGCATTGATCGGCCGGTCTGCACCTTTGCCTTGCCGCTTCACCGAGGCATCGCTGTTCACCCCGACGATAAGCGAAGCGCCCAATGCCCGCGCTTGCGCGAGATAAGTGACATGGCCGCGATGCAGCACGTCGAAGCAACCGTTGGTAAACACCAGCGGACGCGGCAGCGCAGCAACCCGTGCAGCGAGCTCACCGGGGGCGCATATTTTCTTTTCGAAGGCGGGGACGGGATACATTTTAGGTTCTCTTTAGTCGAGATACTCGAACATTCTAACAACCTGCTTAACGCCCTGTGTGGTACGGGCGATTTCCGTGGCGGCATCGGCCTCAGTGCGTTTGACGAGGCCCATTAAAAATACCGTGCCATGTTCGGTGACGACCTTGATGTGTTCTGCATTGAAATGTGGGTCACCCAGAAATCTTATTTTTACGTTGGAGGTGATCAGGCTGTCATTGCTGCGCGACGCCAGCGAACTGGTGTCCGAGACGGCCAGTTCGTTGCTCGCATTGCGCACCTTATCGATACCGGTAACGATCTTGCCGATCTCGTCCCTGGTTGCTTCGTCCGGCACTTCACCGGTGATAAGCACGTTGTAATTGAAGCTGGTCACATTGACATGCATGATGCCTTTGATCTGCTTGTCGATACGCTCAAAAGCGCTGGTCTCGATCTTCTGGTCATCAATAAAGGCTACATTGGTGCGGCGATCATGAACCATCAGGACACCGGTCCCGACGCCAGCCGCCACCACCGGAAAGCAACCTTGCAACGAGGCTGACGCCAACGCCAGCAGCGCCAGCAAAACGACGCGCATCGTCATTCACCCAGCAAATGATAATCGATGATATCGCACAGGCAATGCAGGGTGACCAGGTGTACTTCCTGGATCCTCGCGGTGATCTTCGAATCCACGCAAATCGATACATCGCCGGGACGCAGCGCACGGGCCATTTCGCCGCCATCACGTCCGGTCAGCGCGATCACGCTCATACTGCGTTCGTGTGCGGCATGGATGGCGGCCACCACATTTGGCGAATTGCCGCTGGTGGAGATCGCCAGCAGGCTGTCGCCGGGCAAACCGAGTGCGCGCACTTGCTTGGAAAAGATCTGGTTGTAGTCGTAATCATTGGCGATCGAAGTCAGCACTGAGCTATCGGTTGTGAGCGCGATACACGCCAGGCCGGGGCGCTCCTTTTCGAAGCGATTCAGCAATTCGGCAGCAAAATGCTGGGCATCGGCAGCCGATCCGCCATTGCCGCAACACAGGATCTTGCCGTCGTTGGTGACGCAGTCGAAAAAGATCTGCGCGCTGGTGGCGATGGGTTCTGCCAGCGCGTTCATGACCTTCAGCTTGAGGTCCGCGCTGTCCTTGAAATGCTTGATGATGCGCTTATTGATATCCATGTTGGTTCCTGCTGTTTTTCCAAAAACAGATTCTAACCCGAATGGTTCACAGATTCATGCCCAAGGTCTTTATGCGTCGAACGCATTTTTGAGCCATTGCACATTTTGGCCCAGCGCATCATCCATCAACACGACATCGAAACGGCATGGCGGAGTGCGCGTAAGGGCGGAAAGATATTGCTGCGCGGTGCGTATGATGCGTTGTTGTTTGCGCGAATCGATGCTGGCCGCCGCACCGCCGAAATCCGCATTGCGCCGCAAGCGGACTTCGATGAATACCAGCACCGCGTCATCCTGCATGATCAGATCTATCTCGCCAAAGCGTCCGCGATAGTTTTGTGCGACGAGCTTCATGCCCTGCCGCTGCAAATGCTGCGCAGCCCATAGCTCGGCTTGCGCGCCTGTATCGTTCATGGCACGTTGATGACCCGTGCGGGAAAGCTCTCCGGAACGGGTGCGGAGGGCGCATCCGGCAATTGTGC
>Ga0315270_10000255_pt1 | contig 30627 bp, 25 predicted proteins | sample C1_bottom_MG_FD_204932 | JGI IMG/M metagenome (GOLD analysis project Ga0315270, IMG submission 204932) | Sediment microbial communities from Yellowstone Lake, YNP, Wyoming, USA - C1_bottom | ecosystem: Environmental > Aquatic > Freshwater > Lake > Sediment | place: USA: Wyoming | collected...
CACTCGGAAACGGGCGCCCATGCTACATCTGATGCGTCAAACTCGCCTTAGGTTCAATACTGGCGCGGGTTTGATTCACAAATTTGATGTCGCCAGGTTGTGCGACAGGCTCCAGTGGGGGTATTTTTCAATCAGGCAGGAGTCGGGCTCGCGGGTTGGCATGCGAACCCAGTTGATCCCGTCGCAACATTTATCGGAATGAATGGCCTATTTAATCCCTTTGCGATAGCTGCAAGCACAATCGGCTGGTTCTTATTACCGACCCCGAATAGCCCACATTCTCATCCCTTTTAAAGACATACAGGAGATATATATGCCCCAAGGAGGAATCATTTTCCATCGGGTGTCAGTACTCGCAGGGCTTTGTCTCGGGTGTTCTTATTTGTTGAAAGCCTCTGAACCCACCATGAAGACTGCCAGGTCAGTCACCTTGACTTGCGATACGGCCACGCTCCGATTCTCGTTTCCGACATCGAGTCAGGGTCGTTATTCCAAGCGAATCCTTCCCAAGACCTCTGAAATAGATTTGGATGCCATCCATTCATGGTCGTCCGAATCGTCGGGTGAACCTTGGCACGATCTTATCTGGATTGAGCTCGTATATGATCGATTCCCCTACCTTCATAAGCTTGGATATATGGAATTTAGTATAAGCATTAACAAAGGAGATTCTGATGAAACAAATTTCCTGGATAAATCAAAACCATTGACGAAAAGTGAAGTAAATCTTCGAATAATCGATTTTGGTGACCGATTCTACTGGCTTGGAGAATCTCCAAAGAGACAACCCGGAATGAGAACTAACTTTGGAGAGTATAAAATAATTAAAGTACCGATTAGCCGTGACTACATGATCTCTTTTTTATGGAATTATGTTTCTGGAACTGGAGAGCCTTCCGATCCTAATTGGCTCCTTCGGGCAAGAGCTCTTACAGAGCAGATCATCCAGTCCATTGTTTGGACCCCCAAGGTGACAACACCTGTAAGGTGAAGCTCCTGGGTTCTACCGTCTTTCTTGGGTTCACCTTGCCCTTGATTCAACACTGGAACATTGAGACTGGGCCCGTGTACCCCGCGCTCAAAGCACGGCCCGGATCTCCGTTTCGCTGAGAATCTTCGGACTGTTCTTGGCGGCCTTCAGGATGCGCTCCACGCGATCGGGGCTTGGGTCGTAGCCGTTCATCTCGAGCCAGTAGATGACGTTGCTGTGGCCGGCCAGGGGGCCGATCTCAATCTCCTGGCGGCGCCCCACGAGGGCGGCAGGGACGCCCGAATAGACGGCATCGGCCAATTCCACGTCGCCGCGATGCAGGGCCTTCACGATGGCGGCAGCGTGGACGCCGGTGCCGGTGCGGAAGGCGTCCCGACCCAGCACAGGGTAGTTGGCGGGGATCTCCACGTCGCACAGTTCGGCCACGCGCTCCGCCAGGGCGGGCAGATCCGAGAGGTCGCCCTTGGGGAAGCCCATGAGGTGCAGGTTGATCATGAGCTGGTCCAGGGCCACGTTCCCACAGCGTTCGCCGATGCCGAGGATGGTTCCGTGCAATCGGTCCGCGCCGGCCTCGAAGGCGGCGATGGCGTTGGCCACGCCCAGGCCCCGGTCGTTGTGCCCGTGCCAGTCGATGTGCACGGAGCGGTCCCGGATGACCTCGTCCTTGATGAAGCGCACCAGCCGTCGCACACCGTCAGGGGTGGCGTGGCCGCAGGTGTCTGAAAGGCAGATGGATTGCGCGCCCTCATCCGGGGCCGCGCTGTCGCCCGTGTGGGCGGCCTGAGCTTCACCGGACAGCATTGGTTGGGGAGGAAGGATTCGAACCCTCGGTACGCAGGATCAAAACCTGCTGCCTTACCACTTGGCTACTCCCCAGGCGGAAAGGCAAGCATAGCGCGGGTCCGCGTCCTACCCAAGCCCTGGTCTTGGGGATCGGTCTTAGAGTGTGTTTTAGAATTCGCACGGGCCGCGCTGGGAGCGCCGGGCGAGCATGGCTAGGACGGGGCCCGCAGGCATGGTGGTTCCATGTTCAGGGCCCTGGACGACGCCAGGCCCTCCACCTGACGCCACGCGATGCGTGGCTCCCGCTCGCAAGCTCGCGGAGGTGGAGCCTCCCCGCCGCCCCAGCCCGGAGGGACGGTGGCCAGCCGCGCGCCCAGCGGCGTCACCACGCTTGAACGATGTCCCGCATCGCCCTGCGCGTGCTTCCTTCTTGGTATCGCCTGCGGCGATACGCAAGACAGGCTGATATCTGCTGGATCACGTGGCTGGCCGCCGTCGCGGCTCGCGGGAATTCTAAAACACACTCTTAGGAATTGGTCTTGGGGGTGAACCCGAACTCTTCAACACCTAGCAGGTCGGGGCGCACCACAGCAGCTTCGCCGCGTTCGATGCGGCTGAGGGCGCGATTCCCAGTGGCCGTCTCGTAGGCCAGCAGCACGCGCTCCTCGATCTGCTCACGGAGGGTGTTGTTCAAGGGGTAGGCAATGTCCTTGAAGCTGCCGTCGCGCTTGCGGCGGCTGGGCATGGCCACGAAGTAGCCATCTTCGCCCTCCACCACCCGCAGGTCGCCCACCAGGAAGCAATCGTCAATGACCAGGGCCGCGAAGGCCCGCAGCTTGTCGTCGCCTTCCACCTTGGTGATGCGCACGTCGGTGATGTTGAGCATGGGGCAGTCCTCAGTCTTCAGCCCTCAGTCCTGAGTCTTCAGGGGCGAGGCCGACTTCCAGGTTAGCCGATCTCGATCCAGCCCCACTGGCGGCCGATGGTTTCACCACGGCGGTAGGAGTAGAGCAGGTCGGGGCGGCACACGGTGCAGAGGGCCACGCTGCCCTCCCGGGTGGGGTCCAGGCCCAGGTCCAGGGCCTGGGCTCTCAGAAATCCGTGCAGATCCAGGTGCGGTTTGCTGGATGGGCCATCGGTGCGCAGAGCCTCGTGCCAGGCGGGATCCTGGCGGGCGGCGGCGATGACTTCCTCCCCCACCTCGAAGTGACAAGCCAGGATGGCGGGACCGAAGGCCCACACCAGATCCACGGGGGCGCCACCCAGGGCGCGATAGCGGGTCACGCCCCGGCGCAGGATGCCACCGCCTGGGTTCGGATCATCGTGCCCCGTGGCGCCGCGCCAACCCGCATGCAGGGCCGCTACCCAGGGCTTCCCATCGGCCAGTGGCCCCGCGAGCAGCACGGGCACGCAGTCGGCCACACGCACGCCGATGCGGACGCCGGGGGTGGTGGTCCACAGCCCGTCGCCTTCGACCACAGCCTCGGAGGCCTCCAACACGCCGCAGCGATGCACCTGGTTCAGGCGCCGCGCGAGAAGATCTCCGGTTGGATCCAGGCGGGTGGAGAAGCCCCAACTCAAAGGGAAGGGGGGCTGGATGCCTGGGACGAGCACCGGGAGGTCAGCCCTTGGGCCCGAGGCGGGCTTCCATCCACTGCTTGATGCGGTTGGCGTCGCCCAGGCGGGAATACTTGCCCCAGGAATCCAGCAGAATGATGAGCACTGGGCGATTCGCCAGCATGGCCTGCATGACGAGGCAACGGCCCGCCTCCTGGATGTAGCCGGTCTTGGAGAGGCCGATGGTCCAGCGGGGGCTGCGGACCAGGGCGTTGGTGTTCGGAAACTGGATGTTCCGGCGTCCCGCCTGGAGGGTGGTCTCAGGCCGGGTGGTGAAGTCGCGAATCTCGGGGTAGCGGTAGGCGGCTTCGAGGATGCGGGCCAGATCCCGGGCGGAGGCCACGTTGCCGCTGGAGAGACCCGAAGGGTCCTCAAATCGGGTTTCCTCCAATCCCAGTTCCTTGGCCTTGGCGTTCATGGCTTCGACGAAGGTGGACAAACCACCGGGGAAGGTGCGGCCCAGGGCATGGGCGGCGCGATTTTCCGAGGCCAGCAGGGCCAGCAGGAGGGCCTGCTCCCTAGGCAGGTGGGTGCCCACGGGCAGGCGGGACCGGCTGTGGCGCAGCATATCCTTGTCATCATTGGTGATGGTGAGGATCTCCCGGGGGTCGAGACGGGCGTCCAGCAGGACCATGGCCGTCATGAGCTTGGTGAGGGAGGCGATGGGCTGCACGGCTCCGGCCTGTTTTTCCAACAGGGCCTGACCCGTGGCCTGGTCGAGCACCAGCGCGGAAGCGGACCTCAGTGAGAGTTTCGCCGGGGTTCGGGGCGCCGCCTGGAGGGCCGCCAGGCCCACACAGCACAACAGTCCCAGCCTCTGGATCCCCCGACTGAATCCCATGCACGCTCCGTGAAGATAACGACTGTTATCACCCTTTCCTAGTCTATCGGATCCGGAGGTCCATTACTAAACGTTAAATGTTCAGGGCCAAAGCAGAACCAGCAGGCTGAGATCCGTGACGGCCCAAGCGCCCAGACCCCAATACATGCCCGCCTCGTGCTGTCGATCCGTCCAGCGGCGCCAGTGGGCCATCCAGGACAGGAGTAGGATCAGCCAGGACAGGAGCGAGATGGCTAGGGGCAAGGGGTTCCGGCCCTGGGCCAGGACTCCGGCGACAAACAGGAGGTGCGCCCCCAGGGCAGCCACCAGCGCCAGGGCCAGACTCCGTCCCACGCCCATCCGGATGACGAGGGTGCGATCGCCCCGGCGGCTGTCTTCAGCCACCTGGTAGATCTGGGTCATGGGATACAGGGTGGCGAAAAGGAAGGCGAAGCCCAGCGACGCCAGGAGAATGGCACGGCTGAAGGGACGTCCGGTCAGGGCCCAGCCCGCCAAGGGGGTGAACAGGCCGAACCCGACGCAGTTGATGAGCAGATCCCACCCGGCCCGGGCCTTGAGGCGCACGGGGGGCGCGGAATACAGCACACTCATGGCCACACAGGCCAGATTGAGGAGCGCGAAGGGCAGGGGCAGCAGAAAGCCCAGGACTGTGGAGGCGATCAGCAGCAGGGACGAGAAGGCCAGCAGGTGCTCAGGCGGCTTGGGCGGCGCCTTCAGGTAGCCGATGTCTCCCTCGTCCTGATCGAAGGCGCTGTTGATGGCCAGGGTCCCACCGTTCAGCAGGGCCACGAAGACGAGCCACCCCAGCAGCGTGGGGCGGGCTCTCAGGCCCCAGCCCGAGGCCAGCAGGGTGCCCAGCAGGAAGTGGGCCGTCATGATCGGCCATTCCAGTGGGCGCAGGTGCAGCAGGTAGGGCATGGCCTTGGGCCCGATGAGGCGCCGGAAGAAGGCCCGGACAGGGAAGGCGTGGTCGGCTTCGGTCACGCGATGCCTTCGCGCCGCAGGGTCTGGACGTCGCCAGAGGGCCGCCGGGGTTCCACCAGGGCCTCCATGGCGGCGAGGAGATGCGGCATGCTGAAGTCCGTGTCCACGCACATGCCGTGAGGCAGGGACAGAGGGATCACGTAGCAGGGAATCTCCGGCATCTTCGTGAGGCCCTTGAGCAGGCGGTCGGAACAACTCACGGCCACGACGAGATCAGGGCGGTACTCCCGGGCTTCGCGGTAGGCCTTGTGGCTGCGGTTGGTGATGCGCCCTTCCCAACGGTTCAACAGGACCGCATTCATGTAGTCGCCCACAGGGCACAGGCCGCAGTCGTAGCAGGCCTCGAGATCATCGAGGATGCCCGCCTTGCAGCGGGCCATCTGGATGCAATGGGGCAGCAGGATGAGAGCCCGCTTAGCACGGCGGCCGCCGAAGGCCTCACGCACCCGCTGGTTGTTGTGGCCGCAGAAGGAGAGGATCCAGTCCTCCTCATGGCCCAACCAGCGCGCCAAGGGCCGAAGAGCAAGAGTCCAGAGGCTGTCCTGACGCATGACCGCAGCCTGGTTGCGGAGGAAGGCATCCCTTCGCAGGAAGCTGGGCCAAGCTGCCGCCAGGGCACCCACGCCCGCCAGCAGCCACCACCCGCGACTGGCGGTATGAAAGGCCGCGCCCGCGAAGGCAATGACAGCGACCGTCAGGGGCACGCCCCTGCGGACCCACAGGAAAAGCGCACCCCGATCTTCCGGTAGGGAGCCGGGGACAGGCAGGGCGCGGGGTTTCTTCACTTGCCGGCTCCGGCGAGACCGATCATCTTCTTGAGATCATCGTCCTTCCAGCGCAGACCGCCACCGAAGAAGATCGTGCGGAGGTCCTTGTTGCCGAAGTCCTGGACGCCGGCCTGGACGTAGGCACCCTTCCAGAACTGGTAGCTGCTGGTGAAGCGGTAGCGGGGGTTGGGCTTGTCATCGCGCTTGGTGAAATCGTAGGCCAGGACCCCGAAGCGCAGGCGATCATCATCCAGGGTGCGGACTTCCACGCCGCCGCCGCCCTTGTTTTCGACGATGCCCGCAGAGAACACCATGGGCCCGATGCGCTTGGCGAACTGGGCGGACACGGTGAAGGCCTGGTCCGCGGTGACAAACCGGTTCTTTTCCAGCACCGTCACGGGCTGGCCGGTGATGGGATCAAGCTGGGTGACGGTGCGGGTGCTTTCGCTGATCTTCCCATCCGGCGTGGACGCGAAGCCCAGGGCGTACCAGTAGTCCGGGCGGGGCACGATGTCGATGCCGAGGCCCACGCGGCTGTCGTTGCGCTTGTCCCACTGGGCCGCGCTCATGTCGAGACGGAAATCCATCTTGTTGAAGCCGCCAAGCATGTTGTTCACGTTGTCCACGGCCTCGTTGATCTTCTTGATGGTGGTGTCGTCGTTGAGCAGCTTGCCGATGGTGCCCTCGCCCTTGTTGATGCGATCCGTGAGTACCTTCAGGTTGTCGGCCGTGCCCTGGAAGCTCTGGGCCAGCTTGCGCGCATCGCCCATGACGCCCTTCAACTCGGGACGGTTCTCCTCGATCATGGTATTGAGGTTCTTGCCCAAGGTTTCGAACTGCTGGGCCAGCTTGGGCAGCTTGTCCCGCAGGTCGGAGCTGATGGCCTCGACATTGGCCATGGTGTTATTGATGGCCCCATGGTTCTCCTGCGCCATGGTGCGGAACTCGGCGGTCAGCACACGGATGTTGTCCACGATCTCGTCGATCTTCTGACGGCCCTGCTCGCCGCCGATGGATTCGTTCAAGGCCTGGGTGACGCCCTTCACGTTCTTGCTGATATCAGAGAGGGACTCCATGAGGTTGTCGAGGCTGACACCGGCCTTGCTGGGTAGGGGCTGGGTCTCAGGGAAGGGGCCCTTGGCACTGTGGCCCGGATTCAGATCGATGAATTTCTCTCCCAGGATGCCGATGGAGCCCAAGGATACGAAGGCGTCGCCGTAGACCGGCACATCATTCGAGAGGCCCACCACCACGCGGGCCTTGCCGTTTTCGAGGGCGATGGTACGCACATCACCCACCTTCACGCCGGCGATGCGTACGGCGCTCTGCAAGTTCAGGCCCGCAACCTGATCGAAGTAGGTGAAGCGCTCGGATTGGTTCCGCTTGCCGCCGATTTCCAGCTTTTCCGTGCGGAAGATCAGCACCGCCAACACGACGATGGTGCCGGTGAAGAAGAGGCCGACCTTGGTTTCGAGCTTCATGGATGGGCCTCCTGTGACTTACTCTTGCGTTTGGGTGGGGGCGGGTCCTGAAGAAAGGGTCCGTCTGCGTCCCCCCGCAGGAACTGCTGGATGACCGGATGGGGATTGACCTTGAATGCGTCGGGCGATTCACAGGCGATGCATTCGCCGCGAAAGAGCAGGGCGATGCGGTCGGCGATCTCGAAGGCGGATTTCAGGTCATGCGTAATCGTGATGCTGGTGATGCCAAGCTCGTGCTTGAGATCGAGGATGATCCGGCCGATCACGTCCGTCATCACCGGGTCCAGGCCCGTGGTGGGCTCGTCGAAGAGGAGGATCTTGGGCTTGAGGGCGATGGCGCGGGCGAAGCCGACGCGGCGTTTCATGCCTCCGGATAGCTCGGAGGGCTTGAGCTTGTCGGTGTCCTTCAGACCCACCATGGAGAGGCATTCCTCCACCCTGGCGCGGACCTCGTCTTCGGTGATTTCGAGGTGTCGCCGGAGCCCGAAGGCCACGTTCTCGAAGACCGTCATGGAATCGAAGAGGGCCGCCATCTGGAAGCACATGCCGATGCTCTGGCGAACCGTGAAGAGTTCCTCGCGGCTCAGCTGGGCGATGATCTTGCCTTCGACGGCCACGTGGCCTGAGTCGGGGGTGAGCAGGCCCATGATGTTGCGGAGCAGGACGGTCTTGCCGGAGCCCGAACCACCGAGCACCACGAGGCTCTCACCCTCCTCCACCTGGAGGTTCACGTTGGCCAGCACGACCTTCGGACCGAATGCCTTGGACAGATTGACGATATCGATCACGGCCATGTCGTCACACCAGCAAGAGCTTGGTGAGGAAGAAGTCGGAAATCAGGATCCACAAGCTGCTGGTCACCACGCTGCTGGTGGGTGCGTTCCCCACGCCTTCGGCTCCGCCTACGGTACGATAACCCTTCCAGCAGCCCACCAGGGCGATGATCATTCCAAATACAAAGGCCTTGTAGATGGCGATGCGAAGGTCGCGGAAGGCGAGCAGCTTGTAGAACTCGTTGCTGTAGACGTAGGCACTCTGGCCTTCCACGCCCACCAGGATCAGGTAGCCGCCCCAGAAACCGACGTAGACCGACACCACTGTCAACAAGGGGACCACCAACATGGAGGCGAGGAGGCGGGGGACGAAGAGGTAGTGGATCGGATCCGTCGCCAGACATTCGAGGGCGTCGATCTGCTCCGTCACCTGCATGGTGCCCAATTCCGCGGCCATGGCGGATCCGATGCGACCCGAGAGCATGAGGCCCGTAATCACCGGGGCGAGTTCCCGCATCACAGCCAGGCCCTCCACCTGCGAGGCCAGCCCTTCCGCCTGGAACTGCTTGAAGCCGAAGGCCAGCTGCACGGCGAACACCATGCTCACGGCGATGCTCGTGAGGACCACCACCGGGATCGAGTTCACTCCAATGGACTGGAACTGATTCAGGAGGTTCTTGCCGTCGAAGGGCCGTTTGAAGATCGCGGCGAAGGCACGACCGGCAAGAACGGCGAAATCGCCGAAGGTGTCCGTGGCCCTCAACACGCTGGCGCCGATCTTGTCGATGAAAGTCAGAACCATGGGGCTCCGGAAGGGCAAAGGACTAGCTTAACCGACTCTACTTCTTTTGCCGGGCCCGCAGCCTGGATGCGCCGCCCTCCCGGGAGGTCTGCGGTGCTCGGCTGAGGGCCAGCGCATCCGCAGGCACATCCATGGTGATGGTGCTGCCTGCGCCGATGAGGGCACCGTCGCCGATGGTCACGGGAGCGACCAGTTGGGTGTCGGATCCCACGAAGACTTGGCGGCCGATGGTGGTCTTGTGCTTGTTCACCCCGTCATAGTTGCAGGTGATGACGCCCGCGCCGATGTTGGTGCCTTCGCCGATCTCCGTGTCGCCGAGGTAGGCGAGGTGATTGGCCTTGGCACCGCGGTGGAGCTTGGCCTTCTTGGTCTCCACGAAGTTGCCGATGTGGACGCCTTCACCCAGATCCGTGCCCTCCCGCAGGCGCGCGAAGGGGCCCACCTTGGCGTCCGCACCCACCTTGGCTCGCTCGATGACGCAGTAGGGGCGGATCTCCACGCCTTCACCCAATATGGAATCCGCGATCACCGTGCCCTGGCCGATGCGACAGCCTTCGCCGACGAGGACCGAGCCCTCCAGTCGCACGCAGGGTTCCAGCAGCACATCGCGCTGGAGGACCACCCGCGGACCGACCAGCGTGCTGTCGGGATGGAGGAACGTCACGCCCTCAGTCATCCAATGCCGCTGGATTCGCCGCTGGGCCGCGGCCTGGAGGGCAGCCTGGTCGTGCCGCGAGTTCATGCCAGCCAGCTCCTCGGGATCGCAGACCTCCACGGCCACAGGGATGTCCCGGGCCACTGCCACCACGGCATCCGTGAGGTAGTACTCCTTCTGGGCATTGTCGTTCTTCAGGCACTGGAGAGCCGTGCGCAGGGCGGGCCAGGGCAGGGCATAGGCCCCGCCGTTCACGCGCTGGACGGCCAGCTGTTGCGGCGTGGCGTCCCTGGCCTCCACCAAACCTGCGAGGCGGCCATCCGGATGCTGGATCACGCGGCCGTACGATCCAGGGCTCTCCAAATCCATGCCGAGCAGCAGCGCCTCGGAGGCACAGAGGCGAGCCACCGTGGCAGGCGCGGTGAGGGGGACGTCTCCGCAGAGGATGGCCACCCGGGCGGCGCCGAGCCGGTCCAGCTCAGGAATGCAGACCTGGAGGGCGTGACCGGTACCCAGGGGCTCGCCCTGATCCACGGTGCTGACGGGACAGGGCAGAAGGCCGGCCTTCTGCCAGGCGGCCAGGGCGGCCAGAACCTGATCCTTGCCGTGGTGGACCACCACCACCGCGCCGTCAAGGCCCGAGGGCAGCGCCCTCAGTGCCCACAGCAGCGAAGGATCGCCGAGGATCGGGTGCAGGACTTTGGGAAGCCGCGATTTCATGCGGGTTCCGAGCCCCGCCGCCAGGATCACCGCCACCGTCGACATGCTGCCTCCCGCCTCCAGCCTACAACAGGCGGTCCGGTCCTTCCGTGGCACCCCGACAAGCGCCTCATCGAAGGGTGGCGGGCCAGAGGCCGCGGAGGGCATTCAGGCACCAGAGTTGCCCTTCGGTGCAGTCCGCGAGATCGATGGAGCTGTGGCGCAGGGCCCACCCACGTTCTTGAGCCCAGCCGGGAAGATCCAGACGCTCCGTCACGCTGGCCACGCGGCCTTCGACTGGGGGAAGGATCAGCGATCCCTCCCTCTCCAACGCCGCTGTGGCGATGGTCGTCTCCGCGAGGGTGCCGTCCGGCCACAGCAGCAGAGCGTCCTCCGCGTCGCGCCGCCGGGCCTCGGAAAGGGCCTGAGGTCGCCAGGAGCCGGAAAGCCCCTTGTGTGGAGCCAGAGGATGCGGACGCAGGTCACCCATGGGGTGTGGCATTGGTACGAGGCGGCAGGGCGACGGAGCCTGGGGCAAGGGCTCCAGCCGTGCATCGAGCCGCTGGAGGTCCAGGTGGAGTGCCAGGCGCAGAGCCGCTTCTGGGGCTGCGTTCCGGCCCAGCCAATGTTCGAGTTCCTGGCCTGCTTCGACCAGCCAGGGGGCTTCGCATCCCAGCGCGCGGCTGCTAGCCCGAAGGCGCTCCAGGTGGGCTTCCAGATGTTGGGGTACGCCCTGGCGCACAGGCAGGGCCGTGCGGGGAATTGCCTCGGCGGAAGAACCGTTCCGGGGCTGGGCAGCGCCCGGCCCGAAGGCTGCCTGGCGGCTTGGATTCAAGGCTCGGCCGCCCAGGCGGTCCAGGGCTCCTGCCGGGACCGCCCCGCAAGCCGGATCGCCAGGGCCGCGGCTTCGAGGAAGTTCCGGGGATCCGCGATCCACTTTCCAGCCTTGTCGAAGGCCGTGCCGTGATCGGGGCTGGTACGGATGAAGGGCAGGCCCAGGGTGAGGTTCACGGCTCGGTTGGGTTCCAGCAGCTTGATAGGGATGAGCCCCTGATCGTGGTAGAGGGCCACCACCAGATCGAATTCACCTGATACGGCCCGGTGGAACAGGCTGTCTGCGGGCAGGGGACCGGAGAACCGCGGCCCATGCGATCCGGGAATGGAGTGGCGCTGTGGAGCGTCACCCGGATGGAGGGTCCACCCTTCGGGCGCGGGGTCTGGGGGGAAGGGCGAGGGCAGGGTGGCGTAGGGGCCCGCAGGCCCAGCATCGCGGAACATGGCCTCGGCCCGGTCGCGTGCCTCGGACAGCAGCCGTTCCTCGCCACCGAAGGCGCCAGCCTCCCCGGCATGGGGGTTGAGGGCGCAGAGGGCCACGCGGAGGTCCGGATTCCCTGTGAGCTGGATGAACCGGCTGGCGGCGAAGGCCAGGGTTTCGGCCACCGCTTTCGCATCCAGCTCCTCCACCACGGACCGCAGGCTCTGGTGGACCGTGTGCAGCACCACGGACAACCGGGGGCTCACGAAGGCCATGCGGGTGAGGGGCGCGCCCGCCAGGGCCTGGAGGTACTCGGTGTGGCCCGGGATGGGGTACCCGGCGAGGTGCGCGGCGGACTTGGCCATGGGCAGAGTGGTGAGGGCATCTACGGCTCCGGACATGGCCAGTCCTGCGGCCACGCGAATGGCTTCCACCGTGGCCCGTCCCGATGCCGCGGAACCTTGGCCCAGGGTGAGCTGGCCGATGCGAATCTCAGGCGTGGGGTCCAGCCAGAACGCGGAGCCATCGGCGCCTTCCACGTGGAGGCCGCAAGCCAGCCCATGGAATCCTTCAGGGGCGGATTCCGGCGGATCCGCCCAGCGCCAGATGACGGGCTTCCCTGTGATGCTTTCGAGGAGATCCACTCCGGCGCGGGATCCTACCACCGTCACATCGGCCCAGGTCTGAAGCATGGGCAGGGATCGGAGCAGCAGCTCGGGCCCGATGCCGCACGGGTCCCCCAGGCTGATGGCAATGCGCGGTCGGCGGCTCATGGTGGTCCTGGGGCGTGTCCCGCTCTCAATCGTAGGCGGGGATCTCAACCTCTGCGACCAGCGGTTCTTCCTTCTTGGTGGGGCGGGCGCGGCGGATCCGCGGTTCTTCATCCTGTTTGTAGATGTACTTGATGTTGTGCTTAGGGACGAGAACGTTGGGTTCCTTGATCCGGTTGATCTTCAGGCAGTGCTTGTCGTACCACTCGATGACGCCGCGCACCTTCTCGTCGTCCTGGAGCACGATCACCATCGGCGTTTTGGACTGCATCTGCTTGAGGTAGTAGAAACTTTCAGCGTTGGTCTGTTCCGGCGGCGCGATCTTGCGCCGGGGGCTTCCGAGCCCCTGCGGGGCAGTGGCCGCCGAGGGATTAACCGCAGGATTCGGCTCTCCGCCTGCCGTCAGGGCGGAAGGCACGGGAGTCATGGCCTCGCCGCCGCCACCCTTGGCGGGAATGCCCAACTTGTCCTTGAGTTCGGTGAGGTTAGGTCGGATGAGCTTGCGGTTCATGGCAGATCCTGGCCCAGAAGGGCAGTGCGGAAGATGTCAAAGGCATCGGCGGGCGGCCGTTCCCCCCTTCAAGCTTGGACAAGGTCACCCAGAGGGGCTGAACCTGAAGGCCATGGAAGGGAATGAACCACTGTGGCAGGTGCCAAGTGGACCCTGCAAGGGTGTGTGCTGATTTAGATGACGGAAAGCTGCCGTAAGTTTACGCCTGATCACCCTGCCGCGCCAACCCCTCTTCCTGTGGACATTCGGGTAGGAAAATCTGGACACGAGTGCCCTCTCCAGGGCGACTCTGGACCTCGATGCGCCATCCCATGGCCTCGGTGAACTTGTAGACCAGGCTCATCCCAAGGCCGGAACCCTCTTCGAAACTACCGGAGAATGGGACGAACAGGCGGTCCAGCTGATCCTGCGCCATGCCGCATCCGTTATCCTCCACCACCAGCTGGATCCGGCCGCCGGATGCGCTGGCGGAAAGGCTGACCTGCGGACCAGGGGCATCCTTCACGGCCTTCCGAGCGTTGCTCAAGAGGTTCATCAGTACCCGATGCAGGCCGACTGAATCAGCGCGCAGGAAGGCTGGAGGGGATTCGCGTACGGCAAGGGCCAGGCCGGCGGTTCTGGGGTCCATCTCCCAGCTGGCACGTGCCTCATCCAAGACACGGGATAGAGAAAGCACCGCGCCCGGTGCAGCCTCGGATCGGGCGAAATCGAGGAAATCGGAGACAATGGCGCCCACCCGTTGGGTCTCCCGCTCCAGGATGCCCAGCACCCGCGCCTGGACCTCTTCCGGGGCTTCCTGGCGGTGGAGCAACTGCACACACCCGCTGATGGAAGCGAGGGGATTGCGGAGTTCATGAGCAAGGCCGGCCGCCAGTTGTCCGATGGCCGCCAGTCGCTCGCTGATGCGGGTGCGCTCTTCCAGCGCCTTGATCTCGGTCAGATCCTGGAACAACAGCAGCTGGCCCGTTTCCTGACCGTCGGCGCCCCGAAGGGAAGCTAAGTGCCCGCCCAGGATCCGGCGATTTCGATCTTTTCCGGGAAGGACCAGTTCGAACCGATGTTCCCTTCCCCGATGGGCCGGGAGGGGATCGCCCAGGGGCATGATTTCCTGGATGGGGGCACCCAGGGGCACGAAGCGCCCGAGGATGCTTGCTGCCGCCGGGTTGGCGGAGGTGATCCGTCCAACCGGATCCAGGGTGACGAGGCCCGAGGACATGGAATCCACCACCCGGCGGTGAAGGGCCGACAACTCGTCCACCGTCGCCTCGCTGGCGCTCAGATCCGTGCTCAGCCGCTCGAGGTTGCGGCGGATGAGCACCACCACCAGGGTGGTGGCGAAGATCTGCAGCGAGGCGATGCCCAGCAGATAGGGCAGGCGTGCCCCGTCCAGGTCCGGGCTTTCGCCGGAGAGGCCGAAGGGCGGCAGCAGCCCGGTGGTGAATCCCAGCACCAGCAGGATGTGGGTCATGGATGAAGCCACACCTACCCATACGATCTCAGCGGTCCCCAGGTAGAAGGCGGACGCCAGCACGGGGAAGATGTAAAGGGTGGAAAACCGCTCCTGCACCACGCCCTGATAGGCGATGATCAGCGAGACCAGGATCAGGTCCAACGCGAGGTTCCATCGGATCCAGGGCAGGGGTGGTGTGGGGAAGAGCTGATCCCGCTGGCGGAGGCCCAGGCTCACCTCCCAGGCCGCCTCGATGAGCAGGAGCGCCAGGGTCGCCAAGTAGAGATTCTCTCCGGGGCCCGAGGCCCGCTCCTCGGCGGGAAGGGCGAGGTGCAGCACCAGCAGGCCGAAGCCGGCGAAGAACCGGAAGGCGAGGGGCAGGAAGGGCGGACTGGCGCCCGGCGCGCCCAGGCGGCCCAATGTGCGCTGGAGCATAGGATCCAGCATGCCCGAATCTGGCATCCTAAAGCCATGCCCGACCACGCCCCCGCCTCCTCGCCCTCCCTGCGTGCCGTCGGCATGCGACAGACGCCGCAGCGCGAAGGGATCCTGAGGGTGCTCAGGGACTCGGATCGCCCCCTCACCGTGGAGGAGATCTGGGAGCGGATGCCGGAGCGGCGCTCAGGCCTGCCCACGGTCTACCGCAACCTCGAACGATTCGTGCGGGAGGGGTGGGCCGAGAGCATCATGGGGTCCGACCAGGTCATGCGCTTTGTCCGCTGCGACTCGCGCCATCATCATCATCACCTCCAGTGCGACCGCTGTGGGCGCACCGCGGAGGTGGATGCATGCGGCCTCGATGAGTCCCTGATCGAGCTCGAAAAGCTTTCAGGGTTCCGGATCACCCGGCATCAGCTAATGCTCTTTGGCCTCTGTCCCGCATGCCTGTCTGAAAAAGACCGTTGACCGTATCGTGCGCCATTGCTAGTCTTGATGTCTCACGCGGGTGTAACTCAGTGGTAGAGTGCAACCTTGCCAAGGTTGAAGTCGTGGGTTCAAATCCCATCACCCGCTCCACTTCCCGGGCCGCGCAAGCGGCCCGGATTGTATGAAAGCTCCACCGCATCAACGCAAGGCGCCGTAGCCAAGTGGTAAGGCCCGGGACTGCAAATCCCGTATGCATCGGTTCGACTCCGATCGGCGCCTCCAACCAAGCCCCCGCAAGGGGGCTTTCCCGTGCTGATTGGAGTCGAAGTCGCGGATGGCGCGCAGGTAGGCCCCGTCCGGGACGCCACTGGATGTGGCGTCCCGGGCGAGAAGGGCCGTGCGCAGCCAGCCGCGCGGCGGGAACCGGACTCCGATCGGCGCCTCCAACCAAGCCCCCGCAAGGGGGCTTTCCCGTGCTGATTGGAGTCGAAGTCGCGGATGGCGCGCAGGTAGGCCCCGTCCGGGACGCCACTGGATGTGGCGTCCCGGACGAGAAGGGCCGTGCGCAGCCAGCCGCGCGGCGGGAACCGGACTCCGATCGGCGCCTCCAACCAAGCCCCCGCAAGGGGGCTTTTCGCGCTGATCGAAGCCGAAGTGGTGGATAGCGCGAATGGGGCTGCTACGGTAGTTCCGGAGATTCCCCCCATGTCCAGCGTTCCCGCCATCTGTGCCAGTCTACTCATATGCCTACCTGGCCTGGCCCAGGCCTCGCTTTCCACGCTGCCCGTCCCGCTCCAGCGGCCCACGATGGAAGAGGTCAGGAAGACCATGGGCATCCCGTCCCAGGGGGACCTCCGGGGCCAGCAGGATGCCGTGGGCTTCGCCTCAACGCCAGAGCAGATGGCCAAAATATGGGAGCGGTCGGCCCTTCCGCCTGTTCCGGAAGCCCTCGGCCCCATGCCCGCCCCCGGCGTCGGGGGGCTCATCTGCCCCCATGACGACTACCTCTACGCGGGCCGCATGTACCGCCAGCTGCTGCCACTGGTGAAGGCCCGGACCGTCGTGTTGGTGGGCGTCTTCCACAAGTACCGCCGGTTCGGCGCCAAGAACGTGCTCGTATTCGACCCCTACCGCGCCTGGCGCGCTCCCGATGGGGAGATCAAGGTTTCGGGCCTGCGTGATGACCTGCTGGCCCAACTTCCCGCTTCAGACGTCATCCAGGACGCAGCCATGCAAGACAGCGAACACTCTGTCGAGGCCATCGCCTATTGGCTGAAGCACCAGGATCCGAAGGTCGAGATCGTATCCATTCTCGTGCCCTCTGCCTCCTTCGAGCGGTTCCAGGAACTGGCGTCGCACCTGGGGAAGGCCCTCGCGAGGAGCATGAAGACGCGCGACTGGGTCCTGGGCCGGGATCTAGCCATCGTCATCTCCTCCGACGGCATCCACTACGGGGCGGACTTCAAATACACCCCCCATGGAGCTGGTGGTACCGGGGCCTATGAGGAAGCGCTGGAACAGGACCGTGCTCTGCTGAAGGGCCCCCTGGCAGGTTCCGTGTCCACTGCGAAGGCCAGATCCTTCTACACCGCAGTCGTGAACCCGCAGAACCCCGATGAGTACCGGATGCCTTGGTGCGGCCGCTTCTCGATCCCCTTCGGCCTGTTGCTCCTGGACGAAACCGCCCGGAATCTAGGACTGTCTGCCCCCATTGGGCGCCCTGTGGCCTTCGGCACCTCCATCAGCTTTCCCCAGATTCCCGTCCGGGACCTGGGCCTGGGCGCCACGGCAGAAGCCAACCTCTACCACTTCGTGAGCTACCCCGGGGTGGCGTACACGCTTGGAGGGAAATGACCTCCCGGCCTCATACGGCCCGGGCGTCGATCCATCCGCCGCCCAGCACCTCGCCGTCCCGGTAGAAGACCACCGCCTGGCCCGCCGCGATGGCCCGCTGGGACTCAGTGAAGGCGACCTTGACCCGGCCATCCGGCAGGGGGATCACCAGGGCCTCGGCCTCCGGGGACCGGCTTCGGATGCGCGCCTCGCAAACCAGAGGACCCTGTGGGGCGCCAGCCACCCAGGACAGCTCGCGGGCCAGCAGCTCATGTCCCATCAGGTCGGCCTCAGCACCCACCCAGACGGTATTGGTGGCAGGCTCGACCCGCACCACGTACAAAGGCTCGGCGTAGGCGACACCCAAACCCCGACGCTGGCCCACGGTGTGACGCCAGTAACCCTGGTGCCGGCCCAGGACCCGCCCATCCAGGTGGCGGATGTCTCCATCCCCCCGGCCTGGATCCCGCCCTTCGGCTTCCAGGAAGGCGTCGTAGCGGTCCTGGACAAAACAAATCTCCTGGCTTTCGGGTTTCTCGGCCAGATGCAGCCCCAGTTCCGCACCCAGGCTCCGAACCTCGGGCTTGGTCAGTTCGGCCAGGGGAAACAGGGTTCGCGCCAGGGTGGCCTGGGTGTGGTGAAAGAGGAAGTAGCTCTGATCCTTGGCTGGATCAGAGGCCTTCCGGAGATGCCATCGATCGCCTTCATGGGTGATGGTCGCGTAATGGCCCGTGGCGACGAAGGGTGCGTCCATGGAGTTGGCCCGCTCCATCAAGGCGGAGAATTTCAGGTATTGGTTGCAACGAATGCATGGACTGGGAGTTTCTCCGTCCAAGTACCCCTGGATGAAGCCTTCAATGACCGTGTCGCGGAAGCGGGTTTCGAAATCCATCACGTAATGGGCGAATCCCATCTCGTAGGCCACCCTGCGAGCATCCTGGAAATCATCCAAAGTGCAACACTTCCCTTCGGAAGCTTGAATGGTCTTCTTGTCGAAGAGCTGCATGGAAATGCCGATAACCTCGTAGCCGGCCCGGTGGAGCAGGGCGGCCATCACGGAGCTATCCACCCCGCCGGACATGGCCGCCAGGATCCTGTCCCCTGGGCGGAGGAGAGGATGCTCCATCAGTGCCTTCTGGGCGCGGGAGAGTAATGAACTCACGGATTAAGCTTTCTAAGCACCCACGGAAAGGGCGTCAATCATACTTCTTTGCTTTGAAGAGTTCGTAGGCCGTCTGGTAGTAAGCCACAGCCAGATCGTCATGGCCTGCATCTTTTGGCAGAGAACTGTAAACATCCTTCTCGGCATCATAGGCCTTGGATACCCGGCTGCCATGGAGGCCAAGGATGGTGAGGGTCCCATCCTTCATCAAAGCCACATGGTCGTTGTGATTGAAGAGCAGGACCCGGCCGGATTCCGGCGTGTTGAGCACATCCTGGCCGAACCAAGGCGCGGTGTAGGGCAAGCCGAGGAGGCCCATGAGGGTAGGGGCCAGGTCCATCTGGGACATGAGGCCGTCTGAACGCCTGGGAGCCAAGCGGCTAGGAGCGTAGAACATCAAGGGGATCTCGTAGGTCTTCAGAGGGATCTCCTGCCGGCCGTAGACCCTGGCGCCATGATCGGCAATGACGATGAAGAGGGTGTTCTTGAACCAGGCACGGCGTTCCGCGTCCCGCAGGAACCTCCCCTGGGCGAAGTCTGCGTACCGCACGCCGGATTCCCGACCTCCTCCCGAAGCCTTCACCCCGATGGACTCCAGCCCGGGCCGGAAGGTATAGGGCTTGTGGTTCGAGGTGTTCATGATGTGGAGGAAGAAGGGCGCGCCCTTGGCCGCCCGCTCGTCCGCGCAGGACAGGGCCATGTCGAAGAGATCCTCATCCGACACCCCCCAGATGTTCTCGAAGCGGGGTTTGGCCTTCAGGTTGGTCCTGTCCAGCACCTCGTATCCATTGCTCTGGAAGAATTCGTTCATGTTGTCGAAGTACCCATATCCGCCATACAAGAAGGCGGTCTGGTAGCCCTGGCCCCGAAGCACCGAACCGAGGGTGGCCATGGATTCATGCCCGGGCCGCCGGAGGATGGCTTCTGTGGGGACCGGGGGGATGGAGGCGGTGATGGCTTCCAGGCCTCGGACAGTGCGGGTTCCCGTGGCATACACATGCCTGAACCAGAGCCCCCGCTGGGCAAAATGGTCAAATTCGGGGGTCCAATCCCGTGTCGAGCCGTAGAGCCGGCTGAACTCGGCCCCGAAAGACTCACTCGAAATGAGGATGACATTCATCTTTCCCAGCCCATCGAGCCGCGCAGGAAACCGGCGATCCAGGCGGCCTTCCGCCAGCCGAGTGAAGGTCCCGCCACCTGGGGACAGCTGGGCCGACAGGTGCTTCAGGTTCTCGGCAGGAGGGCGGGTGGCGTAGTATGCGTGGTAGTCGATTTCACTCGTACGAAGCGCCCGGAAGAAACTGGAGGGCCCGTTGGCCGCCAATTCATTGGTGACCCTGTTGGGGGAGACTCCGAAGAGGTTGGTGGGAACCCAGATGATGGCCACAGCAAGTCCGATGCCGTAGGTCGCCATGACGAGACTGCGGACCTTGAAACTCACGGGTGAAGACACAGCCTTCACCCAGTGAGCCCGGAGCTTCCAAGCGGCGAGGCCCGCCAACAGAGCACAGACCAGCAGGATTTTGACCACGGGGTACTCCGACCAGATATCTCCGGCCACTTCAGTTGGATACATCAGGTAGTTCACCGACACCAGATTGAATCTGGAGTTGAACTCCTCGAAGAAGAAATATTCGCAAGCCGCCAGGAAGAGCCATCCGAGAGCGTACAGAAAGGTGAAGGCGGCTGTGGCTATGGCTCCCTTGCGGGAACCCTTCAGCCACAGGTACAGGGCCAGGGGAATGAGGAAGTAGAGAGCCTGCACGGCGTCAGAGAGCATGCCGGCCGGGAGTATCCAGAGCACGGAAATGAGGGGTACATGCGCTTCCCGGCCGAATCCCACCCATAACACCACACGAAGCAGAAGGCCGAGGCAGAGATACCCCACAGCGAACTGCAGGATGGGGCGATACCGGTCCACCAGAGCCTGGAAGGTCGGGGAGGGAAGGGGCTGGGCGGGATTCTGGGCGATGTCCAAGAACGTCCTTTCGAAGGCGGCAATAAAATGAAAACCCGCCATCGGGGAAGGACGGGAAGCCTAACTATCCATTCTCTCATTTCCGGTGGCTTCGGGTCCAAGGGTCCGGTCCGTCGTGCGTTTCTAAGAGTGTGTTTTAGAATTCGCACGGGCCGCGCTGGGAGCGCCGGGCGAGCCTGGCTAGGACGGGGCCCGCAGGCATGGTGGTTCCATGTTCAAGGCCCTGGACGACGCCAGGCGACGCCCGCCGCCTAGGTCCGCAGCCTTGAAACGCGGACCAGGGCACCCGACCCCAGGAAAAGGAAGGGGGCCAGGATGCCCCAGTAGGCCGGTATCTCAGAGGCCCGGGCTGCTCCTCCGAAAAGGCTCTGAAGCCCAAAAAACACGAGTCCACTCACCAACCCGGCCCCAATGGCCTGGCCACGGCCCTGGCGGGGGCCAGGAAACGCATAGGAAAGCATGGCAAGGACGAGCAGGGGGCCAGCCAGCCAGCCCAGGAGGCGGTTCCACAGAAGGTAAGAGCGCTCGGGATCAGGAGCCCAACTCTGCCACTGGACCAGATCGAGGGTCGAGGCCTCAGCTGCAGAGGGGGCCGTCCGGAGTGCACGGGCCGGGAAGAGAACCTGCGTGGCCGGACCGGCCACCAAATGCGCCCCATCCCAAGCAAGAGCTTCTGATCTCTCCGCCCCAGGCTGCCACCGAAGAAGAATGGGGGCCTCACCAGGCGCTTTCAGGGGGAAGCCCCAGCGGACTTCCGGAGAAAGATGCCACAGGACCCCCGTGGAGCCGAGGTACATCCAGGGAGTGGATGACGAACCCTGAGGACGCCGCAGGATCTGGTGGTACAGACTCCGAGCCTGCGTTCTGGCCAGGGGGGCGAGGCCTGCCTGGAGGAGGAAGGTGGCAAGGGCCACCGCGCCCCAGGCGAAACGGCTGGCCCAGATCCACTGAAGCAGGCTGACGCCGCCTGCCCGGATGGCAAGCCATTCGCGAGTGAGAGCTGCCTCGGACAATGCGAGGAGGCTTCCCAGAAGGAAAGAGATCGGGAAGGCGACTTCGAGAAATGGAGGAAGATTCCAGATCCAATATTTAATAAAAACAGTTAGATGAATATTATTATTCGACAGGTCTCCAGCAAGATTGGAGAACTCAATGAGAAGATCCAACGCCAGAAGGCTGCCCAGGGTCAAACCCCAATTGCGCCACCAGGCGAGGGTGGACCAGTGGCGGAAAATGCCCCGGCGAGTCCCCTGGCCATGGATCCACTGAAGAATGGAGGATTTGGTGGCGGCCATCCGGGCAAGCAGCGGCGCGAGGTGCAGGGCGTGTCCCAATGACTGCGGAAGGAATGCGCCCAGGCCAGAGCGAGTCCGGTGAGGTGAAAGCCGATGGTTGAAGATCATCCATCCGGCTCCAAGGAAAAGGAAGGGGAGCAGGAGGCTCGGATAAATAGATTTAACTTTTTCACTCAATAGCATGTTTTCAAAGTACTTCATCAACAGATAATAGATCAGGATCACGCCCAGGCTCTTGATGACGGCCCCTCCACGGTAGAACCGCGGATGGCCGAACCCCAGGGCGATCCCCATGAGCAGCAGCGAGAAGCCGGCTATGGGAAGGGTGATTCTCCGGCTGAGCTCGATGGCGGATTGCTGGCGTTGACCAATGGGGGTGCCGGGGTCCCAATACGCTTGAAGCAAAGCTCGGGAGGACTTGTACCTCATGGGAATCGGCGCGAGGAGGCGGGGACCCGGGGGGATGACGAATCGTAGGATCTGTTGTTCCTGCTTCAGATGGATCACACTCCCATTCCCGGAGGGCTGATAGAGCACTCCCTGCAGGTCCGACAGATGTAGGAGGATTTCAGCATTACCTGACGGCGAACTCTCCAGGGCGTAGGTCATCCGGGAGGCTGTCATGTGTTGGGTGCCCTGGGGGGTCGATTCCATGAGGTGCACCTGCCCGCTCTCGGCGACCCAGAAGGCAGTGTCCGGAGAGCCTGGCGGGTGCCAGGGAGGGGTCCCCGGTCGAAGAAATCTGGCCTTGGCCTCTTCGGACATCTTGCGACGCAGGGTCTGCTGGAGGCCAGCTGAGGTCGGCACAAGGAAGTGGGCATTGAGGGAGGCCAGGAGCAGGAGCCCGCAGGCCATGATTGACCAGGGCGCGAACCAGGTCCGGCGTCCGGCGCCAAGCCCCTGGGCAGCCACGAGTTCGGAACCCTCCATCATCTGCTGCGTGCCCAGGAGCCCTCCCAGCACAGCGGCCATGGGCAGGACCATGGAAAAGGTCTCAGGTAGGGATAAAAGGAGAAGGGGGAACATCCAGCGCAGGGGGGCGCCCTGCGAAAAAATCTCCTTTGAAATGGCAATCATTTCCCAGGAGACAAGAAGGAACCCGTAAAAGAACAGCGCCCCCAGGAAGGGGGTTGTCCATCGGCGGAGGATGTATTTGGTCAGAACGGAAGGCACCTTGGGGTCCAGATTTAACTTTCGATAATGTATATTATGTAACCTTAACTCGCAACCAAGATCAGAGCCATGGACCTACAAAACCTTTGCTGCCAACAGGTCGTGGATATGGATGAGCCCACTGGGACGTCCCTGCCGCTCCACCATGAGGAAGGTGATCTTCCGGGCCTCCATGTTGCTGGCCGCCTCCAGCGCGAGGGCTTCCTCGCCGATCATCGTCGGAGTCCGGGTCATCATCTGCTCCGCTCGAAGATCGAGAGGGTTCCGTCCCTCCCGTTCGGCTGACTCCAAGGCCCGCCGGATGTCACCGTCTGTGATGACCCCCTGGAGATCCGGGCCATCCATGACGCTGGTCATGCCGAGTCGCCCATCTGTCATGGCCTTCAGCACGGCGGTCAACCCTGCGGAAGCCGCGACCCTGGGCCAGGTCGTATGCATCAAGGCCTTCACCTTCATCAGCTTCGCACCAAGACTTCCAGCGGGATGATTCAATGCGAAGTGATCCCGGGTGAAACCTCGACGGGCCATGAGGCTGGCAGCGAGGAGGTCGCCCCAGACCAACTGGAGGGTGGTGCTGGCCATGGGCGCCAAGTCGAGCGGGCAACCCTCGCCCTGGGGCAACTGGTAGGTGAAAGTCCAGTGGGCGGCCTGCCCTAGGCTGCTCTCGGGCCGGGCGGTGATCGCCGCGAGCGGAATGCCCAGACGGACCAGGCTGGGAAGCAGCCGGACCACTTCATCGGTTTCCCCGCTGTTGGAGAGGGCCAGGATGGAGTCCTCCCGAGTGACCATGCCGAGGTCACCGTGGAGCGCCTCGGCCGGATGGAGGAACAGACTGGGGCAGCCGGTGGAGGCCAGAGTCGCCGCCACCTTCTGGGCCACGAGCCCGGACTTGCCCATGCCGGTGAGCACGACCCGCCCTGATCGCTCCAGCACCTTGCGGCACCAGCCATCCACTTGTGAAGGGTCCCAGGTATCCCGCAGATTCACGATGGCGGCCCGGGCTGCCTCCAGCACGGCCTGTCCAGCCTCCGCCGCCCCTACGACCTGATTCTCATCCTTCACTGTTCCGACTCCAATGGGGTGACGAGCAAGCTGTTCATGCTACCAGCCATTCTCCACCTCTTCCCCTGCCACCGGCGGAGAACCGCGTCCGCGTTTGCTACACTGGCCCCGGCCCTGTAGCTCAGCGGTCAGAGCTGGCGGCTCATAACCGCTTGGTCGTGGGTTCGAACCCCACCGGGGCCACCAGAGACGGGAATCGCGAAGCGATTCCCGTCTAGACGATCCACTTCCTCAATTCGCCTTCCGCGAAGTTGAGATGCGCCAGCATGGCCTCGGAGGCCGCCTGGGGCGAGCGGGCGCGGATGGCGGTGTAAATCTCGGAGTGCTGGTCGATGATCCTCTGGGCGTTCTGGATGTTGTCGTGGTAGAGCTGCCGCCGGGCCACGGAGTTGGCCTTGGCGAACTCTTCGGAAACGGTCTTGAAGAGCTTGGTTAGCAGAGTGTTGTGAGTGGCTTCGGCCACCGCGTAGTGGAAGGCCGCGTCGTATTCCTCGCCCTTCTCCGAATCCTGCACATTCAGCCGTTCCTGCATGTTCGCCAGCGTAAATCCAATCTGATCCAGTTCCTCGAGGGTGGCCCGCTCGGCGGCCAATCCCGCGGTGGCGGTCTCGAAGATCCGACGCATCTCGAACATGTCGAGGAGCGAGTTGCGCTCCACGGCCAGGAACATGGCCAGGGGGCGGATGATGTCGTCCGTCTCGGTGCTTCTGACGAAGGTGCCCTCGCCTGGGCGGATATCAATGATGCCAAGCATCTCCAGGGTCCGGATGGCCTCCCGCACCGAGGCCCGGCTGACCTGGAACCGCTCCGCCAGATCGCGTTCAGCGAGCAGCTTGTCACCGGGCTTCAGCTTCCCATCCGTGATGAGTTGCTTGATTTGCTCCACGATCTCTTCGTAGAGGCGCTTGGTCTTGATGGGGGTGAATTCCATGGGCCACTTTATGAAAAAACATAAATAATGAAAAAAATAACATATAGAAAGTGTGACTAAAAGCAGATCTCTTCACTATGGTCTGACCACTAGACCTATTGTAGGCTTCCACCAGGATCTTTTCAAAACTCTACCTCTTCATCCCCTACCCCCCCCCTCTTGGAGGCTGCATGACCCCCTGGACCCAAGTCTATTCCCCCGTCATGGGGAATATCTTCCTCTCTGCACTCGTGGCCGCTTTGCCGGTCTTCGTGCTGCTGGGCTTTCTGGCCAAACATGTGAAGGCCCACTACTCAGCGATTCTGGGCCTCATCACATGTATGGCGGTCGCCATCCTCGTCTACAAGATGCCCGCGGGCATGGCGAGCATGGCCGCCGTCAACGGCGCGCTCTTCGGCCTGGCTCCCATCGGCTGGATCGTACTGAACGCCATCTTCATCTACGACATCACCGTGAAATCCGGTGATTTCGAAGTGGTGAAGCATTCCATCGCGGGTCTGGCGGCGGACCGCCGCATCCAGGCCCTGCTGATCGCCTTCAGCTTTGGCGCCTTCATCGAGGGCGCCGCCGGCTTCGGCACGCCCGTGGCGATTTCCGCGGCCATGCTGATCGGTCTCGGCTTCCGTCCCCTCCAGGCCGCCGGCATCGCCCTCATCGGCAACACGGCTCCCGTGGCCTACGGTGCCCTGGGCAGCCCGCTCATCGCCCTCGCTGGCGTGACCGGCCTGCCTCTCGAGATGCTGAGCGCCGCCGCGGGCCGCATCCTGCCGATCTTCTCCCTGATCGTCCCCTTCTGGATCATCTGGACCATGGCCGGACGCAAGGCGATGATGGAAGTCTGGCCTGCCTGCCTGGTGGCTGGTGGCAGCTTCGCCATCACGCAGTTCCTCGTGAGCAATTTCCACGGCCCCTGGCTGGTGGACATCATCGGCGCCATCGTTTCCATGGTCGCTCTGGTGCTGTTCCTCAAGATCTGGCAGCCCAAGACCATCTGGCGCTACGAGCACGAGCGTGAGGACGCGCATGAAGCCGCTCCCGACCACAGCACCGGCAAGGTCGTGAAGGCCTGGATGCCCTGGGTACTCCTGTCCCTGTTCGTGTTCGCCTGGGGCACCCCTCAGGTCAAGACTTTCCTGAATGGCGGCCCCAAGGACAAGCCCAACTTCCTCGCCGGCTACACCACGAAGACCTACGAAATGCCCCTGCTCCACAAGATGGTCATCAAGGCTCCTCCCGTGGTCGCCAAGGCTTCGCCCGAACCCGCCACCTGGACCCTGAACTGGCTCTCCCTCACGGGCACCAGCCTGCTGCTGGCCGGCATCTGCAGCGGCCTCCTGGCCGGTTTCGGCCCCCTGGAACTGCTCAAGATCTTCGGCAAGACCATTAACCGCGTGAAGATGTCCCTGCTCACCATCGCCGCCATGCTGGCCCTGGGCTTCACGTCCAAGTCCGCGGGTCTGGACGCCACCATGGGTCTCGCCTTCGCCAGCACCGGCGTCCTCTTCCCCTTCTTCAGCGCCATGCTGGGCTGGCTGGGCGTGGCCCTCACTGGCAGCGACACTTCTTCCAACGTGCTGTTCGGCGGTCTCCAGAAGATCACCGCCCAGCAGCTGGGCCTGAACCCGATCCTCACCGCCGCGGCCAACACCACCGGCGGCGTCATGGGCAAGATGATCGACGCCCAGAGCCTCGTGGTGGCCTCGGTCGCCACCAACCAGCAGGGTGAGGAAGGCACCATCCTGCGCTACGTGTTCTTCCACAGCCTGGCTTTGGCCGCCATGGTCGGCGCCGTGATCTTCCTCTATGCGAAGGTCCTGCCCGCCAACTGGATGCCCCAGCTCCCCGCGGCCCCCGCGGTGGTTGCCCCTGTGACCGCTCCTGCGGCCCCCGCGGTGGTTGCCCCTGTGACCGCTCCTGCGGCCCCCGCGGTGGTTGCCCCTGTGACCGCTCCTGCGGCTCCCGCCGCTCCGGCCACCCTGCCCGCCCCCGCCCCTGCCAAGTAGGCCGGGCGGCATCCTGACGTAAGACCCGGGTCCCGCCGCGCCCCAACAGGCCGGTGGGACCTTTTTCGCGAACACCTGATCCAGAGGATGGTTCCCATGAGTACCGCCATCGCCACTTCCCTGAGGGAGTCCCTCGTATCCATCGTCGGCCCCGACCGTGTCCTCGACCGGCCGGTGGATCTGATCGCTTTCGCTGCCGACGCCAGCTTCTACCGGCTCATTCCCAAGGCCGTGGTCTTCGCGAGCAGCGTGGAGGATGTGCGATCCCTGTTCCGGCTCAGCCAGGAGCACAAGGTTCCCATGACCTTCCGGGCCGCAGGCACCAGCCTCTCGGGGCAGTCCGTGTCCGATGGCATCCTGGTGGAGGTGGCCCGCAACTGGCGCGGCATCCAGGTTCTGGAACGTGGCGCCAAGGTGAAGGTGCAGCCCGGTGTCATCGGTGCCCATGTGAACCACGCCCTGCGCCCCTTCCGGGCCAAGATGGGCCCCGACCCCGCATCCATCAACACCTGCACCGTAGGGGGCATCCTTTCCAACAACTCCAGCGGCATGTGCTGCGGCGTCAGCCAGAACGCCTACCACACACTGGAGTCCCTGACTTTCGTCCTGCCCTCGGGCACCGTGATCGACACTGCCGCGCCGGACGCCGATGCCCGGTTCCGCGAGGCCGAGCCGGCCCTTGCGGAGGGCCTGTTGAAACTCAAGCAGGACCTCGAATCCAATCGTCCACTCGCCGAGCGCATCCGGGCCAAGTATCGGATGAAGAACACCACGGGCTACTCGCTCAACGCCTTCATCGACTACGAACGCCCGGTGGACATCTTCCGCAACCTGCTGGTGGGTTCCGAGGGCACCCTGGCTTTCATCGCGGAAGCGGTGCTGAACACGGTGCCGGACCTGCCCGTGAAAGTGACGGGTTTCCTGATCTTCCCTGATCTGCACGCCGCCTGCGCGGCCATCGTGCCTCTGCGGGACGCCGGCGCTGCTGCCCTGGAGCTGCTGGACCGGGCCTCGCTACGATCCGTGGAGAACCAGGCGGGCATTCCTCCCAGCATCAAGTCGCTGCCGGAAGGAGCCGCGGCCCTGCTGGTCGAGTTCCAGGGCCAGGCGGAGTCCGCCCGGGCGGAGCTGGAACGCGTAGCCCTGGCGGCCGCCTCTGACCTGCAACTCATGGAGCCTGCCCGCTTCACCCACGATCCCGTGGAGCAGGCCCTGCTCTGGAAGATCCGCTCGGGCACCTTCCCCTCCGTGGGCGCGGTCCGGAAACGAGGCACCACGGTGCTTATCGAGGACGTGGCCTTCCCCGTCGACAAACTGGCCGACGCCGCCGTGGACCTCACGAAGCTCTTCGCCAAGCACCGCTACGACGAGGCCATCCTCTTCGGGCATGCCAAGGACGGGAACCTGCACTTCGTTATCACGCAGTCCTTCAACGACCAGGTGGCCGTGGACCGCTATGCGGCCCTCATCGACGACGTGGTGGAGCTGGTGGTGAAGAAGTACGACGGCGCCCTGAAGGCCGAACACGGCACGGGTCGAAACATGGCGCCCTTCGTGGAGGCCGAATGGGGTCCCGAGGCCAAGGCCGTCATGGAGCAGCTCAAGAATCTGGTGGATCCCCATCGCCTGCTGAACCCCGGCGTGATCCTCAACGCCGATCCCAAGTGCCACCTGTCCGACCTCAAACCCATGCCTGGCGTGGAGGAGGAGGTCGACAAGTGCATCGAGTGCGGCTACTGCGAGCCCAAGTGCCCCAGCCGTGAGCTGACCCTCACCCCTCGGCAGCGCATTGTGGTGCGCCGCGAGATAGCCCGCCTCGAATCCAACCGCGAGAACCCCGCCCTGCTCTCCTCCCTGCGGGAAGCCTTCCCCTACATGGCCCTGGATACCTGCGCGGTGGATGGCCTCTGCGCCACCGCCTGCCCCGTGAGCATCGATACCGGCCAGCTCACCAAGCGGTTCCGCCGGGCCAGCCACAGCCGCCGCGCCCAGAAGATCGCCTTGTCCGTAGCCCGCAACTTCGCCACGGTGGAACCAGTCATGCGCTTGGCCCTGCGCTCCGGCCACATCGTCCAGAGCGTCTTCGGCCTCAAGGCCATGCCCTTCATCACCCGGATCATGAAGGCCTTCGGCGCTTCCCACCAGTGGAGCCCGGAGATGCCCAAGCCCGCCAAGGCGCCCCTCCCTGTCACTTCACTGGAAGGCGCCCAGGCCATCTACTTCCCGGCCTGCCTCTCCCGCATGATGGGCCACCTGCCCGGCGAGCCCGAGGAGATGAGCCTGGTGGAGGCGCTGGTGAAGGTGTCCGCGCGGGCCGGCTACCCGGTCCACATCCCCTACGACGTGGAAGGCACCTGCTGCGGCGTGCCCTTCTCCTCCAAGGGCTACGACGAGGCCCACCGTTACACCGTGAATCACGCCATCGAGAAGTTCTGGGAATGGAGCCAGCAGGGTCGCTTGGCCATCGTCATGGATACCAGCCCCTGCACCTATGGGGTCATCACCAGCCGCGGCTACCTCACACCTGAGAACCAGGCGAAGTTCGACAAGCTGAAGATCCTCGACAGCACCGCCTTCGCCAACGACGTGCTGCTGCCCCGCCTGAAGGTGACGCACAAAGTTGGCTCCGTGGTCCTCCATCCGGTCTGTTCGGTGACAAAAATGAACCTCCTGCCCCAATTGGAGGGGGTCGCCAAGGCCTGCGCGAACAAGGTCATGGTGCCGCGGGACGCTGGTTGCTGCGGCTTCGCCGGTGATCGCGGCTTCACCCATGCCGAGCTGACCGCTTCCGCCACCAAGCACGAGGCTCGCGAGGTGAAGGCCGAGTCCTTCGATGGCTATTACGCCAGCAGCCGCACCTGCGAGGTGGGCATGACCCGTTCCACGGGCCAAGTCTACCGAAGCTTCCTATACTTGCTCGAATCCGCGACTCGACCGGAGGGCGACCAGTGAACGGCACCAAACCTAAGAAGGTCTACTTCTACGGCACCTGCCTGGTGGACCTGTTCTTCCCGGACGCCGGCATGGCCGGCATCCAGCTCCTGCGCCGGGCCGGCGTGGAGGTGGTCTTCCCCGAAGGTCAGACCTGTTGCGGGCAGCCCGCCTTCAACTGCGGCTACTGGGAGGAGGCCCGGGATGTGGCCCGCACCCAGGTGGCCCTCTTTCCCGAGGATCTGCCGGTGATCCTGCCCTCGGGCAGCTGCGCGGGCATGATGAAGGTCCACTATCCCGAGCTGTTCCACGGTCAGCCCGACGAAGCCAAGGTCCGGGCTTTCAGCGCCCGGGTCTATGAGCTGACCCAGTTCCTCGTGGACGTGCTGGACGTGCAGATGAAGGATCTCGGCGAGCCCGTGAAGGTGACGTGGCACAGCTCCTGCCATGCGGTCCGCGACCTGGGCCTGAAGGGCGAGCCCCAGGCCCTCATCGGACAGCTGTCGAACGTGGAGCTGGCGCCCCTCACCCGGGAGTACGAGTGCTGCGGTTTCGGGGGCACCTTCGCGGTGCGCCATCCCGAAATCTCCGGCGCCATGGTGACGGACAAGATCGCCGATGCCACCGCCACCGGCGCTTCTGTCGTCCTGTCCACGGACGGCGGTTGCCTGATGAACGTGAACGGCGCGCTGGAAGCCAAAAGCAGCAAGCTCAAGGTCCAGCACATCGCCGAATTCCTGTGGGAGCGCACCCGTGCACGCTGAGCATGAAATCCACTTCCGCGATGCCGCCGCCAAAGCCCTGCTGGATCCCCAGCTCCGCGCCAACTTCCGCCGCGCCATGGACGGCCTCATTGCCAAGCGCAAGGCCCAGTTCCCCGACCCGAGGGACCTTCAGGACCTGCGCCACCTCAGCACGGCCATCCGCTCCCGCAGCCTCCTGAACCTGCCCGCCCTGCTCGAACAATTGGAGGCCAGCTGCGCCAAGAATGGCATCCAGGTCCATTGGGCCGA
>Ga0315270_10000256_pt1 | contig 30544 bp, 29 predicted proteins | sample C1_bottom_MG_FD_204932 | JGI IMG/M metagenome (GOLD analysis project Ga0315270, IMG submission 204932) | Sediment microbial communities from Yellowstone Lake, YNP, Wyoming, USA - C1_bottom | ecosystem: Environmental > Aquatic > Freshwater > Lake > Sediment | place: USA: Wyoming | collected...
GAGCAAACACTGGCTGCGCGCGTGCTTCGCGAAGAGCATCGCATATATCCACAAGCCATCCGCTGGCTATGCCAAGGACAGATCGAATTGAGCGCACAGGGGAAAATCATATTCCATTATCGCAAACAGTCCGGCCATTCACTGGTTTCCCCCAGCCTGGACTAGCAATGAAATACCTGCACCATCATTTTTCCTGGTTGATGCTGTGTCTCGCCGGCTCTGCATTCGCAGCATCGCCAAGCAGCGTGTCAGCCACCTACGACATTTACAAGGGTAGCCTGAGAATAGCCACAGTCGAGGAAAAATACACGCGCGACAAGGACCACTACACCCTAATCAGCACAACACGCGCGGTCGGTCTGCTGGCGATAATCAAGCCCGGCAAGATCATCATCAGCAGCCGGGGACTGATAGGGCCCAAAGGCTTGCAACCGTTGTTTTTCAGCGATCAACGTGAAGGGGATGCAAGCAGAAGTCGACAAGCAGAGTTCGATCGGGTCACCCACCAACTCACTCTTATCTCTCCGGCCGAGCGCAAGTTATTTTCCCTGCCGGAAGGCACTCAGGATCGCCTGAGCGCAATGTATCAATTCATGTTCCTGTCGCTGGCAAAAACAGACACGCTGAGTTTCAACATGACCAACGGCAATAAGCTGGATATTTACAATTACCGTATTACGGCCGACCAGAGCGTGACCGTTCCGCTCGGTACATTCAAGGCGTATTACGCAGCCAGCGTACCTGAAGCCCGAACGAACCGGACAGAGATCTGGCTAGCCACAGACCAGGCAAATTTCCCATACAAGATGGTCATCACCGATCCGGATGGTGACAGGCTTTCACAAGAGCTGACCAGATTCGATTTCGTACCGTGATTGCCGTCCTACGCACCCCTGCCCGCCGCATCACCTTGGCCATCGCACTCTCAGTGCTGATACACACTGCCATTATGTGGCTGCCGTATTTCCAATGGCCACACGCCAAAGTCGAGTTGCCGCCGCTCACCGTCAGGCTCGAACCCCTGCCCGATGCTGGCGAACATCCTGCTGCAAACCCACAACCTGAAAAGCCCCTCACCAGATCAGATGCAGGTTCTGCCGACGGGCGTGTGCCCGGGACGACGAATGAGATGGATAAAACAGAACCGCCAGCTTCAGCCCATCCATTTCCAAAACATTTACGGCTTTCCTTTGTCGTTCACAGTGGCAAGGATGGTTTCATGACTGGCGAGATCCTTCACCAGCTTGATATTCGTCGCGACAGGTATACTCTAAAGTCAGTTCGAAAAACTGCAGGGTTAACCAGCCTGCGCAATAGCGACCAGCTTATCCAGAGCAGCCACGGCAAGATCATTGATCGCGGGTTGCAACCCCACGCTTTCTCTGAAGGAAAAATCACCAAGGACGGCAAGCTCAACATGCAAGCCACGTTTGACTGGGGGGCGCAGAAACTGCGCTTCTCCAACAACAACGAAATCACTCTACCTGTGGACACGCAGGATATGTTGAGTTTCATGTACCAACTCTCACAAATTCAAATGAACGGTGAGTTTTTTCTGTTGCCGGTCAGCGATGCTGCGCAACTCCAGCAATATCAGATCGAAGTCGGCACGAAAGAAAATATCGATACCCCTATGGGCAAAGTACGCGCACTACATTTGCGCAAGATGCACGCCCAGGGAGAAGCTTACTTTGACATCTGGCTTGGTTTGGAATACCGCCTATTGCCAGTGAAATTCAGCCAGGTCGATGATTCGGATAAGGTGATCGAGGAGTATGTGATCTCGAGCTTTCGCGCCGCAGATAAATAGCACATTCGTTACTCGCCAGATATCGCCCTCGTAACCCTGCTAAACTGCACTCCTGAATCCGCAAGGCCAACTACCCATGCTTATTACCGAATACCGAATAGAACTTGTCATCCAGGCCCTACGCACCATCCTGCCACTGACCCATCCCGCCGACACCACACTGCGTTATTTTTTCAAGAACGAACGCATCGGCTCGAACGAGCGCGAGTTGGTCGCGGAGACCGTGTTCGGCGTGCTGCGTCACCGCTTGTTGCTGGAGCACGCCTGCGCAGGTAATGCAACACCGCGCCGCATGGCGCTTGCCCATCTGCTCAGGTTCGGCGGGTATAACCTGCGCGAACTTGAACCGGTATTGAAACACGATGAAAAAGAATGGCTCGCCACGGTAAAGGCCGTAAAAGTTGAAGATATGCCTTTGTCGGTGCAGGCCGAACTACCAGAATGGTTGACTGAAAAAATGCGCGGTTCATATTCCGATGCTGACATCCTCGCGATAGGAAAGTCGATGCAACAGGGCGCGCCACTGGACATCCGCGTCAACACCCTGCTCGCCAAGCGCGAAGATGTATTGCAGCAACTGCATGACAAAAAGATCGAGGCCAGCGCCACACCCTATTCGCCCATCGGCATCCGCCTGAAGGAAAAGATCCCGCTGAACAAGGATGTATTGTTCACCGAGGGCAAGGTCGAAGTACAGGATGAAGGCAGCCAGTTGCTCGGCTTTTTGCTTGCTCCCAAGCGCAACGACATGGTGGTGGATTTTTGCGCCGGCGCGGGCGGCAAGACGCTGATGCTTTCTGCACAGATGAACTCGCAAGGGCGCTTGTATGCGATGGATGTTTCCGAGAAACGTCTCGCCAATCTCAAGCCGCGCCTGAAGCGTTCCGGCGCCAGCAACATTCAGCCGATGCTGATATCGCATGAGAATGATCTCAAGGTAAAACGCCTCGCCGGAAAAATAGATCGTGTGCTGGTAGATGCGCCGTGCAGCGGCTTGGGCACTTTGCGCCGCAACCCTGACCTGAAATTCCGCCAGTCACCCGGCAGCATCGAAGAGCTTACCCGGAAACAAGCCGCCATCCTTGCCTCCGCGAGCCGCCTGCTCAAGAAAGGCGGACGCCTGGTATATGCGACATGCAGCATCCTGCCGGAAGAGAACCAGCATATCGTGCAAGCCTTCCTCGCCGCACATCCCGATTTTGTGCTGCGCCCGGCAGGAGAAGTATTGCAGCAACAGAAGATCACGCTGGAAGCGCTTGATTATCTGGAACTACGCCCCCATATACACCAAACAGATGGATTTTTCGCTGCGATACTCGAACGGATCTAGCCGACCAGCGGTCATCATCAACGCGTATTCTTCTGTGTACAATGGCAGCATTAGTTAACGGTTTCACATTGCAAGCGGGAGATAGCATGCTTTCAGGGTTTCTGGATTTACCATGGTGGGGATATGTGCTCACCACGTTGGCACTCACCCACATCACCATCGCGTCGGTAACCATCTTTTTACACCGTCATCAGGCCCACCGTGCACTCGAACTACACCCCGTCGCCAGTCACTTCTTCCGCTTCTGGTTGTGGCTGACCACCGGCACGGTGACCAAAGAATGGGCATCCATTCACCGCAAGCACCACGCCAAATGCGAAACCCCAGAAGACCCGCATAGCCCGCAAGTACTGGGCATAAAGAAGGTGCTACTGGAAGGTGCCGAGCTCTATCGCAAGGAAGCAAAGAACCTCGAAACGCTGGAAAAATATGGTCGCGGCACACCGGACGACTGGCTGGAGCGTAACCTGTACTCCAAACACAGCATGCTGGGCATCGTGCTGATGCTGGCAATCGACGTACTGCTGTTCGGGCCGCTCGGCATCACCATCTGGGCGGTACAAATGATCTGGATACCGGTAACCGCAGCGGGTGTCATCAATGGTGCCGGACACTACTGGGGTTACCGTAACTTTCAGTCTGCCGATGCCTCCACCAACATCGTGCCTTGGGGCTTCCTGATCGGTGGCGAAGAATTACACAACAATCACCACGCGTATATCGGTTCAGCTAAGCTCTCCAGCAAATGGTACGAGTTCGACATAGGCTGGCTGTACATCCGCAGCCTGGCTGCGCTGGGCTTGGCCAAAGTAAAAAGAATCGCGCCAAAAGTACGGCTGAATACCGCAAAAACAGTATGCGACATCGATACGCTGCACGCAGTGATGGCACACCGTTACGAAGTGATGGCCAAATATGCCAAATCACTGAAGAAAACTTATAGCGAAGAGATTGCTCAACTTAAGCAACGCATGCCCGGCCTGGCAACAGTCGACCTAAAGCATGTCAAGCACTGGCTGCATGTTGATGCAACCGTGCTGAGCGAACAGGAAAAATTAAAGCTGGGTTTGGTCATCCAGACCAGTCAGAAATTGAATACTGCCTACACCCTGCGCCAAGAACTCATCGCGATCTGGCAACGCTCCACAGCAACCAAGGAACAGATGGTAAAAGACCTGGAAGACTGGTGTCATCGCGCCGAAACCTGCGGCATCGAAGCACTGCAACAATTTTCCATGCGTTTGCGCTGTTACGCTTAGGCTTTGCATCATCTGGTGTCATAGCGCCTAACAACAAAGGCCGGCTGTTTCCTCAGTCGGCCTTTTTAATCCTGAAAACGATTTAAACAGATGACCACAAAAAACGCCCCCATTGTTTGCGGTGTCCCTATTTCGCCGATAATTGTTTCGCGAACTGGACGGCCAGTTCGCTACGTATCTCGCGCAATTTAGCCTTGATCTTTACCTCATTCTCGCGCCCCATCCTCATCAGGATCTTGCGGCCTGCCGACTGCGCTTCCAATGTCGGATCCGCATAAAGGAACATGACGTTGGGCTGCACTAGTTTCACCGACCCTTTGAGTTCTGGAGCTCCCAGCAAATGATCGATCACTGTTACAAGTCGATCGTTGAAAGAACCGTTCGGGTATCCCAATTCCCGATACGCGCTCTGGAACAAAGGGGAGAAGTGCTCATAAATAGCAACCAGCTTCTTGGCATCCACACTTTCGGCGATACGCACATAAGGCGCATAGCGTGCTGCATTCTTTGAGGAGATGGTAAGGTTTTCCTCACTACCAGCGGTGAGAAATTTTCCGCTGACTGGCTTGGTGGGAAACAACCTTGAAGCGGCGGTTTTGCGCGAAAGATTGTCTATCGTGACGACGATATGCCGCACGACTCCCTCAAGACGAAAATATTTCTTGAAAGTATCTCCGCCCAATAGATCGGAAACTGCCTCGCGCACGACTGGATCACTGTCGTTCAATTCAGGAAGCGACGGCGTTACGATTTCCTGAACCGACTGGGGTTTGGCAGGCTCGACACGTGCAACGGGTGCAGGAGCTGCCTTGACAGGTTGTTCCAGCTTTATTTCGGGTGTGGTTTTTCCCTGAGTAAAATAAAAACCGATAACGACTGCAGCCAACAGGGAAATAACCGCCAGCAAGCCAATAATATTCTTCATCACAGCTCTCCTTAGCAAGGGAAATTGGAAATCACTTACGGTGCTATCTCATTGTGCCCGAAATATTCCATTCTGAGCGGACGTGCTTCAAAATAATAATGCAACAGAAGGGTGCGTTAGTGCGAGAATAATCACATGAGACTTTTCAACCCGATACTTTCAGCGTTGCTGCTTGTCGCCTGTGCTTCCAGTGGCACTGGCCTTAAGTCTGGCGAGTCACGCCTTGAAGATGTGTTACTCGACATGGGTAACCCTGCGATGCAATGGCAGGATCCGGATGGCTCCCGGCAACTCTCCTATCCTCGGGGCATATACTCGTTCATGGTGTATATCGGTGCCGATGGCAAGATGCAAAGTATCAAAAATGTCCTGGGTATGGAAACATTTGTGCGGATTCGACCCGACATGACCAAGAGCCAAGTGCTCCGCATTCTAGGTCCTTCTGAATCATCTGAAACCGCTTACTTCAAGGCGCGGGATGAACTCGCGTGGGAATGGCGCTACTGCGACGAATGGAATGAACTGGCTCGATTCGATGTCCTGTTCGATAACAGCAAAGAAGTGGTTCGCTCGACCATGAGCCGAACCGAGTCTCAAAGGGGACTTTGTGGGCCCGGTCATTGCATATGTTCACACGCCAAATGATGAGTGTTTTTGGCCAACAGATATAATTTTAATATCCTCATTATCATCTTGGAGAGAATCGCATCGTGAAAGACAAAATTGTAGTTTCCGTATCTGTTTTTATATTCGTATTGATCGTTCTGTTGACGGCCATATCGAGCGAATGGGGCATGTCCCTGTTGTCACAGTTCCTTGGAAGTACCCTACATTTCTCCAAGTAAGGCATCGATAAAAAAACCCGCACGAATGCGGGTTTTGAGATAAGGCCAACATATACTTACAGGGTCGCTGCCTAGAACGGAATATCGTCGTCAAAATTATCGAAGCCGCCCTTAGCTGCAGGTGCGGCCTTGGCAGGTGCTGCCGAGCTTCCGGATGACGAGGAAGCAGGTTTATTCTCCACTACTTCGAAACTCCCACCGGTGGATTTTCCACCCAGCATGGTCATTTCGTTTACTACGATCTCCGTGGTGTAACGGTCTTTGCCTTCCTTGTCCTGCCACTTGCGGGTCTGAAGTTTGCCCTCGACGTATATTTGCGAGCCCTTCTTCAAATACTCACCGGCGATCTCGGCGAGGCGGCGGTAGAACACCAGGTTGTGCCACTCGGTTTTTTCCTGCTTTTCGCCGCTCTTGTCCTTCCAGTTTTCTGAAGTCGCCAGCGTTGCATTTGTCACCGCCTCTCCACTGGTCATGTAGCGGGTCTCCGGGTCTTTGCCGAGGCGTCCTATCAGGATTACTTTGTTCACCGACATGTCATGCTCCTTTCGTCACTAATTGTTCTACAGCGTCTTTATCAAATCCCCGCATATCAACCTTGAGGCAGGCGATGTTCTCCGCCGCGATAACCATCACCTCGCGCACACCCTGCACCTGCGCGAGCTGCTTTTGTAATTCTAACCCAGCCGACTCATTCATTTCGGACAAATGATACAGTTTGGTGCTCACTGCTGCCGGAGGATTCATCCCGGACGCAACCACCAGCCACACCAGCAGCAGCAAGATGGCGAACATAAACACTGCATTACCGCCGACATACTGCATCAACGCCCCGCCCGCTGCCGCGCCCGTGAATGCGCCCAGGAACTGCACGCTGCTGTATACGCCCATTGCGGTACCCTTCGCTGCCAGCGGCGCGATCTTGCTGATCATCGAGGGCAACGTCGCCTCCAGTACGTTAAACGCAGTGAAGAACACCAGCAAAGCGATAGCCACGCCCCACAAACTGTCCTGCGCGAACATCAACAGCGCCTGCCCCGCCATCGCCAGTCCCACTGCTATCATGAACACCTGCTTCATCTTCGCCTTCTTCTCCGCGATGATGATTGGCGGCACCATCAACCCGAATGCAATCAGCATCACCGGCAAGTAGATATACCAATGGTGTGACACATCCAGCCCATCGCGTTTGAGCACGAACGGCACCTGCATGAATACCGACATCAGAATCGCGTGCAGCGAAAAGATACCAAAGTCGAGACGTAATAATTCCTTGTTGCGCAGCACCTCGCCAAAATGTCCCCAGCTCGCCTCGGTGTCACTGTGAAAGCGTGTGATCAACGGATTGGGGATCATGAACTTCACCACGCCCAACGCCAGCAAAGCCAGCACACCAGTCAACGCGAACAGGCCCGGCACACCGATCACACTGTTGAGTAGCGGCGACAGCACCATCGAGATCGAAAACGTGATACCGATCGTGATGCCGATCATCGCCATCGCCTTGGTGCGCACTTCCTCGCGGGTCAGGTCTGCAGTCAGCGCCATCACCGCTGCGTTCAGCGCGCCCGCACCTTGCACCACACGCCCGAAGATCACCCAGTAGATATTGTCTGCCGAGGCCGCGACAAAGCTACCCAATGCGAACAAGATAAGGCTGACATAGATGACCGGCTTGCGCCCGTAACGGTCGGACAGCCAACCGGCCGGGATCTGCAGGATCGCCTGAGTCAGGCCGTAAGCCCCCAGCGCGATGCCCATCAGCAGATGGCTCTCCCCGCCGGGCAAATGTTCCGCATACAGTGCGAAAACCGGCAGGATGATGAACAACCCAAGCATGCGCAGGCCATAGATACTGGCCAAACCGAAGCTGGCGCGACGCTCGATCGCGGTCATGGTGTCGGGTATTTGATGCATGGATATTTTGAAAGGTGATGAGAAGTTGAGTATTTTAGCAGGTCGTTACTCTAGCTGACAGCTCCATGCAAGTGCTACGAGATAGCGATGACGCGACTCTAAATAAACTTTAGTTCGCCTCTTAAACCCCAGAGTCAAAAGTGAACTTATTTCAACCGTCTGATATTGGCGCCTAGCTGCGAAAGCTTCGCCTCGATATGCTCGTAACCACGGTCCAGATGGTAGATACGGTCGATCACGGTCTCGCCCTGCGCGAACAAGCCTGCTATGACCAGACACGCCGAGGCACGGAGATCAGTAGCCATGATTGCCGCACCCTCGAGTTGCGTGCATCCCTTGATAACGGCGGTATTACCCTCAACGTCGATCTGCGCGCCGAGACGGCGCAACTCCTGCACGTGCATGAAGCGGTTTTCAAAGATGGTCTCGATCACCATCGCGCTGCCCATGGCAATGGTGTTCATCGACATGAATTGCGCTTGCATATCGGTCGGGAAAGCCGGGTAAGGCGCAGTCCGCACGTTCACTGCATTGGGACGTTGACTCATTCGAAGGTTGATTGTACTACCCGAAATTCGTATGTTTGCGCCGGCTTCCTGCAACTTTTCCAACACATTTTCGAGGATATCGGCGCGCGCATCGGTCAGGGTGATGTCGCCACCCGCTGCTGCTGCTGCCACCAAAAACGTGCCGCTCTCGATGCGATCCGGCATGATGCGATGGCTTGCACCATGCAACTTCTCCACACCGATGATACTGATGGTATCGCTGCCCGCTCCCTCGATCTTGGCACCCATCGCGATCAGGCAATTCGCCAAGTCCACCACTTCTGGTTCGCGCGCCGCATTTTCCAGCAACGTCACACCGTCTGCCAGCACCGCCGCCATCATAAGATTTTCGGTACCGGTAACGCTGATCAGATCGAAAAATATCCGCGCGCCTTTCAGCCGTTTCCCCGCTTTACCGTGAGGCACCCGAGCAAGGATGTAACCGTGCTCGATATGGATTTCCGCGCCCATCGCCTGCAAGCCTTTGATGTGCAGGTCTACCGGGCGCGAGCCGATGGCGCAGCCCCCCGGCAAGGAAACACGCGCCTCGCCAAAACGCGCCAGCAGCGGCCCCAATACCAGAATCGCGGCACGCATGGTCTTCACCATTTCATAAGGGGCTTCGAGCTTGTCCACCTTGGCGCCGCACAACGTCACCGCACTTGGCTCGACACTAGCTGTCACACCCATCTGCACCAGCAGCTTGCGCATCGTGGCAACATCATGCAAATCCGGCATGTTGTCCAGATGCAATTCATCCGCTGTCAGCAGACCCGCGCACATGATGGGCAATGCTGCATTTTTCGCCCCGGAAATACGCACTTCGCCATTGAGGCGATTTCCGCCGATGATTGCTAGTTTTTGCATAAATTTAAATTATTAGAAGATTGAGGTTGAACGCAAGTTGCATGGCCAAGGCAATTACAATCTTACATCTTGCGACTATCTTCCCACTCTTGCGGCGTAAAGGTCTTCATCGACAGCGCATGAATTTCTGCGCGCATCCGGTCGCCCAGGGTTTGATAAACCAGTTGATGGCGTTGGACGCGGCTCTTGCCTGCAAACGCATCGCTAACCACCACCGCTTCAAAGTGCTGCCCATCACCGACCACGCTTAAATGTTTTGTGACCATATTATGCGCAATATTGAGCTGAATGCTTTCCGGAGTAACCATGATCAAGTCCATTGTTAGTTAAAAATGATAGCTGCCGAGTTTTACCAGCGGCCGAGAGAGATTCGATCTATCAAGCCGTCTGCTGGGGTAACAGGTCGGCAACACCATACAAACGTGCCAGACTAAGCAAGTCATCAGGAAGATTGCGCACACGCAAATCTCGCTTGCCACGCTGCGCGGCTCTTGACCAACCCATCAGCATACTGATCGCAGCGGAATCGACGGAATCGACCCGGGAAAAATCCACTTGCAGATCTTCGCTGGACAGACGCTGCAATCCGAGTGCAAATAATGCGGGGACCGTATCCATGCCCAGATGGCCTTGCATCTCCATCCACTCATCCTCGCGCACGGTCATTTTGCATCGACCTTACGCAGGTCGCCATCGGCAGCATTGATGTTTTTATCCGACAAGGTTTTGATCAGGCCATCGATCCCGCCTTGCTGGATCTGCGTGGCGAAAGTGCCGCGATAGCTCATCACCATGCTGACCCCCTCTATGGAAATGTCGAAAGCTTTCCACCCTGAATCGGATTTTTTCATTTCATAATCCACCAGGACAGGCTGCGACCCCGGTTTGTTGATGACGGTCTTGACAGTCACTTCGCCACCAGCATCCGCCCCCGCCTTCAACGGCTTTACTTCCACCGTTTGATCGCGATACACAGTGAAAACCTTGGTATATGTGCGGACCAGCATGTTGCGAAACTCTGCCACCAGTGAACGCTTCTGTTCAGGAGTAGCAGTTCGCCAATACTTGCCCACCGCCAGTTGCGTCATGCGTTCAAAATCGAAATGCGGCAACACTTTGGCATTCACCAACTCCAGGATCTTTTTCTGGTCGCCCGCCTGGATGTCTTTATCCTGTTTGACGATCGTAATGACTTCCTGAACTGTTCTTTGAATCAGCGCATCAGGTGCGATCACTTCGGCGCGCACCACGCAAGCCATACAGCACATCGAGACACACAAGATCATTTTTTGTAAAATTGCCATTTCAACTCGCTTGTTATTTGACTTTGGTTATTTGACTTTGGCCGGTTCTTCAGCCTTGCTGTAGATAAATTTCCCGATCAAATCTTCCAACACTATCGCCGACTGGGTCATCTTGATGACCTCGCCATTCTTGAGCATCTCGCTGTCACCACCAGGCACCAGTCCGATATATTGCTCGCCCAACAAACCCGAAGTCAGAATATTGGCGAACGTATCCTTGGGAAATTGATAACGCTTGTCCAGACTCATCACAACATTGGCTTCATAGCGCTCGGTATCCAGCATAATCTCCGTCACTCTCCCAACAAGCACTCCGGCGCTCTTGATCGATGCCTTGGGCTTCAAGCCGCCGATATTGGAAAAATAGGCATGAACCTGATAGCTCTCGGACATATTATAAGTACTCAGGTTCCCTACCTTCATCGCCAGCATTACCAGTGCGGCAACACCTGCCACCACGAATATACCCACCCAAAGGTCCAGTGTAGTGCGTTCCATAACTCAATTCCCTTTAAACATGATTGAAGTCAATATAAAGTCCAACATCAAAATCACCAGTGATGAGGTCACCACGGTGCGTGTCGTCGCACCGGACACCCCTTCGGCGGTGGGCGGCGCATCGTAGCCTTCGAACAAGGCAATGACCGTCACCGCGGTGCCAAACACGAAACTCTTGATCACGCCGTTCAGTATATCCTCACGAAAATCCACCGCCGCCTGCATTTGCGACCAGAACGAGCCTTCGTCCACCCCGATCTGCACCACCCCGACAAAGTAGCCGCCAAATATGCCAGCCGCGCTGAACATGGCTGCCAATAATGGCATCGATATTACGCCGGCCCAAAAGCGCGGCGCAACGATGCGTGCGATCGGATTCACCGCCATCATTTCCATTGCCGAGATTTGCTCGGTTGCCTTCATCAATCCGATCTCCGCAGTCATCGCCGAACCGGCTCGACTGGCAAACAGTAACGCAGCCACTACCGGCCCCAGTTCGCGCACCAGGCTCAACGCCACCAAGGTGCCTAACGCCGACTCGGAGCCATAGCGCTTGAGCGTTTCATACCCTTGCAAACCCAGCACCATCCCGACGAACAATCCCGCCACGATGATGATGATTAACGACATAACACCAGTTGAAAACAATTCTTTGGTGATCAGGTTAAAACGCCGGAAACTGCTCGCCGAATGCAATAGAGTCAGAATGAGAAAACGCGTCGCCATTCCGATACGCCATACCGCATTGATGGAACGATGCCCGATTAATTTGATTGTCTTGATAGCAGGCATAAGTCAGGAAGCGCTGGTCTGTAAATTCAAATCCTGGCGATAATCTCTGCCGGGATAATGGAATGGCACCGGGCCATCCATCTCGCCATGTACAAACTGGTGCACGAAGTCCTCTTTAGAAGCACGGATCTCATCCGGAGTTCCCTCCGCCCTGATAACTCCATTCGCCATAAAATAAACGTAGTCCACTATCTTTAGCGACTCCTGAATATCATGGGTGACCACTATCGATGTCGCACCCAGTGCATCGTTCAGCCTGCGGATCAAATCACCGACAACGGTCAGTGAGATTGGATCCAACCCGGCAAACGGTTCATCGTACATGATCAACATCGGATCCAGAGCCACGGTGCGTGCAAGCGCCACACGGCGTGCCATTCCGCCGGATAATTCAGATGGCATCAGGTTATGGGTACCTCGTAGCCCGACAGCATTGAGCTTCATCAACACCAGGTCATGAATGATTTCTTCCGGCAGATCGGTATGCTCGCGCATCTGGAACGCCACGTTGTCATATACCGACATATCGGTAAAAAGTGCGCCGAACTGGAACAGCATGCCCATCTTGCGACGCATAGCATACAATCCTTCCTGCCCCAACTCATGGACGACCTGCCCATCCATTTTGACGTAGCCCCCGGTCGGCTTAAGCGCCCCACCGATATGGCGCAACAGGGTAGTTTTGCCGCAACCGCTCAAACCCATGATGGAAATCATTTTTCCTTTCGGAAAGGTCATGTTGATGCCTTCAAGGACCGGGCGCTTATCGTAGGCAAAATTAAGGTTGCGAATTTCGACTAGAGCCGATGAAGACATTGTGAAACCCTAAAATTCAAGATGCCGCATTCTAAACCACTGCGTCGGCAATTCCCAATTCATTCGACAACCAAATAAATACCAATAAAAACATCCCTATTGAGCTTATTTCCGCTTGCCGTTATGCTCAACATCTAACATGCAACTCCATGAGAGAAAATTGAACGCTTCGATTTCGACCATTCCCAGCCTGATCATCGTTGACGACGACCCGTTGATCCGGGAAGGCCTTGCGCTCACCTTTGGCGACCACTTCAAAGTTTATCAAGCTGAATCTCGCGCCGCTGCAATCGAGTTGTTGCGTAAATTACCCAGCCCCCCGCAACTGGCGCTGATCGACTTGGGGCTTCCGCCCGTCCCGCACCGGCCGGACGAAGGCTTTCAACTAATCGCCGAATTACTGGCACATTCGCCGAAAATCAAGATTTTTGTCTTGTCCGGACAAGATGACAAAAGCAATGCGCGCCATGCACGCTCACTGGGCGCGATAGATTTCATAGCCAAACCCTGTGCGCCCGAAAAAATTCAGAAATATCTGGACGATGCGTTAACGGTTCAAGACCGAGAGCCCGATACCAAAAATAGAGGTGATCACGAACTCGGCATCGTCGGCCAAAGCCCTGCAATACAGGCACTGCGCAGTCAAATCGTGATGTATGCCTCCATTCCTTTCCCGGTTCTCATTGAAGGTGAGTCAGGATGCGGGAAAGAATTGGTTGCCGCCGCTTTGCAAAAACTGGCTAGCAATCCCGCTTCCCCCTTCAAGGTGCTCAACTGCGCCGCAATCTCCCCCACGCTGATCGAGCCAACCTTGTTCGGCTATAGCAAAGGAGCTTTCACCGGCGCGGCAAACGCACAATCAGGTTTTTTTGAAGAGGCATCTGATGGCACACTATTCCTCGACGAGATCGGCGAAGTACCGCTGGAACTCCAGACTAAGTTGTTACGGGTGCTGGAAAATGGTGAATATCAACGTGTCGGCGAAACCACAACCCGCAAAAGCAGTGCCCGTATCATTGCCGCAACCAATCGAAACCTGCGTAATGCTGTCAGGGACGGCACATTTCGCAGTGACCTTTATTACCGTCTGAATGTGTTCTCAATCAATGTTCCCCCGTTGCGCGAACTGGGCACTGACAAACTGGCTCTGCTCAACCATTTTCGCGCTTTCTATTCACAACAGATCAATCAAGCGATTTTTGAATTGCTCCCGGATGCATTGCAATATTGGGAACAATACAGCTTTCCAGGTAATACCCGGGAATTACGCAACATCGTCATCCGGTTGGCCACGAAATTTCCCGGTAAAACCGTTAGCAAATCACAATTACAAGACGAATTTGACCCATTGGAAACATCCGTATACCCGCAAGGAGATACCTCTACGGAATCGATAAGGCTGCAATTGCAAGAAGGCAATTTCAGTCTGAATCGCCATATGCACCAGCAAGAAGACCTCTATATAGCTGCCGCACTGGAACTTGCCGCAGGCAATATCAGCGAGGCTGCGAAACTGCTCGGTATCAACCGCACCACGTTACACAGTCGCATGGCTACACAACACAAATTCGAGGAATAGAATACGGTTATGTATTTAGAGCACTTCGGACTTACTGAGCCCCCATTCAGAATTACCCCTGTCACGGAATTCTTTTTTTCCGGTGCCAATCGCGGTGAGATTCTTGACGCGCTGATCTACTCATTGAGCGAAGCCGAAGGTATCATCAAGGTCAGCGGTGAGGTTGGCAGCGGCAAAACCATGTTGTGCCGCATGCTACTGGAACGGCTGCCCGACCATATCGAAACCATCTATCTCGCCAACCCCAGCCTGTCGCGTGAAGAGATGCTATATGCGATCGCCGATGGGCTCGGACTGAGCATCGACGGCGAACGGGTCGGCGTCATCATGCGCAACATCGAGAACAAACTCGAGGAAAAAGCTCGTGAAGGCAAGCGTATCGTCGTGCTGGTCGATGAAGCTCACGCGATGCCTCTGGACACGCTGGAAGAACTGCGCCTGCTGTACAACCTGCAAGTTGGCAATGCCAAACTTTTGCAGATAATCCTGTTCGGGCAGCCCGAGCTGAATGCCAAGCTTGATCAGCCGAACATGCGCCAACTCAAGGATCGCATCGTCCACCATTTTCACATGCAGCCGTTGTCTCGAAACATACTTGAGAACTACCTGATGTTCCGGATGCGCACAGCCGGCTATCACGGCCCAAATATTTTCTCGCCGACCGCTCTAAAACTGATAGCTCAAACATCACACGGATTAATGCGCCGCGTGAATATCCTTGCTGATAAATCGCTGTTGGCCGCTTTTGTTGAAGACACCCATAACATCGAAGCACGTCATGTAAAAGCGGCGATGCGCGATAGTGAACTCAATGTAGCGCTCAAACTTTCCGGCAAAAAATTGCTGTTGCGAAGCGCGGTTGCCGCAATGTTCCTGCTCGGCCTGGCTACTTGGTGGATACTGGACAAACCACAAACAGCACTTCAACAGACACAGGGCAAACCATCCACCCCGGACAATTCATCAACCCTTGCAGCTGCACAACCGGAAAATGCGCTTGCGCCACCTGCCGCTGTGGCGAATCAGACGACAGGGTCTGCGGCGGATATCCTCAAACCACCGTCCGCATCTGTTCTGAGCCCCGCTTCCAATCAAGCTCCCAAGGCAGGTCCTGTTATAGTGGCAACCGCGCCGAGTGCTCCATTGGCAAGCAACAACCCGGCAGTCAACAAAGCCAGCCTGTTTGAGCAACGCCTGGAGGCCGGGAAAAAATTGATTGAACAAAAGAAGGCCATCGCCAGCATCCAGCTTTTCTACACCGAAGAAGTCAATAAGGGACGCATCGAAGGATTCCTGAAGCGCGCCAGTGCATTGGGCAAACTTCCGGAAATCTACCTGCTGCCAGCCACGTTCGGCGGAAAAAATGGCCTGCGCGTACTCTACGGCGCATACCCCTCGATCGAAGCAGCGCGCAACGCGGTCAAAGATCTGCCCCCACGCTATCAGGAAGCGTTCGCCACCTCCACTTACACATTCTAGAACGGCAAGGGTCAATGACTTATTGAGCAATGCCCGCAAAGCTGTTAGGCTACAAACCATATACCTAAAGAGGGAAAATGTATGCGTTCACGCAACATAGTTTATCTCTGTGCTATCGGAGCAATGCTGTCAAGCTGCGGGACGAAACCGATCAAGCCAGCAGCTCAGCACATTCAAAAACCAGCTTCTCAGACCGACACAACAAGCAGCCCTCCATCTCTGATCAAAGATAGTGTCGTACTTCCGCCACCCAAGCCTGCCAGCAAAGTCGCAACCTACAGCGTAGTGGTCAACAATGTACCGGCGCAGGAGATCTTGTTCGCTCTGGCGCGCGACGCAAAGATCAACCTCGATATCCAACCCGGCATCCAGGGTCTGGTGACGGTAAATGCCATCAACCAGACACTGCCGCAAATCCTCACGCGCATCGCCAGGCAAGTAGATATGCGCTATGAAATCAACAACGGCACCTTGACAGTGATGCCGGACTCTCCCTACCTGCACAGCTACAAGATCGATTATGTGAACATGGCGCGCGACTCGGAGGGGGCAATGTCCAACGCCACGCAAGTCGGCAACACTGTCACTAGTGGCACCGGCACCAGCACCGGCACTTCCAGCAGCACTGGCAACAATAATTCATCGCTTACCATCAAGAACACCTCCCGGAACCACTTCTGGGAGACACTGACCCAGAACATCAAAGATATCCTGCGTGAAACCGACAGGATATTGCCGGAGGGCTCCAGTGAAACTTCGGTGCAACAAGTCAGGGCTGCAAGCAGCACCGGAACGGGTGTTCAACCCGCCAGCGGCACCAAGAAATCTGCGCCTTCCAAAGGCGGCATTGAAAATAGCCCCAATCCGGTCAACATAGAAGAAGGCGGCACGACCGTCACGAAACGCAGCACCTTCCGTGAGGCGGCTGCGGTTATCGCCAATCCGGAGAATGGCATCATCACGGTGCGCGCGACAGGCAAGCAGCATGAGAAGATCCAGGAATTCATCGACATGGTCATGGCCAATGCCCAACGTCAGGTGCTGATCGAGGCGACGATCGTGGAGGTGCGGCTAAGCGATAATTACCAGCAAGGCATAGACTGGTCTGCTTTACGGATAGGCGACACAGGTTTTAAATTAGCGCAGAATGGAACGTTGGGCTTGCCCGCTGCCAATAACGGCAGCATGTTCACCCTAGGCTACCTCAATCCTACGACACGTTTGGGCAGTGTCGCCGCCTCGATCTCTCTGCTGGAATCTTTTGGCAATGTCAAAGTTTTATCCAGCCCAAAACTGAGCGTGATGAACAACCAGACTGCTATGCTGCGCGTGGTGGACAACAGTGTGTATTTCACCGTTAACTCTACTATCGCAGCCTGCTCCCCCAGTCCTTGCACTCCCATCATCAGCTACACCACCACCATCACTACGGTACCGATCGGCTTCACGATGAGCATGACGCCGCAAATAAATGACAGTGACACCGTTCTGCTGAACATTCGCCCCTCCATTACGCGCTTGCTCAAGGATGCTCTGGATCCCACACCCGGATTGGCCATTCCCAACAAGGTTCCACAGACATCCACACGCGAGATGGAGTCGGTTCTGAAAGTCGATAACAATCAGATCGCCGTGCTCGGTGGACTGATGGAGGACCAGGCCAACCTGCTCTCCGATGAGGTACCTTTTCTCGCAGGGATCCCCCTGATCGGCAATCTGTTCAAGAATCGCAATGACACGACCACTAAAACCGAGCTGGTGATCTTCCTGCGCCCGGTCGTCATTAGAAGTGCCAGCCTGGATGGCGATTTCAGCGAGTTTCGCAACAATTTACCGGATCAGAATTTCTTCAAAGAATCCGCCAGTGGAAATCCCTGAACATGAACCTGTTACTGGATGCCCGGAAAAAAACGCAACAGGCACAATCTGCACAAGACCGGGCCGGTAATCATTCTGGTCGCGAACTCAGCTTGGAGCCGCATCCCGACCCGGTTTCAAAACCTGTCTCGTCGGCCGCCTCATCGCCAGACGCGCGCGCGCCGGATAACAAATCGCGCCATGCTGGGCAAAACCTGTTCGATGCAAAATCCAGAACATCTTCGTTCCCACGCGATGGCATCAATCGCAATTTACTGATTGCCCTAGGCGGTACGGTTTTATTACTCACGGCGGGAGCCGGTTATGTTTGGTACGCCATCTCCTCCAGCAACACCCAACTGCCTCGCCCCACCAACAAGCCAGCCGTTGCGTCCCTGAATAAGCCAGTACCTCCACCCACTCAAAATATCACGCCCCCGGAAATTATTTCGCCCCAGGTCGTTTTACCAAGGCCCGCCGGCATCACGAAACCATCACATTCCGCCAAGTCAGTAGCGAAAACGCCACATGCACCCAGAAATGCTGCTCTGCATATCGAGCAGCATCAAGAGGAACCCATTGACCCTTTGCTCAACAATGCATTTCTGGCTTATCGCAGCGGGAAATTCGAACAAGCGCAGCAACTATATCGTCAGGCACTTAACCTTGATTCAAGCAACACCGACGCGCTACTCGGTCTGGCCGTCATCGCCCAACGTCGCGGCGAAGATAGTATGGCGGCGCACTATTACGCCCAAGTTATGACTCTCGATCCGCGCAATGCGGTGGCCAATGCAGGAATGTCGGCTTTGACTACCGGCAGCAACCGCGAAAGCCGCCTGAAGACCCTTCTCAATGAACAGCAAGACTCATCAACATTGTATTTTGCATTAGGCAATTACTATGCAGAGCAAGCACGATGGGGCGAAGCGCAACAAGCGTATTTCAACGCCTACAAACTGGAATCCGGCAATGCCGAACTGGCATTCAATCTAGCCGTCAGCCTTGATCGCCTTGGACAAAAAAAACCGGCTGCGCAGTATTACCAACGCGCCCTGCAGCTTGACCCTGATAATCATGCAAACTTTGATCATGCGAAAATTGTGCAGCGTGTTGAAGATCTAATCCACTGAATTGCCATGCCTACAGATATCAAGCCTGACACCCCCCCCGCCAAACAACTTGGACAGATATTGGTCGGCAAGGGCGTAATAAGTGACGACCAGTTGCGCATTGCCTTGCAAGAACAGGGCAAGACACATCAGCCGCTTGGCCGCCTGCTGGTTCGGCTCGGTTTTCTCTCGGAAGCCACCATCCGCGACGTCTTGTCAGAGAATCTTGGCCAGGAAAGAGTAGAGCTTTCTTCCGTACTCATCAACCCGATAGCACTCTCCTTGATCCCAAAGGATATTGCGCGACGTTATCAATTAATACCCTTGTCAGTTGATCAGACCAGTCGCAGTCTCACTCTGGCGGTAGCCGATCCGGACAACATCATCGCGCTGGATCAAGTGCGCGCGTTGCTCAAGAATGAGTACCATCTGGTCACGCAGCTTGCCAGCGAATCCGACATCCTGCGCGCGATAGACCAGTATTACGGTTTCGAACTTTCGATCGACGGCATCCTGCACGAGATCGAGCCGGGCGAAATGGAATACCAGTCGCTGCAATCCGGCGTGAACGAATTCAGCCAGCCGGTGGTGCGCCTGATCGATGCGCTGCTCACAGAAGCCGTGCAGCGCGGTGCTTCAGATATCCACTTCGAGCCGGAAAGCAGTTTCTTGCGTATCCGTTATCGGATTGACGGCGTGCTACGCCAAGTGCGCAGCCTGCACAAGAGTTTCTGGCCAGCCATGGTTGTGCGACTGAAGGTGATGGGCAACATGAATATCGCCGAAACACGCGCGCCGCAGGACGGACGGATTTCCTTGCGACTGTCTGGTAGACCGATCGATTTCCGGGTGGCTTCTCATCCCACCACGCACGGCGAAAACCTGGTGCTGCGTATTCTGGACCGGCAAAAAGGCATCGTGCAACTGGATCAGCTTGGCTTGGACGATGCTGCACTCGATATATTCAGGATGATCATCGCCAAGCCTGAAGGCATCGTGCTGGTGACCGGCCCTACCGGTAGCGGTAAAACCACCACGCTGTATTCGGTACTGAATCATGTCAACACCGAGTCGGTCAACATCATGACTCTGGAAGACCCGGTCGAATATCCACTCGCGCTTATCCGCCAGACCTCGGTGAACGAAGCTGCCAAACTGGATTTTGCCAACGGGATCCGCTCCATCCTGCGCCAGGATCCGGACATTATCCTGGTCGGTGAGATCCGCGACCAACCCACCGCAGAAATGGCGTTTAGCGCTGCCATGACCGGTCACCAAGTATATTCAACACTGCATACCAACTCGGCCATTGGTGCAATCCCCCGCCTGCTCGACATCGGCATCCTTCCCGACATCATGGCCGGCAACATCATCGGCATTGTGGCGCAACGCCTGGTGCGAATATTGTGCAAAGAATGCAAATCTCCGTACTCGCCAGATGCAAAGGAACGCAAACAGTTGGGAGTTGCCGAGAATCAGGACATAACCCTGTATCGCGCCGCCGGATGCGATGCTTGTAGCCATCAGGGCTACACCGGGCGCATGGCCATCATGGAACTACTCAAGATGGATCACGATCTGGACGATCTGGTCTCGCATCGCGCCAGTGCCCGACAAATCAGGGAGGCCGCGCTCGCCAAGGGATATCGTCCGCTGGCTATGGATGGTATCCGGCGCATCCTGCAGGGCGTCACCTCGCTTGCGGAAGTTGGCCGCATGGTGGATCTAACCGATCGGTTTAGCTAAGGAACCGCCGCATGGGACTGTATTCCTATCGGGCAATGGATGACCAAGGCAAGACCCACAGAGGCTTGCAGGATGCTGCAAATCAGGTGGATTTGGAGTTGCGTTTGAAGCGCGGCGGCTTGGATCTGATCAGTGCCAAAATCGACAGCGGCAGAATTGGCATGGGGCGCAGCAAGATCAAGCGTCCCGAGTTGATCACCTTCTTTTTCAATCTCGGACAACTCACCGGTGCAGGCGTGCCTTTACTTGAAAGTCTTGCCGATTTGCGGGATTCCATGAACGCCCCGCGTTTTCGCGAGATCATCGCCAATCTAGTAGAAGCCATCGAGGGTGGCAAGAAACTTTCCGAAGCGATGGCGCAGCATCCCGATGCATTCGACAAGATCTTCATCAGCCTGACACATGCCGGTGAAGCAAGCGGTCGCCTTCCCGAAGTGTTTGAACACATCACCGAATCACTAAAGTGGCAGGATGAAATGTCGTCGCACACAAAAACCATCATGATCTACCCGGCTTTTGTCGGCACCATCGTGATTGCTATTACTTTTTTCCTGATGATCTATCTGGTTCCGCAACTGGTCGGCTTTATCAAAGGCATGGGCCAGGAAATCCCCCTTCAGACGCGCATACTACTGGCCACCTCGTCCTTTTTCGTCAATTACTGGTACGTATTGGTTTTTCTACCGGTTATTGCTCCCATTGCCGGCGCGCTGCTCATCACATCCAGCCCAAAGATGCGCCTCAGATTCGATCAACTCAAGCTGGACTTATGGGTCACCGGACCTATTTTGCGGAAAATCATTCTTGCGCGTTTCGCCAACACATTTGCGATGATGTATGAGTCCGGCATCAGCATTCTAGAATGCATCGCCAACTCGCGTGACGTGGTCAACAACCTTGCCATCGCCAAGAGTCTGGATGACGTCACGCGCGAAATAGAATCTGGCAAGAATCTTACCCAAAGTTTTCAGAATACGGGGATGTTCCCGCCACTGGTTATCCGTATGCTCAAGGTCGGCGAAGCAACCGGCTCTCTTGACAAGGCACTGCTCAATGTCAGTTACTTTTATGATCGCGACGTGAAAAGTTCCATCAAGAAAGTGCAGGTTATGATCGAGCCAACCATGACCATTGTGTTGGGCGCATTACTGGGCTGGGTCATGCTGTCTGTACTATCACCCATTTACGACATCATCGGAAAGGTGAAATTCTGATGCGGCAGTCTCTGATACTCTTCCTGAGTGCCAATCGCCTTCATGCGCAACACATGGAGGGTAGCAAGATCTTGCTGCAACAGGATTTCACCGACACTGCGGACGGTCGGGAGAATTTTGCAACCTTCCTGCAAAAGGTAAAATGCCCGACTTACTTGCTGACTGATCTGATCGAAGAAGATTTCCGACATGAGATCGTTCCGCATCTGACCGGTAGTAGTCGCACCGCTCTCATAAAACGAAAGTTCGAGCAATTCTATCGCGGCACCACTTTCCATCAAGCCACGCTGTTGCAACGCCAAAAAACCGGACGACGCGACGATAGCATTCTGTTCTCGGCATTGACCAACCCCTCACTCATCACGCCATGGCTCAATATCTTGCTGTCGCAGCAAACGCCGCTCGCCGGAATTTATTCCGTGCCGCAAATAAGCCCGCCGCTGATCAAAAACCATCCCTCGAATTATCTGCTGCTGATTTCCTGGGAAAAATTTTCCGGGCTGCGCCAAACCTATTTTAGCGAGCATCGCCTTCAAATTTCACGGCTGACGCCAGTACACACCGACATGACATTCCACGATGCCGTGGTCAATGAACTCGCCCGCACCTTTAAATACCTGAAAAGCCTGAGCTTGCTCCCCTCTGGACAAACACTCGATGTGGTCATCTTGTGCCACGCGAATGATCGCAACGAGCTGCAGAATAAATTGCCCGAAGACCAGGATGTGCATTATGACTTCGCCGATATCGAAAAAGTTGGCAGGCAGTTCAAGATCAACTATCGCTTCACTGATTCGGATGCCAGCCAGATATTCCTGTACCAACTGGCAACACACCCGCCACAAACACATTATGCGAATGTGACCCATACACACTACTTTGCGCTCTGGAAATTAAGGCACTTTTTCAATCTGGCAAGTCGCGTGTTGATCATTGGCATGATATTGTGGGGCGCAGGCTCATTCTGGCAAAGCCGCAGCAACGCCACGGAAGCAGCATCGCTGAAAGAACAAGCACAGCTGACTCTGGACGAAGCGCAGAAGATCATCCGTGCTTTCCCGAGCACTTACGCCCCCGCAGCAGACATGAAGGCTGGCGTGATCATCAAGCACAAACTGGATCAGTTCGCACCACAACCACAAGACATACTGGCGCCTATCAGTGCGGCGCTGAACCGCTTCACACAGATCGAACTTGACGATCTATCCTGGAAAATGGATGCAGCCGAACCAGTGGAAAGCAACACACTGGCAGACGTCCCGGCTCAATCCATCACTATCAAGGGGCACTTGGAAAATTTCGCTAACGACTACCGTGCCGCATTGAATTATCTGGAACGTTTCCAGCAAGACTTGACTACGCAAGGGTACAAGGTGAAGGTATTGACCAAACCGCTTGATGTCAGCCCAAGTGGCAACATTACCGATCAACGCGAAGCGCGCAAGAGTACGCTTGATTTCTCCCTGAAGATTTCCCGACGGCTATCGATATGAGATTCTCAAAGAAAGACCTCCCGCTAATGCGCAAGAGCTTATTGGCAATTTGCTCTTCGATTGCCATCAGTGCGATCGTTCTGTACAGCAGTGGGCAATATTCAGACAAGACACAGCGCGATCTTCGCAACGCACAAAGCATGCTTAACGATGCGCGCAATCGTTTAACGGCAGCACGCGAAGATCAAAAAAACATGGCTCTTTATTCCAATGAGTATGGCGCGCTGATCCAGGACAAAATCATCGCGGATGAACAGCGCCTGGACTTGATGGAAGGAATGGAGAAACTCCATCGGCAGAATCTGGTTACAGATTTCAGCTATAGCATCGCGCCGCAAAAAAAATATGCTCCCCAGCCACCTATCGAAAAAGGCAACTTCGACATCAACTACAGCCAAATGACACTGCAACTCGATCTATTGCACGAAGGCCAGCTATTGAGATTTTTTTCCGCGCTGCGCAGTCAGATCAAGGGTCGATACCAACTTGAGGGGTGCACTATGGTTCGCTTCACCAATGAGCAGGTCGCCAAGGCGACGTCGACGCACCTCAAGGCAGAGTGCAGCGGCGGCTGGGTCACGTTAAAAAACAGGAATGCGCAACCATGAGACAAGCGCAAAAGATCATTCTGCTCGTTTTAGGATTGATTGCAGCGGCAAACATCCATGCTGATGAGATTGGGCGGCTGTTTTTTTCCCCGGCACAACGCGTTCAACTGGACTACGGCTATGCACCCGAGGTGCGACCGGAAGGCATCAGCAACTCGCTGATGCTCAACGGCATTGTACAAAAGCATGGCGGCAAACGTACCATATGGGTCAATGGCCTACCGCAACAAGCTGGAGCCAGCGATGAAAGAACACCGGAAAGCTTGTCAGTTCCGCTGCCGGGCCAAAAAAAATCGGTCAAACTCAAGGTCGGTCAACGCGTCTTGCTGGATCAACCCACCAACCCAGACAGGGCCCAGCCTGACACACCAAAACAAGATGCGCCAAAACCATAGACCATGCCAACCAAGCGCATTGTCAATTTCAACTATGGCCGCGCTAGACAGCGCGGAGCAACCTTATTGATCATTCTGGTGATCTTGGTAATTGGCGTTGCTGCTGTGCTTATAAATTCTTTGACTTCATCTGCCATTAAAACTGCACGACAGGAAAGAACGGCGGCCGCGCTGGCCCAAGCCAGAGAGGCCCTGATCTCCTATGCGATCAGCAGCGAAAACACTGGCGGTGGCAGTGCTAGACCCGGCAATTTTCCCTGCCCGGATGCCGATGCGCCAGGCGCATCCGGCTATGGAAGTGAGCAGGGTTCATGCAGCTCAGGCGGAGGGACGACCATCGGCAGGCTACCGTGGAAAACCCTCGGCATCCCTGAACTTGTCGATGCTGATGGCGAACCACTGTGGTATGCCGTTTCAAATAATTTCCGCAAATCCGCAAGCATCATCAACAGCGACACTCGTGGCACGCTGCAAATTTATGACCGGGACGGCAGCACACTGCTAACGCCTGCAGGGAACGAAGCTGTCGCGATAATATTTGCACCCGGCGTGATTGTCGGCAACCAGCAAAGGAATACCGCTGCGGAGAAAACCACAGCCTCTAATTATCTGGAAGCGGCCGGTGGCCAAAACAACGCTACGACCAGCGGCCCTTTCATCACTGCAGACAACAGCGACACATTTAACGACCGACTGGTGATGGTCAGGACGCGTGACTTCATCCCGATTATTGAAAAAAGAGTAGCGAAAGAACTTAAAGCTATATTGGTAAATTATCGTGCTGCCAATGGTGTCTACCCATATCCTGCGCCTTTCAGTAGCTGTAAAGACCTTTCTACTTGTGACAGCGACATCAATATTTGTCGGGGTCGCTTACCCTATACTGCACTGCCAACTGACTGGGGAGGAAGTTACGCACTACCTACTACAACAGGTGCTTCCCCCTGGTTTGTAGCCAACAGATGGTTCCTTGTCATCTATTACAGCGTAGGCACAAGCAACCTTGCTGGTACTCCGGCCGGTTGTAGTGCAGCCCTAAGTGTCTCAGGGAGCAGTACTGCAGGGTTATTCATTATGCCCGGCACACCGCTAGGCAGTGTGACGCGCACCTATCCCAACAATAATTTGTCACTGTATCTGGAAGATGCGGAAAACTATAATTTGGATGACAATTACATTTCCCCAACCTCTTCATCCAATGACCAACTCCATGCGCTCCCATAGCCCTACTGCCACTAGCCATCCAGTTAAATCGACTCGTGGGTTTACGCTGGTCGAAATGGCCATCGTGCTCGCTATCGTGGCACTGCTTTTGGGAGGATTGCTGCCAACTCTATCAAGTCAATTTGAACAACAGCGCAGAAATGAAACACGAAAATACATGGATGAAGTGCGTGATGCACTGTTGGGATATGCCATAGCCAACAAGCACCTGCCTTGCCCTGATAGCAACAACGATGGCTCAGCAGAGGCAACTTGTGCAACTGCTGCCTCACAGATAGGCACACTGCCTTACATAGATTTGGGTGTCACCAACAAAGATGCTTATGGCAACGCGCTGGTATATGCTGTCACCAAAGAGTTTGCGGATAGCACGACACACTTTACTTTGGGCACCCCAGGAACGTTGCAAGTCTGCACTACCGCATGCACCGCCAACCTTACCACCAATGCCGTAGCTGTAATCGTCTCGCGAGGCGCAAACTGGGCAACGGCAACTTCAGCAGACGAAGCAGAGAATATTAATGGTGACACAAAATTTATCAGTCGTGATTTCGTGCAGAATGGTTATGATGATCTGGTGATCTGGCTTTCACCCAACATCTTATTCAACCGCATGGTGGCGGCGGGACAGCTACCGTAACACTATCAGGCGCGCCGCCAGGTTGTTCCTGCCGCGCTGTCTTCAAGCACGATACCCGCTGCCAATAATTCCTTGCGGATGCGGTCTGATTCGGCGTAGTTCTTGGCTTGCTTGGCGGCACTACGAGCCTTAATCATCTCGTTTATTTCCTGCGGGCTCATACCAGCAGCGGAATTTGTAGCTCCCTCCTCTCCTGCAAGTTTGTAGCTTCCTGTTTCCAAATGAAGAACGTAGTTTTTTCCCTGAAAGAATTCTTGCGCATCACGCTGCAATAAGCCGAGCACACCCGCCAATTTTTTTAGTTGAGCTGCGGTTTCGACGAACTGGTCACGATTCACTTCATTCGCTAAATCAAATAACACGGCAACTGCTTCTGGGGTATTAAAGTCATCATCCATCGCAGACTTGAAACGCTGAGCATAGGGTTCATTCCAGTCAACCGGCACCTCCTTCACTGGCACTTTCTTTAAGGCCGTATATAAACGGCTCAATGATTGCTTCGCATCATCCAGATGCACATCTGAATAATTCAGCGGACTGCGGTAATGCGCGCGCAAAATGAAAAAGCGCACGACCTCTGCATCGTACTTTTTCAACACTTCGCGTATCGTAAAGAAATTCCCCAGACTCTTGGACATTTTTTCCTTGTCCACATTGACGAAGCCGTTGTGCATCCAGTAATTCACGAAGCTGCACTGATGGGCGCCTTCGCTCTGGGCGATCTCGTTCTCGTGATGCGGGAACTGCAAGTCTGCGCCACCGCCGTGAATATCAAAGTGCTGCCCAAGCAGCTTGGAGCCCATCGCCGAACATTCGATATGCCAGCCGGGGCGACCCTTGCCCCAAGGTGAATCCCATTTCACCTCGTCCGCTTCCTGTTCCTTTGCATGTTTCCACAACACGAAGTCGAGCGGATCGTGTTTGGTATCAGTAACATCGACACGCTCACCGGCGCGCAAGTCTTCCAGTGACTTTCCGGACAGTTTTCCATAGCCATCGAATTTTCGCACCGCGAAATTCACATCGCCATCCGTAGCGCGATAAGCCAAACCGTTCCGCTCAAGACGAGAGATCATCTCCAGCATTTCTGGGACGTATTCAGTAGCGCGAGGCTCATGGTTGGGACGCTGAACGCCAAGTGCATCGGCATCTTCGTGCATCGCATCGATAAATCGCTGTGTCAGTGTGCGTATGGATTCGTTATTTTCTGCCGCACGCTTGATGATCTTGTCGTCGATGTCGGTGATGTTGCGCACATAAGTCACGTCGTGGCCGGAAGCCTTCAGCCAGCGATACACCATATCGAACACGACCAGCACGCGTGCATGACCAAGATGGCAATAGTCATACACGGTCATCCCGCACACATACATGCCGACCTTGCCGGGCACGATGGGTGCAAATTCCTGCTTGTCTCGAGCAAGCGTGTTATAGATTTTCAGCATGATTACTCCGGTGCAAAAGGATGGAAGGCACGTGCCACATAGGCGATGATGTCTTCTATTTGCTTTTCGGACAATACAGATTTCCATGCAGGCATGGAAGTGCCCGGCAAACCATCGCGCATCACGGCTCTTAAACGCGTCTTGGTCATACTGTCCATAACCGGTGACTTTGTCAGGTCACGCGGGTGCGGTTCCATGAAGCTGCCGATCCAGTTGCGCGCAGTGCCGTCGGCCGCGTGGCAAAAGGCGCAGTTCTGCTGGAAGAGTGTCTCGCCCCGCCGCTCGGTTTCAGACAATCCATTCAACTTTGGAGGTTGATCGTGCAAATGATAGGGGGTAGCACTGGTCACGGCATCCAAAGTCTTCCCTGAATCAGCTTTGGGTGAAGGGAGATTCTCTCCGGGAGAATACTGGTTACGCGGGTAGGATATGGAACTCGACTCCCATCGCACACCTTTCTGGTTCACGCGAGCGCGGTCGTGACAACTCACGCAGGAGGACATGAACAGTCGCTTGCCTTCTGCCTGCTGCGGAGTGAGTTTTTCCCACGGAGTATCCAGCGGAACCTCACCGAGAGCAAACGGGAATGCGGCTGCATAACGCTGATGGTTGGGCCAGCCATTCGCCTCGGTATGGTAACGCGTGTTCTCCGCTTTCTCGACCATGAATTCCTGCCGCACAAAATCCGTAACTGCTGCAATCTCGTTGGTCTGCAATACACCGGCAAAACTCATCATGGCTGTGCCTGGTCGTCCGGACTGGATCGATTGCACCATTCGCTCCCGACTCAAATCATTGGGCGAGGTGCTGGTGAAATCTACCGGCTTGGGATTAATAAAAGTGGCGGCCAATGTCTTGGCATTGCCCGAGTAGCCGTGGCAATAATAACAGCGGAAGTTATAAACACGCCTGCCCAGCTCCAAATCGCTGGTAGCCGCGATGCCACTACCCGACACTATCTGACCCTTTGATGAATCGCCTTGCTCTCTTGGTTGTGACTCAGATTCAGAACATCCCCATAGCGCAAAAGCAACCATCAGAATGACACGCTTCATTTACCTTTATTTCCCTGCCCCTTGCTGTCCTGACCTTTATTATCTGGGGACGCACTGATGAAATGCTGAAACACGAACTCGGCGACATCGGCGATTTCCTGATTGTTGAGCACCTTGTTCCATGCCGGCATATTAGTGCTTGGCCTTCCTTCCGAAATAGCCTGAAACAAGACCGGTCGATTCAACTTCTTCCGCGATGTCTCGAGCAGGAAGTTGCGCGGCGGGGGCGAGATAAAGAATGCTCGCGGACCATTCCCGTCACCCTTTTCCCCGTGACAAGTAGCGCAAGTCTTCATGAAAAACTCGCCTCCCTTGGTGGGATTGCCCTTCAGACCCAGCGGCATCGGCAACGACATGTCGGCAATAGCTGGAACAGAGGCGGACGTTGCAGGCAAAACCCTGACTGCCGCCGGTGTCTCGACGTCAGCAGCATGCATGTATGCCTTGCGGATGAAGTCGACCATAGCTTCAATATCACTTTTGCTAAACTGGGCAGCGTAGCCGGTCATGGCAGTTTCTGGCCGGCCATGAGTGACAGATGCGATCATGCGCTCCCGCGTCAATTCGGCAGCAACATCAGGCAAGGTAAAATCACGTGGGGGCGGTTTCATCCTTCCAGCAGTGTCACGCGCGCCCGTGTCACCATGGCACATCGCACAGGCCTGCATATATAACACCCCTCCGCGACTAGCCAAAAGTTGACTGCTTGGTCGCTTGCGTGGCGCGGCTTTATTGCTTTCCAGATGCATGAAGGTCTTGCGTATGTGATCCACCACACCTTCAATTTCTGCTGCACTAAGCTCGTTACTCCACGCGATCATGGCAGTGCCGGGGCGTCCGTTGGTTACAGAATGGATCATACGTTCGCGTGTCAACTCGATGGCAGATTCTGGAGTAGTGTAATTTCTAGGCGGGGGGTTCAAACCAAATCTCGCCCTACTTTGGCCGTCTCCCTTGTCACCGTGGCACACAGAACAGTAATTTTTGAAGATATAAGCGCCGGGGCGTGTCACCCCAGCGACAAACTTATGATGCTCACCAGCCATCGCACTGCTTGCTCCTCCAAACAGTAAAATTGCTATCAACCACCGAGCCAGATGCGATCCGATATTACAATTTTCATCAGTCAAAATTCGATTGGCGCGCATAAAGTACATAAACATAAGTATCTTAGAGTGATCAATGTGTTGATTATAAGAAAGGCAGCGTTGGAAAATTTACTGTCTGGCAAGATAAGATAAATCGTGTCAAGCTTGAATTGTGAAAAAATGGTATCACGCTTGAATACTTTGTAGCAAATCCAGAGGCTGAATTTGGCCTCCTTCCTAAGCTTGCGCATGCCTTCTTCTTCAGTGTATTATCAAAAAATATATACCAAACCAAATCCTTTGATATACCCATAATCAGCCACTTGGTTGCATTTTTGTTCCGTTTTATTGGCGGCCTGTTGCTGATGAATGGCCATGAGTTGCATTTAACAGGTTCATCAGGGCAATCTAGCGAAACTGAGTATGACAGTCATACATACCAAAACTTGGAGTAAAGAATGACGAAACGATCCCCCATATTGATTCTCGCCGCCGCCCTTGCATTAGGTGGCTGTATGATGTCTATGCCGGACTCCAAGGATTTAACCAAATCGACGACGCCGGATGATCTGACCTTCCCGCCCCCTCCCGACGAACCGCGGTTTTATTATGAACGCTCGATATTCAGCAGTGCGGACGTAAAGCCAGACTCCGCCTCCGACAAACTCAGGCGCGCTATTACCGGAGAACAAGTCACAGGG